>ULJO01000601.1_pt1 | contig 41147 bp, 55 predicted proteins | sample 1950901 | NCBI WGS metagenome assembly ULJO01 (sample SAMEA4835474, study PRJEB28245) | human gut metagenome | biome: gut microbiome; material: fecal sample | place: Denmark | collected 2008
TAAATGAATAACTAAAAATCAAAATTATAAAAAATTGACCAATTCCTAATAGAATTGGCCAAGCTATAACTTTGATTATATTTTTTATATAATCAAAGGTCTTCATTATTTATCTTCCTTCATCATTTCTTTTATTGTTGTTCCTAGTGTTGCGATATTTTGAAGTTCTGATGGAACGATAATTTTAGTTGATTGACCATTTGCAACATTACTTAATGCCTCAAAACTTTTTAATGTCAATACTGCCTTATCTGCTCCAGCTTCTTTAAGTAATTTAATTCCTTCTGCTTCAGCTTGTTTTGTTTTTACAAGTGCTTCAGCTTCACCTTCTGCAATCTTAATTTGAGCTTCTTTTTTAGCTTCGGCTCTTAAAATTGCACTTTCTTTTTCACCTTCAGCAATTAGTATGCTAGATTTTTTCTCACCTTCTGCTTGAAGAATTTTTTCTCTTCTTTCACGTTCAGCACGCATTTGTTTTTCCATTGCTTCTTGTATATCTCTTGGTGGAATTATATTTTTAACTTCTACTCTGTTTACTTTTATTCCCCAAGGATCAGTTGCTTCATCTAATATAGAACGCATTTTTGAATTTATTATATCTCTTGATGTTAATGTTTGATCTAGTTCTAACTCACCTATTATATTACGTAATGTAGTTGCAGTTAAATTTTCTATTGCATTTATAGGATTTTCAACTCCATATGTATATAATTTTGGATCTGTTATTTGAAAATACACTACTGTATCTATTTGCATTGTTACATTATCTTTTGTAATAACTGGTTGTGGTGCGAAATCTTTTACTATTTCTTTTAAGCTAACTTTATTTGATATTCTGTCAATAAAAGGTAATTTAAAATGTAATCCATTTTTCCATGTTTCATGATATGAACCAATTCTTTCAACTACATAACTTGCTGCTTGTGGTACTATTTTTACGCAAGGTATTATAATTACTACTACTAAAACTAAAATTACTAATAATATTTCCATCTTTATTTTCCTTCTTTCTTTACTTTTAATTTTACTCCGTTTATCTGAAGTACTTTTACTTTTTCATGAACATCTATTTTTTCATCTGAATAAGCTGTCCATTTTTTACCATCAACTTTAACTTCTCCATACTCACCATCTATTTTTTCCGTAACAATTCCTGTCATTCCTACTACTCTATCTAAATTGGTTTCTACATTTTTATTCTTAAATAATTTCATTAATGTTTTTCTAGTAGTCATAAGTAGAAGTGTACCAACTATAACAAATATAGCGAATTGAATTAAAACGGAATCCACAAATATTGATATTATAAGAGCTAATATACCACTTATAATATACCATATGGTAGTTAAATTAATAGTAAATGCTTCTATTATAGTTAATAAAACTATTATAGCTAACCAGTATAATATCATATTTACCACCTACCTACATTATACTATTAAATAATATTCATATCAAGAAATTTATTAACTAAAACTATACTAAGATTTTAAAAAAAATATCTAACAAATTAAGTTAGATATTCAAATTACTTTATGGTGTCCTGTTAGGGATTCGAATTTATACATATTTTAATATTTGTTGTAATATAAAGGATAATCGTATTTAAACCTTATTTTTTAAGAGCTTTGTCAATCTTTTTAATTCAAATTGGTATAGAAAGAATATTAAAAAATATCATAGTATTTGACAAAAACAAGACCAAAAGCAAGACCAAAAAATAATATTGCTTAATCGTTGAGTAAAATATAAAACATTAGTTCTTCATCACTAATAATTTCTTCAAATAAAAACATTTATATCACCTCCTAATATAAATGTTCCATTATTTTTTTTAATTTCCTTTTTTTGTTTGAAATTTTTTATTTTATAATCAACTTTTGTCCAGGATATATTAAATTTGGATTTGAAATATTATTGTCTTTAGCTATTTTTTGATATGTAGTATTATATTTTTTAGCTATGCCTGATAAAGTATCACCTTTTTGAACAACATATATTGTTTCTTTATTTGCATGCATAAGTTCATTTACTTTGCTTTGCACTTCTTCATAATTATATCCTGCATTAGTTAAAGCAGTTTTTCTGTCTGCACCATTACCCCATTTGCCTTCTAAAACTTCTTGTGCTAATTGTTCTACGCTTTTTTTAGGTTCAGATGGTATATTTGTACTATTTTCTTTTTTCGTTGCTGTAAAGCCATTTAAACCACAATTTTTCATAATACTAGGATAATTTTTATAGGCGTAATCTTGGTCGCAAGTAATTCTAGCAATTTTATTTGTTCTTATATAATTAGTTTCTCCACCAAATTGCCATAATCCACCTTCTGGAGAACTTGGTCTTGATTTGCTCCATTGTGCTACCCATTTATCATAATCTTTTAATTGATCTGTATACATATAGTTTTTAAACCAATTGGTATTAGCATAAATTCCTACATAATAGCCTTTGTTTTCTAAGTATTCACAAAAACCTATAATCCCATTAGTTACAGCTTGTTTACCTGCCTTTGCTTGATATACGTTATCTTCTACATCAATATAAATAGGATATTCAAATTGCTTTCCTTTTAAGCAATTGTTATACATATATTCTGCTTCTGTTATGCCTTCTTCTTTTGAAGTAGCTCTTGAAAACCAATAAGCACCTACAGGAATATTAATTTGTTTGCATTTTGAATAGTGATTTTCAAAAGCACTATCTTTTGCTTTCCCTTTAGCTTTACCATAACCAGTATAACCTGCTCTTAATATGGCAAATTTTACCCCTTCTAATTTTGCTTTATCTAAATTCATTTTTGATTGAAATTCACTTATATCTATTCCAAGTAACTTGTCCATTACTTCACACCTTCTTTATTAAAATTACTTAATCCATTAGCCCCCAATGAAATTGTCATTGAACTTAATGCATATAAAACTAAATCTACTAATTTAAAAGTTCCTGTTACTGCATTTACTATAGTTAATAATATAAATGCTATTAAAAAGCTCCAATACTTCGTTTTTATTTTCTTTATAAATTTTAAATCTTTTGTAAACTCAACAACCATATATACAATTGTTACAAATGACGCATAAGTCATCAAAACATCCCATGTTATAAATTCATTCATTTAATTCACCTCTCATTTTAATCCTAATTTTATTGTTAAAAATGTAATTATTGCACCAATTAGACCTCCAATTACATATCCCCAAATAGAATCTAATTTTTTTGCTGGTTTATTTTCTATTTCTACAACTCTTTTATCAATTTTATTTACGTCTTCTCTCATTGCTTTCATTTCGGTAGCAATTTCTTTTACTGACACAGTTAATTCATATATATTATCTAATTTGCTTTCTAAAGTGTCTAACCTTTTTGTATTTGATTTTGAACGTTGTTCTGCTTCTACTATTTTTTCTATATATTTTTCTTCCATACTATTTTCCTTAATTTATTGCTTCTACTGTTATATATGCGAAATTTCCGCCACCTAAAGTTAATGTTCCATCTATTGCAGGTGTTATTCGCATTTTGATTATATCTCCTTGCGTTACAGGAATTAAAACAGGTGTAATATTAGAAATTTCTCTAATATTAGCTGTTAAATTATATATTCTATTTACAGCCATAACTTCTGAATTTTTTAATATTTTAAATTGAATATAAGATGTTGTTGTAGTACTACAAACAAATTCAAAATTTAAATTTACTTTTACATAATTAATTCCTGCACCTATTACAACTTGTCCATTTTCATTAACCGACAATTTATTACCTTTCTGCGAACTTATTATTGGGAAACTAACATCATAATTTTGCCATGCTGTTACATCAAGTGTATCTTCAGTTCTTTTAATAGTTAAACAATTTTTTGTATTTGTTTCATTGATAGCTTCTACCAAGTTTTCTTTGTTTTCGGTATTTAAATTAGTTAATTCCCCAACATCAACACTATTCGTATATATTCCATTTTCAATTTTATTTAAATTATTAGCATTTATTGGTGTTTTTGTGCTTGGTGAATTTTCCCATTCAGTTTTTATATATGCCATTTTATATCATTCCTTTCTAAGTTAACTTCCAAATTACTTCATCGCTTTTTCCAAGTAATGTGGCGTATAAATTTCTATATTCTGATGTCTTCTTTAAATAGATTTTCAAATTAGTACCAGTATAAGTATGATATATATTATTTGTAGAAGTTTCTCCAATTACACTATAACTTACATAAGCGGCGGTTTTATCTATATTATTGCTTATCCCTAAATTATATATTCCACTTTCATTATTATCACTGTGTCCAGTTAAAGTAGTTGCAAATATTAAAACGTATCTTTGATATTTATCAGTAAAATTTACCTCTGCAATCAACACTCCATCGCTTTTGCCATCAGCTTTAACAAGATTAACTTTATTTATTTTTTGATTAGTTTCATTTATAGCATCTATTACAGATGTTTTATTAGTAGTGATTAAACTAGATAAATCTCCTATGTTATTATTATTCTCATTAATAGCCCCAACTAAAGTACTTTTTTCTGTAGTGTTTAAATCAGTTAAATTTCCAATGTTATTCGTATTCTCATCAATCGCACTTTCTATATTATCTTGCATATTATTAAATGTAGTTGCGTTTAAATCTGTACCGCCTGTATATGTTCCATCTTGAACTTCATATTCTGTTTCATTTATTGTTACATAAGGCTTTTTTGTAACTTGCGTATCTTCAAATGTTATTTTTTGCATTTGTTATCACTCTCCTTTAATTCATTAATTTGTTTTTGTAAATTTTCAATTAATTCTTGTTGCTCTTTTATTGCTTGTAAACATAGACTTGTAAAAGAATAACTATCTACTCCTGTATCATTGTTGTTTGTCACAATTTTGGAATAATTAAATTCATCACCAATTACAAATCCTAAGTGTTTTTTTGTATCATTTGTTTCATCTTTTAAGTTATATTTATATATATCAATATTTTTCACTTCATCTAAAGCACCAGAATATTTTTTAAAATTTTTTTTATTCTCTTTCAATGATGTTTGAGTTAAAGAATTACATTTAATCGTACCACTTGCGGATATACTTCCTGTGCTTCCATTTATATTAACTCGATTTTCTGTATTTTTACCGTTACCACAAGCAAAATCAAAACATGTAATAACATTAGAATTAATTCCACCTACACCCAAAGAAGCTACAACATTTTTTTCATCGTCAAGAACGCTTATACAATGTTTAGGATTGTTACTATTTATCAAAAAAGTACCAGATACTTGTTTTGTGTTTTCAGTTTTACCATTAATAATATTTGTAATTTTAGTTGCATCAAATAAATCTACAGTACCATCATTATTTGTGTCCAAAGTTTTAACAAATGTATTTGATTTACTTAATGTATTTAAATACACTCCTAAACAATTTATCGCATCAAATGTATTATAGTCATATATCCCACTTATGTTTTTTTTAAAAGAGTCTGTATTCAATTCAAATCCCCCAATTTCGCCTGACACTGCTTTAATTTTTCCATCCTTATCTAGACTAAAATTTTTTGCAACCATGCTTATATCTTCGGCCGTTAGATTAAATTTCTTGCCATTAAAATTAATATCAGTGGCATTTACATCTAATTTGCCAGATTGTATTTTGACTTTTTCTGGAGAAAGATTTATAGAAGATATTATTTCATCACTATTTGTTTTTTTGGAAACTTCCATATTAATTTCTTCTTCAGCTAATCTTAATTCAGTTTTTGTTGCGAAAGCATCTGTATAAGCATTTTGAATATTGTAAGTTACTTCATAATTTAAATTAAAGCTTTCCATATAAATTTTGTTATAACCTTTATATAATTGAATATTAAATTTTTCTATTTCTTCAATGGATTCATTTGCTAATGGGTGTTTGTTTTCATCTAGTCTTCGTATTATATAAGCATGATCCTTTTCTAAAATAAACTCATCATAAATGTTTTCAGTATAATTTAATTCGAAATATGGTAATTGAATCTTTTTTGTTTCGCCTTCACCCTCGATAATTAAATAACTATCCACAAGGTATAAATCTTCTGATGGATATAATCCTTCAGTATTTTCAATGAAACTTTGAGCTTTTGAAACACCACTTTTAGATATTCCACATTTTGAACTTTGTTGTCCCAATTGTGTTTCGGATGGAAATAAATAATGAATATCTCCGTAAAATTTCAATTTTGTTAATCCGTTTTCATACGAATTTTCAGTTTCAACATAGTTAACTCCAGTTTTTGTTTGCGTTAAGCTGTTAGTTTCAATTAAAGCTGTTATTTGTTTTTCTTGTTTGTTAACATCAATCTGCACATTGGCCAATGCTTCAGCTAAACTAATATCTTGTTTATTTTTGATTTCTTGTTCTGTTAAAGCAGGGCTTTGGATAACGCTTGAAAAAGTTCCATCATAAGTAAAATTATGTTTTAACACATAAGTGTCAAAATATTCTGTATCACTTATATAGATTCTTATTTTATTTCCAAGTTTTAAAAATGGTTTTCCATAATATGTTGTTAATTTGCAGTCTACATATTTCATGCCTTTAACTCTGCTCCAAATAGAATCAATCGCCTGTTGTCTTAATTCGGCATTATGCAATATATAATCATCGCTAATAGTTATTGAATGTTCACCATTTAATTTGATACTTTCTTCGTCTTTAATTGTTACATTTTCATCATCAATTTGACTATTTTTAATAATCAAACAATTAATGGGTCCACATATAACCTCTCCACCTTCAACACTGCTATAATCACTTTTATAAAAAATATAATCAGGTTCTTCATTTTGACTTAACCAACATAAATCAATTTCATTTGTATCATTATCTATATCAACAAATGAACAAGATATTTTTGCAATAGTTTGCAATACTGTTCTATTCTTTTCTCCATTTGTGAATGGATTTGCAACAATAGGAATTGTACTATTAATAAATTCTAACGATTTTGGTGTTAACCCCAAATTAGTACACACATCTGCATATAAGTCTGATAAAGTCTTATCTCCTGTAGAATAATTAATATTGCATACATACTTGCTATCAAGATTTGTATATAAATCAGAATATGCTGTTATTTGACTCATATTTGCTGTTATTTCGTTATTTGGGCGTTCTACTCTATATTTGCCTACATTAATATATTCGTTGTTTAAATCAGCATATTTTACGCCAATTTTGGCATATATTGATTTATCATTTAAATTGCTTTGTATCGCTACAAATTTTGCTTTTAAACATTTTGAATATACAGAACCAATAATGTTACCATCTACATAACACCCACTATCTATTTCAAAACTTTGCAAATTATCTGATTGTGATATTGGTGTATCTATACCATCTACTACTATTTGACCTAAACGATTTGCGTTTGCTCGGTTTTTACATTCATTTATAAAATTTGTACTTATCATATCCCACCTACAATTCTATTACTGCTTGAGATGCAGGATTATATAATTCTATAATTCCATCTGGTGTTATATATGGAAGCATAGATTGTGCAAGTCTATCTCCACGATAACAAGATATATTTTGCCATTTTTTTGTAAATGGGTTTAGAAAGTCTACACTTATTGGTGCAGGTCTTTTAATTATTTCAGCATAAAAGTCAACAACTTCATCATCTGTAAGTGGTCTACTTACTAAATCAATTCTCCATTTAGTATTTATTACATTAAGTACCATAGTACCATCTGCATTAGTAACGTCACGACCACTATTTTTAGATACGTCATACCAAGATATTTTTGTATTGTTTGATAAATATTTAGATATATCTACACCATTTAATTTAACTTTCGATACTACTAGTACAGGACCTGCTAGTACATATTTATAGCCATTTGCGGTAAATTCTTTTATCATAATTTCACCATCTTTCAATTTCCCTTTGAAAGAAAGTGCTACACATGTTATAATAATGTTAACTTGCTAGTACAGAAGTTTAGAGAGGAGTATATATGAAAAAGGTACTATTAATTCTTGCTTGTTGTATGTGTTTGTGTGGTTGTGGAAATAAGGAAGAAATTGAAGCGTTAAAAGGTACATGGGTTAGAGATAAACTAGAATATATTGGTTTAAATGTTGAATATTTAACATTTGAAAAAAATAACAAGTTTACTTACAGAAAAAGATTATATGGTTGGAATGAGGAAAAAAAGTCTATGGAGGAAGGGTTCCATACATATTCTGGAACATACAAAATTGATAAAAATATAATAAACTTAAATATAACCAATAAAGACATATCGTTTGAAACGAAAGAATGTGAACTTTGTGATACTACACCACCATCAAGGAAACTCATTATTGATTTTGATTTAATGAAAATCTGCGAAAGAAACGAAGGATTAGATTGCAAATATAGTTATAGTAAAGATACAAAATAAGTATCTTTTTTTAATGCATTGGCATATTTATAGGGCATACTCCAGTTTGTTTTGTTTTTTGATTTATCTTATCAACTATTACGCCTTCATCTGTATGAGCATATAAATCAACTTGAACTGATTGACCACCAAACTGACTCATTGCACTCAATACTGCACTATATATAGAACTAGCTATTTGTGATTGGTTTAATACCTCTGTCTTACCATTAGCATGTGCAACTACTTCTGCACCAGCCTCTCCTGCCCAAAATAGTGTTCCATGTGATGGGACGCCACCATTTGCATATTGAGGTATATTTTTCCATGAATTACCAGAAAATATTCCACCATTCTTTTTGAATAGTGTGCTTAAATTAATATTAATACCTAATTTTTTAAATGGTTTTTGTATTTTTTCTATTAACTGATTAACTACACTTGTTGCTTTGGTAGTATCTGCGCTTAATCCTGAACCCAGTTTAACTCCATTTAATTTTAGTTCGTTTTTTACTCCTTCTAAATTTTTCCTAACATCCGAATCTACTCCGTAACCTAATTTTGATAAACTAGAGTTTACTTTGTTATAAAGTGCAAGACCTTCTTCTTTAGCAATTTCTCCAGAATTTACTAAATTTGTTAAAATATTATTTAGGTATGTTGCATAACTATCTTTTAATTCTTTCATGCTAGATGCTTTGCTTTGATTTACTGCTTTAATCGCTTCTGCAGCGCGTTGATATTCTTCTGATTCTTCACCATATTCCCTCTTCATTTTTTCAGCGTGTTCACTTATAACATCCAAATTGCTTTTTGATGCATTTTCTATTTCTTCCATTCCTGTTTCATATGTACTTGTAGCAATATTAATTGAACTCTCTAACTCGTCAAAGCTTTGTGCTGAAAGATCCACATTATCAGTCAAGTTTTCAAAAATCACTTTTTTCTTAGAAACTAAATCTGTTGTCTTATTAAATTCATTGTACATATTAGTTAACTCTTTTACATATTGTTCTTGAGTTATTTTTCCATGTTTTAGTTTTTCATCCAAATCAACAATTTTATTAATATAGTCCTCTGTATATCCTTGTTCAGCAAGTTGTTGTTTTTTTGCGTCTGTTATAATTTGTTGTGTTAATTCATCTGACATTATTCCCTGTTCTTTATATTTAAGAACTATTTTTGTAATTGCATCTACTGTTGCTTGCCCACTGTTTTCTGACGCTGTTCTCATTGTTTCAAGTGAAGAATTTATTTTTGATATATCATCAGCCGTCACAGAATATTGATCAGTATTCATTTGAGCAATTAATATGCCCATACTTTCATTTGCGTTTTTATATGCTGTATCATTTCTTTCTATTAATTCTGTATAACTTTCTATACTTGCAAGATTGCCTGTTATTGTTCCTACATATTCTTTAAAAGCATCTGTATAGCTTGTAATATTTATTCCTTTATCGCTAAATAAGCTTTCGCCAAACACCATTTGATTTATTAAATCTTTGTTTTCTTGATAAGCTTTAATAACTGCTTTCAACTCTTCATCGCTAAAAATATTTTTATAATCTTTTATGCTATTATGTATCATATTAGCAAGTTCTGTATTTCCATCTTTTAGAGCTTTTTCATACATTGCAATTTGTTTCATATAACTTAAGCCTAAATTTTCAAGATTTGCTTTATTTTGAGCGTCAACTTGACTTGCTGTCGAGAATATATAATCCCATGATTCAAATAAATCTTTACCATCAGTAAATTGTTTGTACCAATCAGTTTTTGATACTAATTCAGCTAATCCCAAACCACCTGCTACGGCAATACTCAATTTTCCAAAATTTGTTCCAGCTATTGTTTTTATCACATTTTTAATATTTTTTAAATTAGTAAATATTTCTCCAAGTTTTTTTATCAATTTATAGCCTATAATTGTTTTTATTATTATATCTGCATGATCTAAAGCAAATGTTACAACATCTTTTATTTTTTTTGCAAAATCCATTATTTTTTTGAATCTTGTTTCACCATCTTTTAATTTAAAATTAACCTCTCCAGTCAATGGATCTATTTCTTTTGTAAACCCTAACCATTCCATTATTCTATCTCTAATTTCTGTAGCTTTCATTCGTACTTTATCCATACCATTGTCATAACCTGTTATGGCATCTAATAATCGTTGGTCTATTCCACCACTTACAGATGTACCACTACCACTATTGTTATTTTCATTGATATTGTGAATTTCATCAAATCCTAATGTTTGCCTTTTTAATTCTTTTACTGCTTTACTAGCATCATCTGCACTATCTGCAATTCCATCATAAATACCCTCTTGGCTTGCTATACCGGAATTGTAATCTTTTAATTCGATACCAAACATATCTGCAATTGCTTTTGAAACTTCTTTAATTACCATTAGTATTGCATTTGCATATGGTAATATTTTAGAAAACGTTCCTATAAAGAGACTAGATAAAGCAACTTTTGCTTCTACTAATTGCTGTCTAAATATTTTCAATTGGTTTGAAGGAGATTCAACAGTATTAGCAAAGTCACCCATTGCTATTTGTGCTTGCTTCATTGTTGCTAAATATCTTAATATTTCTTTTTCTGCTTGAGACATATTTTTTACAGATTCTGTTATTCCTAACGATTCAGCTATTGGTTGTAAGCTAGATTGAGTAACATCAATTCCATAGCTTCTTAAAGGTTTTGTTTGTCCAGCATACACCCCTGCTCTAATTGCCTCTGCTGTTGTTTTTTCTGTTTTGTTATATAAAGATGCTAAATCATAAGTTAATTTAGTCATCGTCTCAGACATTATAGATGAATACTTATCTTCTATACCGACAGTTTCACCCATTGATTCAAATATACCTTGCATATATAATGTCTGTGTTTTATTAGTTCCAAATGCTTCATTTAATTTATATTGAAATTGTAAAGCAGATTTACCTAATTCAGAAAACATCTGTTTTCCATTTTTTTCAGTATTATCAAACACAACATTAAATAAGTTTAACTGTTCTGTATAATCGACCGCTTCATTCATCCAACCTAATGCAGTTGTTGTTAATCTTTTAACGCCTGCGAATGTAAAAATTTTTTTAAAAGCATTTCCAAGTTTATCAGCACTACTAGTTGCTTTATCTGTTGATTGTTTTAATTGATTAACATTTTTAGTAGCATTTGTTGTCGTTTTATTTATGCTCGATTCTGCTTTTTTTTCAATACTACCTAACTCTAAATATATATTTGTTAATACATTCTCAACATTAGTTAAACTTTTTACTAAACTTTCAACACTTGCTTTTGCTTCTTGTGCTTTTGATTTAATTTGTAATTCTAATGTTTGTGAATTATCCATTTATTTTTTCACCTACCTCTTCGGTTGTTCCCTTTTTGGTAGCGCTATTTTTTCTTATTGCATTTACTTGAGCAATTCTTGCCTTTACATCTGCAACATTCATTTCTATTCGTTTTTTCTTTTGCTCTTCAGTAGCTTCTGCCCTTTCTTCAAAGCCGTATGGTTTTTCAGAATATTTAACTTTTTGTTTGCTGAAAGCATTACATAAAGCAACTGTTATAGCTTCATGAAAGTATGCTCCTTGTAGCCACGCATTATTATTAAATATTTCTTGTTCAGTTTTTATCTTTTCAAAATAAGAAAAACGGTATGCCCAGAATAGGTCTGGGTCATCTTCCCAAAACTCTTTCACAGACATACCGTATGTGATTGCCATAGGTAACAAATTATAAAACCAATCTGTTAAGTTTTTATATTGTTTGCCTTTTTCCTCTTTGTCGTTGTCTATTCCCCGATTATCTCTAGTTCCTCGTCGTTCTCCTTCGAGTCTATATCGGCTAGGGCACGCATAAAAGCTTGGTATTCCTCAATTCCAAATTTAACAACTTTTGCTGCTTTTTTACCACTTTGTTGATATGTATCCATTAACTTAAGTGCCAAATTTGGATTTACATCTTTATGATTAGCAATAAACAAACTTGTCCATATTAAATCATAAAATGTAATTGGTTTTCTATCAAACTCTTCAATACTAAATCCCATAGCTTCAAGCCATTTAATACTATCTCTAGTCATTTCTAAAGTATAATCTTTATCATTTATTTTTAATTTTAATTTTCTCATTGTTTTTCCCCACTTCCTTTAATTATTCAGTTGCTATTAATGCAGTAACTTCTGTTGATGTTTTATCAGCAATTTGTGTACTTGGAACTGTATGTAATGTACATTCAATTACACCACCAACTGATACCTCATTCTTCCAAGTTTGACAAATACCTGTATATAAAGCACCTGTTCCATCTGGATATTTAATTAAAATATCTTTTGCTGTATTATCACATACTGTTTTTACAGCTGTTAAATTTGCTTCACTATAGTTATAAGTAAAGTCCATATCTCCAGTATCAGGTCTATCTGGAATATATACTTTTGATGGATCACTTGAAGTTGTTATTTCAACTGTTCCACCTGCTTGTCCAGTTGCTGGAGCACCTTTAACTGCTACTAATTTTTCTTTTGGGAATTTTGTTTCAGCTGTTTCTTTTATTCTGATTTCAATACCTAAATCTAACATTATTTATTCACCTCTCATTGTAATTTCCCTTACAATTTGAAGTGCTACATTCGTTTAATTTGGATAAATAACTAAATTATCTAATCCATATTTTGTATCTAATTTTCCAGTTATTTTAACTATATTTCTATGTACATTAGAATCAGTATTTAATGCATCTAATTCTGTTTTAATGGTTACATGATAATTGTTTTTAAAATAATCAACTACTTGTTCGGTAACTTCATTACAAATAGTTCTTTTTGATGTTTTTCCACTTGCCATTGAATAAACATTTATTTCAATACCAAATGTATAAGTTTCTTCTCCGTAACTTAAATTATTATATTTATTAGTTACTGGAAGTAATTTAACTGGCACTATAGGAAATACTTTGCTTTGTTGTGGCATTGCTTTTGTAACTGTTGGTTTATATATTGATTTTTCTTCAACATATTGTTTTAATTCTGGAAAGATTTTATTTTCAAATATATTTTCAACTATCAATATAAATCACCTACTGTCTTTCTTATTTCAACGTCAACTATGTTTCCTATTTCGTTTTTAATATCTTGAAATGCACTGTAGAACATATGTCTACTTGGCAAGCCTTTAGTCCAACCATAAGTTCCATCTTCTTTAGGATATACCCAACCTTCTTCGCCATGTTCATTAACATCATATTTCCACGACTTAAAAGGCTCATCTGGATTAGGATGTGGGTTATTAGAGCCTACAATTCCTGTACCCATTTCATTAAAGATAATTACCATATCATTAGTCCATACTCTACCACTCTTTGCATTATCGTCATATTGCCACTGTATTTGGCTTGTATGATTAGAAATACCATTCGCATAGCAATACTCTAATACTTTGTTATACATCATTTCTGTGGCATATTTAACAGCATTATCAATGCCTTTTGAATAGGCCTCTTGATATTTATTTAGAAACTTTTTTGCTTCCTCTAGGCTTTTCTTCGATAATTCCATCGTTAGAAGTGTTTTCATCTTCTGATTTATCCTCTTCTATTTTTTCTTCTTCAACAAGTTTATAACCTGTTTTAATAAAGTCATCTCTTGTTTTTTCATCAAAAACTACTATTCCAGTTGTAAATTTGTACATATTACACCTACTTTCCTGTAAGTTTTTCAAAATATATAATTATAACTGAATTACCATCTCTTGGTGGTAACAATCTATAATTAGCATTATCTCCATAATTTTCTTCTCCTTCTGGTGTCGCACCATCAAGATAAGCCACATCAAATTCTTTAAATTGACCTTGATATGATATAGGGATAACTGCTTTTTTCATAATACTTGCTTTTTCTCCAAACTCTGCAATATCAGCATCAGTATTGACCGGTTGATAATTAAATTTATATGGTTCACTATTTGGGTTTTCATACACATTAATTTCATTACCTTCAATGTCTAGTTGTGTACCAACTTTACTTGCTATATAAACATCTTTAACCCAATCTTTAGGATTAGCTTTCACACTTATCATTTAGGGATACCTGCCTTTGGAACTAATTCCCCTAATAAATCACTTGATAATAATGATGTTAAAAATTGAACTGACAATCCATTTTCACTATAAGATTGATATCCAACTCTTTCTATAGCTTTATATAGTTCAATAGCACATCTTGTTTGCCAATTTGCTAATCGTTTGTTATTTTTAGCATCTATTGTTGTTTTTGTTAAATCATAAGGATAAAGTGTATTTAGAGCCACAATTTCTGCGTCATCTAGTTTTAATTTAAACACTTCATCTTTTGTGTCATCAGCTACATCGCCTAAGACTTCTAGTCGCATTTTCTTTAATTGTTCTTCTTGACTCATAAATACACTTCCTTACTTAAAAAGTTATATTAAGCAGTAACTGCTTTTGTATTAACTGGATTTGTTGTAGTATTAGTTACATTAACTTTTACTTCCTTAGATGGTTTAGTAAATGCTGTATTTAATCCAGTAATTTTTCCGTGGAACCATTCTGGGCCGTGATCTAATCCAATTTGACCAAAAATTTGATATTTAGTACCTGCTCCTGTTTTTGCTAATTCTTCTAAGAAGAAGTTACCTTTACCTGGAACTGGTTGTTCTACTGGTCCAATTACTGAAGGATTAATTGCTAATACTGTTCCTGCTGGGATAAATTCACCAATTGCTAAATGAACTGTTGTACCAACTGGTAATATTAAATCTCTTATTTGAATTCCATAAGCACTCATATAAGCTTCTCCAATTGGCATTTTCATTTCAATAGCATCACCATGTAATTGTAATAAGTTAACTGAATTCATTAATAATACAATATTAGAAATATCTCCGCCATTGTCATTGATTTTTTGAACTAAATCATTAACTAACCACATATCTAATGGAGCATTAACTTTACTAGAACCTTGACCACTTTCAGCACTAATTACGTTAGTAGTAATTGCAGCTACCATACCTCTTGTTTTATTAATTGTTGCGTCAGTTGTTGCTTTATTATAAGTTCCTTGAATAAATGTTTTTTCAATACTTCTCTTGATTTTTTCCATCTTTCTTGCAACTTGGAAAGATAATTCATCTTGTGGATTAGCTTGTTGACCTGCTAAGTTAACACCACTTAATGTTGCCATATTTGATTGTTTAGCGTATGAAATAGCAACTGATTCCATAAATATTTGAGTAACATTACTCATTGGGCTTCTTGTTACAAATGTTGCAGTTGGAGCTGTTAATGAAGCTGTTTCACTTATTTCTGGTATTGCTCCTTCTTCACTTGTATAATATTGTCCACATACGAATTCTACTGAATTTGTATATTTAACTCTTCCACTTATCATATTTAAAAATGGAGTTTTTGTATTTGCTTTATTGTATAATAATCCTGAATAGTTAGGACAACTAAAGCTTTGTACTGTTTCAGCACCTGTCATAAAAATATTCACCTCGTTTAAAATTTCTATCCCTTTTTTCTAAACGAGTGCCACACTTTACTTATTTAACTTTTTTTCTTGTTCTGCTTTGAAAATTTGAGTAGTTAATTCAGTTTGTTTCAAAAAGTCCTTGTCTTTAATTGCTTGTTCAAGTTCTTTTTGTAACTCTGCCACCTTATCTACAGGATTAGCACTTTGAGTACCACCTACTGGTTTTGGTGTGCCATTTAACAATTCTGTAGTAGTTTCATTTTTAGTTTGCTCTTTTGTTTTATTTAATAATGTAATAAAATTATTTGCTAATTTTACTGATTTATCGCAATCTTCACTTATGATATTTTGTAAAGTTTCTTTTAATTCAGTATCTTCATCAGTAATTTTAATTCCATTATCTAAGAATAAACCTTTTACTGCTAATTCACTTGTTTTAAGTGCATTTGCTTTCTTATCTACTTCCAATTGTTTTAACTCTGCTTCTCTTTTTTCATCGTCAGTCATTTTTGATTTTTTGAAATCATCATATTCAGTTGATAATGTAGAATAGTTGCTTTCTACCGTTTTATATTTAGCATTTAAATCATTATATTTATCTTTTGGAATCATTAATGTTGCTAAACTCTTCGCAATAGCATCAACTCTTTCTTCATTAGTTGTAAGTGTTTCATCACTTAATACTTTTTCGATTTCTTCTTTCATTTCTATACCTTTCCCACTCTTACGTTTTTATGGATGTCTCGTCTCATCAATGGAGTGTTGTAGATTTATGCTCTCTACAATAAGCAAATTTATATAAACTGATAAATCAGTTCGTATACTAAATGGTTGGGAAGACAGGATTCGAACCTGCAACCTCTTGAATCCAAATCAAGGCTTCTACCAAGTTGAATTACTTCCCAATATGGAGGGGTATGTCAGAATTGAACTGGCACATTCTGTTTGGAAGACAGATATTCTACCTTTAAATTAATACCCCATTGGCAAATCGACTAGGATTTGAACCTAGACAAACAGTTTTGGAGACTGTTATGCTACCGTTACATCATCGAAATATGGTGCGAGTAGGAAAGTTATTTCAAACTTTTTTCGCAAAAGTAAGTCGTTGCAATAATCACATCAACTTCTAATAATATAATACCATAAATATTATTAATTTAAAATATAATTTTAATGAATGTTTTAAAAGATAGAAAAAGATTACTATTTCTAGTAACCTAACTGATAAATTGTAATTTATAATTCCTTTGTTATTATTTATTCAACATTTTTAAGTGATTCTATCATATTTATCTTTTTTAGATTATAATGTGTAACTATATTTACGATAATAGTAAAAAATATAGTCATCAAAGCAGATATAACATAACTTAATATATCAACGTGCCTAATAAACATTATATAATCTGGCTCACAAGTAGATATAATGAAATGACTTAAATATGACCCAAACAATAAACCTATAGCAATTCCAATAATAGTTAATAAAACATTTTCCCTCGTAATATATCTATCTACCTCATTATGATAAAACCCTAATACTTTTAAAGTTGCAATTTCCCTTTTTCTTTCACTAATATTGATATTCGATAAATTATATAAAACGACAAAGGCTAGTAATGCTGCAGCGATAATTAAAATTGCTACAATAGAATCAATAGAGCCTAGCATACTATTGATATTTTCTTTTATATCTTCATTATTTACAATAGAAGTTATTTCATTTTTACTAATATACTTTTCATCAAATTGATTGCTATCATGTTCATTTAAATTATCAAAATCTATTAGAAAAGAATTTATTTTATAATTTTTAAATGTATTTTCATAAGTATTTTTATTGATATATAAATACTGGTTAATATAGTTTTTTATAATATGTTCTACAATAAGTTCATATTTATTATTTTCATCATCAAATAGTATAAGTTTATCTCCTAGATCTATATTTAAAAGAGTTGCAGTCTTTTCGCTAATAATTACCGAATTGTCGCTAGGAATTAAATTTGTATTATCCTTATCTTTTACACTATCTAATGTTATTACATCTCTTAATTCTTCATTATTATTTGCAACAATCATTGTCACTTCCTCAGTATTACCTTTATATCCAACTGTGATATTATCAATGTTAGTTTCTACTATTTTACGAATAGATTTTTCGTTTTTTATTTCTTGTTTTACCACATCATAATTCGTATTTTCTTTTAACATCACAATTTTTTCATAATTAAAAATATGTTCAAACTGATAATTTGTAACATCTTTTAAGGAATCTTTCAACCCAAATCCTGCTAATATTAAAGCAGTACATCCGGCAATTCCAAATAGTGTTGTAATTACTCGGCTTTTATATCTAAATATGTTTCTAACGGTTATTTTATTAGAAAAATTTAATCTTTTCCAAATAAACGGAATATACTCTAAAAGTATTTTCTTACCACTCTTTGGAGATTTAGGTCGCATTAAATTAGCAGGTACATTTTTTAGATTCTTTATGCATATAAATATTGCTGTACCACAAATACAAAAAACACATATTAAAAGACCAATAAAATTAAAAAGATTATTTGATTCATATATAAATTTTGGTATAAAAAATAATTTTTTATAAATATTCCAAATAACATAAGGGATTAAAACAGACCCTATCAATATCCCTAAAATACCACCAGTAATGGTCGCCAATAGTGAAAATACAATATATTTAGATGTTATATGAAAATTATTAAAGCCTAATGACTTTAAAGTTCCATTTTCAGTTCGATCTTCTTCAATCATTCTCATCATAGAAATAAGACTAACTAAAATGGCTACACAAAAGAATATAATCGGAAATACATTACCTAATTTGTTTAGATTATCACTAGCAATCACAAGGTCTTTATAAGAATCATTATCATTTCTATCAAATATGTACCATTTTGGCTTAATAAAATTACTCTCATCTAACTGTATTCCATATTGATTTGCTTCTAATATTTTTTCACCATAAAGTTCGCTATACCTAACATCTTGTCTTTCTTCTTTCATATTCTCTACAGAATCAATTACTTTACTAATAGTATCCAAATACTCATCACTATTTGTTACCATTTTTTTTGCTTGTTTTACTGTAATATAGATATTGGTAAATGCTTCTTCTTTGACTACTTCTTCATTTGCATAAGCATAATAATTAACTTTGCCATTTCCAAGGGTAGTTGTAGGTCTTTCAGTTGAAAAATATATTGGACTAATAACTGTACCAACAATTTTCTTTTTCTCATTCATAATTGTAATGGTATCATTTATTTTTAAATTGTTTTCTTCTAAAAGCAATTTATCAACAACAATTTCACTATTGTTACTAGGAAGTTTTCCATCACTCAAATAAACTTTGTTAATATTATTATTAAGTCCTATAATTCTTAAAACAAACTCCTTATTATCAAGTTCTAAATAGGTATCTTTGGTGTAAGTTCCTATTACTTCTTTTACATCATTTATTTTTTTTAATTCTTCTATATCATTATTAGTTAATCCTAAATTAGAAATAATTTCGATATCATAAACATTATTTTCGTCATAATAATTGTCTAATGTTTTTAACATATCAGGTCCACAAGACTGAATCCCCGTAAAAAAACCTACTCCTAAAAAAGCCATACAAAACAAGGAAAGAAACCTTTTATTATTATCTTTTATTTTCTTAAAAATATGTTTTAATAGTTTATTTTTCATCTTACCACTCAACATCCTCCACTCTTTTAGGATTTTTGTTTATGATAATTTCATCTACGCCACCATTTTTAAACTTAATTATTTTATCAGCAATCAAAGAAATAGCAGCATTATGTGTTATAATGATTACTGTCATTTTTTCCTTTCGGCAAGTATCTTCTAATAGTTTTAAAATTTGTTTTCCAGTTTTATAATCTAAAGCACCTGTTGGCTCATCACATAAAAGTAATTTAGGATTTTTAGCGATTGCTCGCGCTATAGCGACTCTTTGTTGTTCTCCCCCAGATAATTGAGCAGGAAAATTGTCCTTTCTTTTTCCTAATCCCACCTTATTTAAAATAGTGATAGGATCTAAATAATCTTTGCATAATTGAACTGCAAGTTCCACATTTTCTAATACTGTCATATTTTGAATAAGATTATAAAATTGAAAGACAAAACCTATATCATTTCTTCTATATTTAATGAGTTCTTTTTCTTTTAACTTATCTATTCTAACTCCATCAACTATAACTTTACCACCAGTTAATGTATCCATTCCTCCTAAAATATTAAGACAAGTTGTTTTCCCTGCACCACTTGGACCTAATATACAAACTAATTCTCCTTTTTCAATTTCAAATGAAGTATCCTTTAATGCTTTTATTTCTACTTCTCCCATTTGATAAATTTTATCTACTTTTTTAAATTCTATATAAGCCATAATTACATCTCCAATCTATTTAACAAATTACTATTTATCTAATTTTATTATATCGTTTACATCATTGGAGCAAATAATCTTAAAATAGCTTGCCATAGTCCTTTAAATAAACCATTTTTTGCTTCTTTTTCATCTACTTTATGTGATTCTTTAAAGGAATCCTCAAAATCTTTTTTGATATCTTTTATTACATTTGTATCCTTCATATAAATACCACATTCAAAATGTAAATATAAACTTCTATAATCTAAGTTTATTGTTCCTACAGTTGCTATTTCATCATCGGATAAAAATACTTTGCTATGTACAAAACCATTCGTATAAGTATAAATTTTTACTCCACCTTTAATTAATGTATAAAAATAAGAAGAGGTTAAATCATATACAATTTTTTTATCGGGTATTCCAGGAACAACAATTCTGACATCTACTCCTCTTCTTGCAGCTAAGATTAAACTATTTATCATATCTGTATCAATAATTAAATAAGGTGTATAAATATAAACATACTTTTTCGCTTGATTGATAATATTTAGATAAATATCTTCGCCGGTTATAGCATCATCTAATGGACTTTCCCCATAAGGTACAACGAAACCATTTTCCTTATACTTTTCAGTAAAATTATATTTGTATTTATTATAATCATTATCTTCTTTTTTAAATGAATTCCACATTTCTAGAAACATAACAGTAAAATTCCAAACAGCTTCACCTTTTATCCTAATTCCATTATCTTTCCATACTCCTAATTTACTATTTATATTTATATATTCATCTGAAATATTAATTCACCAGAAAAAGCAGTATGTCCATCAATTATCATCATTTTTCTATGATCTCTATTATTCATAATAATACCTGCAAATGGCGATAATTTATTAAATTGCATACATTTTATTCCATATTTTCCCAGTAACTTTGGATAATTACTAGGTAGCATAGCAAAAGAACCCATATCATCATATAAAACTCTTACATCTAGTCCTGAATTTGCTTTTTCTTTTAATATATCTAAAATTTCTTGCCACATAGTACCATTATTAATAATGAAATATTCTATAAAAATAAATTTTTTGGCTTTTTTTAGTTCTTCTAACATAACAGGATAAACATCATCACCAAGAGAATAATAGTTTATCTCATTGTTTTTCGTTACAGGAAATCCTGCAAATTCACTTATATATTTTAATTGTCCTAAATTTTTAGTATCGATTTCTTTTTTTATAAATTCATCTTGTATTAAGTATTTTTGACCATTTTCTATATTTTCATTAATATTCTTTAAAACTTTACTTCTTTTCATATTATTACTAAGTATGATATATAGAAGTGTTCCAATTAATGGAAAAAGCATAATCAGTAATATCCATATTAAATCGCTACTTAATCTTTTACTATACTTGATAATCATTAAAACAATTATAATACTAAGTAAACCATAAACTACTTGAATAATACTTATAAATTCTCCAAATTTTAAATATATAAATAATGTTAATAGAATTTGTATTAATAAACCTATTGCTACAACAATTCCTCTTTTTACTGCCATCCACATATTTTTTCTCCTCATACTAATTCATTTTTATATGTAATACTTTTATCTTCTTTATAAATAAACATTAATTTTGAGTTCTTATCTGTTCTTCCTTTATCAAAGGATAACGAATAAGTACATTACTATCTAAATTTTCTTTGTGCATATCAACTGCTGTTATTTGATGATTATCATATGTTGTATAATAATAAATTCCCTTATTTACATTACAGCAAGATGTATAAATTGTTATTTCAAATTTATCATCACCTAAATCACAGCATCCTCTTTGTTGATCAACGCTACCTAAAATGTGAAAAAATTGACTAACACTTGATTTTTCATCTTCTTTAGAAAAAGAATTTAATTTAGTATACGCTACTCTTATGAATCTTGATTGCGATGATAAATCGCCTGGTAGACCTATTGCTCCCATTCCTCTACTATATAAACTTAGATCTAATTCTTTACTAAATTTATTCTCTGGAGATTTAGGTGATAAATACATATAATTATTTAAGGCAAACATTTGCTTATCAAAAGATGGATTATTAGTTAATACCCCTACTGGATTATCATATATTTTTATTCCATCAATAACAGACTCTACAGTTATTGATTGTGTGCTATCGGAAATAATCCAATGTAAGCTAGCTAATGGTAATTTATCACTAAATGGAGTATTTAACACATTCATTTTTTCAATCAAATTTCTAGCTTCATTTACATTTGAACATTGGCTTAAAATCCATGGTATCAGTTCAAATTGAGCAACATTATCTTTTCCTTCCTGTTTTTCTTTATAATGAGCATTTCCAACAAAATTTAAACCTGCTATTGCTAACCCTTTTTCGTTTATTGCATCGTAATATAATGGATAATCTTCAGTAACAAATGCCATTCCAATTATCGCATAATGACTCTTAATGTCATCTACTTCTCTAAATTTAAATTCAAAGTTTCTTGGTGTTATTGTTACTTCATCTCCATATGAAAATTCATAATCCAATGTTCTTCCAAAATAAAAATCTTTCGTTTTATAAGTTGCTGCTGTACACATATTCTTTCCCTTCTTTCTAATACTATTTCTTATCTTTTATATAACTCTCTTTCAAATTACTATTTGTCTGTAAGAATATTATATCATAGAATTAGCACTTTATTATCAACGAAAATTTAAAAAGATAATTTATCTTTCAAAATCATCTTTATCTTTAATATTATTTTCTATGATATTAATATCATTATCATCAAGTATATCTTCTTCATAAAGTTCATTAATAACTTCATCATATTTGTTATTAGAAAAGAATTTATTTTGCAAAAATTCTATAAACTTTTTCCATAAATCTTTAAAGTAATCTAGCATTTCTTCTAGTTTAGATACTTTATCTTCTAGTTCATCAATAGTATCATTAGCATTGTCTAATTTATATTCTAGATCTTCAATTTTTTCATCACGAGTTTTAATTTTTCTTTGTAAATTTCTAACTTCATTAGAATGTTCTCTTAAATCATCTTCGTATTTATTTAGTATTATATTTATGTCGTTTGCATTTCTTAAATTAGAAGCAGTTTCATTAGTTTGTTCTATATAGTTTTTAATTTTATCTATATCAGTATTAGAAATAGAATAGTTATTTTTATTTATAAGAGAAGGTTTTAAATTATCAATAATATCATTTATTTCATTAGACTTATTTTGTAATTCATCAGTTTTACTATTTAATTCTTTAAGTTGTTTTTTATATTTTTCTTGTTCTCTTTTAAACTTTTTATATTCGTTCATATTAGCAACATTTATATCTACATTTCTTCCTTCTTCTTTTAATTTTAAAGTGTAGTTTAAATGATAAATACGATTAAATGAATTAATACAATATTCTCGCATTTTATCTTGAATAATTTTTAAACTTTCTTTTGTAAAAACATCAGATTTACCAACTTGTCTTTCCATACCATTTTTCATACCTTCTTTAAATGGAACACCAACTATATGTAAATGGGGACTAGATTCATCATAATGTATTGTTGCATTTGCTATTTTAAAGTTAGGTACAACTTCTTCTAAATCTCTTATTTGTTCTTTAAAAACTTCTGTCATTTTATGTTTATATTTATTATCTTTATCAGACCAAAAGTCCATATCTCCAAGTTCAATAATTATTTCACAAGCTAAATCTCTTTTATTGTCATTTGAAATATGATTAAAATAATTGTCTATCTTTCTATCATTTCTAGTTTGCTTTTCATTGTATTTAATTCTTGCATCTTCAAATAAATCTAAATATAAATTTTTTGTATCTTCTACAATAGAAGAAGTTCCTTTAATTGTAGAAATTAATTCTTGTTCTTCATCATATTTTCTTAAATTATGTTTATCAACTTTAGATAACTGCTGATGATTTTGAATTGCATTATTAGATAGAGAAGTAGTACCAGTTTCAGTATTTTTGATACTTCTTCTTGCTTTTTTAGATTTATTTTTATCATTACTTAAATGTAGTGAATAAGATAATTCTTCCATATATTTAAAACCTCCTTTGCTAGAATAGAGTCCTACTATATATATAGTAGGGTAATTTTGCTTTGTCAAAATCTCTAACCCCCTATATATTTTGACACAAGTATCAAAATATGGGGGCTAAGGTTTAGGCAACCTTAGAATCCACCTGTCTTATTTCGTAATAATGATAAACTTCGTAAATCATTAAAACTACATAAGACTTATGATAAAATATAATGCACTGCATTTTATTTTATCTTTAAAAATTATTCATTAATTGCAAACTAAAGTAAGCAATTATTTCATAATTTTATTAAACAAACTTTTCCCACTTTCATTGAAACTACGTTTCAACAAAACGTGTTCGTTTGTTATAACTTTTTTTAGAAAAAAGTTAACAAAAAAATTTTCAGTAGATAAGTCTAAAACAAGAAAGATAACTTTTTGTTTTAAACTTTTTCCATTATTATTTTTACTATTTCTAGTCAAGAACTTCGCAAGTAAATAAATTTATTCTTGACTAGAATTTTCATCATTATTTAAAAAATCTTCTTCCGTAACATTATCTGGTATTACTTCAAATAAATCTCTAATATTTACTTTTATATCATTAGGATTATTTTTAGTAGCAAACATTCCCATTGATACCCAGTCTTTATTTCCATTATCATTTGCTTGTAATGGGAATACTCTTATTGGAACTTCATTTTTAAGAAGTGGTCCAATATCTAGTTTTCTAGTTTCTTTGTATAAAGTTCCTTTATAAAAATTAACTTCATAACATTCATTTAATCTATAAAAATGTTGCATAACTTCTTTAATGGGTAAATACTCACTATACCTAACTTCACTATCAACGCATATTCCATTAAAATCATAAGTAAATGGTCGTTTTCTATCAATATAACCTTGCTTATATAATTCTTCAAAATCACTATAAAATGTTGATCTAAAATTAACTTGTTTTATTTCGTATGTATTATTTATCATTTCAAGTTCAATATCATCTACATATCGCATAATTATATCTGCTTTTATATCTCTATCTAATAAATCCCAGTTATCATTAAAAGCATAATAACTAATTGGTAATTTTACTTTATTGATAAAGTCCATATCTCTTTTAAGTAAAATATCACTGACAGTAAAGTTTAATTGTTCTGTTTGTTCATTTTCTAATAATTTTGAGTTAATAAGTTCAATTTGTTCTTCAATTATTTTTGTTTCTTCTTTAAATTCTTTTTCTGTAAATAATGAATCTATATATGCTTTTTTAATTCTTTCTTTTTTAGTATTTAAACTTTTTAATTCTTTACCTAATTCTTCTTTTGGATCTTCTACTTTTGATTTTAATACTGGTAAAAAAAATTCATTTACAACATTATCATATTCTAAAATATCTCCTAGTATTGTTTTAATTGTTTCTTCTATTTTAGGTTCTTTAATTGTTATTTTACAATTATTACATTGATAATAGTAATAAACTTTTCCATTTTTCTTTCTTGTTGCATTACCACCTAATATTCTATTACATTTAGGACACCTTAATTTTTGTAAAAATAAATATTCTTTATCTCGTTTATAATTTCTTGAATTTTTTCTTTTTTGCACTTGGCATTCCTCCCATAATTCTTTCGATACAAGTGGCTCGACTACATTTGAATAATATGTTGGATTATTTGTTTTTCTTCCGTGTACAAAATCTCCCTTATAAATTTCATTTGTTAATATTTTTAAAATTGTACTATCACACCAATTTGTTTTTCCAAATACTTTTTCATCATTATAAATGTTAGCAATAGTTTGGTAGGAATTTCCCTCGTAATATAAATTAAATATTCTTATTACTTGGTCTTTTGTAAGTGGATCTGGGACAAGTTTTTTATTATTTCTTTTATAACCAAAAGGGGCTTTATTTGGAATATTTCCAACTTTAATTGCTCCAGCTAAACCGATTTTAGTTCTTTCACTTGTTCTTTCTATTTCATTTTGTGATACCGTAGTTAAAAGTCTTGCAACCATTCTTCCATTTGCATTTGTTGTATTTATATCATCATTTGCACAATCTAGGTAGGCATTCTTTTCATCTAAAAATTTCATTATATCTTCCATATCATAAACACTTCTTGTTAGTCTATCTAATTTTAATACTACAATAGTATTACATTTTTTCTTTCTAATATCTTCTTTTAATTCTTCAAAAGCAGGTCTATGATTTCCAGTTTTAGCACTTATTCCAGCATCTTTATATATTTTATAAATTTCATAACCTTTAAACTCACACATAGCACGAAGTCTTTTCTCTTGTTCTGGTAAACTAAATCCTTCTCGTGCTTGATCTTCGGTACTTACTCTTATATAAATACCTGCAATTTTCTTTTCTTCACTCATTAATAAATCATTTCCTTTCTTCTTATTCTTCATCAAAAAAGAGGTGACAAAGACACTTAATCAAATTATGCCTTTGACACCTCTTATAATAATCTTGTTTATGTTATACTTAAATTTTATTTGTTTCATATATATCAACCCCCAATACACGAAACAAATTAATTACCATTTATTATAAATATTTTTTATTTAAAGTCAAGACATATTTGCTATTATTCACAACATTTTTGCTATTATTTGCCTATTTTAAGCCAAATAGGGCTTATATTTAAAGAAGTTGGTATAATTTATTATTTTACTTTATTGGTTTTATAAAGGTTTCTAAATCCGATATTTTTATTTTATGAGATAAATTTTCAACAAATATTTCATTAGAATAATTGAATGCAAGAAATGTAATACCCTTAATAATTATTCTATGTGGCTCGATATAGTTCAAATTTGTTTTATTAATCTTTCTAATATTACCATTAATGATAATAGGAGTAGTATTACAAAAACTACATATAAATTCTATTTTGTTTTTTAATTCACTCTCAATTATTAACTCTTTCTTTGTGATATTTACCATTTTAACAATCCATCTCCTTTACTTAAACTAAAAAAATACCAACTTCATTAGAAGTTGATACATTTATTTAAGTCTAAACTATAAAAGTTCGGACAGATTGCCTACTGGTGCCGAAAGTAAGAATTGAACTCACAACCTACTGCTTACAAAACAGTTGCTCTACCAATTGAGCTATTTCGGCAAAATTCCAAAGGCTTCTAAAGTTTCTTTGGCTTGGACTTACTTATAAGGCTTTATAGAAGTTGTACTTCCTTCAAAGTTTCTTATAATGCCTATTTATTAACCTCTCCAGACTCATCCTTTGAGGCAGATGTCGTCTTATTAAGACTTCCATCGCTATTCTCATTATTTTGTTTTATTTGTTTGTTTGCTTGCCCAACAAATAACTTAATCCAATTTTCTATACCACCATAGAATTCCATTGATTTATTAAATGTTTCATTTGGATCACTATATAATCCACTTGTTGTCATAGCAACATCTGGTGATATACCACTTTGAATTTGATTCATCATACCTTGTGATTTAACTAAGAAATTGTCTGATTTATTTCTTGTAAATTTTTGGTCTATATCTTTTAATGTTAATGTTTTGATTTGACTATTTGGAGCAAGTCTACATATTCTTAAAATTAATTTAAGTTCTGGTTTAGAGCATCTTTTAAATTCCATTTCATCGCCATCAGCTCTTGCGTCAGCCATTGTCCAACCTTCACCTAAATACCTAGCTTGTCCAGTATCTCCGCCACTTGCTTTATCACTATTTTTAGGAATACCTACAATATTTAAAGCTGTATTGAATAATCTATCGTGCAATACTTTTGTATTGTCATGTTTTATTTCATTTGATATTAATTTTAAATCTGCTGGTCTACTTGGGTCTGATGTTGCAATTTTTATTGCCCCTAAATCAAGCAATCCTTCATAATCTTCTCTATCAATATCTTGGTTAACAAATACAAGTAAACTTTGTATAAATTGTTCTAATCCGTCCATTTCGTCAGATGTAATTCTATTTAAATTGTTTAATATATCCATAACTATTTCGATAATTCCTATTCTTGATTTATTTAAGTAATATTCAAATATAGGAATTTCATTTAATATAGTAGGTTTTATAAGTTTAACCTCAAATGCTGATGCAACACTTGGACTAGTCATTTCATAATAAGCATTTTTTGTATACACGCTACCTTTTATTGTGTAATCCTTAACACCTCTCGTATAAGTACAACCAAATAGTTTCTTATGAGGTAATCTACTAGAATAAACACAAAATGTTGTTTTGCTATCAAGATTTTCTATCATAAAAGGGCTATCTTCATTTATATCCGGAAGAACTAATCTGTGTCCTATTCCTGATATATATAAGTCTTCTGCTAATTCAGTGTCTTTTGGATATTTATCTTCAGCTAGCATATAACTATTTAATGCCCCTACTTCTTCATTTGCAACATCACCACGTTGTACATACTGTATTGGTTTACCAAAAACAAATGATTTTTTAAATTCAACCATAAAATAAGCATTATTTTCTACTACTTTGTTATTTATAGTTGGTCTTACTTCTTTAACTTTATCTAAAATTGGTTGAAAACCTTTATAATAATTTTCTAAATAGTTAATTTCCCTTGAATTTTGTAAATGAACACTAAATATATCATTTAATATTTGAGATATTGTCTGTTCGTTCATTTCCTCTGGTTCATAATCTGCATAAATTATATGTCTACCAAATAACCTAACCTCATCTTGAACTGGCGTTACTGGTTTATCAGTAGGTATTTGTGCATTTGTATTATTATCAGCTGATGTTTCAGTTGTTTTTACTTCTTCTTTTTCCATTAATTCACCATCTTTCATACTTTGGTATTCCCAAAATATAAAATAAGGGAACACAACAATAAAAATTAGATTCTTACGGTTATGCTCCCGTGTAGCACTAAACGGTCAATGAAGGGAAAAACTAGACCGTTCGCTACATTTATACATTATTAATAATAGAAATGTTAGTTATGAAGTATAAAAGTCCAACATAAATTGGACTTATTTGTTAAAAACGTCGTCTTATAGGTTTTGGTTTATTTAATATACTTTTACCTAGAATAATTTCACTAGCATATAAAGCAGTTCCGTCTGGACCATCATCAAATTTATTAGGATAATCAAAAGAATATTTAGTAATATTATCCATCAATCTGCCTAAATCAGTATTTGGTTTAACAATAGATTTATCTTTAAAAATTATTAATGTTAAAATCGTCCATAGGTTATCTTTAATTCTAGTTTCCTTTTTTACAGTGTTATACTTTTCAAGAATTTTACACCAATAAACCCCTCGTGCTTTTAATCTATCATCTAACAATGTCTTTAGTGATTCATCAGTATTATTTTCTATTACAAGCGTTGTTATTCTATGTAAAATAATTTTTTCAATAATATCATTGTATAATGATTGCATAGGTTTTTTACTAAAAATCGCATCCCAAAGATAATGTTTACCATGACCATCTGGTTTACAAATAAACATATTAAGATTATCTTTTCCTTTTCTTTTTGTATCAATTACTGCCATACAATAAGGTGCTAAATCATCAGGTGGTTCAATGTATGTCTGTAAGCATTCCCATGACAATTCTCTACCAGTAGGTGCAATAGGATTTTGTTGATATACACAACTAAATAAAAATGGATCTGTATTTTGTTCAATTTGTTCTGCTATTTGTTGTGGATACACTTCACTACAAGTTGTTTTATGATTTTCATCAAGCATTGGTACACGAATAACTATCGTTGATTTGTCTTCACTCTCCATAACGTAAGGATTATCAGTTGGTTGTAACATTGATATTTTATTTCTATCTTCAATTATTCTATTTAAAATGTCTTCCGGTGTCCACTGGGTACCAACAAATATAAATTTACACCTTACACCATCACGTCTATTCCACCATTCAGTATTCCACTTATCATATATTCCTCTATGAACACTTTCACTATTTGCTTCTTCTGCTCCCTTTGTCATATCATCAAATATAATTGCAAATGAAGCTCTTTCTCCAGTAGTTGAACCATTACGAGTTCTTGCTATATGATTTGATTTAGGAACATTAGCGTTTTTTATTTTCCAATCTGATTCTCTTTCTACTTCAAATGGCTTTCCATTATATAATTTGAACAAAGGAAATATTTCGGCAAATTCAGGGCTAGATATTATTCCCTTAACAGTTCTACTAAAACCTAAAACCAATTCATCAGAATAAGACATTCTTATTACGGAATTATTAATACTTATACCATAACCCCAAGCAGTAAATAATGTTGCTAAATAGGATTTACCCATTGATGGTGGATAAGATACTACTAGATATTGCAATCTTTCATCAAATGCTATTCTATTTAAGGCATCTACATATGGCTTTAATACATTTCTACGATTTGCTAATACCTTTCGTGGCATATTCCATTCAATATAATCAACAAAGCACTCGAAATCTCTTCTTGCGCAAAAACAATAGGCTCTTTTATAATAATCAAAAAAGAGAGCCATATTTTCAATTTTGCTCCCTTCAATTAATTTATGTAATATTGGAATTAGTTTAGTCTTTGCTACTTTAACACTACCTAATTCATCTTGTTTATACATTTCTTCAAGAATGCTCAAAGCACTATTACACCAGTCTAATTTATCATGCTCTTTCATTTTTGATGATTTAAGAACATTTAATATATCTGTAAAAGTGCTTTCAAGCGTTGTTTCTTGTTTTTTTATTTGGATTTTATCTCCAACTTTTATCATTTAATCACTCTCTCTTTATATTTCCCTAGAGAGTGCTACACTATTTTATAATAAATATAAAAGTAATTTAATACATATATACAATTCAAAAAATCTAAAAAGGAAAATAAGAACATTTAACGAATCTTCTATTATTGTTCCTTTTACAATTTTCAAAAATTTAATCATCAATTTTAATGCATTTGTTTTCCCATTTTTTATATGCATCTAAATATAATTCTTTTTTATCACCATTATAAGTTAATTCATAATACATGCCATCACTTATATTAGTGCTTACTAATGCTTTATTATTTTGAAGCGTTTTACAACTCCAAACAATAAATACATTATTTTCAGTTATTTTCATGTTATCAGTTATTTCAACTCCATTATTAAAATAATCAACAATTGTTTTTTTACATAGTTCTAAAAATTTGTCATTACTCATTTTTACACCTCTATTCCTTTGGCATTTCTATAAATACATTAGCACCATTTTCTAAACATTCAAAAATGTGCTTATCTAATTCTTTTTTAACTTCTAATGTTCTTTTATTTGTAGGATATTTTGCTACTACAATATTGTTGTCAGTAACAATTACATTTTCTAGTTCCTTATCTTCAAAATAATCTCTATCAACACATAATTTAGTTGTAATTAATTCTACTAATTTTGGTTTAGGTTGTTCTTGATTCTCTAATACTCTTTTAATATTATCTCTATAACTATTACCTACTAAAGTGATAAGTTCATCACTTGTCATTTTCTTTTCTTCTAATAGTGATTTTAATTCATCACCTATAATTGTTTTAGGGTTTCTTTGGCCTATTCCCACAAATCTTACCATTCCTGTAAATTTTTCATCTTGACTTATAATTAACATATTATTCATTTTCTATTCCTTCTTTCTCTATTTCAAAATATTTATTAAAATCTTTTTCTCTTATTATTTCTGCGATTACTTCCATATCACCACATATAATCATTTGAAGAACAATAACTGGTTCTTTATGTTCTTTTGTACAATAGCCACAATAACCATCTATCAATGTATCTCTTGATGTTTTTATTTCATTATCATATGGTTTAAACAGCTTCTCAGCTAAATCACTTTTCAAATTAAATCTAGTAAACCAACTTTCTTTATATGTTTTATATATTCCACCACTACAAGCATTTATCTTTAATGTATTGTTAGTTACTTGGTTACATTCATAATTACTATATAACAAACCCATTATTTACCACCAAATATTTATTTCAATAAACTAAACACTAATGCACATGCTAATCCATGCCAAAATGTCCATACAAATTTTATACCAAATGCCCATATTATTAAATTACCTAATCCCCAAAATATAAGGGCTGATAAACTTAATACAAAGGCAATCGTTAATATCGTTCCTAATCCAATTAATAAATATTTCATCTATTCACCACCTTAAAACAAATCTTTTTTAACTTCTTTTATCTTTCTTGTTGTCATATTTTGTAATATTTTAAAATCTATTTTTGGATTCTTAAATTCTTTTAAAATACTCCACATTTCTTCTGTAATTAAGCAATGGAATACCGTACTTAATAATTGTGGTATTTTCCTGCTTGTCCAACCATCTAATGCAATTTTAGAATATTCTTTTTCAACTAAGGTGTCTGTAATATATTTATCTACTATTTCTTCTTCAACACACTTGCCATTGCTAATGATATTGGGAGCCCATGTTTTATGATGTTTTTCTTTAAAGTCATTCCCAACTATTTTTGCCCAAGTTTTTCTACCATATTTATTACAATAATCATAATTCTTTATAACTATTCCTTCGCCATTGCCCATGCCATCTTTGACTAAAAATTCTCCTGTTTTATCAAGACATTTAATAAATGTATCATAATTGCCATTTTTAACAATACAAATTGGCGGAATATAATCAATATTAAATTCTTCTAACATAGATTTGTATGTTTCATAAGTTAAATATTCAACATTTTCTTCATCAATATCTATTGTTACATCAAATACATAAAATTTCCTCCATGCGTCATCTCTATAGGTTTTTAGTGCGTGAGGAACAAGCCATTCACCATATAATCTATGATTTGGATGTTTTTCAAAATATTTTATGATCCTTTCATCATTAATCATAGCATTCATAAACCCTGCATTGTCTTTATCAAGAGTTAATTCTCTGTTTCTACTACCAAAATGTAATCCGTTTTCATCTTTCCAAATCGATGAGTTAGTGCCATCTATTTTATAAAATACATAACACAAACCTGCATCAATACCTTCGACCTCATCAGTTCCATATCTTTCTATATGTTGATATTTTTTAAAACTCATTTAATTTCACCTACTTTTTTTATTATTTCTTTTAATTCTTTTTGCCCCTCTTTTGAAGCTGGTTGAGATACCATGTTTACTAATACACCATGTTGTAAACCTAATGCTTTTTCATATTTAACAAGAACTTTAGGTCTAAAAGACCATTGCCCGTGAAAATAATTTGATATATTTTGAGGGGTTGTCCTACTTTCGCCTAGTTGTTCTTCTATTTTGTTTAATTCTTGGCATAATTTAGCGTTAGTCCATTTTTTCTTATGAAGAATCATTTGTATATAATCAGATACATTTATCATTGTTTAGATCCTCTATCTCTTTTTTTAATTGATTTATCTGATTTATCCTCTTGTCAATTTCTCGCTGTTTTATTTTTTCTGATTGTTCCTTACTAGGTTCTAAAATACCTAAATCAATTAATTGAAATACGAAATTTTCTTTATCTATATACTTTAATGTTTTTTTATTACCAACATATTTTATTAAATTAAATGATGTTCCATAAGTTCCTGATATATGTTCTAAATTGTATTTTGTTCTGCCTTTATACAACTGTGTAACTTGTGTATAATCTGTACCACCATTCTTCAATGTATAATCTATATCTTCATATCTAAAGTGAATTATATCAATCCCATATTTTAAACTTGTAAATTTTAATTTATCGTAATCACTTATACAAAGTTTTTTCATTTTGATACCTCGTTTATATAATCAATGCATTCTTGTTCAGAAACAAATTGTTTTTCAATATTACCTGCCATTAAATATTCTTTATCATTATCACGTTTCCAACAACCTGCCCAATCAATCGGTCTTACATACCATTTTTTATTTATATATAATTGTCCATAATAATAATTTTCTAATATTCCAGCATTTGTTGGTGGTATATATTCATTAGTCATTATTAATCACCATATTTTGCCATTGAATCCAATCTACTAACACAATCTTGACATATTGTTATTTGATATACTTGAGATTTATGTGCTTGGATTACAAATACTTTCTTATCTTTTCTTTTTATTTCATCACCACAACAAATACATTTACCTTTTGTATCTAATTGTCTTAAATTTGCATTCATTCTTCCACCTTCTTTATTATTTGAATTGTCCTAGCTCGTCCATTTTGAGTTTTTATATATCCTTTATCTTCTAAAATAAGCAACTTTTTAAACACTGTATTAACATCGCATTTTAATATATTAGCAAGTTCACGATTTGTAGGACTATAGCCATATTCATTAATAAACCATTCAATTGCTTCCAATAACATTTTTTGTTTAATTGTTAACATCTAATCACTAGCCTTAAAGTTATATATTGGTTTAATTATTTTAATAATATCTACTGTATCGCCTATATTATCAATTATTTCTTGCATTGGTTTATATACAAATGGAGCTTCATCGATTGTATTTTCATTGACTGATGTTGTATAAATATCTTTCATACTTTCTTTATATTCATCTAAATTAAAAGTTTCTTTTGCTTTCATTCTAGACATTATTCTACCTGCTCCGTGTGGTGCTGACTGATTCCAATCATCATTGCCTTTTCCTACACCGATAATACAACCGTCCCTCATATTCATTGGTATTAATACCATTTCACCTTTTTTAGCAGATATAGCACCTTTACGAACTATGTTATCTTCAAATGATATATAATTATGTATTGTTTCAAAATTATTGCCTGGAAATGACAAAGCACAATTTAGATGTTTCATAATTTCAATAGCTATGTTTTTTCTATTGAAGCTAGCAAATTCTTGGCATATTTTCATATCATGTAAATAATCTTCTCTATATTGTCCTTCCAAATATGCTAGATCCTTTGGTATTTTCTTATGATCTATTTTATATTCTTCTTTTAATTCCATTAAAGCAGATTGTATTTCTTGTTTTCTTCCTTGTTCTTTATATTTTTTGATTAATTCCTGTTGTTTTTCTTTATATTCACCAATATTATAATTACATAATTGATTAGCTAATTCTTGATAATATTCTGCTACTTGTTTTCCTAAATTTCTTGAACCTGTATGAATTACTAAATATTTATTATTATCTTCATCAATATCAATTTCAATAAAATGATTACCGCCACCAAGTGTTCCAATACTTCTTTCTAATCGTTTTGTGTCTTTTAATTCTCTATAACACTTCAAATCTTGTAATTCTAGAAATTTATATTTCCTTTCATCATGAACTTCAAAACCACTAGGAACATATTCTCTAATAATTTTATCTAATCTTTCTAAATCTAAATCAATATTGCCTAATTCAACACATAACATACCACAGCCAATATCAACACCAACAATATTTGGAATCACTTTATCACCTAAATTACCAGTAAAACCAATTACACACCCTTTACCAGCATGAACATCTGGCATTATACGGATTTTGCTATCTTTAAATGCCTCTTGATCTAATAATTCGTTTATTTGGTTTATTGCTTCTTGTTCAACATCATCAGTAAATATTTTTAAGTCTTTCATTTAATCACAACACCATTCCCCTTCATCAAAACAATCTGGAGCATCTGTCCCGTTGTAATAGCAATAAAATACATATCTTAAATCATTACTTTTTATATCAGTACTTATTTTTTGAAAATCTGGTAAATATTTATCTATTTCCTCTTGTGTTAATTTTCTCGAATTTCCAAAATCACCACAAATAGTATCATAAGTCTTTTTTAAAACGATATCTAAATAATCTTCATTCATAGATACATCAAATTCCATATCATAATTTAAGTTATAATCTTGCTTTAATGTTTTTTCATCATCAAAACGATAATCCCATAATTTATCTCTTTCTTCATCAGATAATTTCTTTTTAATCTTATATCTAATTGCTTTTTTACTTACATAACTACTCATTTATTCCACCTCATTTAACAACCATAATAATGTTTCTAATTCTGTTCTCATCGAACATTTAGGGTTTTTCTTTAAATAATCTATTCTCTCTCGAATATCTTCTTCATTTTTGATTGATTTATATTTTTGATAAAAGTTATATAGCAATTTATATTGATTGTATACTTCATATAAGGCATACATATTGTCTTTTATATTATCTTTATTCATCAATAACACCATCGATTAAATCAATTATTTTTTTCTTACTAAGTGTTCCTTTTTGTACATTTATTACTTGTTTTATTTGTCCTTTAAATTTCGAAATAATAAAATCTTTGGTATTTTCAATTTTGTCATTAGCAATTTTTTCTCTAATTAGGCAATTATTTTTTTCTTCATTAAGTTTAGCAATTTCTTCATTCTTTTCTTTTATTTGTTGTTCTAATTTAATATTTTTTTCTTTTTCTCTTAAAACCCTAGCATCAAATTCTTCCAATGTAATTAGAGTAGCATCATACTTAATTTTTATTTTGTTAAGTTCTTCTATTTGAGATTTTAAGTTTTCTATAATTTGCTCACTTGTTTTTATCTGTTCAAAATCTTTTACAAGATATTCTTTTAAATCTCTAACTTGTATTGATTGAATTTCGCTATTTCTTACGACTAATTCATTTTTTTTACTAAATAATTTCATTCTTCCACCTCACTTCTCAAAGCCGATAATTTAAATTCATTATAAGTTGATAAATATATTCTTTTTCCTCTCATAGCAAGATATGGATTTATCATTAAACATTTTTGATTTTTCTTATATGGCACTTTATGAATAATATCATCAGCTATTAGACCTTTTAATTGTCTTTTTATTGTAGTTTCACTTACTTCACATACCTTTGATAAATCTTTCAATTGAATAATTTTGCCATTGTCATAACAGCATATATTGTCCATATAACCAATATGGCATGTTAGATACGGCAGTATTGAATATTTTTTACAATATTTATCAAATATTTTAGGATTGATTTTGATAAAATGATATTTTATATCGGTAGTATCATTTAGATATTCTAATGTACCCTTGCGAAGAATGCGGTCGCCATCATCAAGACATATTACTCGGTCAATATTTTTTAATTTTTGAAGAATAACACCATTTTCATCAGCCAAAAATCCTTGTGCCATTTAGTCCTATTCTCCTATTATTTCTTTATACTTATCTTTAAAGTAATTAGTATCTATACACAAATAATGAAATATAATTGATGTTGCTTCTTCTGAATCTTTTATTGTTTTAGGACACCAATAACATATTTCATCAAGTTCAGTTATAGAGCCAATATTTCCACCATTTTGTTGATATTCTCTATATGTTTGTTTTAAATTTTCATTTTCACCAGTATTAAGATATTTTTCTATTTTTTTACTAACATATATTGATTTATCATGTGAACATGAAGAGCCTTCCATTTTTCTAAAATAATGGTCGAAAAACAGTTCAAAAATATTTATTCTGCTACCTAATTCACTTCTATATAATTCTAAATCACTCATATTTATTGAATTTGCAATGTTATTTATAACTTCTTTTAATTTATCTTGATTCATCTTCTACTCCTATTATTTCTCTATATTTTTGTAAAATTTCTTCGTAATTATCTAATTTATTTTTAAACATATTATAATCATGATTTTTGTCATCTATGCTATTTAATACACACTTTATAGGAGATATTTTTTTATCTTCTAAATACTTTATAAACTCTTTTTGTTGAGTTTCAAGTTTTATTTTTTTATTCAATGTGTATTTATAATCTTCAAATGTCATACAGTTTTCTAATTTTTTTCTTAAATTTCTGTTTTCATTAAATAAATCTTCAACAGTTTTTTTACTATATATTGTAGCAGGTATCCGCGTTTCGTCCTTTTTACAACTAAATTTAAATCTATTTAATTCATCAACTTGTTTCTTTAATTCTTGATTTTCTTTTTCTTTGTGTTCTTCCCACTGTTTAATCCTAAACACTTGTATTAATTCAGAACCATTTGTATAAATTTGTTGTTTATCAAAAAATGAATATTGCTTTATAAACTCTTCGAATGTTTTAGGGAACTTCATTTCTTCATTCATTTACTCATCACTCTCTACTTTCTATTCTTCATTTTCTAATTTATTTAAAACTTTTTTTAGATTAATTAATAGTTTTTCAATTTCTTCAATAGGTAGATTGCTATAATTATTGTTTTCTATTAACATTTCATCTTTTTTATTTTCTAAATAAGATTCAATATTTTTTAATACTAAATAGTCTTTAATCTTTAACATTACTATCACCTCTAATCAATATCTTTTTTATTTAACCACCTATAGAATTTATCTAAATCTTTTTTTGTTTCAATTCTAAATGACTTATCTTTACCACTGTGTCTAATCTTTAAATAAAATATGATTCCATCTCTAGTATCTAAAGTAAACCATAACCTAAAATCTAAATATTTAGGCATTTTTCTATTTTCCATAAATGCTGAACATTGTTTCCAAGAATTATGTTCCATTACATAATCAATTAAGTCTTTTAAATCTTGACTATTCATTTATTATCGCTTCCTTGTTCTAGTTCTTGCATTTTATCTAAAATCATATTACATACAATTACTTCTGCTTGAGTAAATATTTTTCCATATCTTTTACCATATGTTTTTTCAAATTCTTTTAATTTAGTTTTTCTTATATATTCTTTTAACTTATTCCAATTATCCCTTAGTTGCTTATTTTCTTCAGCATTTACTTTTAAAAGTATGTCGTAAGTTTGTATAGTACCATTTAATCTCTTGTTTTCTTGTTGTAATTTGTCTAATAATGTCTTAATATCACTATTTGGTATTACAGTATAATCTACTTCATCAAGTCTTAATGTTTTGCTTTCAGGTTTATAATAATTATCTATTTTTATCTTATTCATTCTGACACCTCTTTTAATATATCTAAAACTTTCTTTTCTCTGCTTATTGCTATATTGCATTTATCGTAAATTCCTTGACTATCATTTTCACAAAATGTAATCCCTTTTTCTAAAGTTTCTATTGCTTTATCAATAACTTCTTTTTGTTTTTTTAATTGAGATTGTATTTGATTATAATGTTTTATTATTTTTATTATTTGTTTCAACTGATTTTTTGTTATAGCAATTAAACCTATATCATCTAAATTTTTAGATAATACTAATTGTGAAGTAAAATCTTTATATAAATTTTCTAATTCTTCTTTATCCATTATTTTTATTTCTCCTTTTTAGTTACTATTTGAAATATTTTCTATACGGCTTTTAGCAATTTCAAAATAGTTTTTATTCAGTTCTATTCCTATAAAATTTCTATTTAACTCTTTACAAGCAACACCTGTTGTACCTGAACCCATAAATAAATCCAATATTGTATCATTTTCTTTCGTAGACAATAATATGCAAGCTTCTGGCAATTCTAAAGGGAACCCACTATGCCCCCATTTAGACTTTGTTTCTTTTCTTCCAAAACTTTTATTTGATTGCTTTCCACGATTAAATGGAATTTCCCATACATTTCCTACATTTTTCGTTTTAAACAATTCTGGAAATCTTGAATATAATTCTTGTTTATGCAACTTTACGCCTGCAGAAGTATGTTTTAACATAAAAATATATTCACACTGATTAGTTAATTGCCTGTCTGTATTTGCTGGTTGCTGGTTATATCTATACCAAATAATTGTATCGTGCAATTTAAACATTATTTTTCTTGTTGCTAATTCCATTATTTCAAATGCTCTGATCGTTATTTCACTATCATTTATCACGTTCAAATAAAATGTACCGTCGTCTTTTAAAACACGTTTGCATTCTTTTAACCATATTTCACACCAATCTAAATATTGTTTATATGAATTAAAATACGCTTCATATTCAAAACCTTTCCAATAAGGCGGACTAGTTATAATACAATCTATTGATTTATCAGGTATGTCTTTAATTAACTCTAAACAGTCTCCATTTTTTAAAATTATTTCCATAGTAGATCCTCACTTATTGTTTTTTAGTTGATTTCTTCAATTTTGTATTTTTCATATGGTCTCTTAATAATAATTCCATTATCCTGTCTTATGTATATATATACAATTCTATTTTCTGCTGTTTTTTTACATATATTACCTATTATTTTTCTATTTTTATCAGTATAAATGATTCTTTTCATTTTACATCACCTTTCATGTATCATAAATGACCCCCATTTTTCCAACGTAACTGGTTCATTCATGAACTATATAATTTTATAAGTTTAGTGTTATATTTAAAGGTTAAACTATATATTTTATATATATTTTGCTTCTCTATCAGTAATATCACCTTTAAGATTAGTATTTATAGCTATCATTCTGTAAGATGTAGCGTTTATAAATATGTAATTATTTTTCAATCATAAAATATCACTTTGTTTACTGAACTTTTAATGAATTTTTAATATAAAATGAAAAAATAACCAATTTTACTTGATTATTTCTTATATAAATTAATAAATATATATTTTTGCTAAGTATTTTTTAAAATGATTATATATGTGAATCCTTTTGTTATTTTTTATATATTTACGGGGGTAAAAAAGCCCCCTAGCACCCTCTCAAAAATAGGGTTGGGGTATTGACGTTCGTTAATACTATAATAAATCGTTATTTTATAAGGGTTAAAACAATAATAAATAATACATTAAACCACAACAAAAAAACACTATAAAATAATAATATAGTGTTAAATAATTATATATTTTTGAAA
>ULJO01014943.1_pt1 | contig 31947 bp, 26 predicted proteins | sample 1950901 | NCBI WGS metagenome assembly ULJO01 (sample SAMEA4835474, study PRJEB28245) | human gut metagenome | biome: gut microbiome; material: fecal sample | place: Denmark | collected 2008
CGGCTCATACACATAAAACGCACCCTTTTCCTCTGCCTCGGGAAGCACTAAATCCCGGGAACCCTCGTACATGATTTCCTTGGTGTTTCTTACCTGCAGCGCTTTCCGGTCGATTTCCTTTTTCACCGCAATCTGCACATATTTTCCGTAATTTTCCGTAACAACAGTGCTGATGGTATTTTTGCCCACCGTTTCTTTGGTGCTGCTCATGATGTGCTCCTGCGTGGTTTCCGTAAAGCTGCCGCTCTCCGTTTTCAACACTCTGTCGAGGGTAATCTGTCCGCCGTTTATGCTGCACGCCGTCACATAAATATTGTCCTGGCTATACTTCTTTAAGACAATGCCCTTGGCGTTGCAGATGGAAACGGTATACATGGGGAAAGTGACTCTTCCGGCATTATCCTTTATGATGTCCTCCCTGCGGGCGATACCGTAAATCAAATCCTCTTCCATGAAACCAAGCGGCAGGATATACTCATCCGTTCCGGCATTGACGGTTATTTTTTTCCGGGTGCCGAAATCCATAAGGGTCAGCCCGGTTGCCTCATACAGGCTGCCACCGGTCTGCCATACCGCAATCCGTCCGCTGTTCGATACCCACATGCTGCCCTGTTCCACATCCGCCAGCAGATAGTTGCAGGTCATTTCCTCCAGATTGATTTCCAGAACCGCATTGTCGAGCCTGGTATACAGATAGCCTTCTCTGTTCAGGTAAAGAAGCTCATCCAGTTCCGCTTTCAGGATACGGTAGTTGCCGTTATAGGGAATATACAGCTTTTCTTCCACCGTGTTGTAGCTGCTGTCGTAATTGTAGACCTGTACGCCCACTTCACCTTCGTGGCTGCCTCTGTCCATGTAACCGGCCACCGCGAACTGGATGTTACCACCCTCGTCAATATTTAGGACACGAATGTCATGATTGGTGTCCATCTTGCGGGCATCCGTGTATTCATCCTTGTAAAAACCGAATACCACCGTCATTTTATTGGTGGTAACGTTATAGGAATACAGTCTGTCCTGCACTACAAAGGCAAAAATATTACCGTCCTCGCTTTCATAAATCGGCAGGTTCTCATCCGCAATGCCGATGACAATCTTGTCGTTTACATAAATATCCGACTCCTCCTGCAGAATACTGTTCATGGTGCGGTTATAATCGAGCAGGTAAATACGGTCCGTGGTATAACGGAGCCGGTAGTACTCTTCCACATAGAAGTAGGAGGTCTGCTTGCCGGTGCCGGTGCTTACCACATAGTGAGCGGTAACGACCGCCGTCTGGGAGGCAATTTCCGTAATCTGGAAAACCGGGGAAGTGACCTTCTTCACTTCCAGATTGCCCCAGGTTACCTGATTTAAGCTGCAATGGATATCCACCTTATGCAGGGTACTGTTGTCCCCGGTGGAATTGGTTTCCATATATTTGGCAAGGTCCTGTGCCTGCTCTTTGTCAAAGGTCTTGTTGTTAAAATCCCTGGCAAAGCTTAATTTGTCGTAGGCATGGTAGTCCGTCCCCCACGCCAGTCTGGTATAATAATACACCGTGTTGCCCGTGTCCAGCGTCAGAAGCAGCACCATTTCGTATTCCTTGCCTGTTTCCAGCAGGTCCTTGGCGGTCAGCGTGCCGGAAATGCCTGCCGCCGTAGTCTCATACCCCGTAACCTCGGTGCTTTCAATCAGCCGTTCCCCATCCACACTGCGCACTTCAAACACAAATTTCTGCACCTTGTCGCCGTAAGTGTCCACAAAAAACTGTGTGCTGCGGTTCTCGTCCAGCACGGTAATGGTGTCCCGCATGAACGTGGTATCCATGGCATTTACATAGCCGTGCATTTCGTTGTAGCGGATGTCGCCCATGCCCATGTAGACCACTGGGAACTTTGGCTCCTCCATATCCATGGTCATATCGTTGGTTCCCGTATTTAACAACCGGGAAAATATAAACAGTGACACCACAAACACAACCACGAAGACCGCCCACTTGATAATTCCTTTTTTCATTCAGCCTGTTCCTTTCCCAAAAGCTTCTGCAGTGTCGGCTGCACATGCAGAAATGCGGTTACTTTTTCCACATCCTCCGATTTTTTACGGATGCCGTTTTTTTTCACCGCTCTGATTAAAATGTTTTTCGGGGTATGCTCCATATCGATGAACTCCAGAATCTGTACCTCGTAGCCCATTTCCTCCAGCATATCCGCGCGCAGGGCGTCCGTCATAAGGGCAGCCATGCGCTCCCGTATTAGTCCGTATTTCAAAACGGGCTGAAGCTCCTTGCAGGAAATCTGCCGGTTCAGCTCATGCTGACAGCAGGGCACCACCATAATGACGCCTGCATTCCATTTTACCGCTTTTTCTATGGCGTAATCGGTTGCCGTGTCGCAGGCATGGAGCGTCACCACCATGTCCACCTTATCCTCGCCTTCGTAGGAGCTGATGTCGCCCCTCTCAAAATGCAGGTGCTCGTAGCCATACTGCTCTGCCAGCCTGTTGCAAAGGGCAATCACATCCTCCTTCAAATCCAGCCCCGTAATCTCCACTTCGTATTTCCGAAGCACATGCAGGTAATAATACATGGCAAAGGTAAGGTACGATTTTCCGCATCCGAAGTCAATGATGCGCACCGGTCTGTCTGTTGGAAGCTTACGCACAATGTCCTCGATAAATTCCAGATAACGGTTAATCTGGCGGAACTTATCGTACTTCGCCTTTACGATTTTGCCCTCCGGGGTCTGCACGCCGAGTCCCACTAAAAAGTCCACGGGCTTGCCTTCTTCCAATATATAATGCTTCTTTCGGTTGTGCTCCGCAATCTCCAGACCTGCCGGCAGGTTTTCGTTCGCGTTCTTTTTGCCCACTCCCGGCGTCATTTTCTTCTTGATTGTCATTTTTCCTTTTTTGCTCACCAGCACGTAGGCGGAAAAGTCCGGCGTGGTAAACTCCGCCTGTTTGAATGCCTGCATATCCTGTGTGAGCTGCTCCGCCAGCCTGTCCGGCACCAGATTTTCATGGAACACCTTGGTCCCGATAAAGCTGGTGCGCTGATACACCGCCTCTCCTTTTAAAAGAATGGGATGTACGGTGATTTTGCTGCCCTTTTCCTTGTCAATGGGATTGCTGAATACAGCATTCTGCAGTCCGGCTTTTTCTATATCCTTTATCAAATCCAAAAATTCCTTCATGGATGTATCCTCACAAAACAATAGTCATAGTGTTCCCTCATCCCCTTTGGCCGAAGTACCCACTATGACTATATTCTAATGATTTTGCCTGAAAACCTCAACTAAAATTTTATAAATCCTTTTCGTCCGCTGTGGCGCCGTTTGTAAATCTCATAATACAGGATAAGCAGTACCATATCCTTTATCCATTCCCATTTTTCCGGGGAAGTATTCACATCTTCTCCTTTTTCCTCTTCCTCCCGCTTCAAAATAGCGACAATGCTGTCTCCCAGACGGTAAAGCTGCCACTTGTCGGGGTATTCATCATAAAGCAGGCTGCCCTCATAATCCACTTTATCCAGGACCTCGGCAATCCTCTTCTGCAGCATCTTCGCCTGCCCGGGATACATCTGCTGCAGGTATTCCAAATCACGCAGGACGGTGCTGTCTTCCTTCATCAGGCAGGGCTGTGGGTATGCCATGTAAAAAGGCAAAATTCGGTTGGAAAAGTCCATATCTGACACTTCCGGTCCCTTTTCTCTTATGATATGCAGATTGCGGGGCGGTGTTCATAGCCGCCTGCCGGTTTCTTCTCCCGAAAGCATTTCTTTTCCGATACAGTTATGCATCTTCCGGACGCGGTTATTGCTCCCTCGGGTAATAGTTATAGATAGCCTCTTCCGTTATATACTGACACATCTGTCGCAAAGAAGGTACCACATCCTGCCGGTTATCCTTATCTACACGATATGACTCATCCCCCTGCGCCATGCAGGTCAACATGTACTGGTTGATGTCCGGGGAATAATGCACCTTGTCCATGTAAAGGTTCAGATTGCACACAATGTCCGTGTCCGTCTGGAAATAATAAATCTCCACATTGTCATAGGAAAGAAGTGTCCGCAGAGCCTCATCCAGCATATAGCAGTACTCGGAAAGTTCGCCCTGTCTGCAGGTATCGTCCCACATGAGCAGCGAGTACGGCGGGAAGAAAACCGTATAAAGGGTATCCGGGTGGGACTTAATTTCTTCTGCTATCAAAGCTATATTGGCTGCAATGGTTTCCTTGTCAGGCGCGCTTTCCTCGTTCTGTACATAAGGTCCCTCGTAGGCTTCCATGGCTTTTGCCGGACCGAAGGTTTTGTCCTCCGACCAGTCGTAGGCATGTCCTCCCGTATTTTTATCCGCAAAAGAATACGCCAGCATCAGCGGAATTTTCTTTAAGAGCACGTCCTTATTAAAAAGATACGCGCCGTCATCCAGAATTGTTTCCGTATACAGGTAATTCGGGCTATATTGTGACACCACCGTCACTTCACATGGCATTTTCAGGGCAAACAAATCCAGTCCGTAAAAAACTCTCTTAATGTCCTGCTTTTCATGTGCTTTTTCCAGATAATACATAAGGTCCGCCGTGGAGCCGGAGCCTTTCACCACCTTCAGGGTTTTGATGCCATAGGCATTGTCCAGATAGCTGCTGTCGCAGTTTTCCACCACAGAAGAACCCAAAAGCACACTGTCATAGGAAAAATGCCGGATGGAGCCGATAACCTGGCTTTCCCTTTCAAACAGCACCTCCTTCATGCCGGGCAGAGGTCCGTGGTACTGGTAAAAGGGGTCAAACAAAACAGTAATTCCCGCAACAAGAAGGAGCCCTGCCGCAACCCACAATATGAAGTTCTTCAAAGCTTTTTTACCGGTAAGCATTTTATTCTTCCTTTACTGATACGGTTAAAAGTTAAAATACAAAAACGTGCTGACCTGGGAGAGGGACACAAAGCCCCAGAGAAAAACAACCGCCAGCAGAAATGCACCCTTTTTCGTGCGTGCCTTCGCTTTTATCCATTCTCCCGCCTCTTTTCCGTAAGCAAAAAAGAAGCTGACGGCAAGCATAAGACCAATCATAACAAAGTAAAAAACAGGCAGATACTGCGGTGCTTTCAGGGTAAGCGCCTTTATGATAATAAAGTTCTCCGGTACCTGCAGCGCCGCACCGATGCCGTTTAGGAAGGGCTTCGGCGCCGTGAACAGATTACGGTAAAAATATCCCGCCTGCAAAAGGGTATTGCTGCGGAACATAATCAAAGTCAGGAACCAGAATATCTGGGTAAAAAAGACATTGAGCTTCCGGCTCCTGAACCGAAGCTTCGGGAACAGATTTTCCCACACAATGGCAACCCCGTGCATTACGCCCCACAGAATATATGTCCAGTTGGCGCCGTGCCAGATGCCGCTGACCAAGAATACCAGAAACAGATTCAGACACTTTCTTGCCTTGCCCTTCCGGTTGCCGCCGAGAGGAATGTATACATAAGCGGTTAAAAAACGTCCCAGTGTGACATGCCAGCGTTTCCAGATATCCCGGACGGAATCCGCCTTGAAGGGGGAACGGAAATTCACCGGCAGTTCAAAGCCAAACATTCTGCCGATGCCGCGCGCCATATCGCAGTAACCGCTGAAATCGAAATAAAGCTGGAAACCGTAGCACAAAATCGTAATAAGTCCCGTCCAGAAATCCAGATAATACTGCACCACGCCCACCACATCAAACACAGAGTTCACAAGCAGCGCCAGCACATCAGCCAAAAGTACTTTTTTTCCAAAGCCCAGTACAAACAACGCCACACCGTCATAAAACATTTCCCAGTCCGGCTTCCTTTTTTTCCTTGCCTGCAGCGTCGGAATAAATTCACTGTGCAGTACGATGGGGCCCGCAATCAACTGGGGAAAAAATGTCACAAAGCAGGCATAGTCCAGCAGACTGTAGCAGGGTGCTTCTCCCTTGTAACGGTCCACCACATAGGAAATCTGCTGGAATGTGAAAAAGCTGATACCCAGCGGCAGTGCAATTTTTTCTATCTGCCAGTCCGTATGGAAGAAGAAATTGCAGTTGTCCACGAAAAAATTAAAATACTTAAAATAAAACAGCAGGCCGATATTGGCAATAAGTCCCAGAGTTAGAAGAAGCTTCCGGCTTCTTCCATGCTCCATGGCCGTGCTGATGCCCTGATTGACAAGCAGGCTGCCCACTAAAATAAGCAGATACCATGGGTTATAATAGCCGTAAAACCACAGGGACATGCCCACCAGAAACAGCTTTGCCCAGGCAGGATTTTTGAATTGTTGCAGCCCGTACCAGCCAATCAGACAAAGCGGCAGGAAGAGCGCTATGAATATTGTGGAGTTAAATAACATATCAGTCCCTTTCTTCCTTTTCCGCCACAGCCATGCCGATGCCCATGACAAGGTACATCTGGCTGATGTTCATCATCTGCTCAAAACTGAAAATATTGTGCAGGGTATAACATAAAACAGCAAGTCCGCAGGCTTTTGCCAGTGTTTTCTGCTTCCGGGAAAACAAAGTCCCCACGGCAGAAATAATCATGGCGGCAAAGCTCAACAGCCCCATGAGTCCGGTATTTACCAGGACAGTTATCCACTCTCCATGGGCATTGGTAAGTCTTTTATCCCCAAAAGTCGCCCTGACTTCCGCAAGCAGTGTGGAATTGTCGCTCTGGTACAGGTATGCCGCCATGGAGTCCGGTCCCACGCCAAAGAGCCGGTGTCCGAAATTCTGTGCCAGAAATGTATGGATACCGATGCTCCAGGTTGCCCCGCGGGAGCTTCCCCATGAAGTATTGAAGGTAAACAGGGCGTTGCCGTCAAGCGCCGGTATTACGCCCGGGTGTGTCGTATTGAAAGTCAAAAGACCGATGTAAAGAACCAGCGCCGCAGCGGAAAGTCCCGTCAGTATCTGCCAGGCTCTGCAGGTCCAGACAATGCCCCTGTCCGCTGTTCCCGTCAATTTATTGTCACAGTGGTTTTCCACCGTTTTCGTCCATCCATTGGCACAGTTATTCTTTCTTATAAACAAGAAGAAATACAAACACAAAAGCAGCACGCCAAAAATCAGCCCCCACGGCTTTCCAGTCAGGAAAAGATAACCGGCAGTCTGGTATTTGTTCCGTTCCGGGAACAGATGCTGCAGGGCAAAAAGTCCTGTAAGGGAAACACAGAACAACAGCAGAAGCTCGATAAAATGACGCAAGCCTTCCTTTTCTTTTCCGGCAAAGCAGCCCAGAATGAGCGTCATGGCTGCCAGCACCAAAAGACCGCTGTCGCTGCCCTGGGATACGCCCGTGGCAAAGCCGATAACAACCGCAATACCGCTAAACACCGGTAGAACACGATACAAAACGGACACCGGAGCCTGCTGTGCGGACCTGCTGCCCGGCAGGACTTTCTCCCGGAACAGGAAAATACCGCAGCATACCGGGAACAGCACCGACCAGTAACCGCAGTACCAGTTAATATTGCCGATGGTGGAAATAAATCCCGGCCCGCTGCTTTCCATGTGCAGGGGATTGACGCCATAGCGGTTTAAGAGTCCCAAAAGAAATACCACCGTGGATGCCGAAAGCATCATCCCGATGCCTGCCTTTGCCATCCCGGTTGTGAGGGTTCTTTCCAATAACAAAAAGAAAAACAAAAACAAAATCTGGGGCCAGAAGCCCATGTTCCAGCCGTCGGCTCCCATTTTTGCGAATTCCGGGTAGTCCGTCAGCAGGTAAGAAATGCACAAGGCAGCTATGTAACAGACGGCAAACAGTTCCGTGCCGGTAAGGCTCTGCCAGAAATTCTGGCATCCCGTCTTCATTGCCACCCACAGGGAGGCTCCCCCTGTTTTCCGGCTGCTGTCCTTTTTCCACAGCAGGAATTGTCTTACTGACGCCGTCAAAAGATAGAGAAGAAGAAGCACTCCCGCTGCTTTTGCCGTGCCGAATGCCCATTTATTGTAAAACTCCGCCTTTCCGGAGCCGATTGTCATATACGATGTTTCGGGGTGGTAATAAAACGGCAGCACCACGCCCATCATAATAAGATAAAAGAAGCTTATGCCCCGCAGAACCCACAGCAAAACCGTCTGTATATCTGCCGCGAGCGAACGCTGCTTCTTTTTAACCTGTTTCTTTTTCATGTGTTTTGTCCCTTCTTTTTACACACGTTTCCTCCATCATAATCCATCCGCCTTTTTATTGTCAATATAGCGGCAGATACAGACATAGGACTGCTCAATCATAACCAGTCCCACCGGTCCCTTGATAATGCCCCACAGTCCAAACAGCTTCATCCCCGCATACACGGAAATCAGAATAATAAAGGGATAAACACCCACTCTTTTGCCGATAAGTTTCGGCTCCGCCAGCTCCCGGAACAGAGCGCTGACGCCGTATGCAAGCAGGCAGAAAAAGGCTTTCAGATATGCCCCGGAGAAAAGCTCCCACAACGCCAGCGGAAGCAGCACGATGCTGGTGCCGATAAAAGGAAGGGCATCCAAAATTCCCGCTAAAATCCCCCAGAATACACTTTTTTCCACACCTGCAACCGACAGGAGTGTCACACAGATAAGGGAAATCCCAAGCAGGATAAGAAGCTGCGCCTTCACATAGGTCGCCAGATAACGGATAACCTTAAGCGCCACCTCCAAAAGAATAACACTCCATTTCTGTTTTCCCACCATGGCAAGCAAATCGTCGTAGTCCTTGGCAAGCAGCACCGTGGCAATCATGGTGACCGCCAGCACTGCAAAAACGGAGCCTACCGCTTTTACATAGGTCCAACTGTTCTGTAAAAGTCCCGGCAGAATGGAAATTTTCAGGTTTTCAAACGCGGCGTCCATCTGACCGGTGAGGGAATGGCTCAAATCGTCGGCTTCTATCCCAAGAAAACTTTCCATTTTGCCGCAGCAGTCCCCGATAAAAATACGCAGGGTTTCCTGCAGCCCGTCCACACCTGCTGCCCACTGGGGAATTTTCCGGAACAGATACACACTTGCCCACCACAGAAGCCCCATGAGTACCGCCCCAATGAGCACCAGCATGGCGCTTGCCATGTACTGCTTTTTAATCTTTGTTTTTTTCTGGATATCGTCAAACGCAGGATAGCACAGGGTGAGCAGAATACCTGCCGCTAAAATGGGCGTCAATAGCGGAGAAAGATACCGTAAAAAAAAATAGACTGCTCCGGTTAAGAGGAGCAGTACCATTCCTTTTTGTTCATACCATTTCTTCTGCATGCCAATCCCTCCCCGCAATCTTTTGCAGCGCCCATCCATCGCGCCCGTCCTGTTGATAGGGTTTAGTATATGACATGTTTCTATTTTTATTCTATCACAAAATCCGCAAATGCCGGATTTTGCGGTGTCTGGGTAAACGCCATGGTTTTGCCGGTCACGGGATGCCGGAAACTTAAGGAAGCGGCACAAAGTGCCGTGAAGCGGATTTTCTTTTCCCGGGAAAGTTCCTTACTTTCCTCCGAACCGTATTTTTCATCTCCCAGAATGGGAAAGCCCGCGTGGGAAAGCTGCGCCCTTATCTGATGAAAACGCCCGGTTTCTATCTGTACCGCAAGCAATGTAAACTTTTCGGTTTCCGCTTTTTTCGTGTAAGTAAGAACCGCCTTTTTTGCCTGTGGGCCTGCTGCTTTCCCTGCCTGCGCATCCACGTCTTTCTCTGTCTTTGCATCCGCGGCGTTCTTTACCACCGCCATACCTTTTTCTTTTGCCAGATAATCCACCAGCCTGCCGGTATTTTCCGGTACTTTTCCACATACCACCGCCAGATATTCCTTCTTAAGCGTACCTTTTCCAAGCTGCGCCGTTAAATTTTCGGCGGCTTTTTTCGTTTTGGCAAATACCAAAAGTCCTTCCACAGGCTGGTCAAGCCGGTGAACAATGCCCAGATACGGCATTTTCCCCGGATTTTTCTTTGCTACATAATTTTTCAGTTCACTGACTACATCCTTTTGCCCGATGCCGGCGCTTTCCGTTGCCAGTCCGGCAGGCTTCCGGATAACCAGAACCGCCTCGTCCTCGTATACAATCTGTGTCTGCATAATTTATACCTTGAAGCGGTAGCCCACACCCCAGATGGTTTCGATGTACTGGGGTTTCGCGGTATCGTACTCGATTTTTTCACGGATTTTCTTGATGTGGACCGTAACGGTGGCAATGTCACCGATGGAATCCATGTCCCAAATCTGGCGGAACAGCTCTTCCTTGGTGTATACATGATTGGGATGCTCCGCAAGGAAGGTCAGCAAATCGAATTCCTTGGTGGTAAAGGTCTTTTCCACACCATCCACATACACTCTTCTCGCAGTTTTATCGATGCGCAGTCCCCTGATTTCCACAATGTCGTTCTGGGGCTTTGCATTGGTGCCCACCAGTCTTTCGTATCTGGCAAGATGCGCTTTTACCCTTGCTACGAGCTCGCTGGGGCTGAAAGGCTTTGTCATGTAATCGTCCGCGCCCAGACCCAGACCTCTGATTTTATCAATATCATCCTTTTTAGCGGAAACCATGAGAATGGGGATATCCTTCTTTTCCCGAATCTGCTTGCACACCTCAAAGCCATCCACACCGGGAAGCATCAGGTCCAGTATAATCAGGTTAAAATCCTTTTCCAAAGCAGCCTTTAAGCCGCCGTCTCCGGTATTCTGTATTTCTACCTCGAAATCACTGAGCTCGAGGTAGTCCTTTTCCAAATCTGCAATCGCTTCTTCATCTTCAATAATCAGTATTCTGCTGCTCATACCTTTTCATTTCCTTTCTGCTCTTTATATTTACGGAGGACAAAATGCATGCAGGTGCCTTCGTCTTCCTTACTGGTGGCCCAGATGTAACCGCCGTGATCTTCAATAATTTTCTTTACAATGGAAAGTCCGATGCCGCTTCCGCCCTTTGTGGAGTTGCGGGAAGCATCCGTCCGGTAAAACCGTTCAAAAATCTTGGGCAGGTCTTTGGCGGCAATTCCCTTGCCGTTATCCTCGATTTCCACCCGGATGGAGTCTACCTCATCCAGTATACGGATATCAATAATGCCCTGCTCCTTATCAATATATTTTACACTATTACTGATAATATTATTGATAACGCGCTTAAGCTGCTCCGGATCGGCAATGATCAGTGTGGCAGGATCCACTAAATTAGAATAATTCAGTTTAATATTGCGGGAATCCAGCTCCAATCCCACCTCTTCCACGCAGTCTCCGAAATATTCGGCAACGTTTATGCGGTGGAAATGGTAAGGTATCCGGTTATTATCAATGCCCGAATAAATTGTCAGCTCATTGATAAGCCTGTCCATATCATTTGCCTTGTTATACACCGTTTTGATGTATTTATCCATTTTTTCCGGCGTATCGGCAACACCGTCCATGATACCCTCCATGTAACCCTTGATAGCGGTAATGGGCGTTTTCAAATCATGAGAAATGTTGCTGATAAGCTCTTTGTTCTGCTTCTCCTGCTGCAGCTGTTCTTCCGTGGTTTCCTTAAGCCGCAGGCGCATGTCCTCATAGTTACGATACAGATCACCTATTTCACCGGACGCATCCGTAGAAAGCCGGTAATCAAAATTGCCTTCCTTTACCTTCTGCATGGCTACGTTCAGCTCGTTTACCGGTGTAAACACTCCCTTGTGAATCCACTGCGTCAGCATCAGGCTGGTAAATAACAGAATCAGGCAGATGGCAATAAACATATCTATCAAAAGCCGTTTGGAGATAATGCCGCTGATCCTTGTTACTATAAATACACTACCCTCTGACCCGTCCGAAAATCGGAAATCCACCTGTTTGACATATTTCTGCAGGTCGTTAAAATACATGGCGGCAGCATCCCCATATTCGTAACCGTATTCGGGCAGTTTATCAAAAATAAGTTCTGCCGCTTCCATATTTCCCGCATAATAAATGGAATTGTTTTTTCTGACCAAAATGTAGGAATTTTTACGGTTAAGGCTTTTGTTTAAGGACTGTAGATAAGCGGTGTCTTCAAATTTCCTCGGTTCGCTCACCGCCGTATCCGCCAGTTTCTGATAAAGCATCTGTACCTGTTCGCCCACAGACTGCACACTGTCCACCATTTCTGCATAATTGACCTGTCCAAAGAAATGCGGCTGGTCATCCTGCACCAGGTATACACTGATGGCCAAAAAAGCTAATGCGGTCAGTATCAGGGGCAAAAAAACAATGGACGCAAATGCTATGCGCAATCTTGTCTTGAATTTCATATTCCCTCTCATTCCGCCGTTTATGCGGCTATTACCGAATTTATGGAAATTATATCATCTTTTCTTATAAAAAGAAATGAACTGATTCGAAGAATATCCTAAAAAAATTATAAAAAACAGTTGACTTTCTATATTATCTGTATTATATTGATAACAGTAACAGTTACTACTTTCAGAAAGGAACTCTATGGCAGTAAAATACAGTAAGCAACGAGAAGAAATAAAAGCATATCTTTCTACCCGGAAGGATCATCCGACAGCTGACCAGGTTTACACCGCCATGCGCACCAAGATACCAAATATCAGCCTTGGGACCGTTTACCGGAACTTAAATCTCTTAGCAGATACCGGCGAAATCCTGCGGCTGCAGGTGGGGGACAAAACGGATCATTTCGATTACGATACTTCCCCGCATCACCACTTTGTCTGCAAAAAATGCGGTGCTGTCATGGATCTCACCATGCCAAGTATTGATTCGGTAATGGAAACCGCAGCCCTGAGCTTCAGCGGTACCATCGAAGGCTACGATATTTATTTTTACGGCACCTGCGAAACGTGCCAGGAGTAAGTGGATTTTCCTTAAATTTGGTTGCAAAAGTTCTGAATTTTCCTTTGGAATTGTTTGCAAGAGCTTTGGAATTTCCGTGAAATTGTTTGTAATTTATTTCCTGAAAGTTTAAGCCCTTTCGGGAAACAATAACCAATAAAACCATTTTATTTACAAGAAAAGGAGAAATGAATTATGAAATTTGTATGTCAAGTATGCGGTTATGTTTATGAAGGAACTGAAGCACCTGCAGAGTGCCCTATCTGCCACGCACCTGCTTCCAAGTTCACTGTACAGTCTGCCGATAAGGTATGGGCTGCAGAGCATGTTGTAGGCGTTGCACAGGGTGCACCCGAAGACATCATCAAGGACCTTCGTGCTAATTTTGAAGGAGAATGCTCCGAAGTCGGCATGTACCTGGCAATGGCACGTGTAGCTCACAGAGAAGGCTATCCCGAAATCGGTATGTACTATGAAAAAGCAGCTTACGAAGAAGCAGAACATGCTGCAAAATTTGCAGAACTCTTAGGTGAAGTGGTAACCGACTCCACCAAGAAGAACTTACAGATGAGAGTTGATGCTGAAAACGGCGCAACCGCCGGCAAAGTAGACCTTGCAAAACGTGCAAAAGAATTAAACTTAGATGCTATCCACGATACCGTCCATGAAATGGCACGCGACGAAGCAAGACACGGCAAAGCATTCGAAGGATTGCTGAATAGATACTTTGGCTAAGCTACAAGCCGAGCAAGTATAAAAAGAAAGCTGATTGGAAGGGAATATATTCACTTTCCAGTCAGCTTTTCTTTTTATATTTATTGGGCGACAGCCCATCATGAAATAGCCCGTCAGGGCTATGAATGGCTCGGCGCAGCTTGCTCACTAAGATGTAGTCTCTTCTTTTTTATTATACGGCGACAGCCGTCCATGAGGGGCTGCTCCGCAGCTCCCGAATGGCGCATGGCGCAACCTGAGATTGCCAGGACTCAACCCCATTTTCCGCACTCGCCGGCATTTTTAAAGCAAATATAACAATTTTCCTCTATGTTGATTTTTTGCTTCATTTCAAACGCAATAGGATGCCCTTTTATGTCTATGCACATTTATATAATCCGCTATGGAAGGAATAAAAAAGAAGGGGAACAAACTCATGTCCGTCCCCAGCAAAATCAATTTATTCTTTATCTTTTGCTTTGTTAACCAATTCGGCGGTGTTTCTGCTTAATTTCATGCCCCCGGTCTTTTCTATAAAAAAACCAGCATAGCCGATTAAGACTATGCCGGTTACTGATATACCTGCAGTTAGCAGGAGCCTTTTATACGATACCGGAAATGATAAGAGTGCTGACACCGGGGCTGACCACCCATGCACCACTTGCCGGATCCTGGGTATAGGTGGCTGCAGGAACCGTAATCCGGCCTGCTACACTGCTGAAGGTACCGCTTGTTTCATCATACGTATACTGTGCCCCTTCTGCCCAGCCGGCTCCGTTAAAGGTAACGGAGAGATTGCTGAGAATCGGGGAAAAAGTATCCAGAACCACTACACCGGCAGTAGCATCTGCGGCTGTATTTCCCATGTTCTGAATTAAGAAAGTGTAGGTAAGAGTTCCGTTTTCCGTAACAGGAACCGGGCTTACCGATTTGGTGATGGACAGGATAGGCGCTTCCTCTACAAGGATGGTTTCACTGACCGTAACCGGTGTAATACCGGTTGCGGATACAACCGCCGTATTGGTAATCCTGGAACCTGTTTCCATGGGTGCAAAAGAATTCACCTCTGCCTCATAAATAACGGTTGCATTTCCACCTGCCGGCACCGTCAGCCCGGTAACCGTAAGCGGAGAAACCGCCGCCACCGTAGGGGCAGGCTGCAAAACACCGTTGGCGTAAAATTTAACCGTTCCGGGAATATACGTTAACGGTGTCAGTGTTTCCGTGCCAAAATTATATTCACCGAGATTATCTGTAACAGTTATGCCGCTGAAAGGGACAGCTCCCGAATTTACAATACTGATGACATATGTTACATTATCATTTTGTCCGTAGGTATTGTTTACCGCTGTTTTTGTTGCCGATAAAACTTCCATAATTTCACCGACAGCAATATTGGAATTGGCTACTGCGTTGCCATATCGCAGCTGTGCCTGATTGGTAAATCGTGCCATATACTATTTCCTCTCTTAGTTAAGGTATAGTATATTATATGAAGAAATCCACTCAGGTTTCCTACAGCCGGATAAAATCAGTTAACTTCCTCCAGGGAAATATTATCTATGCACACTCTGTGCCGGCTGTCAATTCTCTCGCTGACAGCGCCTAAGCATACGCTTAAGAAAGCATCCGGATCCGTATCGCTTTCCATGGTAAAGGTGGTGCTGAAGGTCTGATAGTCAGAAGAAAGCGTCACAATGTTTTCTCCGGAATAGACCGGCCAGCCCTTGTCTTCCCTGCCCTGTATAATGACACGAATGTCTCTTTTCATATCGGATTTGGCTTCAAAGGTTAAGGTATACGTTTTTCCCTTTTCAAGAGTGATATTATTCTGCTTGAGCTGGACGTTCCAGTCACTGGCTCCGGTGTCAAGAATGGTAAAATCCATGGCATTGTCTTCTGACAGGGAATCCACCACGTAATTCGCATCTGCAGAAGTATCCACAAAAATCTCGTATCCGCTCGTCCCCGCATTGAAGCTGCCGTTCTTAATCATCACATTCTCTTCCACACGCACCTTGTCCAGATAATAATCCCCGGCACTGCTAAAACCAAATTGAAGTGTATTGGCTCCTTCTTTTCCGGAATATACAAACTTTAAGCTGTAGGTATCCTGCTTTTCGGACAAAGCTATGTCATGTTCTTCCCCATTCAGAAGGACTTTCATATGGCTTCCCGCTTCCGCCTGCATTTCAAAGCTTAAGAGATATTCCGCGTTCTCCGTCAATGCCAGGTCTTTCTGCGTAACATGGAACGGGGTATCTGAATCCTTTGACATATTTACATGAAGTCTTCTGCCGTCGCTTAACGGTGTAACCTCATATGTCACCGCATCATTTTCCGTAAAATCCCAGCTTCCGACTCTGTCGGTACCTTCCTGGAAATTTGCATTGTAAACGTAATTGCCATCGGAAAGAACAGTCTTACCGCCTGCGCTGCCAGAACCTTCCGTTGTCATCTCCAGACGCACATTGGATATAGAAATCGTTGCAGTACTATCTGTTTTACCCATATTAAATTCCAGTCGTCCGGTGGGGTCGTTTTCCGCCGTCACCGTGAAATCAAATGCGTAGCTCTGTTTTTCCTTCGTAAGAGTAAGCTCTGTATCCTCCAGATAACGGATCCATCCGGCATTGGGTGCCGTAACCGCTACCTTCATGGTGCGTTCTTCATCGGCACAGGCATCAAAGGTTACCCGGTATTCGCTTCCCTTCAGGATAGGAATATCCGGCTGTACCAGCTGGATGCTGTATTCCTCACTGCCGGCATTCGCTGTGGAGATAACAATTTCATTATTCTTAATTTCCGCATTGCCTTCTCCGCCGTTCTGCGCCATGAACTTCCAGTCTGCGTTATCCGTCAAATCCTCTGACGCAGAAAAATCTCCGTTGATGACATAGTTGCCGTTTTCATCCGGCTCTCTGTAGGTGATTTCCTTTTCCGGTTTTGTGACATTTTCGTCATATTCATCTTTCTGGTACACTCTTACATAATCAATTTCATAGGTTGCACCGGCTATATCCGTAGTTGCATCCGGATTACCGGGCCAGTTTCCGCCCACCGCCAGATTAAAGATGATATAATAGGGCTGGTCAAAAGGTGCCGGAAAAGTAATTTCCCCTAAACCCTCCGTTGCTGAGTACCAGTCATTTGCTGTGTGTATCAGATTGCCATCCACATACCACTTGATTTCCCCCGGGTTCCATTCACAGGCATAGGTATGGAATTCTTCTGCGAAATCCCCCTCGGAAAGTACATAGCTGCCCTGGCTTTCTTTGTGCGGGTTTCCATAGTGGATGGTTCCGTAGGTGGTTCCCGTATCATTACCCAACACTTCTGCAATATCAATTTCCCCGCATCTCGGCCACTGACCGTATAAATTTTCATCCGTGGGCATCATCCAGAATGCCGGTAAAAAGCCCTGGCCTTTCGGCATTTTAATGCTTGCTTCAAAGAGACCGTAAGTAAAATCATGCTTGCCCTGGGTATTCACACGTCCGGATGTGTAGGCAGTGTTACCGTTCTCATCCTTCGTTTCCACCGGCTTTATGACAAGCTTTCCGTCCTTTGTATACACATTTTCTTCCGATTTCACATAGGACTGCAGTTCATTGTTCACCCAGCCCGGTTCATGAAGCTCATAATTCCAGTCATCCTCTGAAATTCCGTCTTCAAAATCATCCTCCCATACCAGGTTGTACCCCGTCATGTCAAGGTCATTTCCCTGCACCGGTTCTGTTTCCCGGATTACCGTTTCCTGTACGGTCTCCGTATTCTCTGTCTGTTTCTCTGCTCCCTTTTCCTTGCCGCAGCCCGCTGTCATTACCATTGTAAATGCCAGAACAGCCGTCAGCCATTTTGCTGTTTTTCTTTTCATTCCGTACCCTCCCGTGGTTATACTGTTTTATCGGTTCCAGATATTTATGAGTTCCTGTAAAATCGGTTTATAATGTTCCCCGGTAATACCAAAATCCATTTCCTTATAAGTCCATGCCGCAAATCCGACGTCAAATTTGCGGAATACCTCATTCGCATCCCTGAACCAGCGAAGCGTATCCATAACCGGTGCTCTGTCGATGACTCCAAATTCACCGCAATATAAAGGTACACCTGCTTTTTTTGCCGCATCTACGGCATCCGCAATCAGCTCTTCCATGAATTTGGGTCCCATCTCACCGGAATGTGCATTGACCGCTACATTTCCCTGATACCCCAGCACTTTGGAATTTTCCCTGTAATATTCCATGGTTGCCGGATAGGAAATTTCCTTATTGGGGTCCATTGCCGCCACCCAGTATGCTTTCTGATGGGTAAACAGAAGCGGCTCATAGAAATGGAAGGTAAAAATAATATTTTCATCTTCCGGTTTTCTTAAAAATCTGACGGTTCTGGCGCTGTTCCACTGGATGCCGCCGTAGATAATCGGAGTTGTGGGTGCATACCGGCGGATTTCTCTCACCGCACGGATGATTAAATCATTCCAGGCTTCTGCCACATCCTCCTCCACAATTTCATTCAAAAGCTCAAAAGCCATGAAATCTTTATTTCCGTAGCGTTTTGCAAGCCTTCTCCACAGCGCAAGAAAACGGTCCATCAGCGCAGGGCTCCTAAACAGACTGTTTTCCATGGTACCTGCATCGTTAAAATCATAGCCGTAAACTTTATGCATATCCAAAATCATATTCAGCTTGTTTTCCCTGCACCAGTCTGTTACCCGGTCAAGTAATTCATAGCCGCTTTCGATGGGAGTTCCATCTTCCGTTTCCAGAATATTGTAATCGACCGGCACCCGGACATGGTCAAAACCCATTTCCGCAATTCTGTCCAGATCCTCTTTATGGATAAAAGATGCCAGATGTTCTTTACTGTAATCACACTGTGATAAATATCCGCCTAAGTTAATTCCACGTTTTAAGTTCATCCTGATTTTCCTCCTTGCAATCCCTGTTTTGGATTTGTATCTTCCCTATACAAATCCGGTGGCTCTTTCTTTTCTGTTTTCAGTATGTCGGAAATTCTATGGAATGAATATCGTTTTATTGCTTTTATTTATGTTTTTATGCTATCATATACTTGATATAAGGCGTTATGTTCCTTACATTTTTTACAGGGTTACAGGGAGGAAATCTAAAATGAGTATTTTCCGGTCAGACACCTCCGGACAGGCTCTTGCCTACCGGGATTTTGTGCAAAGAGAAGAGCGCTTTGTGAGAGCGCCCTATAATCCGGAGCTGGAATTTTATCAGGCCGTCGTATCCGGTAACCTGAAAAAGATAAAAGAAATGACAAAAGAAAGCTTTCTTGCTAAAAAAGAAGGATGGGGTACCCTGTCTGCAAATCCGGTCCAGAATGTAAAGTACCATTTTGCCATTACCGCAGCCGTTATTGCCCGTTATTGTATCAACGCCGGCATGGATCTGCATGTAGCCTATAATTTAAGTGATTATTACATCTCTGCTGCGGACAGATGCCATACCCCGGAGGAAATTGCTTCCCTCCATACCCCTCTGTGTCTGGACTACACCCGACGCATGAAGGAGCTCATAAAACAGAACGTCTGCTCACAGCCGGTGGTAAAATGTATCGATTATATCTACGACCATCTGCACACCCGCATTACTCTGACACAGTTGTCAGAAATAGCCGGTTTAAGCCCTTCTTACCTGTCACGGCTGTTTCAGAAAGAAACCGGTCAGAGTATCAGTTCCTATATCTGTGAACAGAAGATCAATACTGCCAGGAACATGTTGCTGTTTTCCTCGTATTCTTCCGCAGAAATAGCCGCTATTTTAGCCTTTCCCAGCCAAAGCTATTTTTCCGGTACCTTTAAGAAAAAGACCGGCATGACTCCCTCCGACTACCGTCTTCACGGAAGGCGGCGTGAGGAAACCCTTTTATAGAAAACCAGGGCTATGATTGTCGAACCCCCTTCCGCAATCAAAAAGGTAAACCAGATAATATAGGACGGTACACCGTTACCGTGCAGCACAAGCATGGTAAACCCATAAGCTACCGGCACTACAAATAAAAACTGTCTGCATACAGAAACAATCAGGGATGGCAGACCGCTGTCCAGCGCCTGGAACACTCCCTGAAAAGCAATATTGCATCCGGCAAATACAAAGCTTAACGAAATAATACGGATGGCGCTGATGCACAGACTTTGTGTTTCACCCGAAAGGTCAAATAAAGCCGAGAACGGTGTTGCAAAGACCTCCAGAATAACAAACCCAGCCAGCATAATATATAAGGTATACCGGAGTCCGCAACGAATGGCTTTTTGCACCCGCTCTTTATCTCCCATACCATAATTAAAAGCAACAATAGGGGTAATCGCATCCCGGAGTCCGAAAGCCGCAAACAGAATAAACTGCTGGATTTTATAATAAAGCCCATATGCCGTTACCATATTTTCGCTGACCTTTACCAGAATAATATTCAGAAGATAGGTCATGACGGACATAAGCGCCTGGGCAATAATGGCCGGCACGCCAATGGCATAAATACTTTTTATGACATCCCCCGAAGGCTTAAAATATTCCTTCTTCTTTTCAATTTCTTTATTCCATTTCAGGTGGGCAAAAAGCGCCACCAAAAAAGATACAATCTGTCCGAGTACGGTGGCGTATGCTGCACCCCGTACACCCAGCCTGGGAAAGCCTAAAAGCCCATAAATCAGGATGGGGTCAAAAATAATATTACATACCGCGCCTGTTACCTGTGCGATGGTAGAATATAAAGATTTCCCGGTTGCCTGCAGCATTTTTTCCAATACCGAGAAGTAAGAAATACCAAAAGAAAAGACGCAGCATATTCTCAGGTAATCCACACCCATTTCCAAAATAAGCGGATTCTTCGTCTGGGATGCAATATAACTGCGGCAGCCAAAAATTCCGAACAGCAGAAATACTGCATAGATCACAGTTGCTAAAAATAACGTGTTGCCAGCAGCCAGCCCCGCCCTTTTACTGTCCTTTGCGCCCAGACATTTGGCAATTAATGCATTGGCGCCGACGCCGGTTCCTATTCCGATTGCCACCATAAACATCTGTACCGGAAACACCAGTGTCAGCGCATTGATGGCAGCCTCTCCGTTTTCCTGCATATTGGCCACAAAGGCACTGTCCACAATATTATAAGCAGCCTGCAGCATCATGGATAAAATCATAGGAATTCCCATGTTCAGCATAAGCTTGTTAACCGGCATTTCTGCCATCTTGTTTTGTTTTACGTTTTCCATTTCTTCTCCTTTTCCCTCGTTGTCACAACAAAAAAACGTGCAACCCATAGTTTCCTATAGATTACACGCATTTGCTGGATTTACATCTATTATTTTTATTTTGCAGAATTCATTATAACAGAAAATACTATTTTGTGTAAAGATTTCTTTTAAAAATTTATTTTCTGAAAACTAATTTTTTTCAGCCGCCAGTTTCCGGACATACTTTTCCGGTCTGTCCAGGTCTTCCGCTATCTTCTGCATGGTTCTGCCTTTTTGCAGCCATTTTAAAATCAGTTCCCTGTCACGGGATTTTTCGCCTTCCGCTAAGCCTTCTGCCATGCCTTGCGCTAAACCTTCCGCCATGCCTTGCGCTTTGCCTTCCGCTAAGCCTTCCGCCATGCCGGCTGCTCTTGCCTCGGCTTCCGCCTTTTCCCTGCCTATCCGGCTCTGGAGTTCGATTTTCATTTCATACGTCATATAGTTTTCTCTCCATTCCGTATCCTGCCGGATTTTCTCCACTTCCGTCTGCAGTCCCTTGGTAAATGTATCCGTGGGATTGCCCGTCCGGAAATAATCCAGCAGGTCCGCCGCTTCCTTTTCGATTTCCGTTCTGTCGCCGCCAATGTTCACAAAAATTGTCTTTCTTTTGTCATCCAGTACGATGTCCGATTTTCCCCGGCAGACCGTTTCAAAGGTATAAATGCTCCTGTTCTGTCCGAATAAATCAAATCCGCAGATAAATATCACCATGGATTTCTGCAAATTCGTATACATCTGACCTGTCTGTATCTGGTAGTTATCCATCTGGCTGTGATAGTAGCGGCTCCGCAAAGGCAGTTCCCCGGTATTCATCACCTGCATCTCAATGTCATAGGAATTGCCGTCCACATCCTTTGCATACACGTCCAGCCGGACACCTTTTCCCAGGTAACCGGTTTTTATGCTTTTCTGCTCCTGCACGATGTACAACTCTGCAATCTGAAGCCCCGTTATCCGTTGTAAAAGCTCTTTGCAATCCTCCGGGTTCCGGAACACGGAGCAGAACATTACGTCATTGAAGATGCCGATTTTGGAAAAGTCGGTCTGTTTCCGCAGGATTTCCGCCATCTGCTCCCTTGTTACTGTAAATTTGTTTGTCATGGGTCCTCCTTTCAGGGAGGTCCCCGATGCTTCCATGCGCTCACTCATGCAGTCTGCACACTTTTGAAAGAAACCTGTTCCAAAAGCGCTGCCACTTTGGAAGAACCCCTTCCCCTGCATGACTTCCGCATGAAGCTTACACAAACCTCCCTGCTTTTTAGTTGAATAAGAAATTTAAGCAGTGAAGTTTGATGAATAAATAGAATGTATCTTTTAGAAAAATTAGAATATTAGATTGTGAACTTTCTGCTTACATGTAGTGTAACATAATAATTACGTTTTTTCAATATGTAAATTACTTTTTTTAGATTTCCCACTGACTTGTAATTTAGGAACCGGCATTGTAAAATAAAGGTATGTGTAAAAAATAACAGACCTATCCGGGAGGGAAATTTATGTATCAGGATAAAAAAATCTGGGTGGGATGTGCCGGTGATAAAAAAGTGTACATCTACCCGAAAATGGCAAACCGTCATGGGCTTATTGCCGGTGCAACCGGTACCGGTAAAACAGTGACCTTAAAGGTGCTTGCCGAGTCTTTCAGCGACTGCGGCGTACCTGTATTTTTAGCCGATGTAAAGGGCGACCTCGCCGCCATGTGCCGTCAGGGTGAAGCAAACGGCTCCGTAGCGGAACGTGCCGCTAAAATGGGACTTGATAAAGAAGGCTTTTCCTTTCAGAAATATCCGGTCAATTTCTGGGATGTATACGGAGAAAAAGGCATGCCTTTAAGAACGACTGTTTCGGAAATGGGTCCCCTGCTGCTCAGCCGTATTTTAGACCTGAACGATACCCAGTCCGATATTTTATCCATCATCTTTAAGATTGCCGATGATGAAGGACTGCTCTTAATCGACACCAAGGACCTGCGCGCCATGCTGCAGTATGTCAGTGAAAATGCCAAGGAATACAGCATGCAGTACGGCAACATGTCTTCTGCCAGCTTAGCCGCCATTATCCGTTCCGTGGTAGCACTTGAAGGAGAAGGCGGAGAACAGTTCTTCGGCGAACCCGCCCTGAATATTGCCGACTGGTTCTCCAGAAACTGTGACGGAAAGGGTTGCATCCAGATACTGGATTGCCAAAGATTGATTAACAATCCTACCATGTACGCTACCTTTCTGCTGTGGATGCTCTCCGAGCTGTTTGAACTCCTGCCGGAAGCAGGCGATCTGGAAAAGCCTAAAATGGTGTTCTTCTTCGATGAGGCCCATATGCTTTTCGATTCTGCCTCCAAGGCACTGCTCACCAAGATTGAGCAGGTGGTAAAATTAATCCGCTCAAAGGGCGTCGGCATTTACTTCGTTACCCAGAATCCCAAGGATATTCCCGGCGGTGTGTTAAGCCAGCTTGGCAACAAAATCCAGCATGCTCTTCATGCATATACCCCCGCAGAGCAGAAGGGCGCCAAGGCTGCAGCCCAGTCCTTCCGTGAAAATCCCGCCTTTAACACCTATGATACCCTGTTGGAATTGGGCATCGGAGAGGCACTTGTTTCCGTTCTGGACGAAGGTGGTGTTCCTACCATAGTAGAACGCTGTCAGATTTTGCCTCCCCAGAGTAAAATGGGCGCTTTGGATGACAGTGAACGCCAGAAAGAAATTACAGACAATCTTTTATACATCCGTTATAAGGATTTCTTTGACCGAGATTCCGCTTATGAATTTCTGCAGAGACAGTCCGCCGCCGATGCGGAGGCTGCCCAGAAAGCGGCTGAAGAAGCTGCTGCAAAGAAAGCTGCTGAAAAGCAGGCATTGGCGGAGCAGAAAGCCGCCGAAAAACAGGCTCTTGCAGAACAGAAGGCCGCCGAAAGACAGGCTCTTGCCGCACAGAAAGCGGCCGAAAAAGCAGCCCAGAAACAGACCGCTGCCCGCAACAGAGCAGTAAAAAGCGTAGCCAGCTCGGCTGCCGGTACCATTGGCAGGGAACTTGGCAACTCCCTCGGTTCCTCTGTCGGTGGCAAATTCGGCAAAAAGTTAGGCGGAAACGTAGGCGCCTCCTTAGGACGCGGATTGTTAAGCACCTTCCTGAAGTTTTAAGAAAACGTTGCTGTGAATAATACAACGGCATAGTCTGCTACCAATCAGACTATGCCGTTTTTTTCACCTCTCTTTTTTCTTTCTCATCCCCATCATGCATGCAATGCCCACCAGCATGGACGGCAGCATAAGCACCGTCATTTCCGCAAGCCGGTTGCCGTTGTCTAAAACTCCGCCCGCATCCTTTGCCGCTGTCACGAGAAACGAACCGCTTATGTAGGCATTGTTGACCGCATGAAGAAATGCTGCCGGCCAGACAGAACCGGATTTTTTCGTCAGGTACCATTGAATGGATCCCACACCTATACAATAGGGAATGAACGCCAGAAAACCCAGATACGGGGCTCCCGGATAATCCAGTCCGAAGGTATGTCCCTGGGCAATCATGGGAAAATGCCATACAGCCCAGACCGTACCACCGATAAGACAGGCACCCATATCCCCAAACTTTTCCTCTAACTTCGGGTACATATAGCCGCGCCAGCCCGCTTCTTCCCCAAAAGCCGCTGTGGAAAAAACAAGCCCACTGACCAGACAGGCTGCCGGCAATACCACAGTCATCTGCTTCGTCGAAAAAGCCTCCGGGTGCCGCAGCCAGAGCAGTCCCCATCCTGCTTCTATGTATAAAACCGGAATAAGCACGGCGAGTACATAATATTTCTTTTTGCCGGCAAAGCCTATCACAGGCTCCATTCCGCGAAACCCTTCCCTGGTCCACAGCCTTGTCAGAAGCATTGCCGCAAGGGGCGCAAACATGGAAAGCATAAGAACAATCTGCATCGCCATATCTTCGTACCGGACACCCATCGCATAGGCTGCCGCACCCAATCCCCAGGTAAGTCCGAAGGAAATGCCGATATACATCCAAAACCTTTTTTTATTCATACTTTTCCCCCCTTTTCCGGAATAAAAGCACACTTCCCTTATAGGATATATAATACAGGAGAATTACGATTGCCGGCATGCAGACCTCAAGCAGCTGCACCGCATCCGTATGCCGGGTCATCCACTCCAGCAGAAACTTCATACCCGCTCCGTCCTCCATCGCCGCCGGGTCAAAGAGCTGCCAGACCATAGCGGCAAAAAAGAGGAATGCTAACAGCGCTGTTTTGACATACCGTGCTGCCCTGCTCCCGAAGGCAAACAGAAACGGAAATTCTACCGCAGTAATAAAAAGTGCGGAAACAACCAGTAAAAACAGCATGGTACCGAGCATGGATATGTACAAAACCATATTCTCCGTCAGCTCTTCTTTCCTTATTCCCCCCAGAACAAAGGTCTGCAAAACCACCAGCAGATTTGCCAGTGTATAATAATAAATCCCCATAAATGCATACTTTTCCTGCACATATTTCCTGCCTCCTGTGGGAAGGCTTAACAGAAACGTCCGGATGGAATTTTTTTCATCGGAGGCAAAAATCTTTTCCGGAATACTGATGCCGTAATAGACAGTTATAAGACCTAAAATTGCCAGGAAAAGGGCTCCGGCCATTCCATCCGAGTCCCCCCAGATGACAATACCGATTAAAATCAGCACACAAGCCGCCAGTATCCGCAGCATCCATTTCCCTTTTGCCATGCAAAAATCCTGATAAAGAAGACCTGTCATTTTCTGCCTCCTTTCCGGTAAAACCGCACGCTGAGCCCGTAAGAAATCATATAAAAAAGCACCATTCCAACGACCTCTGCCCACAGATACCTGCTTACTATGTTCCTGCCTTCCCGGAATTTTTCCATCAGATACCGGAACAGTTCCATGCCCGGCAGAGCATCCAGCAGGGTTATGAACTTCAGGTAAAGAAGACCCACCGGCACCAGAAACAAAATCAGGCTGGCTACGGTTCCTTTCTTCTTTCCAAGCGCATAAAAAAGCGGAATTTGTATGCCACAGAACAACAGTAATACGGCTGCTATCACCAAAATCAACTGCGTCAGATTTTTCATGGACAGTTCTTCTATGCCTACCGCTCCGGCGCTGGCTGCCACAATGGCTGCCGACAAAAAAGAGCTTCCCATGCTGATGGCGCCAAATGTCAGATAAATCAGATATCTTGCCGTAACCGCATCCGCAGCTTTTACCGGCAGGGTTCTCACAACCTTTTCAAAACCCGCCTGTTCATCCATTTCAAAGCATCGCAGGGCATCCACAAAAAATCCCATAGGAATAAGCAGGCAGATGCCGATGATATAAAAAAGAATCACCGGCGCATTTTCTTCATTGATTGCGATTGCCTCTTCCACTTCCCCGGAAAGCATCCGTCCCATATTTCCGTACCGGATACTCAGTACAACCAAAAGTGCGAAAATGAGTGTCGCGATGCAGACCGGTATCATGGTGTGCAGAAGCTTTTTCAGACAGCACATGTCCTTATAATACAAACCTCTCATAAGCCCGCCTTTCCTGCCTCTGCAGACTTTATGCTCTTTGCCTCATCGGATGCTGCTCTTCCACCTTCTCTGGCGTTTTCTCTTGCTACATAAAACAACATGATTTCTTCGAGGGTTGCCGGTTCTACCAGTGCATCGCCCCATTTTTTACGGGCTGCATCGGCGTCATTTACTAAAATTTCACAGCCGTACGCTTCCATTCTTTTGAATATGACACAATCGTCATTTATATCGTCCGACTCTTTTTTTCCGCATCGGATAATGGCATGCTCCTCTAAAATGGAATCCTTTTCCCCGGAAAGAAGAATTCTGCCCTTATCTATAAAGGTAATCTCGTCCGCAATCCGTTCCAAATCGGATATGATGTGGGAGGACAGAAAAATGGAATGCTCCTCATCCACTATGAATTCCTGGAAAATATCAAGAATTTCATTCCGCACCACAGGGTCTAATCCACTGGTGGGTTCATCCAGAATCAGAAGCTTCGCATGATGGGAAAGCGCCACCGCAATTTGCAGTTTCATACGCATACCTCTTGAGAACTTTCCGCAGGGCTTCTTTAAGGGAAGTCCGAACCTTGTCAGGTACTTTTGGAAGGCTTCACCATCCCAGTTTGCATATACATAGGACATCATCGTTGCAATCTGCTTCGGCGTCATAAACTCGTGAAATCCCATTTCATCAAAAACGACGCCTATGTCTTCTTTTATAACCTGTTCGTCCTTTTGAAAATCCTTCCCGAAAATTTTAATCTCTCCCGCGTTTAACGGCATCATGTTCAGCATAGCCTTAATGGTCGTAGTTTTACCGGCGCCGTTCTGTCCGATAAAACCGTGTATTCTGCCTGCGGTTACCTGCAAATCCACGTTTTGCAGGGCAAACCCGTCATAACTTTTATTCAGATTGTGAATTTCTATAACATTTACTTCCTTCTCACTACCCACTTTCTGCACCTCCTGATATTCTGCATTTCTTCCTCCGCAGTCATTCCTTCCCTGCAGCTATTCCTTTCCCTGCGGCTATTCCCTCGCAGCCTTTTCCGGCTGTATCTGAATTTTTACATTTCCTCCAGCAGCATCCGGAATGTTTCCACCATTTCTTCCTTGGTGAGACCGGCATCCAGTGCTTTCTGAATACCCTTGGCAAAATATTCTTCCGTTTCCGCCAGCACGCGTTCCCACAAAAGCTCCTCGTTCTGGGCTTTCACAAAACTGCCTCTGCCAGTAAAGGACTCAATGAAGCCGTCCCGTTCCAGTTCCTCATAGGCTCTTTTGGTGGTAATCATACTGATGCGAAGGTCCTTCGCCAGTGTGCGCATGGAAGGAAGGGCGTCCCCCGCCTTCAGCTCACCGCGCAAAATCATTTCGCGGATTTGCACCTCGATCTGCTCATAAATCGGGGCTCCGCTTGTGTTGCTGATGATAATATCCATGGTTTATCCTCTTACATGTTTTAATTGTATATATCGTATATATACAATATTCCTTTTATAGAATACTGTCAAGAGAAAAATACACAACAAAAAACGGCTCCCCTGTCAGGCAGTTAGCCTGGCTATGGAGAGCCGGTCTGAAATTCCGTTTTTAATTTACTTATGAATTAACATCTTGAAAGCAGGTTCGTCAAACAACTGCACTGCTTCCGACATCATTTACCTTACAGGAAGATATTACCTGACACTATTTTATTTTTCTGCACCCATTGTAAGACCATCGATGATATAATTAGAGCAAAACAAATAAACAATTATAACCGCCAGAATAGAAATTCCTACCGCAAGATACATTGCTCCGTAATTAGTTAAGTAAATACCTTTTACAAGCGAAATCAGAATTGGCATCGTATATTTTTTGGTATCTGTTATCATAATTAACGGTCCAATATAGTTATTCCAGCTATTAACGAAATTAAATATACACATTGTTGCTACTCCCGCTTTGATACAAGGTAACACAATACGGTTAAACAATCCAAACTCTGAACACCCTTCTATTCTGGCTGCCTCAAGCATGGAACTGGGAACGCCCTGTTCAATCATACCTCTTAAAAAGAAAATAGTGGAAACACTTGTAACTCCCGGGGCAAAAAAAGGGAACATAAATGTAAGTAATTTATTTACCAGTCTCAGCTGCAGACCCAGTTTGTAAAAGCCTATTATACTTACCTGTCCCGGAATCATCATAGATGCCAGAACAACCCCAAACAGAATTTTCTTCCCCTTAAAGTTATATTTGGCAAAACCAAACGCCACCAGCGCACCAAAATATCCTGATGTCAGCATAAAAATTGTCGAAACGGATACACTGTTAAAAAAACCTTTCCAGATATTTACATATTGCTGTAATTTGGCATAATTTTCACCCAGATACCTGCCGGGAAGCAAATTAAGTTTTGTAACAATTTCATAACTGGAATGCGTTGCATTTACAGTTACCAGATAAAAAGGTACAAGGGTAATTACTATTAACAAAATCAGGAAAAAATATATGATTGCTTTCTTAAGAATTCGCTTAATCATTATTGTTTCCTCCTTTCCCCTTCATAGCCTTTAACGATAATATACTCATAAGTCCGATAATCAAAAATAATCCAACTGAAATTGCTGCAGAATACCCATAATTATGGTTCTTAAATCCCTGATTGTATAAATACATTGATGCAGTCAGAATTGCCTTGTCAGGTTCTCCCGTTCCATCCGACATAGTAGATGGAACATCGAACAATTGCATTCCTCCTATAATAGAGGTTATCGTAATATAAACGATAGTCGGCTTAATAAGCGGCAGTGTAATCAGACAAAAAGTTTGTCCCTTTCCGGCTCCGTCAATCTGTGCAGCCTCAAAAAGGCTCCGGTCAATAGTGGTAATTCCGGCCATTACAAGAATTGTTGTATATCCAAACCACATCCACCACTGTACATATGAAGTCAGATTTGAAACAAATATCGGCGAATTAAAGAAGTCAAACGGCGCTCCTTTTATGTGCATTGCACATAAAATGTTATTTACAACAGACTTATTGCCATTAAAAATCAAATTGAACAACAGACCCACAGAAGCCGCCGTTACAAGATTAGGCAGATAATAAATCGCCCGGAATGTTTTCATGGCCTTAATGTGGTTCAATGTAAAAACGGCCGCAAGTAAAAGAGCCGTCAAAAGCTGTGGAATATAACTAATTATCCATATCCTTAACGTATTCCAGATACTCAGATAAAAAACCTTATCCGTTATCAGCCTTTTGAAATTTGCCAGCCCGACATATGATTCTTTTGCCAACCCATCCCATTTCTGTATACTTAATGAAAATGTAAACAGAACCGGATATAACCCCAGGAAAATAAACGTAATAAAAAATGGTACAACAAAGAGATATCCATACATGCTTCTATTATTGATACTTTTCTTTTTCATTTCTTACCTATCTCCTGCACATAAAAATCATAAGGCTGTTACACTTTCATTTCTACCTCTGTTCATGTAACAGCCCTACGCTGAATATACCTTCTCAAATAATAAATTATTCTATAATCAGTTCCGGATAATTCGTTGCAACATCATCCTTAAACTGCTGAATTGCCTGTTCCTTACTGATCTTGCCTGTCGCATAAGCCTGTGCTGCATTTTTGTAAGCAGTATTAATCTGTCCATCATATTCCGTAATTGTTACATGAGGATTTTTTTCCATAACCTGATTATAAAATGCATACAAATTCTGACCACCCAGGTTTTCCTCTCCTGCACCGTTTGCCAATGCGTCATCAGCAGATTTGCATCCAACATATTCGCCGTATTCGGATGCATAAGATGTAAGAGCCTCTGTGTTTAATGTCACATACTGAAGAAATGCCCATGCTGCTTCTTTATTTTTGCTGTCTTTGTAAATTCCAAGCCAAGTTCCACCGTTAATATAGGGATTGGGTCCTTCACAAAGTCCCCACTGTCCCATTGTATTTACAGCATTGGATTTAATTACAAATGAATATCCCCAGGTAGGTAACACATAGCAAAATACATCATCACCTTCTACACCTGCAATCCACTCGGGATCCCATTCGGATACATTCAGGTCGTAACCCTTTTCATGAATTGTTTTCACCGTATCAAGGAAATCTTCCATTTTAGGGTCAATAACCAGTTTTCCATCCACAACCCACGGCTGTTCACGATCGGATAATGCCATTAACATTACATCTTCCCAGCTTCCAAACATTGTAATACCGGCATTTTTAAAGGTTTCCGCTGTTTCCAGCATTTTGTCATAATCTGAAAAATACTCTGTAACTTCTTCCGGTTCACTGACTCCCAGTACCTTCTGGGCTAAGTCTCTTCTGTAGATAACCGAGCCGGGGGTTGTCTGCCAGCTTAATGCTCTGACAGCACCTGCATCATCTGTTCCTACATTTTTGACATAATCCCAAATATCTCCTAAGGAATCCGCCGCCTGATAGGGCTCCTGACTAAGGTCATCCCACACTCCCGCATTGACCAGATAACGCACATAGTCAGATTCTCCGGTAAAAATATCAGGTGCATCCTGTCCGCTGGAAAGTACCGGTGTAAGCTTGGACAAGAATTCTTTATTGGGAATTACTGTAATATTTACTTTGATATTGGGATATATCTGGTTAAAGCCATCTACAAATCTCTGAAGTTCCTCGCCGGATGACCATACGTTCAGTTCTGCTTCCATATTTGTATCCACTGCCGCCGTCTGATCTTTTTCTCCTGTCTGATTTGCTGATTCACCCGAACTTTCCTCTGTCGTTTTCGGGGAATCATTCCCTGTTTTTTCATTTTCTCCGGAAGCACATCCCACAAAAGTCGAGAGACACATTGTAGTTGCAACCAATAAACTTAAAATTTTCTTTTTCATGCCACGTCCTCCTTAAATGTAATTTATTTTCCTATCTATAATCATCAAAATAAATAGGTAACTATACTGTGTGCCGGCAAAGCAGTTTCCGCAATATAATCCCGATACCGTAAAACCAAGGGAAGTTCTTCTTCATTCGGATTCATCACTATTGCAACTTTACTGCCATCCGGATTAATAAATGTGCATCCTTCCAATTTATGCGTATATATGGAATTTGCAATTCTTACTGCCCCCGGCCGGACAAATTTACTAAAATGACCCATGTAATAATATGAGGATGAATAATGAATCTCCTTCGTTTCATGGTTCATCACAACCGGAGCCTCACCTCTCCATATCCCCGTACGAATGCACGGTAGTAAAAATTCTTTTTCTGTTTCGCTCAATGTTTCTTCATCACATCCGTTTTCCTCAAATCGTTTCTTAAATGCAATCTGCTCATCCATCCAGTGATCCGGATGTCCCGTATCATCCAGAATCATATTCCAGTCAACCCATCCGCAAGCCCAGTGATTTAAGTTTCCGATTATGTCATGTGCATATTTTTCGCCGGTATTATAAGCAGCACGTTTTTCTTTTCCTACGCATGCCTCCGTTGCCAGAATCAATTTATCCGGATACATCTGGTGAAATGCTTCCAAAGCTCCGAAATGATCTCCGACATACCAATGGACTGCCATGCCATCCAAAGCTTCTCCGGCTTCCTTGGATGATAATACCTCCAATGCACGGTCAAATGCCCTCTCTTTATTGTGGTCCCAGAATAAAACCTTTTTATCCGGCATTCCTG
>ULJO01009373.1_pt1 | contig 23047 bp, 9 predicted proteins | sample 1950901 | NCBI WGS metagenome assembly ULJO01 (sample SAMEA4835474, study PRJEB28245) | human gut metagenome | biome: gut microbiome; material: fecal sample | place: Denmark | collected 2008
TTCGTATTATGACTGCGCAGCTCAACTCCCAACCTTCAACTCCCTACTCTCAAATTCTCAAAGAGTACTGGGGATATGATAACTTCCGGGGCATACAGGAAGATATCATCAATAGCATAGGCAAAGGCAAAGACACCCTGGGGCTGATGCCTACGGGCGGCGGAAAGTCCATCACATTTCAGGTGCCTGCACTTGCCAAAGAGGGGCTTTGCATAGTTATTACTCCCCTGATTTCTCTGATGAAAGACCAAGTACAGAACTTGAAAAAAAGAGGAATCAAAGCACTTGCCATCTACTCCGGAATGTCCCGGCAAGAGATTATCATCACACTGGAAAACTGTATTTTCGGCAATTATAAATTCCTGTATATATCGCCCGAACGGTTGGATACGGAAATCTTCCGCACCAAGCTACGGAAAATGAACGTCAGCATGATAACCGTTGACGAAAGCCATTGCATTTCACAATGGGGATATGATTTCCGTCCTGCCTATCTGAAGATAGCCGAAATACGTGATCTCCTACCCGGTGTCCCTGTGCTGGCACTGACTGCAACCGCTACTCCGGAAGTCGTGAAGGACATCCAGGCGCGGCTGTGCTTCCGGCAGGAAAATGTTTTCCGCATGAGTTTTGAACGGAAGAACCTTGCCTACATAGTCCGCAAAACAGAAAATAAGACCGGAGAACTTCTTCACATCCTACGCCGTATGCCGGGTAGTGCCATTATTTACGTACGTAATCGTCGGCGAACCAAAGAAATCACCGAACTTTTAATTAACGAAGAGATTACCGCCGACTTCTACCATGCCGGTCTGGATGATGCCACCAAGGATATACGTCAGCATCGCTGGCAGACAGGAGAAAGCCGTGTAATAGTTGCCACCAATGCTTTCGGCATGGGTATAGACAAACCCGATGTACGTATCGTAATCCACCTCGATTTGCCGGACTCTCCCGAAGCTTATTTCCAGGAAGCAGGACGTGCAGGACGTGACGGCAACAAAGCGTATGCCGTAATACTCTATGCCAAATCGGACAAAGTCACCCTTCATAAACGTATCCCGGACACCTTTCCGGAGAAAGACTACATCAAACAGGTGTACGAACATCTGCAATATTATTACCAGATGGCAATGGGAGACGGTTTGGGATGTGTCAGAGAGTTCAATCTGGAAGACTTTTGCCGGAAGTTCAAATACTTCCCTGTACCTGCCGACAGTGCATTGAAGATTCTGACGCAAGCAGGATATCTGGAATATACCGACGAACAGGACAATGCCTCCCGTCTTTACTTCACCGTCCGCCGTGATGAACTGTATAAATTACGCGAACTGGGAGAGGACATGGACAAACTTATTCAAATCGTTCTGCGGTCTTACACCGGAGTATTCACGGATTACACCTTTATCAACGAGAATTCGCTTGCGGTACGTAGCGGATTAACGCGACAACGGGTGTACGACTTGCTGATACGTCTATCCAAGATGCGTGTCATCGACTATATTCCACATAAAAAGACACCTTATATCATATACACACGCGAACGCGTAGACAGGCAACATCTGCAAATCTCCCGCAGCATATACGAGGAGCGTAAGGAACGTTATGAAGCCCGCATTCAGGCAATGGTAGATTATGTAACGACCGAAACCGTTTGCCGCAGCCGTATGCTTCTACGCTATTTCGGAGAGAAGAATGAACATAACTGTGGAATATGCGATGTCTGCCTCAGCCACCGTGCCGAGACTCCCGAGCTTTCCTCCCAACAAATAAAAGAAGAAATTAAAGAATTGCTTCGCAAGCAACCTCTGACACCTGCCGATATTGCCTCACAGATAGAAGCAGATAAAGAAATCATCTCTCAATGTATCCGCGAATTGCTGGAAGATGAAGATCTGAAGGCGGAGAACGGCATCATAAGCCTGAAGGCATAAGAAAGGGCGTACAGTGAATGCACGCCCTTCTCCTTATTATATCAATAAGAATTATTCCGTTACTGCCGGCTTCTCAATACCTTCGCTGGTTGCACGTTCTTCCATACGCTGGATACGGGCATCCAAATCAGGATGAGTAGAGAACAGTTGATTCAGCTTACTACTTTTCTGTGCACCGGCTTCTTCCTGCAATTTCTTCAGCTTTTGGAAAGATAAAGCCATTGCCCAGGGATTCTTACCATGACTTTTCAGGAATTCATATCCATAGTCATCAGCACTTCTCTCCTGCTTCTGTGAATATGTAGAGTTTACCAGAGCCTCACCCAGATCACCCAACTGAGAATCAGACAACTTAGCTGCCGTACCACCTTGTGAAGAAATACCATCCTTCAAAGCTGAAGTCAGCAATGCCGTACGGAACCCATTCTTAGAGTCCTTGTGTGCCACGTGACCTACTTCATGTCCGATTACACCCAGCAATTCATCATCCGTCATGATATCCATCAAAGACGAGAAAATGCGCACACTACCGTCAGCACAAGCAAATGCATTGACATCTATCACATAATAAACTTTGAAGTTCAAAGGAATTCCCTCTACATCCGTCAAGCCTTCAGTCAGCTTTTTCAGACGAATTGTATACTCATTATCGTCGGCACATACCTGATTATGTGTATCCATCCAGTCGATATACTCTTTTACATATTCTGCCATCTGAGCGTCAGTCAGAGTAACAGCTTTAACAGCTTTAGCCGCACCTTTCAGTGCTTTTACATTAAACTGAGCCATTGCAGGCATTGTCACGGCCATACATAACATAAAGAAGGCCCACTTCATGAAAATCTTTTTCATTCTTGTGTTTTTAATTTAGAAACGATGATTAATTAATATAATTGGTAAATGTATCGCAAAAGAACAAATTTTAAATGATACCATCAATAATAACACGGATGTTTTTTCTTTTTAGACCGAGTTCTTGGTATAGAAACAAGATTTTTATGTAAGTTTGCAAAAAACAGGAATAAAACACCAAAAAGGAACCACCAGTAATACATTAGAATTATAAAGACGCATCACGAAACAGATTTTCCCTATATTCAGAAGGCGTCACTCCATACTTGGCTTTAAAACATTTAGAAAAATAACGGGAACCGTTTATTCCTACCGCATAGGATATTTGTGTGATGTTATAATCCCTATTTCCCAGTAGTTGTGCCGCCCGCTTAATACGCATTTCTTTCACAAATTCATTAGGCCCTAACCCTGTTAGAGCCTTTAACTTTTTGAAGAATATGGTGCGACTAACAGCCATCTCCTTTACCAAATCATCAATTAATAAATCACTATTATCCATATTCTTGTCTATCAGACCCTTCAATTTTTCAAGAAATATCTGGTCTTGTGTTGTCATCAAGAGATGCTTTTCAACTTCTTGTTTTTCCGGTTTCACCTCTTCAAGGAGTCGAGAAGTGAAAAGTTCCTGCATATCTTTTCGCCGTTGCAGCAAATTGGCGATACGGGCTTTCAGATAAGAAGCACTGAAAGGTTTAGTTATATAGTCATCAGCGCCTATTTCTAAGCCATGCAAACGACTATCAATATCCGTCTTCGCCGTAAGCAAAATAATCGGAATATGACTGGTTGAAACATCTTTTCTAAGAGCAATGACCATATCTACCCCATCCATCTCCGGCATCATCACATCACTGATAATTACATCCGGACTAATAGTTGAGGCCTTGTTTAATCCTTCCATTCCATTGCCAGCCGTATAAATCACATATTCATTGGAAAACAATTGGCGCAAAAAAGTTCGCAGTTCCAAATTATCCTCAACAACAAGCATCACTTGTTGGTCTCTCTCTGTATTTGCATCAATGGATTCAAGATAATTTTCATCCATTTCTACCTCCTCTACAGAAATCACTCCGGGAATATCCTCCAACAGAAACTCTGTAGAATCTTCAAAATGATCCTTACCTTTCAATAAATTGACTATAAAACAACTCCCTTTCCCCGGTTTACTATTCACCATGATACTACCTTTATGCAAATCGATCAATTCTTTCACTAAAGATAATCCTATACCTGTACTTTGTCGACTAAAATACCTTTGGTTCAAATGGTCTTCAAACCTGACAAACAAAGAATTACGTTTATTTTCCGGAATACCAACACCCTGGTCTTGTACTTCTATAAAAATACTCCGCACATCTTCACGAATACTGACTTTCACCATTTTTCTATCAGGTGTATATTTAAAAGCATTCGACAGTAAGTTAAATACGATTTTTTCCAGTTTATCGGCATCTGCCCATAAATATATTTTCTCTCCTTCAGCATAAAAGACAAAATCTAACTGATGTTCCTCGGCTACTGCATCAAAGTTTTCCATGATTCTCTTCACGAACGAAACTACCTCTATCTGCTGGACACATAACTTCATTTTGTGGTTTTGTATTTTTCTAAAATCCAGTATTTGGTTAACCAAACGCAGCATCCGGTCAGTATTACGCTGCATCAATTGTAGCTGCTTGCTGATTTCTACCGGAATTTGATTGTTTTTAAGAATGCATTCCAAAGGTCCGGTTATCAATGTTAGCGGTGTACGAAGTTCATGAGATATATCCGTAAAAAAGCGCAATTTTACATCTGCAATTTTCTGTTCCACCGACACCTCATGTTTCAAACGGAAAATAATGAATAAAATGTGTACTGCAACATAAATCAGTATTGTAACAAGAATAAAGTATAACATATATGCCCAAATAGTCTCCCAAAAAGCTGGTTCAACCGTTATAGCAAGCGTCTTCTCATTATCCACCCACATGCCATCTCCATTCGTTGACTTTACATGGAACGTATAACACCCAGTAGGAAGATTGGTATAAGTAGCAGAATGTTGTTCATCCGAATAAATCCAGTCGGTATCAAAATTCTCCAACTTATAACTATAACGGATATTTTTTGTATTAGCCATATCCAAAGCTGCAAAAGTCAGAGTCAACACATTCTTATCATGCGGAAGAACCAGCTCTTCAATATCATTGATATTTTGCTTCAATACCGATTCTGCTGCGGTCAAAGAAACTTCACGGTTCAATACAGACAACTTAGAGAGAACCATTTCCGGAATATAAGTGCTGATCCGGATACTGTCCGGACAAAAAGAGAGAAGCCCCTGGGTAGTACCGAAATAAATACGACCATTAGAGCTTCGAATTGACGAAGCTTCATTAAATTGGGCTTCAGAAATACCCAAATCATTATCTATGAAGTTCTTTACATATCCTGTGGATGGCACAAATTTACTGACTCCTTCCTCCGTACTAATCCATAAGTTACCCTTTTCATCCTCCTGGCCGGAAAGCAATACATCCGAAGCAAGACCATCTCTAATAGTATAAGATTTAAAAGTAGCTTTTCCTATACCATCCCGTTCCAATTGACACAAGCCACCACCAAAAGTCAAAAAGTAACAATCACCTTTCTTCGTAGGTAATACCCAATGTACCTCATTATTGCTCAATGATTTCTTATCACCCGGAACATGTTTATAAACATTAAACTCTATGTCTTCGGGACTCTTGAAACGATTCTTGAAACAAATTGCTCCGCAGCTTGTCCCGAGCCAAATATGTCCTTTCCCATCACCGGAGATGTGTCTGACTTTTTCACAAGTAGCAATGGGATAATTCTTCATGTTATTCCGATAATTTATGAATTTATATCGTCCCGCTTCTTGAACCACATAATTCAGTCCGCCACCAAAGGTTGCTATCCAAATCAATCCTTTATCATCTTCATACAACCAGAATACACTATTATCACTTAAACTATAAATATCACTCTCACTATATCTGAATCGTGAAAGCCGATAATTTTCTCCCAGTTTATCAGCCTTAATCAACCCTTCACCACGTGTACCTATCCAAAGAGTACCTTGCCTGTCCTGCATAATGCTATATACGACTCCTTTCATTGGAGTACCTTGCATAGCCACTCTCCCTTGCTTTGTAAGATAGCCCTTGCAATGATGCTGTTGGTCATAGACATACAGAAATCCATTCTTCATTCCTACCCACAAATTACCTTCTTTATCCTGAAAAACGGCACGTACACTATTCATCAGAGAATGAGATTTACACTCCTTTATGCAACTGATGTGAAATTGACGATCAGTAAAAGAAACCTTCTCCAATCCCTTTGAATGGGTACAAAGCCACAGATTACCCTGCTTATCCGACATTGCAGAATGTATTTTGCTCGAAAACCTCCAATCCGGCGAACCAGCCTCATCATAAAATGGTACTAATCTATCGTTTTCCCTATCATATCTGGAAAAACCACCCGCATAAGGATGTATCCACAAATTATTAAAAATATCCTCATGAACATGAAAACTTGGGTTTGAACTGACCGCCTCACCAATCTCTTCCTTCATCGTTTGAACCTTCAACTTCCGAGTCAACATATTCAAATAACAAATTGTCTGGGGTTCCTCAACCTGAAACCAGACAGTCTTATACCGATCTACATAGGCAGATTGTATATGAACCTGAGACAACTCTTGATAATCAACACTCTGAAAAGAGGTAACCCCTCCAGTACGAACATCATAAAGATACAATCCATCACTGGAAGTACAAGCAAGTAATTCATTATCGGATACTACTTTTACGTCAACAACCCTGGAACTTACAGGCAGACTAAGCAATTGGAAACGACCTTCTTTTTCATCATAAATCCATATTCGTCCTTCATCCGAACTAAAGAACATTTTTCCATTTAACTCACAGCATGCATAAAATGACTGGGACTTTTTCGCATCTGGACGGCCGGAAAAAGAAACAATCGGCTGGCGCTGTCCTAATTTAAACATACCCAATCCACAGTCTGTAAGCATCCATACAGAGCCATTTGAGGCTAAAGTTATATCATAGAGTTTATTCACTTGAAAACTCTCAGATACGGTAGTGAAAGCCTCTGTCTCATAATGATGAGGTACATTATTTTGAGGGATAATACGCACTACTCCTCCCTCCTTACAAGTAAGCCAAATAGAACCGTCTGACAATATATTGATCTTGGAAATCTTTATATTTGTCCACTCTTCTCCCACAGGTACTTGTTCAAAACGTTCAGTACCTGGATCAAAACGATAAGCATGATAATCATAAGATAAAAGCCAGATATAACCCCACTTATCTTCACCCATCCAGTTGATACGACTGTTGGATAATGGAATATTATTATCGGGACGTGGCTTGTACGTAGTAAAATTATAGCCATCAAAACGATTAATACCATCCCAAGTAGCAAACCAAAGGAAATCATTATGATCTTGCAGCATATACATGACTGTATTCTGAGACAAACCGTCTTTAGAAGAATAATGTGTAAAAGTGCATTTCTTCTGTTGTCCCTCTATCGGAAGGGCAACAACTATCATAAAGCAGAGGAGTAAAAAGTCTCTCATAATTCAAACAGATTTTACGTTCTCCATAAATACTACCCGTAGGCAGTTATCTGACCACTACTAAGTAATCACTAAACTACTACCAGGTAATCATGTCATTACTTAGTAGTAGTTTTAAGAAGATTCAAAACAAAAGTAATAAAATAGAGAATAACAACATCAAAATCCTCTAAATTTAAACATCATGCTAATCAACAATACGCACCCTACCTTCACTTAACCGAATGAGGTCAGGTAAATCATAATATTTCAACACTCCAAACAACACATTAGAATACATATCCCTCTGAAGGGGATTCTCCAGATATTCTTTCCACGACTTCAAGCAGTGTGATAAGACAGCTTGACTGATCCGGGAGTCAAGCACTGCCGAATGCATCACAACTGGGCCATAAACCCCATCAGCAACGACTTTAATCGGATGTCCTTTAAGCTTTTCATCCTCGCTGCAAAAATTAAGTAAAGTACGCATATCAGCCACACGTTGTCCCATAACAGGGCGACCTATATGCATACTTGTAGTTGCCACACGATATTCTCTATTCCAGTATTTGGTATAATTATAGATATAAGGATCTTCCATCTCACCTATCCCACGAAAATCGGCAGCTACAATTATTTTCCCATCAGACACCGCATCCCTCTTTGCCAAATCATTAAAAAACCAAGCTTTTCCCTGCTCATGCAAATGTATCTCAATAGGAGAATCAGCCGTAACGGTAGAAGGTATCCACACCACACATGCCACCGGCATTTGTCCTTCACAGTTAAGTTGATAACGATATTCTTCAAACTCCCTCAAAGAAGAACGTCCTGTAGTAAAAGCTTCGATATCATCATTAAACATGTTCTCAAGCCCTAATAGTTCCTGCATCTTCTGCCTAATAACGTCCTTGTCTTTTTGAAGGAATTCCACTCTTTGTGAAGCCAGTTGGTTCATGGTTTTCACCGCTTCATCCATAACACTCAAAGCATCTTCATATTCCAGATTTACTTGTCCGGACGCAGTACACAGCATATCAGTGCCCTTCCACTCCACATTTCGAGTATCTTGCAATATAGTATTATCTCTATCAAGCCATCTTCCGAACCATTCAACTAAACGGATTTGAACATCCAATGGCGTTGCATGACCGTCTTCTGCATAATACTGTGTCACCCTTTCCGGATGTCCTAAAATTGTATAGCACTTTTTCAATTCTTCAAATCCACACAATGCTCCCCAATGATCTACAAAATCATATTTCCCATCTAAAACGATAAAAGGTTTCGGAGCCATCATCAAAGCAAAGTCTGCGCCTTCTATGCGTTCGCAGCCTTCATTGGGTATTTGCTGGCAACCATCTGACGGACCTTGCAATTCCAAGGTTCTTGCCCGACTGGAAAAGAACAATCCTACGCATCCTACTTTGATACGTTCATCCAATCCTATGAGATAGGAAGCCTGAGTACCTCCTCCCGAAAATCCATATGCACCAATCCTGTCTTTATCAATATCCATACGAGACTGAAGATAGTCAATGGCACGGCTATTATCCCAGTATTCCTGTGCGGCCAAACTACTGCCCAACAAATTGAAAGCTGGATTCAGAAGCGTATGCTCAGTAGTAACTCCCCGGGTCAGAGCACGGCCTTTTTCATCCATCAATTGTAAGCGTTCACCTTGTGCTATCGGATCAACTACCATAACAGCTATACCATTCAAAGCCATACGAACAGCTAATGCAGAACCTGTACCTTTACCATTCAATCCATGTCCGCACATTTCTATACAAGCCGGAACAGGCTTAGAACTATTTTCCGGTAAATAGAGATGAGCTGTCACATACCTTCCAGGCAGACTCTCAAAAATTATTTTTTCAACTTTAAAACCTTCTCCATTTACCGTACCTGTCACTTTGCCATTGAGCGGTGTTTTAGCGGGAAACTCACCTATTATTTTTCTCAAACGACATTTCACATCATCTATATAACGAAGCATCTCTTTTTTCGAGTTGAAAGCTTTCCGTAACTCTCCACTACGAATAGCATTGCTTCGATGTACATCAAGCATCAAATAAGAATAATAGGCGGAACTTTGACTGAACTTCAATGCCCCATAATTGGAACGCCCCGGATAAGCAGGCTGTTCGCCGAAAGTTTGGGCAACGGCAGAAGTTGCCATTGCCAAACTTAAACATGCAATTAGTTTATATAAATTCATAATCATTATCTTTACGATTCATCATTTGTCAGTTCTGGTCTTTATTCGACCTGAAGTTGAACAATATCTCTATTTGTAAGATTGGTTTTTATCCAAACCTTTCCCATCTCCTCATCATAAGACCAACCCTCTTGCTGTCCCAAATCACCCAAGAGAATTTCCTTCAATAATTTCCCATTCTGAAAAACATGCAAAGGCTTGGAAGCCCAAAAAGCTTCTATTCGATAAGAATGCTTGTCCGGAACAAATTTTCCACGTGGCTTTTCAATAGTCAAACGCCATACACCATCTTTAAGCATACTTTTAATGGAAGTAATGGAGTAGACTTCCTTCATATAATCCAAACTTTTTCCATCATCCTCGTACAAATCATACGATGACGTACCCGATGGAAATATAGTCAATAGTATTTCGTCCACCTTCTTCTCTCCCATATACTGCATAGCCGACTGTTTAGGAATAATGGCTCCTTCCTTAATAAATATCGGCATCAAATCCGGTGGTGTCAGAAATGACTTATGTTGACGCCCTTCAATCCGTTCTCCTGTCCAAAAATCAACCCACTTCCCCCCGGGGAAATAAACCGGACGGCTAAGAGCCCCTTTTGTAGTTACCGGACAAATCATCATGGCAGTTCCAAACATATATTGATCTGATATTCGATAAGTAAGTTCATCATCGGGATAATCGTACAAAAGAGGAGTCATCAAGGGACGACTTGTCTTATACATCCGATAAGCATTACTGTATAAATAAGGAATCAAAGTATAGCGTATAGAATCATATTTAATAAAGGTAGCTAAAGCTTCCGGCCCATACGTCCACGGCTCATGGTAACGAGGATGGTCCATACCAAAGAGAATAGATACCGGACTAAACATCCCAAACTGGCACCATCGAATATACAAATCCGTATCGTATGGAGAGTATTGTTCAAAACCACCCATACAATGTGCCCAATAGCCTACACCTGAAAGCCCAATATTCAACCCACCCCGTATTACCGGTTCAAACCATTGCCATTCAGTCCCCCAGTCTCCTGCCCAAATAAAGGGATAACGCTGTATTCCGGCATATCCTTCACGAGTATGGTTCAGTCCTCGCTGATTATTATAGTCCTGGAACTTTTCATAAGGTGCCTTTGCATAAGCTATCGGAAATAGATTGTGCAATTGGTCAGCACTGAATCCTTTCTCAAAGGTTGTTCCTTCGGGAAAACGCAAGGAACCTCCACAGTCTGTTTTCACAAACTTCACTCCCATCGAAGCTATTCTCATCACTCCATTCTTCCACCACCAGTCGGTTGCTTTCGGATCAAAGAAATTAATAATACCCTCACAATCAGCTTTTGGATAAACTACTCCAGCCTTTACGGCATCATCAAAAAGGGTATTATGATTTCCATTATCCATAATGGAACGGATATGCAATCCGAACATATCCACATGATTCGCATAAATAGAATCAATCATTGCCTGCGGATTCTTAAAAGTATCTCTGAACTCAAAACAACATCCTCCGTTACCGAATTTCTTATTAAACAGTCGCCAAGTTGAATCGAGCCACAACAAATCAAACGGAACTCCTTCTTTGCGCAGACGATGAACTAAATCAATCGGGTATTGATCAGTGGTGCATTCCTCATACTTCCAAGTACCCCCACTATACGAACCTATATGAAGACCATAAGCCGATCTGGGCATCAAAGGGCAAACACCTGTCAAGGTTTGATAATTCCGTAACATTGATTCAAACGACGGTCCCAGAATGAAATAATAATCCAAATCACCGCCTGTAGCAGAATAAGTATAAGCATCGCGCTTACTCCATCCCATATCCCAATCCGTGGGATCAGCTGTATGGAAAAAGATAGCATATCCTTTGTTACTCATAAAATAAGGAACCGGACAATAATTGGCGCGCAGAATATCTTTTCCACCGACTGCTGGTTTAGAGCCTCTTCCTAATTCTACATTCAGATGTACCTTCTGCCCACGTTGGTCCAAGAAATCCATCCGCTCTCCAAAGCCGAAAAAATGTTCGTCCGGTTGCATGACACATTCATTCATAGGTTGGCCTGTAATGCAAGTCGCCGTTTCTTTATAGATTAATGTATCATCCGTATTTTTCACACTAATGCGCCAAGGATTGGACAAGACCAATATCTTCAAGGAAGATGTCGTTATTTCATTACCGTTGGCTACAGCCTTTACCTGATAATCCACCCGATCAAAATCATACTTCACTACCATCCATTCCTCATTTTCCGGAAAAAAAGTATTAGGACTTTTGGTAACCCGAAACATCTTATCATTGCACATCTGAATCCTCATATCTCCTTGCGAAGATTTGAAAATCACTTCATTTTTATCTACTTTAAAGGTTTGCGCCTGAAGTATTCCATTCAGCCCCAAACAGAGTATCAACACCAACCAATATTTGCTTTTCATAACTTTCAACATAAAAATTAATAGTAATTATTTATATCCGTAATTGTTTATTAAATAGCCATTCGAACTATCCAAGTCTGTCTGAAAAAGCGGCCAATATTGGCGAGAGTCAGGCTCGTTGCTATAATAGTTATCCAGCAGATTATCCTTTATGACTGTCGTAATGAAATCATAATCCAATTTCGTCCACCCCTCTCCTGAAGGTTTGTCAAACTCACCCCTATCCAGGCCATAAACTTCCAGTTTTCCATTTTTTGTACGAGTATATACATCAGTGGGTACATCAGCATAATCTCCGGTACGGTCACGTAACGCTTTCATATTCGTAACAGTCTCTTTCACATTTTTCCCTAAAAGATTCCATCGAATCAAGTCTTGCTTACGCAACATTTCTCCAGGAAATTCCAACATACGTTCTTTCTGAATGGCTTGTAACATTTGCTCCTTATTCGTAATAGCATTCAGGTAAGCAGTGACATTCACGGCTCTGTCCACCGGTGCAAAAGCCCTATTCCTCACCTGTTCCAAATACCCTTTCGCATCTGTCAGTTCATTCAATTCATTCGCTATCTCCGAAGCCATCAGCAATACATCAGCAAACCGCAATACCGGTAGATTTACTCCGTCATCATTACTGGTAACCGTGCGATTCATTCTTTCATAATCATATTTTCCAAAATTAAAGCTCGGATTACCGGCACCATTACCCAGATTCTCCATTGTATATGCTCCATTATTCCACTTATAAGGTACACTATTCAAATCTCGTCGTGTATCTGCTTTATCGTATTCGTAGAATAAAGTGGGAACAGGACAATTCTGACCGCCATATTTTGTTTTAGAAAGATGATCACTCGTTGTATGATGATAAACACCAAAATGATAAAAAAAGCGCCCGCGTCCGGCAGCAAATGGCACTTCAAAGATGGATTCTCTATTAGAAGTAATCACATCCTGACACAGTTCATCCCAAATGGATTCGTAGGTAGCATTCAATGAACAACCGGAATTAGAAATGACATTTTGCAAGTCAGTATATGCTTCTTGCAAGAGAGCAGTTCCTGTTAAATATGAATCGGTACTTTTACGCACCTCACTGCCAGCAGGGTCATCCAGTGAAGTCGGTCTCAAGCTATAACCCGAAGCCATCAATATCAAACGGGCACGCAACCCCAAAGCATAAGCCTTGTTTACCCGTTCTGTAGTCGAAGTACGGGATGTTTTCCCAGGCCATGGCAAATAGCCAGCTGCCTCCTTTAAATCTGCTATAATTTGTTTGTATATAATGTCTCTATCCGACTTTGCCAAATATACTGTAGCTTCTGTCACCGGTTCAAAACGTGCAGGAACATCTCCCCAACATCTCAATAAATCATAGTAATATTGCGCTCTCAGTGTCAGAGACTCTCCCAATAAGTACGCCATTGTTTCATTCGATTCCGGTTTCCCATTTTCACGGATACCAGTAATACAACAGTTAGCAGCCTCAATGCCATTGAAGAAGCAAGTGTATGCATTGTAACTGCTTCCCGAACCCATCCAACCATTGGATACAAAAGCAGAATAACTACATAGAGAAGTCTTCTCGTCAGATGCTGGATTGGTTAAATCATTATAATATTCCACATCTGTATTCATGCCATAATAAGGCATATAACGGGAACGATGCGAATTGGTCTCCCCGAAAAAGCTATAGATGTTTATCACTGCATCTTCTGCCAGAGACGGATTGGCAAATACCACCTTTTCCGTATAAGAAGATTTACTTTCCGAGTCTAAATAATCCTCACAAGAAGTGAATGCCATTCCTGCCAATAGAGCCATTGACAAGTATTTATATCTATTTTTCATATTGTTCAATATTTAATTAGTTAGAAAGTCAGATTAACACCAAATATAAACTGCCGGCTTTTGGGATAGGCTGAATAATCAACCCCCGGACAAATCAGATAGTTTCTTTTACAATCCACCTCAGGATCTGCACCCGAATAGCCCGTCAGACAGAATAAGTTGGATGCAGTAACGTAAAAGCGAAGATTTTCAATATAGACTTTTTTCATCAGCCCTTTAGGTAAGGTATATCCCACTGTCAGATTAGCCAATCGCAGAAATGAACCATCTTCAACAGCCCAGGTATGGATAACAGCTTTCGTGGTATAAGGGGACCACATCGTAGTATTGGCATTCAATGTTGCCAATACAGAAGCATCATTTACCAAATTACCATTAGCATCTATGTTTGTCCAACGTTTGCCGCCTGCCATCTCATCGCTCATATTTCTCCACAAACTGCCTCGTGTCGATGTCTGGTCTATTTTGTCAGCATTATAAATATCATTGCCAATACTATAAGTAAAGTTTGCATTCAGGTCGAATCCTTTTACACGTCCGTTAATACTGAATCCACCTACTGCAAATGCGTTGGCGTCACCGATAATCGTTTTATCATCATCATTCACTATATTGTCTCCTTCGGTCATATTCTTCAGCTTTAACGTACCCGGACGGACAACGCCTACCACGCCGGAATCATCAGCCACGCCATCTTTCAGCACCCATTTTCCATTCTCATAACCCGCAAAGTCACTGATTTCATAACGCCCGTCGGTAACATATCCGTAAATAGAGCCTACCGGCTTTCCAGGCTCAATGATATAATCTGCACCGACCTCCGTACTTGCCCAATAAGAGGCTTTTGTATAAGATTGCATGTCTCCAAGACTTACTACTTTATTCTTATTACGCCCCAAAGTGAAAGCAAAGTCCAGCCCATAATCTTTCGTGTTGACAGCAGTGTAATTTAAAGTTATTTCAAAACCTGAGTTCTGTGTTTCACCCACATTCTGATATTGCGTATTGTAACCACAACCCGCTACTTGCATCTCCATCAGCAAATTCTTAACATTATTCTTGTAAACTTCAAGCGAACCATTCAGCTTGTTATTAAAGAAACCAAAATCAAGACCCACATTCAGTGAATGGGTGGTTTCCCATTGAAGATTGGTATTATTCATTGCCGTACCTGCCGTCAAATAGGAATCAGCTATATTCAGCCAACTGGATTGAGTAATGGAGTAATTCTTGGTTGTCTGTCCGGAAGGTATATTGTTGTTACCCGAAATACCATAACTCAAACGCAACTTCAAGTTACTTAGCCAGTCCTTGGCACTCTCCATCCAACTTTCTTCAACGACACGCCATCCTAAAGCCACTGACGGGAAATATCCCCAACGGTTTCCACGGGCAAATTTACTTGAACCATCCGCACGAAGCGTACCGGAGAATAAATATCTGCCTTTGTAGTCATAGTTCAAACGTCCAAAAACAGAAAGCATCTTATCATCCTGATAAAAGAATTCATCATATTTGGTTGGAGTACCTTGTGCCGAGAAGTTAAAAGCCATTTGCGCGTCATAGAAATCCGGGAAGCCTTCTACCCTGGCTGTTGTCTTACTTTCACGTATCACAACGTTTTCCTGGCCAATCATAAAATTCAAGCTATGTTCTCCAGGTAACAAATCCCTGAAATCATAACTCAAAGTATTGGTATTGCGGAAAGTTCTACGGTCAACCCCCGTCTTTTGTGTTACCGGTAGGTTCTTATAAGCGGCTTGCGTATTATTTTGTGACTCATAAGTAGTAGCCCCGAAGAAATATTTCAAATCATTTTCATAAATATCCAAACCGACATCCGTTCGGAAACTCAGATTCTTAACAATGTTCCAAGTGAAAGCTCCATTCATATTAAAGTTCTGACGAATACGCTCTTTATAGTTATCATTCAATGCTACAATAGGATTTTCCAGTCCACTGTCCACATCATTTTCATCCAACACGATATCTGAATTCTCAGCATCTAATGTTAATGGAGTCTGAATGACAGAATGCCGGATTCGGCCGAATGAGCTTGCCGGAACCGAACTCAAATCACCAGCACTGTCACTTTGTCCGTCGCCTAAAACTTTTGTACGTGAGTAGCGTGCAGAAAACTCTAACTTAGTCTTCTTATTCGGTTCAAAGTTCAATTTCAAACTCAAATTATCACGTTTGAACTTGGACGTTTCCAAAATAGCCTTTTCATCAATATGGCTATAGCCGAAATTAAAACGCAACTTCTCTGTTCCACCCGAGATACTCAAATTCTGGCTGAAAGTGTTCCCTGTCCTGCCATATACCTCATCTTGCCAATCCGTTGTTGGAATGGTCCCTGCTATGCCAGAGAGATTGTTCCAAGTACCAATAGCTTTGGTGAAAGAAGCCAGATCATCACTCAATGCAAAATTCTCATATTGCCATTTCAGATAGTCTTCCGTACCCAATGTATTTATCTTAGTTGCCGCCTTCTTTACACCAACATATACATTATAGTTTACTGTAACCTTACCCGCCTTACCACTCTTGGTGGTGACGAGTACGATACCGTTCGAACCTCTGGAACCATAAATAGCCGTAGAAGATGCATCCTTCAGTACATCAATTGATTCGATGTCAGCAGTCGGAATATCAGAAATACTATTCACTGGAAAACCATCTACAATATAAAGGGGAGTATTGTCTCTTGTTATAGAACCACCTCCACGTACACGAATGATAACTTCGGCATCCGGATTTCCTTCGGGAGTCGTCACACGTACACCAGCCAGTTTCCCTTGCATAGCTTCCACAGGAGAAGCTACCGGGATAGCTACTAATTCTTGATTTCCGACAGAACCTACCGAACCGGTCATGTCCTTACGTTTCACTGTACCATAACCAATGGCTACCACTTCATCCAGCATCTGGGCATCTTCTTTCAGTATAATCTGCATAGGTGCACCAGCACGTGCCTCTATCTTCAGAGTAACATAGCCAATATAGGAGACAACAAGCATCGACCCTGACGGTACATCCAGTTTAAAAGTTCCATTCATATCGGTTACGGTACCCACAGTTCCTTTCAGTACAGAAACATTCACACCGATAAGCACTTCACCCGATTCATCCACCACTTTACCCGTTACCCGAGTTTGTGTCTGAGTGATGCCCTGCACTACGAAATTTGTTTCTCCGGCCTGAGCATAAGTAGCTCCAACCACCGGACAGCATACTAACGAAAATCTCAATAGTCCTGTCGCCAAACGTTTACCGAAGGGCACAAAACTCTGTGTTTTTGCATTTTTCATAAGTCTATTAATTAATTGGGTTAATTATCTATTAAATCAATGGATACAATGATTTACAAACTATTTTTGGTTGAAAAGCTTATGGACTTCTATACCTGCTTGAATTACTACCCCAAGTCCGTGAGCGTCATTCAAGGGTGGCGGTCGATCGTAATAAAAAGGCAGATCATATGAGATACCTGTGCTCATGCATACATTCTTTAATTCGCCCTCTACAGTTATATAAAAAGAAGCAAGTGCATTCCAAATTGAAAAAGAACGCATAATTGTCTTTCACAAAAGTAAGATAGGATTCATCACCCGTTATCCGATATAAATCGAGCATAGAAAGTGACAGTACGCCATTGGCATATCTCCATTCCTGATAGTAACTTGCTATCCGGCAAGTTCCGTCTGTGGCTATTTCCAGTCTATGGCTATGAGTATCTATGATATGATTTGCCACTCTTTGGACAACCTCCAACTCATTTCCTGCATACACATGAATAGTAGAAAAGATATAAAGGAAAAAGACTGTTATGTTTTTCATGGTCAATTAATATGTGTTTCTACCAGGCAAAAATAGCGGTCTACCTCTAATTCCATGTCCAAAATATGACGGCAAATGTGCAGAATCTGTTATTACCAACAGACAAAAACAAACATCATGATCAATAACACTTAGCAATTCTTCATCGCTCATAATGTCTATAAGCCCACATTTTTATTCCCAAGTATGAGAATCTGAAAATTATCATGTACATTTGCAAAAAGAATAAAAACAAAACACCTAAGAAATACAGATTATGGGATTCTTTAAATCTTTCTTCTCCGGCAAACAGGAGAAACCGGAAACTGAGAAACAGAAAAACGATCAAAAGAACTTCGAGATATTCAAGTATGACGGCATGCGTGCGCAACGCATGGGGCGTCCCGATTATGCAATCAAATGCTTCACTGAAGCCCTCGCCCTTCAGGAAGACTTTGAAACCATGAGCTATCTGAGCCAGGTTTACATTCAAACCAATGCCCTCAGCGAAGCGCATGAACTGCTGGAACGCATGGCAAAACAGGAACCGGACCACACCTCCACTTTCCTCACCCTTGCCAACGTATGCTACCTGCAAGAAGACTATCAGGCAATGGCAGAAGCCGCACAAAAAGCTATTGAAATAGAAGAAGGAAATGCCATGGCACACTATCTTCTGGGCAGAGCCAAGCAAGGTATGGACGACGGTATCATGAGCATCGCCCATCTCACCAAAGCCATTGTACTGAAAGACGACTTCACCGAAGCCCGCCTGCTGCGTGCCGAAGCCTTAATCAAGATGCAGCAATACAAGGAAGCTACCGAAGATATCGACGCTATACTCTCCCAAGATCCCGATGAAGAAGCTGCATTACTGCTCCGCGGTAAAGTGAAAGAAGCAGCGGGACAGCAGGAAGAAGCCGAAACCGATTATCGCTATGTAACAGAATTGAATCCATTCAACGAACAGGCTTTTCTTTGCCTGGGACAACTTTATATCGTCCAGAAGAAGTATCCCGAAGCTATCGCACTCTTTGACGAAGCCATCGAACTGAACCCTAATTTCGCACAAGCCTATCATGAACGCGGTCGCGCCAAATTGCTGAATGGTGACACGGCAGGCTCTGCAGAAGATATGAAGAAAGGATTGGAGTTGAACCCCAAAGAAATCCAAGGAATCAGCGGACAATACGACAATCAGCCAAGACAAACGGACGTTTTAGGATTGTAGCGCCATGAAAAGCGGCCTCTTTATACTCATAGTATGCCTTCTTTTTCCTGCCTACGTCTGTGCGGACACTTCTAAACATGCTTTAGAAGAAAACAGGAAATTGCTTCACTCTTTAGATAGCCTGCTGGAACAGCAGGATCTATTTGTCAGAGTAAAAGAGGAGCGCATCAAGCAATTGAAAATGCAGTATAGCCGGGTCAAAGATGTAAAGGAACTCTATGCCATGAATAGAATGGTCTATTTGGAGTATCGGGTTTATGATGCGGATTCCGCCCTGCATTACATCAACAAGAACATACAACTGGCACAACAGACCAACAACCGTACCTGGGAAGTGGTCTCTTTGCTCGAACAATCATTTGTCCTCACCTCCTCCGGGCTACTGACCGAAGCCTTGAAAGCCGTCAGTGACATTCAACCGGAAGAATTACCCCAAAATCTCCGTTCCGAGTATTTTGGCAGGTTATGTACACTCTATTCCCGCCTGCGGGATTACTCTAGTGAGAACTCCCAACTTTCGGAACATTACAATAATCTCCAAAAGGCTTTCCGCGACTCGGTATACCTCACAGCCACTCCCGACGAATTGCGCTACTGGAACTGCCGGGCATGGCTCTACCTGGGAACCCCGGAAATTGAACCCGTCAAACAGGCATTTGAGGAAAACAAGCAGACATTGTCTAACGACAGCCGCAAGTATTCCATAGCTACCTATAATCTCTCCGCCATTTACCGGAGTGAAAACAACGAGAGCAAATATCTGGAGAACCTCATTCTTTCGGCTATGGCAGACATCCGGTCTGTCAACGGAGATATCGGCTCTTTGCAGGAAATAGCAGAATACCTATTTAAGCATGGAGAAATAGACCGCGCCTATAACTACATCCTCTATTGTTCCCAAAAAGCCATGCTTTTCCACAACCGGGTACGAATAGTCAAAATGTCTCATTTGCAAAATCAAGTCTACAAAGCGTACCAGGAACAGAGCCGCACACAGCAAAAGCGCCTTCAAGCCTCCCTGATTGCCGTCAGTTTCTTATTCCTCGTACTGATCGGCGCCTTCCTGTTCATCCGCAAGCAAATGCGTCGGCTAAAAGAAGCCAACTTGAAGTTAGACAGTACAAACCAGAAGTTGTCCGTCAATATGGATGCCCTCTCTACAGCACATCAACGCCTGGAAGAAGTAAACATGCAGCTGAAAGACTTGAATACGCAATTACAGGAAGTCAACGACCAGTTGCGGGAATCTAATTACGTAAAAGAAGAATATATCGGCTATGTATTCAACATCTGTTCCACCTACATCAGCAAGCTGGAAGAGTTTCGCAAGAACATCAACCGGAAACTGAAAGTAGGCCAGATAGAAGATGTAAAAGCAATGACGGACTCTTCCACAACAGCCTCCAACGAACTGAAAGAGTTCTACCAGAATTTCGATACCATCTTCCTGCATCTCTATCCCAATTTTGTAGGTGACTTCAACGCCTTACTGCTACCCGAAGAGCGCATCGAACTGAAAGAAGGCGAACTGCTTAATACCGAACTGCGCATACATGCCTTGATAAGACTCGGCATCACAGACAGCGTGAAGATAGCGGACTTCCTCCATTGTTCCGCACAAACGGTTTATAACAACCGGCTTCGCACCCGGAATAAATCCATTATCCCAAAAGAAGATTTTATAAATGCAGTGAAAAAGCTCGGAAAATACAAAGCGTAAGCCCTGCTTTCTACTACCGATTCCACTCAAAGAGTTTACTTCCTAGCCTCTCATTTTCAGAAAACATCACTAATAATCAAGCACTTATTAGTTTTAACAATTTACTTCGCCTGTTTACCTCGCAGAGTAAGTAACCCTTATTGCGCATACCTTTGCCACAGAGATCCAAACTAAAAACTTATGTTAACTATTAAACGAATCATGAAGAACAAAAGAAAAGAAAAACGCTCATGCAGACTCATTCTTGCCTGCTGCGCTTTGTTACTGTTCATTTCGGTAAATGCATTTGCACAACAGCAAGTCACAGTCACCGGAAACGTGAAAGATGAAAAGGGAGAACCCATCATCGGAGCTAATGTCATTGTGAAAGGCACTGGTACAGGAAGTGTCACCAATGTAGAAGGAGACTTTTCATTGGCGAATGTACAGAATGGCGCCACTCTTGAAATCTCTTTTATCGGCTATCTGAACCAGGATGTGAAAGTCAACGGCACGAAACCTGTCAGCATTATCCTGAAGGAAGACACTAAGATGCTGGATGAGGTAGTAGTGGTAGGTTATGGTGTGCAGCGCAAGTCGGATATGACAGGTGCAGTTGCTTCCGTAAATACCAAAACACTGGAGAATCGCCCGCAGACCAACATCATCCAATCTTTGCAAGGTGCTGTACCGGGCCTGAATATCTCAGTGACCGGAACCAATGCGGAAGGCTCTTCCACCAAGACCCGCATCCGCGGCGAGAACTCCATCACGGCAGACAACAAACCACTGGTTATTCTGGACGGTATTCCCTTTGATGGTCCCTGGTCCGAAATCAATCCGAACGACATCGAATCCATTGAAGTATTGAAAGATGCTTCTTCGGCTGCCATCTATGGTGCCCGCGGTTCAAACGGCGTCATCCTCATCAGCTCCAAGAGAGGTGAGAAAGGCAAACTGACCGTATCCTACGACACCTACATCACCATTGACAATCCCATCAACTTCCCCAACCTCATGAATGGAGCTGAATTCTGGAAGTATAAGACGGAAGCATTGAAAGATGCCAATACCACCCCGCCCACTGAAAGCAATCCCGAACCGTGGATGGGATCTATGACCGCCACAGAATTGCGTATGCACGAAGCCGGCATGGATACCGACTGGCTGGACCTGGCAACCCGCACCGGTTTCAAGCAGCAGCACAATATCTCTTTCCGTGGTGGCGTCAATAAGACCAACTATTTTGTCTCACTGAACTATACCGATGTGAAAGGTACTGCCGTAGGCAACCAATTCAAACGCTACAACATCCGTTTCAACCTCGATCAGGAGTTCACTTCCTGGTTTAAGTTCTCTACCAGCACTCAGTTGGGACGCTACGACCGAAGTGGCAGCAGTGCTTCTTTCTCCAGAGCATTCCGCATGAATCCCCTGGCAGAAGCTTATGACGAAGAAGGCAACATCCGTTCCGCCGCCTGGGAAGATTCCAGCGAAGCTTTCTCTGTAAACCCCTTAAGCAGCCTCAACAACAAGAGCAACGACATACGCTCTAAAGTCATCACCAACAACGTGGTAGAAATAAAGTTGCCGTTCGTCCCCGGACTCAGCTATAAGCTCAATACCGGCTATACGTACCAAAACAGTAGTTGGAAACAGTATCAGGGAATGGATACTTACTACGGCGCACGCTCCAACGGTATTCTGAACACCGACGACTGGCATTCACAAGAGTGGATTCTGGAAAACATCATCACTTATACCCGTGAATTCGGCAAGCACCGCATCTTCTTCACCGGTCTGTATTCTGCACAAAGCTACGAGAAGGAAGGCAACGGAATGGAAGGCAAAGACTTTCCGAACGATGTGATGTACTATTACCAGATATCCAAAGCCGCCACCATGTCCGGCAGTTCCAGCTATACCAAGCAAAACCACATCTCTCAGATGGCACGTCTGAACTACTCATACGACAGCCGTTACTTGTTGACACTGACTGCACGCCGTGACGGCTACTCCGCATTCGGCAGCCAATCCAAGTTCGGTGTATTCCCCTCCATGGCTATCGGCTGGAACATTTCCAATGAACATTTCTTCCAGGCAAGCCCGTTGGCAAAAGTGGTGAGCAACCTGAAATACCGCCTGTCATGGGGTAAGAACGGTAACGAAGCGGTAGGCGCCTACACTACATTGCCTGACCTTTCCACCTTCAATTACCTGAAAGACGACCATACCCCAAACTACGGTTTCTATCCTTCCAAGCTGGCTTCTCCTTCGCTGGGATGGGAAACTACACAATCCATCAATACCGGTATCGACTTCCAACTGTGGAACGGACGTATCCAGGGAACATTCGACATGTACTGGTCGAAGACAAGCGA
>ULJO01001411.1_pt1 | contig 21194 bp, 35 predicted proteins | sample 1950901 | NCBI WGS metagenome assembly ULJO01 (sample SAMEA4835474, study PRJEB28245) | human gut metagenome | biome: gut microbiome; material: fecal sample | place: Denmark | collected 2008
TGTAAAATAATAAATAAATTATAGTATAATTGTTGACAATATATAATAAAAGTGTTATAATGTATATAGAGATAAGGAAAGAGGAACACATAAAAAGGAGTTGATAAAATGGTACATGTGTTCAATTCATTATTTGAAATAATAACATTCTTAATAATAGCAGCATCAATTGTATTAATAATAAATTATATATTTATAAATGACTTTAGAAAATTAATAAACAAAATAAAAAGAGTTATCTTCAACCCTCGAAAAGTTAACAAGATAACTCAGATCAAAAAACTAATATATAACTATTTCTTTTAAAAAGATTAGTTGTATATAAGAAAAGGCTGTTCCCTTTCCTCGTCTCTCATTATATATTTAAAAAATAAAAATGTCAAGCATGGCATAATGGGAGGAATGAAAAAAATGAAAAAAAATAATAATACTTTATATCTAGAAAAAATGGGAATGGACTTTTTTATCAATGATGACATAACAAAAATAAGTGATTTAAACAATTATAGATATTATACACATAATATTGAATTAAAAAGTGGCGAAAAATTGGACACTTTAGAAATTGGACACGGTGCAAGATATCAACGTAATAAAAATGGCTATAAATATATTGACAGTTTTGGTTGTTGGTTTCAAACATATTACAAAGATAAAGACGGTTGCGAATGGGGTTTGCTAGAGCTTGATAAACAATTAAACAAAGGAAACTATAACAACGGTAATTTATATACTAAAGAAACTATATTAAATTTAATCAATAGCATATCAAAAAATCAATATACAAATATTGAATATATAGAAAGGTTTTAAAAGGTGTTAATATGAAAAAAATAACTAAAAAAGAAATCAATTACACAATAGAACAATATAATTATATATGTTCTACAATAAGAGCAGAACAAAAAGAAAATGAAAGAATAACAACACTAAATGTTATAAATGATTATATCAGGATTCTAAAAGATGAAAGAATAACCAAAAATCAAAATAATAATATATGCTATGCTTTAGTATATACTATATGCAATGAGTTAGAAGAATATGAAAACAATTATAATTTTATAGATTATTATGAAGAAGAAACTGCTACAAGTGTTAGAAATAATTATTATAAAGCACTTAGAGAAGTCGCACCAATAACAAAAAATAAAAATAAGTGTGATGTCGTGTTTTACTTAAATGATAAAGAGTTAACAAGATATGACTTAATTAATGAGTTTTATGGGGAAAGAGAAAGCACAATCGAATTATTAGCATATGAAAACAACGTTAATTGTGATGATATTAAAATAAAAATTGTAGAGGTGGCTTAATATGGAATATATAACAATTATATTATTATTAATAACTACCCTACTTCTTTATAGATTAAATTACTATAAAGAAAAATATCAAATATATTATAACAATTATAAACAATGCTTACTAGCATTACAAGAATATGATCCAAAGTTAAAAGCATATTTAGAAAGTAAAGAGGTGTAAAAATGACTGATAAAATTATGGAATATTTAAAAAGTGAATTTAATTTTGATTATAGTAATTCATTTACTAGAAATACATTTATAAACATGATTGATTACGCAGTAGACAACTTTAATAATAGTAAAGACCAACTATCATATTATTTAAGTAGTATTATTGACGAACTTACATTTGAAGAAATTAAAAAAGTAATTGATGAGGTGGAAAAAGATGAATGATAGTTATATTTTAAATGAAACAACTGATATTTTTGAAAGTTTAGGAAGTTATGACAGTTTAAAGTTTGTGTCTTATTTGCTTGATACTATTTATAATAGTATAAGAAATGAGTGCGAAACTGACAAAGATATTGAAACTATTAAAAAATTAGAAAAATCATTAAATTTAATAGATGAAATAATAAAGGAGAATAAAGAAAATGACTAAAGAATATGATGAAATAATAAAAAAACATAAATATGATATGTTATCTATGATAATATACTATAATTTAAAATGTAATGATGACTTAATTATCGATGAATTAACAGAAGAAGATATACAAAAATTTATTCAATTAATATGGTCGGCTTATATGTGTGACGAACAACATCTTGACTTGGCCTTTATTTGTGATAAACTAGTAGAAAATGCCGAAAAAATACTTGACGGAAACTGGACAAAATGGGATTTATTGGAGGTATGCTATGAGTAAAACATATTGTTATATAAGAATCAGTACTGACAAGCAAGAATATAACAGACAAGTCCAAATATTTAAGGATAAAGGCTATATAAATGGCGTTAACTGTGAATATATAGAAGAAACTTTCACAGGAACCAAAACAAAACGCCCCGAATTTGACAAACTAATTAAAAAAATGGAAAAAGGCGACACTCTAGTATGTGAAAGCCTTTCGCGTTTGTCTCGTGGTGGTGTCATTAAAACACTTGATTTAATTACTGAATTTATACAAAAAAAACAAATAAACGTAATTATATTAAAAGAAAATTTTTACCTACAAGCTGGAGAAAAACCAGACGCAAACACCAACTTATTATTGGGGATATTCTCAGTTCTTGGACAGTTTGAAAGAGACCTAATCAGTGAAAGAACAAAAGAAGGGCTAAAAGCAGTTAAAACAAAAGGGACACGACTAGGAAAACCAAAAGGTAAATACAACACTAAAGAAAACTTTATAAATACGCTTGAAAAAATTATTAATGAAAATATTGGTCAAGTAAAGGCTTGTTTATGGACTAGATATCCATCCAAAAGTTTTCAAAACGATTTAAAAAAATGCTATAATAAATATAATACTAAAAATTATCAAGAAATATTAAACAAAATTAAGGAGGACGTAACCGAATGGTAACAATTTTGATAATAGTATTAGCTATTTGGTGTGGTTTGTGTGACTTTGCAAAAAAACAAAAATAGCCAAATTAAAAAGGCTATTTTTTTATTGATTATTTATACATGAATAACATTATATTTTTACTGTTTTAACACTCTATATTTACTCATTTTTAGCCATTTTAAACAACGTTTTAAATTATAGTATAATTGTATTAATTTAGCATTTATTAAGCGAATAAGTCTATAAAATAAAGCCATATCATTAATAAAATATAATAAAAAGATGTATAAAAATACACCTATTTACCCACGGACAAAGTCAGAAAACTTTTTCTAACTCCACGGTCAAAAAAACTTTTTCCAGTCAATCTTTTTCCATACCTACATTTAAAACTTCTTCCAAACACTTTTCAAAATATCTTTTAAATTCTTTATTAATTCTTAGATCAATATATTTGCTTCTATATGAGCATTCTCGTTCTATATGTTTTATATTTTTATCTAATTCATCAATAACATTTGTGATATACAATATCATTATTGCATTTTGTTTTAATATTTTATTATTCATACTAATCTTTTTCCGTCCAATCTGCATCTATAACATTATCTCTTTTTAATGCCTCTAATTGTCTATTTATATCTTCAACATCAGTAGCTTTTTCGTGTTTAACAACAATAGGTTGTTGTGCTTCTACTTTTCCCATTGTTTTTTGTAAATACATAGCTGATATTTCTCTAACTTCTCCCATAAGACCCCCAGTCGCTAATACACCTAATAAATATGAATGTATATAGTCCATAACTTCTCTTTTATCTGGATCAACTAGCCAATTATTATACGTACTTCTACTTATTCCCATAAATATTGAAAAACTTTCTACTGTTGGTGGGAATTTCTTTATTTCATTTATTTTATTTATCATTTCAAGATACAAATTAAAGCCTAACATTATTTCTTGTGGTGTATATGTAATATTTCCTACATTAGCAACTTCTAGCATACTTCTTTGTGCTATCAAAGACATTATTTGTATGTTATTAACTTTTTCTTCGCCTTTATTTTTTAATAATTCAATAATGTAGTTAGTAAGTTCTGTTGTTTTTTTCTTCAATGTTGGTAACAATTTTTCTTTAGATTCTTCTCTTATTTGATTTACAAGTTGTTCTCTATCTTGTATCTTTTTCTCTCTATTTTCACGATTGGATTCTTTTATTTTTTGTATTTGTTCTTCTGTTTTAATCTTTTTCCCAGTTGCCATCTATCTTGCCTCTCTTGTCTCTCTCTTTTCCAGTCTGAAAATCACTATATTCCTGTAAATCTTTTTCCATTTGTTTATAATACAAAACGTTATCATATACACAATAATCTTCATAAAGCCATAATCTATAATCATCTATAAATTCAAAACAAACACTATGATTTTTATATTTTTTATTCATAAAAGAAATAAATGTTCTATCATATTTACTCACGTATGCCATTTTCATCACCGTTATTAACTTTTTCCAACATATCAATCCATTCAATTATTTCAAAAGGAATGTTTCTAAATTCTTCTTCTGGGCATTCTTTTAATTTTAATAAAGATAATTGTTGCCTAATATGAAATATTATTCTGTATAATGTATCTGTTTTATCTTGCTCATTTTGATATAATCCTAAAAGTTGTTTATTTAATTGCTTTTGCTTATCTAATTCTTTTAATAAATCTTTATTTATACCTTGACTTATACAATAACAACATAAGCCAATAAAAATTGTTAGTAAAAAAACACCACAAAGAATTCCGATAATATTATTCATTTGTTTCATCCCCTATTAATACATTTGTGTCCAAATAATCGTCACCTAATACCCAACTTAAAGCATCTGTTACAATCACAATCCATAGTATACTAAATTTTCCTTTTGATGATAATTCATATAATTCTTTAATTTTATTTTTAATTTCTTTCTTTGTTCTCATTACTTCACCTTTATTTCCAATTCTTTTGTTTTATTTTTATTTAATATAATTTCTTGACTCATAAAGCTTGATGGATTCAATTGCTGTGCCAATGCATAACCACCATAATCAAGCCATGATGTAGCAATTATTTGATAAAAAGGTTTAAAAGATACTTTGTTATTTCTACTATCAATTACCAATTTCATCGGTTTAGTTATTGCTGGTTTATGTGTATGCCCTGTTATTAAACAGTCAAGTCCATCTATCACATACCCAAACTTTTCATTTCTATTAATTGCACTTCCAGTTAAAGTCCCACCACCAGAACCATGTGTTATTCCAAATGTATAAGTTTGTCTATCACAATCGTTTCTATCTCCTATTTGCACTTTAATAAATGCCATGTTAGGTCTATATTTATCCTCAATATCTAATTTACAAAATACATCATACATAATATCTTGATCTGTTGCTTTATTATCTTTTTTAGCTTCATGATTTCCACTTACACCACATAATATTTTTTCTTTTAAATCCGTCAATTCTCTAACCAACCATTTCTTTTGTTCAAATGGGGTCATTGCTATTCCATCTATTACAGATACATTGAAAGGACTATGACTGTTTTTTGTCTGATTATCTATTAAATCACCAACTATCACAATGTAAATATCATCTTCTTTTAATATATATTCTTTAAATTGTTTCCATCTTTTTAAATTAAAATTAATACTTCCACAATGTACATCGGCGATTGGAATTATTTTTATTTGGTCTTTGAATTTATATTTTATAATATCAAAATCATTTTTCACTAAATCACACTCTCTATAACATTATTTATAAATTTTTTTACATCAAATTTACTATTTATTTTTTTCTTTTCTGCGCCTATTTTTATTCCATTTTTTCGTAAATAATCTATCGGTATAGACTTTCTATTAGTAGAATCATAAAACGCTTTAAATCGACCTATTTCTATAAAATAACACTCTGATAATTCACTAAATTCAATAACTAAACCACATATTGTATTAGCATAATCACTTGCCCACAATAAGTCATCTATTTGATGTTTTTTTATATTATTAAAAGGTAAACTTTTTCCTTTTGTCGATTTTAATTCTAATAAATATAAGTAATCTCCATCAAACATTAAACAATCGCATATATTTGTTTGTTGAAATCTAACTTTATCATTTCCGCCCCAACTTGAAGAACCATCTCTAAATCTATAATAAAATATATCTTTTGGAATACTATTCTTCCAATTTTGTTCAAATCTTTTTCCAGAATTAATCCAAGTCATAATCCTCATCATCTTCATCAAGATCTATATCATAAATTTTAGCAACAAAATCCTTTAATTTTTTTACTCTACCCTCTTTATCCTGTAAGATATCATCTAATTCTTTGATTTTATTTTTCTTTTCTTTAATTGCATTGTCTAGCCTTATGACTTCAACTTCCTTGTTATACTTCGCAATTCTCTTCATTGTTGTTTCATCTAACATTATATTATCTAATAGTTTTGATTCATCAAGTGCAAAGTTGCAGATTGTACGAATTGGAATTGCTTCTTTATGCCCCTCTAATTCGTAATATTCAATTTGTGGTTCATGGTCAAAAGTAGCTAAATCTCCAACTATATATTTAATATTTTCGTCATCATATATCAATACTTTTGGCTTGTCTATTTTTTTAATTAATCCCATTATTTTCCTACTTTCTATCAAAAAAGAGAGAATTATTGTATTCTCCCTTCAATTATCTAATTTGGTGCTCGTAATAGGACTTGAACCTATAAGGGATAATTCCCAACGGATTTTAAGTCCGTCTTGTTTACCAATTTCAACATACAAGCAAATAATAAAACAATATAACAACTAGGTCCAATGTTGCTAGATGGCCTACTATGTTTTCAATAGGTATATTGTTTTACTAGTATCTTTAATAGATACTGCACTAATGATATTACCGCCTTCTATTCCTCACTAGCTAGATTCTTTGAAATAGTTGCATATTTAAGAACATCATCAGTACACTACCTACTAGAGATAGTATTAACAGGTTTTGATTTGTCGGTTTTAATTCTAGACAATGGAGCCCTCTCTATCTTCTCTCCTAGAATAATTTTTTCTCTTGTGAGAAACAAAATGAGCATAGTACTTTAATAAGTACTGTCCCGACAATATAAAACTTCCCATTGATTGCATATGTTCTCGACATTACTAGTATTTATCACTTGACCTCGCAACAAGGCGATATATTATCAGGACACCACCTACTAGAGATAGTGAGCATATATCTCATAGTTTAATAATAAATAGTTTCGTATCAGACTTTTTCATAATGGAATCAAACCATTAACACCCGTTCATGCGTTTTCAGAAGTGATTCGCCTCTTTCTACCACCTATGAGGTCGTGTTCTCCCTAAATATTATTTAATGTGATATATGAATTGATATGTAGTACTTGCAAGATAGATTTTTCAGTGTCTTACCACTTCTAGCTTTACATATCAAATATAATGCTTTTTATAAGCACCATATCAAGTAAATAATAGTTGTGCAAATGTCTCTACCTTAGGGTTACATATACGCTTTTTGTTATAATCAGGGGTTTACTTAATGTATTTATTACAATTCTAAACGAGTAAAGGCTTAATTATAACTGACATTTAATTCCGACTACGGACTTCACTATTTACTCAATATGCTACCTATAAGATAACACTTAATATTCTTTGACAATTTGTTAAATAGTGTTTCTCACACTAATTTATTATGAACAATTATTATTCAGTCAATGGCAAGTATTAGTCCTGATAAGGAGCGACCTTATTTCCTCTAATACCTAGTATAAATACCCTAGACCATATTGGGTTCATTACCAACATTTTTCACACACATTAGGTTTAATTTTCTTTTTTAGCTTTTTTCAAAAATTCCTATCATATACTAAATACTAAATTTGCAGATTTGTGCTACTCAAACTAGGCACTAGTCTTATACATATATTTCTATATCTCAACTGCAACAACCGATTTATGGTATCTTGTTTTCACTCTATATCACCATAATATAGTATTACTAGCAAGTTATCGTCCTATATTCCATAAGCGGTTTTGATTATCGGCGACTAGACCTCTATACCTTATAACATTTCATAACAAACCACTATTATCTCTTTCCCTACATTTTGTAAGTCTCAGCTTTTTAAATGAGTTTCCTCTCAGCTCACTCAATCCATCACAAATTCGCACTCGCAACTAATAAGAACGAGATAATATCCATACTACATTGCATTGTAGTCTGTCATATGGTTTATTTAACAAATTGTCAAAGAACATTAATTTTGGTTGCTCTTCTAGGATTCGAACCTAGACTCTTCGCATTCAAAGTGCAATGTGTTGCCAATTCCACCAAAGAGCAATATTAGAGAAAAGCACGAAAGGAGATAACTGCTTTTCTCATAAAAAGGAGGTATGCCTTTACATACTGTAGTAAAAATACTACACTCATACTATATCAATGTTTCTACTGAACTTTTAATGAATTTTTATAATTTTTTTCAAATTTTGATAATAATTTTTATAAATTGCTCTTTCAGTAAATGGTTTTATATCATTTTTATAATTTTCATCAGCTACTTTTTGTATAGCTTTATTAATTGACATCCCATTCAAGTAATATAAATATATTCTATACTCTATACTATTTTTAGATAACTTTGATAAGTTAAATTTGCATTCTTCAAGTAACTTTTCCTTTTCATTTATCTTATTAATTATTTCTGGATTATTATTATCTAATTTTTTCAATATATCTATTTCAATTATTAAATCATTAATATATGATATACAATCCATTTATACCCCTTCTTTCGTTTTAATCTAAGAAATTATCATCAATTTCAACTTTATTTCCAAAATCTTCATATGGATCTGATTCTGCTTCTTCAGTATTAGTTTCATCACTTGCTCTTTTACTGCCCAAGAATTGTACATTACTTGTCATTATTTCAAATGATGTTCTATTATTTCCGTCTTTATCAGTATAATTATTCATACTAATTGAACCATCAACAAGTATTAAACTACCCTTATTTTGATAGCTAACAAGATTTTCAGCAGGTTTTCCCCAAACTGTTACTGGAATGAAATCTGTACCTTCATTCATTCTATTTACTGCTAGATTAAATCTGCAATATGCTTTATTTGAACCTGTATATCTTAATTCTAAATCTGTAGATATTCTTCCTACTAACGTTACTTTATTAAACATCTAATTTCAACTCCTTTAATGTGTATTCTTTATCTTCTTCCATGCCATTATACATAGTCCCTTTTTTAAAATTTGGTAAGAAAATTTCTTCGGCATTATTTAAACTAATAGAAATATAACAATTTCCGTCACAGCAATTTTCTTTAACAATAGTGATAACTCTATTTTTAAATGGCCTAATAACAGCTTTTAAATATCTTTTTTCTGCCTCATCAAGTATTCCTTTTTCTTGAATAAAACCATTTTCTACTTCTATTGTCCCTGTATAATTGTTTGGCAATGATTTAAAATGTTTTTGTTTTACTACATATTCAATATCTTCTAGTTGAAACACCCATCGAGGAAATAATCCTCTATCGTCATCTTCTTTAATTGTAAAACCATTTCCAAGAGTTATATAAGATACAGTAACAATCTTGCCAATATATTTATCCATCTTGCCATCAAGATTCCAGGTTCTTCCTCTTCTATTTTTTAATTTTACTTTATCTCCAGCTTTTAATTTCATTATTTAATCACCAATTTACCTTTCTTATCAATAATTCCATATCTAGTTAGTATTTCCTCAACTTCTTCTTTCGTTTTAGCGATACCAACATGTGCTTTTGCTGTTTTAACTAAATCATTAAGTTCGTTTATTTTGTTAATCATTTCGTTTTCAAGGCTTTTAATTTCATCATTTTTAAAGTCACTATTAATAAAATAACCAAATTCACAAATTGATGTTTTATGTTGTAATTCTTTTTGATAACTACTTAAACCTTCTAAAGTTTCTTTTACTTTTTCAATTTCTTCGTCTGTAAATTGTGAAATATATAATTTTTGCAAATCATCTTTACATTTTTGTGTTATTTCATCATATTGCTTTTTTATTGAACTTTCATTTTTGATTTTTTCTATTTTTTCTTTTGTTTCTTTTTCAATACTTTCTCTATGCTTATTTGCATATAAATCAATTAAATTAATACTTTCTATCATTTTATTTCCTTCTTTCTTATTAAATTTTCCTAATACATATGGTGCATATAAATCATCTACTGTTATTTTAATTTTGTTTGCTGTTATTTTTAATTCTTGTGCTTTTATTGGTTCAAAAAATGTTTGGTCGTATGCATAGATAGGAAGTTCTTCAAGAATAACATTTCCGTTTTCGCTGTAACCTGAAACTGTGTATATATTTCCCTTTTTTATGCATTGTAAGCCATATGTATTAATACATTTTATTTTCTCACCAATTTCAAATCTTTTCATTTCCATACCTCATTACTTATTAAATTAAAACCTGTAGGCTCTAATCGATTTATTAGTTCTCTAAATTCATATTTTGCACTATCATTTAGTTGATTACCATATTTATCAAACCATTCTTTAAAATCTTTATAATCGCTATATTCATATTCATACCAAGCATCATCAACTTTATCTCGATTATCTTTTTCTTTTTTTACCTCTTGAATAACATTTGATGAATATGTTAATTGTGAATTTAATATATCTGCATATATCTTGTGTGGAACTTCTTTTATTTCTTTATCTGTTTTTCTACCAACATATTCAATTAAATCTGAACTACTTTTATTGATAACAACATCTTCTTCTTTGATATCAAATCTATTCATTAGATGTTTTGCATATTTTTCTTTGAATTCATCATCAAATTCAATATTTTCATCCTTGATGTATTCACCATCTCGACCTTTGCCATCAATAACTTCGTCAACAAAAGCAAAATTATCAACACAACAAGCGACTGATAAAGCTGTTAATCTTTTCAATTCATAAATATTTATTGACTTTCTATCTCTATCAAGTGATACATAGCAAGGTTTAAAATTATAACCATAATCAAAATTATCATCTTCATATACTGGAAGTCCATCAACAAATACTTTTCCTTTAAAATCAGGATCTGTTAATATTTCTCCATAGCTTGTTTGAATTGAATTATAAGCTTGTCCATTTAATCCTAAAAATTCATTTTCAAGTTCATCTAATTCAGAACTATCAAATCCTGATATTTCAAATGTTAAATCATTCCCGTTGCCTGCTGTTTCAGTAATACATAATACTTCACATTCAAAATTATCTGAATATTCAAAACTTGGTATCCAATTTTTATTTCCATTTTTTATAAACACTTCTTTATCATCACGAAGTAATACTAACAATGCTAATTTATAACCTTCTCCAAATTGACCTATTTTATCTAAATCATCTTTTTTAGATGTGTTTCCAAGTAACAATGTAGAACTTGGTATTGAAGTGTTTTTATTTGTTATTGTAATTGTCCCAGAAGATTTATCAATATCAATAATATCTTCTCCGTTACTATCTTTGGCATTTTGCAATAATTCTCTAATTGCTTCTTCTATTCCCCAACTAGATACATAATTCCTTGAAAGACTTAATTCATATTTTTTCATTTGTTATTTCCTTTCTTAAAAATATCTAATTTTAAATAATCTCTGACTTCCTTATCTAATTCAGGTAACGTTTTATGCTTTTTGATTTTATTAACATCAATTTTATTTTCAAATAATTTATGATATTCTTCTTCCCATAAATTAATCATTATCGTATTTTTATCTTTATCAATTATTAATACATTTATCATTTTCTTCTCCCTTCATATATTTTTCTTGATAATAAGGACAAAACTTACAACAAGAACAATATTCAAGACATTTTTTATCTTCGCCAATTCGTTCTTGAATTTCATATACATTTGGATATTTTTTTTCCAAATTATGTAAATGTTTTTGTGCTTCTTCTAATGTTTCATGTATTTTAGTTGCTCTCTTATTACCTTTTTTAATAACTATATATTTGTTTCCATCGTTCCACCTTTCTTCCATGCTACACATTGGAAGTTCTTCATCCGGAACATCTTCGTATTTTTTTAATTCTAAGAATCTATTTTTTATAAATTCTTCTATATCTTTAAAATCCTTATCAGTAAATTTAAAATTCAATTTTTGAACTTGAAATTGTGGATATTTTCTGTCAAACTTTGCTTTTGATTTTTGCCAATCACGAAGCAATGCTATTATTTGACCTTTATTAATTTCAAATCCTAATTTTCTAAATAACCAAGCATAGATTAATAATTGTAGTCTATAATCTTCAAAATCTTTTTTTAATATTTTGCATGTACTTGTTGTTTTGTAATCAATAATCGTTTTAGTAGCAACATCAACTAAATCAGCCTTTCCACTTAAAAAATATCCTTTTAATTCATCACAAATTATTTCTAAATCTTGCTTTAAATATTCCTCTTTGAATTGATTATCATTTTCTTTGGAATTTTCTAGTATTGAATGAAATGCCGTTCCAAATAATGCCCATATCAATTCACTACAATCTTGTTCTATTTCATCATTGTATCTTCTTTTTAAGATAACTTGTCTAACTGGATTAAGTATTGTTGTTACTGAATATTGATGTTCTTTTGGCTGATAATCACTACATAATGCATTGTATATTGGTTCTGGTAAATTAAGTTTATTTGTTAATGCCATTATTCACCAACTTTTTTCTTTAGCAAATCAATCATCTTATTTGCGCTTTCTTTTGTTAATTCTTTTGAAGATTTAATTTTATACTGATTGTATACATTTTCTTTTGCTTTATCGTTTGTAAAATTTTTAAATACTTGTGATTCTGATTTCTCAATTTTAGTAAATAATGTGTGAATTACTTTTATTTGATTTGCATCAATCATTTCAACTGGCTTGTCTACTTTTTTTGTTTCAGTCTTTGTTACTGTTTTAGAATAGCCATAACTAAATACAATATTGCCTTTGCTATCAGCAATTTTAATCTTTTCTATTTTTTCAGTTTCTTCATTTGTTGATATTTCAGCAACTGTAAATTTTTCATATTTATTAGTTAAATCATATTTACCTTTATCATTTTTCTTTGTAGGAACACTAGCAAAATAAAATATTCTTGTATATAATTCTCTACCTATACCAACATTAAATCCTGCTCTTTTAAATGCATCACTTGCTTCACCTTTTTCTTTTTCACTAAAAGACTCTGTTCCACAGTCACATTTATCAATCCATTGTTGTTTTTCATCATCATAAATTGATATTGTACAAAATAAATTTCCTTTTATTTCTTCATATCTATCTTTCCATCCGAAGATTCCGAATGTTTCATCAAGTATTCTTTTATCACATCTACTGTCTTTATAAAGCAATAATTGTGCCCCTTTTTCAGTAATTTGTTGAACTCTTATTTCAATTTCTTCTGGTTTCAAACATCTTATTTTCTTTTCCAATATTTCACGCTCCTTTTTCATTCAGTTTTATAAATTTTTGTACTAATCTTAATAGATCTATTTTAGTCATTTTTACATATTGAATTTGATTTGTTTTCTTCTGTTCAAAATCAGTTTTGATTATTTCTCGAATTAACCAATCATAACTATATTCAATATTATTTCCTAATTGATTCATTTGTTTGTTTTTCCATTCTTTTTATTTTTCTCTCAAATCTCATGTTTCTTTTATTTAATTCTTCATTTTTTGTATTTAAAGAAGTACATTCTTCTTGTGTTTCAGCAAGCTGTTTTTTTAAATCTTTTTTGTCTTTCGAAAATTCTTCACACAATTTTTGATACTTAACATATAAATCAAATTGTTCTGACTTCTGTTCTAGTAAATTCACATATTTTTTGTTAACTTCTTCTAGGCATTCTAATAGGTTATTATATTTTTGCTCTATTTCTTTTTTGCCTTTTTTTATTTTCGAATTCTCGTTTATCAAAGAATTTTTATTATTAAACCAATCAAATAATTTCATTTTAATTCTCCTTTTTCAAAATCAATTTTATAGTTTCGTTTTCGTTGGAAAGCTAGGTTACATGCTCTCGCTTTTTTTAACATATTTAACGCTCTTTTTTTATAATCTCTTATTGCTTCTTGTGCTTCCTCATAATCAGTTGTAGCTTTATATCCTTTAGAATTAGAATGGGTTATATAATAAGGGGCTTCATCATTTATAAATCTTTCATTCCATTTTTCAACTTGAATTCTCCATTCCCTTGATGTTATATTAATTCCCCATTCACGATGAAGTTCTAAAATTATATCTTTTTGCTTTTTCCAATCTGTTAAATCAATTAGTTTTATCACGTTAATACCCTATTCTTTCTTAACAAATCTTCAACCTCATATTCTGGTTCCAAGCCTTTATGAGTTAATATTGAATTTTTTAAACTGCGTTTTAATATGTCATTTTTATCAATATGATCATATAATTTGTTACAAAAATCCCAATAATATTTATCAAACTCTGATTTATTTGCCTTTGCCAATTTTTCTTTATTCAATTTTTTATTAAAATACTTTTCAGACATATTGCATAAATATTCTGCTGAACTACAACGTTCATAATGTTCATTGTAATTATCAACATTAACAACCTGACCACATATTTGACATCTAATTGCAATTCCATCTGCTTTTATTTTTTCATCATGTGATTTTAAATATTTTGTCAAATAATACACATCTGGATATTTTCCAAAATTATCACCGTTTTTAAAATATTCATCTAGTTTTTTATTTACATCATCATAGTCATATGGTTCTAAAACTCTATTCCATTCGTTAATAACAACGTTTGTTATTAGAAATGATTGTCTATATGCTTGTATTTTTTCAAGCAGATCAGATACTTCTTTTCTACTCATTTTCAAGTTCCTCTCTAGCTTTTCTTAGAGCTTCTTGACTAATTTCATAATTTGATTTATAAGTTTTCACATTATTTTGTTTCTCTTGTTGATTCTTTTCCCAATTTCTAACAGTTGCTTTCCAATCTTTCATAGAATTACGTCCAACTTTCCATCCATTAGATTCATAATAATCAATAAATTTTTCAGCATTAATACTATTTTTTCTATCTATGCAATACTGTTGCACTTCTTCTAAAGTTGGTTTTTTAAATTTGTTTGTTTCTAACTGCTCTACTTGAACAATTAAGTCGCTTCTTCCAATTTTAGTTAAATACATTCTTGCATGTTGTCCACAAAAATATGAATTTCCAATTTTTAATTTAGCTTTTTTTGAACACTCGCATTTTGAGTTTGTTATTCCCATACAAGTTTGATAATTTGTTAAAGGGACTATAGGGATTAAAGAATTATTTAATAGATGAATTTCTTTAATAGATGAATTATTTTGTTCTATCGTTGAAGATATAAGGGTTCTATCGTTTGAGATAGAAGGTTCTATCGTTGAAGATATTAGTTTTAAATAATTATTACCAAACGTATAATAAGAATAATTCCCTTTATCTTTTACATTTTTATGTTTCAAAACATCTGCATCACACATTTTTTCTAATCTTCTATATAATGCTAATTTTTTTATATTTAATATTGGTAATGCTTCTAATAAACTATGATAATTAACCCAAAAATAAATTTCGTTATCTATTTCTTTTTTTGTCATTTTAGGTTCAAAATCAACTATCCATCTAAGTATTACTAAATCAACTATATCTAAATTACCTAATTTTATTACTTCTCTTTGATTAAATCCTTCTATTGTATATTTCATTTATTCACCTTCTTCAACAGGTATCAATTTATCACTTTCCCAAACATAATCTTTTAAGTTCATAATTTCATCAAAAGTCATATTTGTAGTTTTTAAATCAACAACTTTTCTTTCCATTTTTTCAATCTCCTTTCTGATCATAAATTCATCATGATAATCATCTGAATAATCATATTTTTCAAATTGTTCTTTAGGTTCACAATATTCATCATATCCTGAATAATAACTATCTAAATCTTCTGTATCAATCATTCGTAATCCTTCATACCCAAAGCAATTTTTATATGAATTTGTTCTGGAATTTGCAAAGCTTCACATACTTTTTTCCAACTTGCATTGTCTATTCTTGAAATACCTAATTCAAACTTATCAATCGTTGTTCTTGATATGCCAGTAAGACTTGCAACATATCTTAACGAATATCCGCGTTTTCTTCTTTCAGCGTTTAAAATTTCACCAAGTTTTCTATAAAAGCATTTATCAATTTTTTCTTTTGCCATACTTTCTCCTTTCCCTTGAATTTTGGGTATAAGAAAAACACCTATTACCAATAAAATATTGACTTTTCAAGGTGTTTGTAGTACAATTTTAGTACTACTTGTCATAGGTGTATGTCTTATACATATATTCGTGATAAGCGGTGTAACAGCACTCTATTCTTATATGAAGGGAATAGAATGTGAGGTGAGTAAAAATACTCATCAAAATTTTGGAGTTACTATTTTCAAATGACATTAATATCAAAATAAGTGATTTATCACTTGTTAAGATAAATGTTGTAAAAAAATAGTTTCTCACTTATTTATTAGGATAGGTTTCAATTTTCTCAGGACTGAACCTATTCTTTTTTTGTGCTATCAGCACCACTTTATCACTTGTAAGATATCTTCTCTTGCTACCTTACGATACAATAATATCAATTATTTGGAACTTTGTCAATAATTTTTTTCAATATTTCGGTTATTTTCTGTAATTTGTTCTTAAATATTGATTTTTTATTTTATTTTATCAACATTTCATGTTAATTTATGATATAATTTATATATACTAAAGTATATATAAAAAACTGAAAAAGGATGGTGATTCATCTGTTTGGAGATAGATTAAAAGAATTACGAAAAGAATGTAATCTTACACAAGAAGATATTGGTAATTTATGTGGTGTAGCAAAAAATACAGTTTCAAATTGGGAAAACAATGCTAACCAGCCTAGTTTCGAAATTGTAAAAAAACTAGCTCAATATTTTGGTGTTACAATAGATTATTTATTAAATTTTACTCAAGATGATGTAGATAAAATGGAAAAACTAAAAATGGCTCTTAAAGAAGCTGGTATGTGGGATTATAACATAGATGACATGTCTAGAGAAGATTTTGAAAAAGCAATGCAGATTGTCGCAATGCTAAAGGAGAAAAAATAATGGTTAGACGTGGTTCTCTAAGAAAAAAAGATTATGATTCGTTTGCAAAATTTATTGCATTGTTTTGGCCAATAATTTTATTATTAATGATATTCTTTTAAAAAACTAAAAAAGACACTAATTAATTTAGTGCCTTTTTGTTTGCTTCAATATATTCAACGAATACATCAAGCAAATCATTTTGTAGCACTGTGTACAATTCAATTAGTGTCATGCTGTTCTCCTATTTATTCTAGATTTACAACATACAACATACTTCACACAACATACTACATATAAATTATACACTATACCACTTTCCTTTCAAATACTTAAATAAAAATTAGAAAAATTTACCAAAAAAGTTCATTGATTTATCAACAATATTATTATATAATAAAATCGCAGTAAGGTCAAACATTTGTTCGCAGTTTGACAAAAAAAATTAATTATGTTAAAATTTCAAATTTAAAAGGAGCGATTAATATGCCAGTATATGAAGAAAAAGAAAAAATAAATGGACAAAAAAGATATTATATAAGAACTTATGTAACTAACGAGAAAGGGCAAAAAAAACAAATAACTAGACATAATAAAAATTGGATTGGTAGAGATGGTTATTGGTTAGCTTATCAAGAAGAAAGCTCGTTAAAAAATAAAAAAATTAATGAATTTGAAAATATGACATTGGGTGAATTAAAAGAAAATTATATAAATTATTGCAATGATAGACTGAAATTATCTTCAATAAAAAAAATAAATGATAATTATAGATTATACTTAGAACCTTATTTTTCGAATACTAAAATTGTTGGCTTATCCAATCAAGATATTTTAAAGTGGCATAAATGGCTATTGACGAAAGGGTTATCTTTAAAATTCAATCGAAACATACATATCACATTAGTATCAATGCTTAATCATGCATGTAAGTTTTATGATCTAAATAAAAATGTCGCCAGCATAGTTGGAAACTTTGAGATACCAAAAGGAACTAAAAAAAAAGAAATAAATTTTCTTACTATAGATGAATTTAATAATTTTATTGAGCAAGAAAAAAATATAATATATAAAAATTTTTTCACAATTTTATTTTATACAGGAATGCGACTAGGAGAACTTTGGTGTCTAAATTGGGAAGATATAGATTTTGAAAAAAACACTATATCAATAAACAAATCTTACAATCCTTCCAACGAAAATGAAACTGTTCCTAAAACGAATAAATCCAACAGAAATATAAAGATGCCAAATCAAGTAATAAAAAGCTTAAAAGAAATGTTAAACTATAAAACAGATAAATATATTTTTGGAACAAAAAAAATAACAGGCACAACATTAAGAAGAAGATGTGACAATAACTGTAAATATGCTAATATTGATAAAAATATAAGAATACATGATTTTAGACATTCATTTGCAAGTATGTGTATAAATAAAGATATTCCAATAAGGATAATTAGTAATTATTTAGGTCATGAAAATATATCAACAACATTAGACATATATGGTCATTTGTATCCAGATTCACAAAATATTTTAATTGATATTTTAAATAAACAAGACCAAAAGCAAGACCAATAAAAATAAAAACCGTTGAATTTCAACGGTTAATATCAATTTGGTGTCCTGTTAGGGACTCGAACCCTAGACCCACTGATTAAGAGTCAGTTGCTCTACCAACTGAGCTAACAAGACATAAGTAGTAATTAACAATTACTACTATAGTATATCACATTTTTTATAAAAAACAATATCTATTTTTTTAAACCTTTCAATCCTTTTAAACCTTTACAACCATTGTAATTGCTTAATATATTTGATTCAAATGAAAATACTTTTTTAGAAGTTGCTTTATAATCTTTAATAGCTAAAGTTATTGCTTCATCTAAAAGTTTTGAATATTTCTTACCAATTGGTTCCCATAGATAAAATGCTAAAGAACCAGGAATTGTATTAGGTTCGTTTACATAAACTTTTTTATCTGTTTTATCAATCATAAAGTCTATTCTACATATACCACTTAAATTTAATACTCTAAATACTTCTTTTGAATAATTTTCTATATCTGTTTGTTGTTTTTTAGTTATTCGTGCAGGAATGATTCTTTTCGCACTAGCCATTCCTTTTGATCCCATACATTTTCCTTTTACTTTAGAAGAACCAATATATTTATCTGCATATGTTAAAAATTCTTTTGTACTCATTACTTCTTCTATAGCACTTGTTGTTTGATGTTCATAATTTCCAAATACTGAGCAATTAACTTCAATCATGTCTGTAACTACTTTTTCTACAACTATTTTATGATCATATTTAATAGCTTCTGTTATAGCTTCATCAATTTTTTTAGAATCATCTACAAAAGTAATACCTACGCTACTACCTAAACTTGCTGGTTTAACAATAACAGGATATTTAAGTTTTTTAATTTCTGAAAGTATTTTTTCTGAATTTGCTTCATACTCTGTATCATAAAACCAAGTATAAGGTACAATTGGTAATCCAGTAGATTCAAATACTTGTTTCATTACAACTTTATCTTGGCCAAGTGCTGAACCAAGTACTTTACTTCCAACATATGGAATTCCAACTGTATCTAAGAATCCTTGTAAAGTACCATCTTCTGCATTGTTTCCATGTACTATTGGAAATGCAATATCTATTTCTTCTACTTCTTTATTAAATAAACCATTTGTTTTAATTAAATAAAACTCGTTATTTTTTTTACATAAAATTACTTGAGTAGCATATCTTTTTAATAAATCTAAATCTTTATAAATTTCTATATCTTTAAGAAGTGCACCTGTATACCAAATTCTATCCTTTGATATATAAATAGGTACTACATCATATTTTTCTTCATCTATATTATTCATTGCTTGTACTGCAGAAATTATACTTACTTCATGCTCAACTGTACACCCACCAAAAATTACACCAACTTTAATTTTCATATTATTACTTCCCTTCATTAAATATATCTGGTAAATCATTTTCTAAAAGTACAAATGTTTTTTCATCACTTAGTTTTTGCATAAGTGGAAAAGCTTTTTTTACATCATTTAATATATGTATTTTTTTCTTATCATACTTTTTTTCTATTAAACCATCATATATAGGTTTGGTTTGTTCTTCTCCAACTAATATAACTTCATCACATACCTCACTTATATATTCACCAAATTTTTTATTTATATTATATTGTTCTGTTCCAAGTTCTATCATACCTGGGGTAACAATTATTTTTTTGCCTTTCATTAAATTTAAAACTTCTAAAGCCATTTTAGAACCAACTGGATTTGAATTATATGCATCATCTATTATATTAATATTTCCAAATTTTTTAAATTCTAATCTATGTTCTACTGGTTTTACTTTTTTTACAGCTCTAATTAAATCATCTATGTCAATACCTAATTCGTACCCTAGAAGTACTCCAGCTAAAATATTATAGATGTTTGCAGTTCCAAGTAATTTTGTTTCAAATTTATATACTTTTTTTTCATTTTTAAAATGTGCATCAAAAGTCATACCTTTATCTGTTATTTCTATGTTATCAGCATATAAATCAACTTTTTTATTATTAATACCAATCCATAAAATTTTACATTTGTTTTTAATTTTATAATTTAATTGATATTCATCATCTCCATTTAATATACCAATACCATCTTTAGATAATGATTCAATAAGTTCAAATTTTCCCCTACAAATGTTTTCTCTACTTCCGAAAGTTTCTAAGTGAGCTGTTCCAATTGTAGTTATAATTCCATATTTAGGTTTTACAAAATCGCAAAGTTCTTTTATTTCACCTACTTTAAACGCGCCCATTTCAACAATAAATGTATCTGTAAATTTATCCAAGTATTCATTTATCGTTCGTATAATACCATATGTTGTATTAAAATTTTTAGGTGTTGGTAAAGCGTTATATTTTATATTTAAAATATCAGATAATATATTTTTACTACTTGTTTTTCCATAACTTCCTGTTATTCCAATAATATTCATATTATTCATTGAATTTAATTTTTTTGTTGCCTTATTTTTATAATAATAGAAAACACATTTTTCAATTGGTTTATTTATTATATTAGCTAAATATACAACATAGTAATTTGAATAAGCTAAAATACCATATATAATATAATATATA
>ULJO01005348.1_pt1 | contig 19886 bp, 16 predicted proteins | sample 1950901 | NCBI WGS metagenome assembly ULJO01 (sample SAMEA4835474, study PRJEB28245) | human gut metagenome | biome: gut microbiome; material: fecal sample | place: Denmark | collected 2008
TTTTTTATTATTAATTAATCTTTTATCATTAGGATTAATATTTAAAGCCATGTTTATATATATTAAAGATTCTTCAATATAACCCAGTTTAAAAGAACTAATAGTTAATAAATCATATATAGTTTCATTCCAGCTGAATGTTTCATTAATATAATTTTTTTCATGTTTCTTTATTAAAAATGCTTTTTTACATAAATCATATACCTTCTTAAAATCATTAAGGTTATAGCACATCATTGCATATTCAATATATGCATCCCTTAAATATGGTGCTTCCAGTATTGCTTTTTCATACCATAATTTTGCCTCATCAAATCTATTAAGATTTTTATAACATCTACCAATAAATCTCATAGAAGCACATCTTTCATCTTTCCATTTTGCTGTTTTTAAACTTAAATGCTTAATTAAAGTATCAATTGCTTCATTCCATTTACTATGAAACATATATTCCCTACCTAAATAATGCATATTTCTATCATCATTAGGACATTCTTCAACAGAAAGTTCTAAAAGATTAAGATAGGAACTTCTGGATTTAGTGTGATCTGGATAATGATTTAAAACAATATCATCAGTTGTTATAATATTTTCATGTGCTTCTTTATAAGTTAATACTTCGTGTACTGGATGCATCCAAGAATATCCATGTCTTTTATGTATTTTATCAGTATAAAAACTTATAGCAGGAATTCCGTTTTCATCAAAACTCCAATTATAATGATAGTGTAATCTATCAGTATTCTTTTTCCACAGCTTTTCTAATTTATTTCTCCACCCTTTTTCTAGTACTTCATCTAAATCAGTACACACACATATATCTATATCATCAGGTACCATTTCAAGTGACCTATTTCTGGCAACATCAAATCTCCAAGGATTTATAATTTCCTCTTTTACAATAATGTTATGTTTTTTTAACTTTTCCACAGTATTATCGTTTGAACCAGTATCAAGAACATATATACTATCAGCTTCTTTCATTGATTCTGCCCATCTATCTACGAATTTTTCTTCGTTTTTACATATTGCATATACACATATTTTTAATTTTTTCATAATTCGCTCCTTTATTACAAGATATGCAAAAAAGAATTTAAGTATTTAATAAATATTCAGGCAACTATAATTTCATATAATTAAAGTTTTCATATAATAAATTTGAAAGGAGAAAGAATATTATGGATAGCTATTCAAAGGCCCTTGAAAAAATAAAATATGATCAAAAATGTAAACCCAGTTGTTGTGTTGGCCCAACAGGGCCAAGAGGAATGATGGGGCCAATTGGGAAGACAGGCCCGACTGGTCCAATAGGTCCAATAGGTCCAACGGGACCTGCTGGAACAAGTCTTCTAAGAACTGCATATTTAGTTACATATAATGATGGAACACATCAAAATGGAAGACCGATTGTAAGTGAAGCGAGATTGCCAATAGATCGTAATGAACTTGATCCAACTTCGTTAATTACATTAGACACAGAAAATGAAACAATCAGTTTTAATGTAATAGGTCATTATAAGATATCTGTTATAGTATCTGCGTATTCGTTGAAAACAGATACACAATTTAATCCAGCAACTGATTTTGTATCTATAGGATTTAGAACGGTAGGAACAGATAATATATACGTTGGAGCGAGCGAATGGTCTTATGATGAAAAAGCAAAGCAGTTATATATGCATGGAATGATATCTGTTCCAGATACTAGTGAATTATATGAACTTGTAAATATAGGAAGTCAAACTATATATTTGGATACCCCAGACTTAAAAAACATTAAATCAAAATCATATTTTACAAATTCTCTAGTAACAATAATTATAGAATATTTGGGTAAACAAAGAGAATAATATAAAGATGAAATTTTTGTGTTAATTCACATCTCTTAATGACAAAAAAATGAAAACATGTTATAATCATAGTAGGAGGGATATAAATGAAAACAAATATTCATGGAAACAAATTAGAAATAACAGAATCAATAAAAAGTTATATTATTGAAAAACTAGGAAAGTTAGATAAGTATTTTGAGAACCCTGAAGAATTGACGGCAACAATATCTCTAAAAGTAAGAGGAAAAGAGCAAATAGTAGAGATTACTATACCTATTAAAAAAGCAATTTTAAGATGTGAAGAATCAAATGGTGATTTATATGCATCAATAGATTTTGCTGTAGATAAATTAGAAAGACAAATAAGAAAAAATAAAACCAAAATGAAAAAAAATAAAGAAAAATATATTGAGATAAAAGAACTTGATATATCTTTAGATGAAGAAGAATCATCAAATATAGTAAAAAGAAAACAATTAGAAGTAAAACCAATGAGTGAAGAGGAAGCCATGCTTCAAATGGATTTGTTGGGTCATACGTTTTTCGTATTTAAAGCAGTAGAAGATGGCTTTACAAAAGTAGTTTACAAAAGAAAAGATGGAAATTACGGAATAATTGAAATAAAATAATTATGAAAACTGTTTAAAAACAGTTTTTTTTGTTTATTTTTTTTGCTATTTTTGATAAAATGATATAGAGACATATAGAAGGAGATACAAACATGAATTTATTAAAAAAACTATTTGATCATGAATATAAAGAATTAAATAAATTTGATGCATTAGCTGACCAGGTAATTGAACTTGACGAAGAAATGCAAAAACTAAGTGATGAAGAATTAAAAAATAAAACACAAGAATTTAAAGACAGATTAAAAAATGGTGAAACACTAGAAGACATAAAAGTTGAAGCCTTTGCAGTAGTGAGAGAAGCTGCATATCGTGTAATAAAAGAAAAACCATTTAAAGTTCAAGTAATTGGCGGTTTTGCTATTCATTATGGTAACATTGCAGAAATGAAAACAGGTGAAGGAAAAACATTAACTTCTACAATGCCTGCTTATTTAAATGCACTAACAGGTGAAGGTGTTCATATAATTACTGTAAACGAATACCTTGCTGGAAGAGATGCAGAATGGATGGGTTCTATATATAGATTTTTAGGTCTTACAGTTGGGGTTAACTATAGAGAACTTACTTCAGAAGAAAAAAAGAACGCATATAATTGTGATATAATGTATTCCACAAATAATGAAATTGGATTTGATTATCTAAGAGATAACATGGTTGTAAAAGCTCAAGATAGAGTTGCACGCCCATTTAACTTTGCAATTGTCGATGAAGTAGACTCAGTTCTTATAGATGAAGCAAGAACTCCACTTATTATTTCAGGTGGAAGCATGAATTCTGCTAATTTATATATTCAAGCTGACAAATTTGCTAAAACATTAAAAGAAAATAAAGGATATATATATGATGAACAAACAAAAGCAGTAAGTTTAGATAAAGAGGGTATAGATAAAGCAGAAAAGAAGTTTGGAGTTTCTAATTTATATGATATTAACAATTCAACTTTAGTACATTTTATTAATCAAGCCCTAAAAGCTAATTTTGCTATGAAAAGAGATTTTGATTATGTTGTAGAAGATGGAGAAGTTGTAATAGTAGATCCATTTACTGGACGTTTAATGAAAGGAAGAAATTACTCTGATGGATTACATCAAGCAATAGAAGCAAAAGAAGGAGTAAAGATTCAAGAAGAAACAAAAACTTTAGCAACTATTACATTCCAGAATTTATTTAGAATGTATAAAAAACTTTCTGGTATGACAGGTACAGCAAAGACAGAAGAAGAAGAATTTAGGGATATTTATAATATGTATGTTATTTGTATTCCAACAAATAAACCAGTAATAAGAGAAGATTTTAAAGATTTGATATTCGCAACTAAACAAGGTAAATATAAAGCAATAATAAATGAAATAAAAGAAAGACATGCTAAAGGACAACCAGTTTTAGTTGGTACAATAGCTGTAGAAACAAGTGAATTAATAAGTTCAATGTTAAAAAAAGAACATATTCCACATGAAGTTTTAAATGCGAAAAATAACGCAAGAGAAGCAGAAATAATTGCTAAAGCTGGTAATAAAGGTGCGGTCACAATCGCAACTAATATGGCTGGACGTGGAACCGATATAAAATTAACAGATGAAGTAAAAGAACTTGGTGGTCTATGTGTAATTGGTACAGAACGTCATGAATCAAGAAGAATTGATAACCAATTAAGAGGTAGATCAGGTAGACAAGGTGATCCAGGATTTTCACAATTCTGTGTATCTTTCGAAGATGATTTAATGGTTAGATTTGGTACTGATAGGGCTAAAATTATGCTTGAAAGAGTAGGATTTTCAGGAGACCTTTCAATTAGAAACGGTATGTTATCTAAATCTGTTGAAAGTGCACAAAAACGTATAGAAGGTAATAACTATGATATACGTAAAACATTACTTCAATATGATGATGTAATTAATCAACAAAGAGAAATTATATACGAAAGAAGAAATGAAATTTTAGATAATGAAAATATTCATGAAATGATACTTGATACTATAAAAAATTATTGTGAACTTCAAGTTGAATCTCATTTGAATGATGAAAATAAATTAGCTTCTAATGAATTAAGTGAGTTATTAGAGGCAGTAAACGAACTTTTAAGAAATAAAATAGAGTTTAAAGATATTGAGAATAAATCAATTGATGAAATTAATTCATTTATTTATGATAAGTTTGTAACTGAATATGAAAACAAAATAAAAAATATTCCTGCTCATATTCACCAAGAATTTGAACGTGCAATTGCTTTAAGAGTTATTGATACTCATTGGATGGAACACATTAATACTATGTCTGTTCTTAGAGAAGGAATCCATTTAAGAGGATATGCACAAGAAGATCCGTTAAGAGCTTATACAACTGAAGGGTATGAATTATTTGATAATTTGTTAGATGTAATTGATAAAGAAGTTGTAACTTTCTTAATGAAAGCTGAAGTTAGACAAAATACTGAGAGAAAAGAAGTTGTTAAAGGTAATGCTGCTGAAGATAATTCAAAAGTTAAAAAGCAGACTCCAAAGAAAGCAGAAAAAATTGGTAGAAATGAACCTTGTCCTTGTGGCAGTGGAAAGAAATATAAACAATGTTGTGGTAAATAAGCCCGCAAAGCCTTATAAATAAAAGGCTGCGGGCTTTTTGCTACTTACAATTTTTAGGTAATTTTACTTCAAAAAAAACGTTTAGATAAGTTTTAGATAAGTTTTTTAGGTTAAATTACCTGAAAAATAAGTAAATATGTTATAATATTAATAGAGGTGTTAAATAATGGAAAAAAACTATAGTGAGTTTCGTGAAATCAGTATATATGATACAGGATTAGTACGTCCTTCTTCATATGTTGCTGGTATTTTAAAAAAAAATAATATTGAATCATTAGAAGATTTATTTAGATTAGATGATGAACTAGGTATTAACTATGGGGCAAATACTTATAGTGCTACTTATGGAACGTGTAAGTATGTTAGATCACAAATACATGGAATAATTAAATTGTTAAGATATAAATATTTAAATGAGGATTTATTTGCTGATACTTTATATGATAATAATTATAATCTTAAGTCAGAATATTTTGAATATAGTTATATACCAGCTAATCCTTCAACTTATCCTCCACGCTTTAGTAAATTTCTAAATAGAGATTCTGATGGAGAAAGAATAAATATCGATTTTAAGGATTTAGGTTTCAGTGATAATGAAATAGAAATTATTTGTAGATATGCTTATAAATTAAATGGTAATAATTTTGAATTCGGTAGTATATTCTTAAGCATAGCAGATGGTATTACAAAAAATATGAAAGAGTACAATCAGCGAATGTTTGCAAATAAAGCAGAACAATCTATTTTTTTAGAAAAAGTTGGGCTAGTATCAGATTATATTAAAAAAGATAATAAATTATCAGATAGTGCTAGTATCAGCACTGCTGAACTAATTGAAGAAGCAAAAAGACTGACTGCAGAATTGAGTGAATTAAATGATAGAAGTGCAAAAATTATAAGTAGAATAAATGAGATTCAAGAATCTTTAAAAAGTGGTAAGGGTAGAAGGTGACAAGAATGGATGATAAGAAACAAATTTTGTTAGATATAGATAAAATTAGAGAAAAGATTAAAGAAATGAAAAATATTATATTAAGTCAAGAAAAAATGTTAGATGAAATTGATTCTGAAGAAAACTAATTATTTTAGATAAGTTATTAGATAAGTTTAAACTGCATTGTTAGAAAATTAGACATAACTTTTTTACAATTTACGAGTAAGTTATTAAAACTTATGAGTAAGAAAGCCCAATTTTCAAGCAAAAAATTACTTGGTTGTTTTAATGGTTCGCCATGTGGAAGTGGTAAGAAGTACAAACAGTGCTGTGGCAAATAGCCCATAAAATAAGGGTTTGCGAGATTTGAAAGGACTAAAAAAAGGTTGAAAAAACCTCAAATGTTTGTAAATTGTTTGTAAAAATTACAAAATGTTTGTAAAATAGTCCTCAAACCCTTATAAAATAAGGGAAAAAATTTACAAACATTTTTACAAACAAAAAAAATACTAGCAATTTGCTGGTATTTTTTTAGTTAAGCAATTAATGGAGGAAAAAATTAGTGAAAATGTTTATGTTCAAAAATGGGAATGTATATCAATATCAATTTGCTATTGCATCTATTAATGGTAAAAGAAAATATAAAAACAAGTCAGGATTTAAAACCAAATCAGAAGCTATTGAGGCAGGAGTAAAAGCATACAATGAATATATAAATGTGGGACACTGTATAGAGTCAAGCAAAATGTCTTATAGTGATTATTTAGATTATTGGATGAAAGAATATTTTGAACTAAATTATAAATATTCTACAGCCAAAAGATACAAAGAATCTTTTAGAAATATAAAAAAAGAATTAGGTAATTATAAACTATCAATTTTAACACCATATGTTTTAAATCAAGCATTATTAAAGTTATAACAAGCTTCAAGTACAAAAGTGATATTAAGAAATTATCAAAAGTTCATTAAGAAATGTAATGTATTATTTTGGATTTATTCAAAATAATATAGCAAGTTTTTTAGAAATTCCAAGAGTATCATCATTCGAATTAAAAAAAGATATAGGTCATATATATATCAAAAAAGAAATTGAAATAATTTTAAATAGATTTAAGAATAACAAAGCTTTTGTATGTGCATTTTTAACAGCATACTTTACTGGAATGAGAACTGGTGAAGTATTTGCTTTAACTTGGAATGATATTCAATGTAGATTCTGTGATTTGAGAGAGGGTTGCGACAAAAACGTTAAGAAGTGGAGTAGAAATAGAAGTTGCCGAGATACTAGGGCATTCTAGAATATAAACAACATAAAATTATTATATATCTTATAAAGAAAGTAGAAAGGAAGCAACAAAACTCCTTGAAAAACAAATAAATTCAGAAACTATTAAAAATATTATAGAATATTAAAACAAATAATATTGTATTATAATGATATTTCCTAGTAAATGTTAATTATTGTAGGCATAATTTATACATCTAAATATAATTTTTAGGAAGTTTTTATGAGAATAAGTAATATTTTTTAATACTAATATTTTATTACATATTCATTATACATTTTAAAAATATTTTCATAAATTAAATAGAAGAATTGAAATAAGAAAGTTAATTCTAAAAAATTAAAGGAGGGGTATAATGAATAGTTGTGATGATTATGAACGAATAAGGAAAAGGATCGAAGAAGAAAGAAAAAAATATCAAATTTGTTATGTGCAAGGGCCAACTGGTCCAAGGGGAGAAAAAGGAGATAGAGGAATTCCAGGACCTTCAAGTATTGATGTTGGAATTACAGAAACAGTAGAACCATTTGAAGTTGCTAAAGTAGAAAATTCTGGAACGAATGAAGATGTCATTTTGAACTTTAAAATACCTAGGGGACAACAAGGCGTAGAAGGGAAAATTGGACCACAGGGAATTCCAGGACCAAAGGGAGAAAAAGGTGATATTGGTCCACAAGGAATAAAAGGAGAAAGAGGTGATCAAGGACCATCTACTATTCAAATTGGAAATGTAGAAACAATAGAACCGACTGAAGAAGCCGAAGTTATAAATATCGGAACACCAGCAGATGTAGTTTTAGATTTTAAAATCCCAAAAGGAGAAAAAGGTGATACTGGAGATAGAGGACCAAGGGGATTGCCAGGAGAAATAGGAAGAACAGAACATATTGCCATAGATGAAACCGAAACTTTAGAGCCTGGAGAACCAGCACAAGTTATGGATACTTTTGAAAACTGGGTACATCATTTAGCTTTTTTAATTCCAAAAGGAGAAAAAGGTGATACTGGAGATAGAGGTCCACAAGGTCCAGCAGGGCCTCCGGGAACAGAATTCGTATCTTCTTATGGGATTAGATATTTAATGACTGACACGCAACTTAATTTACCACAAGGAACTGATACTACAATTCCATTATATGAAAAAGGAGCTGCTTTTCTTACAGAATATCCAGATAATAATTCAATTAAAATAAAAGAGAATGGTGTTTATCTTATTTCATATTCATTATGTGGAGCGACAAATGAAGATTGTGCTTTAACTATGTCTGTAAGAGCAAATGATATACTACAACCGGCTACAAATACAACTAGTGAGTTTCAAGCACAAATAATTAATTGTATAAGTGGTTCAACTATTGTATCTCTTAATAAAGATGATCTTGTTACATTAAATGTAAAGCCTTCAATGACAGTTAATATAATATTTAATGGAAGCACTAATGCAGTGTTAAGTGTTACTAAAATACATTAAGAGTAGAAAATTCTACTCTTTTTGTTATGAATTAATTATTTCAAAATTAATTTAAACCATAAAATATAGTAAAGGAAAGTGATGATATGCAAATAATAAATGATACTACTGTTGTAATAAATAATAGTGAAGAATTAAAACAGGTATTGAGTGAAGAAAACAATTATAATTATGTTTATTTAGGAAATGATATTACAATGACAAGTGGTTTTATTATAAACAATAATAAAAACAGTATTATTATTGATGGAACTTATAATAATACTAAATATACTTATACCAATAATCTAAGTTTAGAAAAAGATGTTATAAAGGTAAGTACAACTAATAAAAAAATTACATTAAAAAATATGAATATCATATCCTCTCATGGTTATGGAGTTATATATGTTCCATCTCATCCAAATTATTCTGATGTGGTAATAGAATATAATAATATAAGTTTTAGTGGAGTAGAGCTTTCTTGTAATTATTATGGAACAACTAAAATTATTGATTCTCTTATAAACGCAAAGGACACTAATAATGTAGAAGTAAAAAAAGTATGTGATTCTAATAGAATTATAATTGGTGGAAATACAACTATTACAAGCAGTTCAAATACAAATACAGTGTTCTTTTTTAATGATGTTATACCATCTTATATTAAAATAGTTCCTAATAGTAATGTAAATATCACAACTAATAGGGAACTTATGAACGGAACTAATAGGTTAGATTTGATAGTAGGACATGGAGCTGAATTTCTCTTAACAACAGGTAATGGTTTTGCAATAACGACAACTCATGGTGCTAGAAATGTTGTAATAGAAGAAATGGCTAATTTTACATTTATAGAGAAAAGTCATCAAAGAGTTCCTATGTGGAATGTATTTGGAGATTTTATGGTTAAAGAAGGTGCAAGTATATCAGTAATAAATACATATATGACTACACCATCTGATAATTATAATATTTATTTTAAAGGAACAAATCAAAATTTTATACTAGATAATCCCAAATATGTAAATATTTATACTAAAAATGCAAATGTAGTTTATACCAATAATCCTGTTAATTTTGTATTTAATTTTAGTAGAATTAATATGTGGATATATGCTCTTGATTACACTTCTGCTTGTGGTCTTGATGATATACCAGCATTCTATTGGTACAAAGAAAATACACCAGCTAAAATAACAGGTGTACTAAATAAAGATAGTACAGTAATTATATCTCATAACTTTACAGAAACTGAATTAAGTTCATTAACAGATATAAATAGTTTTACCTTGCAAAATATAAAAATATTGACTATTGGAATGCTTAAAATAAATGTTCATCCAATTATAAATTCTACAGATGTTATTGCAGGTCATACCGTACCACATGCAAATATTAAAATAGAATATGATAATAAAAGTTTAACAGTAGTTTCAGATGAAAATGGTTTGTTTGAAGCAAACATTAATTCTACTATATCAGATAATACAAGAGTGAAAATAACAGCTTGTTTAAATAGTTGTTTTACTGAAAGAAAGGTAACAACACCTTTTACGGGGGAGTTAACTCTTTTAAAAGTAACAGAAAATATTCCGTTTAGTATAATACCATCTTCAACTAATCCAATTATTTTACCTAAAAAAAATAGAACAGTGGTAACTATAGTTGATAGTAGGTTAAATAGTACCAATTGGAAACTTTATATAAAATATATAAATCCAATGATGGAGAATACTGGTAAAGTATTAATTGATTCACTACTTTTTAAAAAATTTAATAATGAAGAAATTCTTTTAAAAACAAATAAAAAATTGATATATGAATCAAATGATAATGGTGGGAATGTAAGTATTAGTAATATTACATTTTCGACTGATAAAGGTTTGTTTCTAAGACCTAGTAAAGATTTGCTTGAAAATGAAGATTATTCTACATTAATAATCTGGAGTATTGAGGCATAATGCCTTTACAAAAAAGAAAATTGATTCATAAAATATATTGTAATGAGGTGAATTATGACAAATGATCATATTTATATTAAACTCTGCAGTAATAAAAGTATAAGCTTAAGTAATTTAAAAATAAAACTAGAAGATAAATGTAATGAGATTGTTTTTGATGGAATAACAGATAGGTTTGGAAAAGTAAAAATATCAATATGCAATAATGAGGTATATAAATTAGTCATATATTCTAATTTATCAATTATTAAAATTCCTTTAATTGCAAGAAAGAATAAGCTTTATTGTATAAATATTAGTGATAATAAAAGAAAAGAACATTTTGTTACATTTTTATTAAAGGACAAATATTATCCAAATATAAAAATAGAAGGAGGGAAGATGATATTATGGCAAGACATACAATCCCAATAACAAATGGTAAAGGAAGTATTGAACTTGTTACAGGAACATATAATGCCCAAGCTGTTGCTGGTGGATATGATGCATCAACACTTGAGCCAAAAAGTGTTACCATTGCAGATGGAACGACTACATATGCATTTACAATAAGTGCCAAAGGAACTTTAACACTTCATGTTACAGATACAGGAGATCCTAATACTGGAATACAAATTGTTGGTGCCAAATTTATAAGAACGGATAGTACAGGAACAATAGTTGGAAATGAAATAACAACTAATGATGATGGAAACGCTGTATTTAATAATGTTCCATTTGCTGAATCAGGAAGTACTGCAATATATTACAAACAAATATCAAGTGATGGAGGACACACATTTGAAGATACTGTTAAATCAATAGTGATGACTGAAGCTTCTGAAACAGTACAAATAATAAATCCAACAGCACCAGTTAGAAACTTCACATTAATGGATGCAAGTTTCCCAAATATACCAATTACGGATGGTCAAATAATACTTGAAGATAATTAATAAAGAAACAATTTTTTATAAGACTTGTTTCTTTTTATATGCCTTATCAAAAATGAATATGAACCATAGTTTTATTGCATCAATAAAAGTCAATTTTGTATAATATGTCTAAGCAAAACATAAGTTTAAATATAAAATGTATAGAAGAAAAGAAAATAATCGTGAGTTCGACAGTAAATGACAAAGGATATTCTGTAATTACGATTTATCGTTTGTATAGTTACATTTTTAATTTTTATGGTGTATAATATATTTGAAAGACTCGTACAGCAAATTTTAAAGGTAATGTGAATCTTAATACGTTGGGTCACGCGTATATTTGAGTCTTGTATAGCCACTTATAAAAATTAAAGTGACCTTTGTGGCTTAACATCTTATTTTAAATAAGGAGAAATCTTATGAATTTATTAGATGGAATAAAAAAGAATAACACAAGTGTTAGTATTAACGGTTCAAAATACTATGATACATCATATAATAGTAATTTAGATGTTTTTACAATGATTACAAGATTTAATTATGAGCCTAATGTAATTAATTTGTTTAACAATGCATTAATAGAAAATGAAGAATTAGCACTTGCTAATTTATTATATATATTAGATATAAGAGAAGGAAAAGGAGAAAGACGTCTTTTCAAAATAATTTATAAATTTCTATGTAATGAATATCCTAATCAAGCATTACGCATTATTCCATTTATAAGTGAACTTGGTCGTTATGATTATCTTCTTGTTGGAATAAATACAAAGATAGAAAAAGAAACAATTGAAGCAATTAAAAATCAATTAAATAGTGATAAAACTAGTGATACACCATCACTATTAGCTAAATGGCTACCTTCAATTCGTACTCATAAAAAAAATAATTTACTTGCAAAAAAATTAGTTAAGCTACTAAATATAAGTGAAAAAGAATATAGAAACCTTTTAGCGCAACTTAGATCAAAACTAAATATAATAGAAAAAAATTTAACAAATAAAGAATATGACAAAATTGAATTTGATAAAATTCCGGCAAAAGCCTTACTTAAGTATAATCAAGCTTATGTAAAAAATATTAAAGAAAGATATAGTAAGTATAAAGATGATGTTAAAAACGAGAAATCAAATATTAACACATCTGGATTATTTTCATATGAAATAGTAAAAAAAATATTATCAGAAAAAGATTATGATAATGAGATATATGATTTAATGTGGAAAAATCAAAAAGAAATACTTGAAAATAATAGTGAAAACTTGATAGTTGTAGCCGATACATCAGAATCAATGTTTCAGTACGATTGTATTCCCTATTGTACATCTATAGGACTTGCTATATACATTTCAGAAAGAAATAAGGGCTTTTTTAAAAATAATTTTATATCATTTTCAAGAAAACCAATATTACAACAAATTAAAGGTAATACTTTAGTGGAAAAAATACAAAATATTGAAACTATTAATGCTACAACTACCGATATTGATAAGGTATTTGAATTGATTTTAACAATATCAAAAGAAAATAAACTAAAGCAATCAGATTTACCAACAAAAATTTTAATAATTTCAGATATGGATTTTAACAAAGGCGTGTATTCTAAAAATAGTACAAATTTTGAAGGTTGGAAACAAGCTTTTAAAGAATTTGGTTATAAATTACCAACAATCATATTTTGGAATGCTGGATGTGAAACAAAAGGTGTTCCTGTAACAAATTTGGATGATAATGTTATAATAGTTAGTGGATTTTCAACTAATATATTAAACAATCTTTTAACTATAGAAAAATATACACCAGAATATGCAATGTTAGATAAATTATCTAAATATTTAAAAATGCTTAATTAAAAAGAGGTTTTATAAAAATGCAACAAAAATTAAAAATAAATGAATATATATTTGAAATAAAACAGAATAATATTCATAATGCATATTTAGAATATTCATTTGATAAAATACAATGTAGTAATTTTAAAGATGGTAAGAAGATAAATACAAATCTTATAGACTCAATTAATTTTCAAATAAGTGGAATAGATGAAAATAATAAGGAAGCTTATTTATCTTTTTTAATAAAAACTAATTTAAAAGAATTAAATAAATATACCAATAAACCTATTGATATTACAAATTATTTAGTAGAAGGTGAGTTAATTGTAAAAGAACCACCAGAAGATTTATTTGATTTTTTGGACTTTTATAGGTCTAAAAATACAATAGATGATATGTATAATCACATCTCTAATTTATATATCTTTAAAATTTGTGAAAACAATTTTATATTTAAATTATCAATTCCAAATGAAGTTTTTCTTTGCTTTAAAGTTGAATTCTAAACTACTAATTAAAGTAGTTTTTTTATATATATGATATAATTATAATGATAAAATTATTTAAAATTTAATTATTAAATGGAAATATAGAGGAGTACGAAATGGTTTTAAATGTAAGTGGAAGAACAGATATAGTCGCACTTTATTCAAAGTGGTTCATGAATAGATACAAAGAAGGATTTGTTGATGTGAGAAATCCTTTTAATGAAAAATTAGTAAGCAGAATATATTTTAAAGATGTAGATTTAATAATGTTTTGTACAAAAAATCCTATTCCTATTTTAAACGAAATAGAAAAAATAGACAAAAAAATATTGTTTCATGTAACATTAACTCCTTATAAAAAGGATATAGAACCTAACATACTTCCTAAGGGAAAAATAATAGAAGCAATAAAAAAATTATCAAGCATAATTGGAATAGATAATTTACAAGTTAGATATGATCCAATATTTATAAGTGAAAAATATAATTTAGAATATCATATAAAAGCATTTGATAATCTTTGTACATTATTAAAAGGATATGTAAATAAAATAATAGTTTCTTTTTTAGATGATTATAAAAATGTAAGAAAAAATATGAAAATAATTAATTATAAACCTCTAACAGAATATGATTATGAAATGATAGGAAAAAACTTTAGTAAGAGCGCCAAAAAAAACGGAATGATAGTACAAACATGTTTTGAAGATAGAAATTTAGTAGAATATGGATTTACTAAAGGAGAATGTATTTCACATGAACTTGCATATAAATTAACAGGAAAAACTTATAAAAATTGGACTGCTAGAAAAGGAAAAAAATGTAATTGTGTAAAAATGGTTGATATCGGTGCATATAATACCTGCAAACATTTTTGTAAATATTGTTATGCAAATTATGATGAAAATCAAGTTATAGAAAACTACAAGTTACATGATCCTAATTCATCTTTATTGGTTGGAAATTTAAAAAAAGATGATATAATTAAAATAAGAATAGTTTGAGAGGTCGTATTTATGAAAAAAATTTTATTATTAACATTATTAATGTTACCACTTCAAGTTTTTGCAAGTACAGGCTCTGTGTCTGAAGCAATAATGACACAGTTGTTTACTACAATACATATGTCAATATTTGTTTTCTTCCCAATTGCTAATGTATTAAGTGAAGAAGGTGAATTAAAAAGTTTATTTATTAAATTATTTGTAACTAGAGCAATAATATTATTAGTTTTTGATTTATTTATACCTGAAGTTATGACAGCAATTGATTTTTTTGCAATCTTTATTGGTGCATTTATAGCTGTGCCTATATGTTCAGTAATAACAAAAAAATCCCCATTTAAATTAAAAACTAAACCTGTACAAAATCCTGTTAATGTAATAAAAAAATGTCAAAATTGTGGAGCTACATTAAATGCAGATAATAAGTTTTGTGCAAGTTGTGGAACAAAAATAGAAGAAGTTTTAATTCAAAGTGTAAAACCACAATATGATAGTATCTTTGATTTAAATGAAAATGCCATGGTAGAAGAATTTATTGATAGAGAATTAAAAAAAGCAAATATAGATAGAAACACAAAATTAATTCCAAGGGAAGTATTAAAAAAGAAAAAAATCTTAAATGTTATATTTTCTATATTGTTATTTATTTATATTTCATTAATATTCTTTCATTTAACAATGGTTATATATATAATAGGAGCAATTATATTATTTATATTTTTTAAAGTTTCAAGAAAATATAATTTAATGGCATATTTAAAAAAACAACTAAAATCAAGACCTAGTGAAAAAGTATCAAATATAGTTATGAATACTAAATCTCAATTAGTAGAAAACAATACTAAATATATTACACTTTCAGGCATGTTTTTAGCTCTTATAATTCCACTTATTATTTTCATGAATCCAAGAGTATTTTATGAAAAAATGGACAATGGCTATGCAGTAAGGTTTTATACTTTTGGATTAACTAATTTTAAAACTGTTACTATACCAAGTACATATAAGGGTGAAAATGTTGTAGCTTTAAGAGGAAATATATTTTCAAATATGCCATTTTTAGAAGAAGTAACACTTCCAGATACAATTACGGAAATAAGAGGTCGTGCATTCAAAAATGATAAAAAATTAACTAAAATTAATATTCCAAAAAACTTAGAATATCTAGGTGGAGGAGCATTCTATAACTGTACTTCACTAAAAACTATAGAATTACCAGACACTTTAACATATATGGGCGGAGAAACTTTTTATAATGCAACATCCTTAGAAAGCATTAAATTATCAAATAATTTAACTGAAATAAGAGGAAACACATTTGAAGAATGTAGTTCATTAGAATCAATAACAATTCCAGATAGTGTTACTAGAATTGGTGGCCATGCATTTTATGGAAATACATCACTTAAAACTGTTACTTTAACAGAAAATAGCAAGTTAAAAGAAATAGGATCTTCTGCATTTAGAATGTGTTCAAATTTGGATGAAATAACACTCCCTAAAGAAACTTCTGTAAATAGTCGAGCATTTAAAGAAAGCCCTACTGTAGTAAAAAGATTTGGAGAAAATACTTTAACCAATACATCAAATAATAAATATAAATATGATACATATAGATATATAAAGTTAAATCAAGAAATCACAATAACTCCATATCAATCAGATTCCAAATCATCTAGTTTTAGTATAGAACTTGTTAATGTTTTAGAACAAGGAAATTCAAATTCTTTTAATTTAATATATAAAGACACTGATGGAACTGTTAATTTTATGTTAACAAAAGATGCACCTTATCAAGAAATTAATGAAAATGTAGCTGTTGAAATACCTTCAAGTTATATTTTTAATAGAACAGATAGTGTTTCTTTAAATGTATATTATAATTAGAGGTTAAAACATGGAAAATAAGTATATACATTTATTATATGTTCCAACAATGGCTTGTAATATGGGGTGCAAATACTGTTATTTAGAAGAGAATACCAAAGATGAAAAAACAAAATATAAGCCACTTGAAACTTTAGAATATGCAATAGAAAAATTTAGACAAAATAATGTTATTCCCTTTAATATCTCACTTCATGGTGGAGAAGTAACAACCCTTTCAAAAAAAGATTTTCATGATATTATAGAGTATATTAGTAATTACTATAATAAAAATAGAAATATTATAACAAACGCAGGATTTAAAGTTGGAACACCACACATAAAAACGAATCTATATGATTTAGAAAAACATATAGATACAATAAAAGAATTTAATGTATCTATATCAGGAAGTTTAGATTTACCACTCTCTCTTCATGATAAATATAGAGTTACAAAAGGTAATAAAAAAACATTAGATAAAATATTTAAAAACATAGAACTGATGAAAAATATTCCAAATAAGAAAAAAGTTTCTTCTACTATTTTTAAAGAACATTATAATCATATTGAAGAAATAATAAAAGATATCAAATATTTAAATAAAAACACATGTTTAGATATGAATGATTTTAATTTCATGATAGGATTTGATTATAATTCAAATGGAATATTACATCATATAACAGAAGAAGAACAAGTTGAATTTTATAAAAGAATGCACAAAGAATTTAATGGAACCGATTTAACAGTTGGGGTAAATGGTCCATGGTTTGATGAATTTGGGCCAGGCTACTGTACTAATTGTGATAATTGCGGAGAAAAATTTTTCTTACTTGAAAAAAATGGGGATATATATTCATGTGTAAGAGGTCAAAAAAATAAAGATTACTATTATGGAAATATATATGAAAATAGTGTAGAAGAAATATTAAATACTGCTCAAAAGAAAATATTTTCAAACCATAATAAAATGCCCTTAGCGGAAGAATGCACAAAATGTGGATATTTGTACCTATGTAAAACTGGTTGTCCATTTGTAAAAAATACATATAATACAAATAAAAGTTATACTTGTAAATTACAACAACAATTATATAAGGATAGAAACTATAATATAGATGAATACAATGATGAATTTGTGTACCAATATTTGATTAAAATGAGGGCACAAGATAATAGTAAATATATACCTAAAAGAAATAATGATTATAATCAATTAGAAGAAATTATTAAACAAGATAAAAAATTAAAATATATATACGATGACAATGTATTTATTTTAAAAGTAGATGATATAGAATATAAGTTATCATCTCAAATAATAAAAAAAGTAAGAGATTTTATATATGTAACACCAGAAAGTAAAATTAAAATATATATGAAAAAACATATGATTAATGAAGAATGTGATTATCCTGAAAATAACTCACTATATATAATGTTATTAAGTGGTGATTTAGTAACATATGGAGATGAACAAAGAACAAAACAAAGACATGTATTTACCCATCAAGTATATAAAGGTGTTTTAGATAACACAAAAACAGATAAAGAAGATTATTATGAATATGATATAACTTCATTAATAAATGAATATAAACATTCTTTAACATTTGATATGCCTAACAACATATTTTTTACAACATCTTCACTAAGAGATTACCATTATATAAAACAAAAAAATAATGCGTATTATCACATTCAAGCAATAAATTTACCATTCCAAAATATAGAATTTTATTATATTGATAAGGAGGAAATAAAAAAATGAACAAAGAACCAGACACATATGAAGAACTAATTAGAAAAAAAAGATGCATAGATTTAGCTAAATATTATTCTTTAACTGATGATAATTTAGAAAAAGTTTATTCCTTTTTAGAACAAAATCCCAAAGGAAAAGTAATAGGTGGAAAAAATAATATAACTTTAAAAATAGGATTAAAAGTACTAGAAGTTATTCCATCATATATTACCAATTCTGCAATAGATGGATTAGTTATGAGCAATGATTTTTTTAGGACGATTGATCATTATGTACCATCATCTAGTTCTTATTCAAGCGGAGGATCTTCATCTAATAATAACAATAATAACAATAATAATAACAATAATAATTAATAGGAGAAAAATATGTCATTGATATCTGATAACTTTCATAACAAAAAATTAAAAGATTATGGAATAAATATAAAAACAAAATACATAGTAGGAAATAAAATATTAGAACGAAACACAGATAATTCTATAAATGATGATATTATAAATGGTATAAGATGCGAAAAACAATATTATTTAAAAAATAAATTAATCCATAAAGAAAATTTATTTGACTCAAGAATAGAATATACATTCATTTCTAAAGAACTTGAAACTACAAACTACAAATGTAAAAACTGTGGATTTGAATCAAGCATAAAAGAGTTTGAAAATGGGTGTCCATATTGTAGAACTTATTATAATATTGATTATATAGATAAAGATTTAGGAAGCAAATATCATTATGATAAAGTTTTAAGAAGCAATATTTATAGAATAGTAACTGGAATAGTTGATTTAATAACAAGCATTATTATTAGTTACATATACATAAAAACAACATCTAGAACATTTAATAATTATGATATATCAAAAATAGTTGTATCTAGTTTAATAATATCCTTAGTTTTATACTATCTTTTTTACATTATAGATGCATATATTATTTTAACTCCAATAAAAATATATAAAAATAAACAAAATGAAAAGCAAATTAAATTTTGGAATAAAACAAAAATAGATAAAAAGAAATTTTTTAATAACTTAAATTATGAAGTAAGAAAGTATTATTATAATAAAAGCAATGTAATTGATTATGATATCTTAGATTACATTAAGTTTAAAAATTACGTTAAAAATAATATAAATTATGTAGAAGTGTGTGCAGATGTAAGAATCATATATTTTGAAAACAATAAAATAAAATCTAAAATTGTTAAAGATAACTATATTATGAGACATAATGAAAATGGAGTTTTAGAATTAAATAACAAAGTTAATATGATAAAATGTCAAAACTGTGGAGCCTCTATAAATGCAATTGATAAAGTT
>ULJO01008366.1_pt1 | contig 19451 bp, 25 predicted proteins | sample 1950901 | NCBI WGS metagenome assembly ULJO01 (sample SAMEA4835474, study PRJEB28245) | human gut metagenome | biome: gut microbiome; material: fecal sample | place: Denmark | collected 2008
TGATTCCACTGGCTGATGCTTCTGTTTCCAAGTTCTACATCTCTTGGAAACAGGGTGGCGCGCACAGCGGGATTTTTTGTCTCATCAATGGTTTCCCGTACCGGGTCAAACAAACCATACTCACTCTCTTCATTGAGAATCTGCTGCCCGGTCTGCAGGGTCGTCAGCCGGCGGATACCTCCTTTTTCATCTATTCCGACCTCGTAATACGGCGTCTTAATGCCGTCATTTTCCACACTATAAGCCTGTGCTTTGTCATCACTTTCTTTTTTCCGTTCCTTAAGTTCTTCAAACGTCAGTACACGGTAGCTGAACGGCTGCAGGGTAAGGAGTTCTCCGCTTAGCATCTCTTCACTGTTATTGAGATACGGCACATAGGATTTTGACCGCAGTGCGCTCAGCTGTCTGAAATCTTCTCCGTAACTCTCAGGATATGTCACTTCCGTAGTCTGTACGCTATCGGAAGCATTGACCACCACAATGCCTTCCAGTCCATTGCTCTGATGCGGATTGTCACACAGTTTTTCCATCTGGTGACTCAGTGCATAGCCTGCCAGATCCGCTGCTTTGTAAGCCATCTCCACCTTGTGGACAAGCTGGGAATACGTTTCCGGAGAGTCCGGTTCCTTCACGGACTGGGAAGCACCCCAAGTATGCTCGTCAAAAAGTAAAGAATTCCTGTACGCTTCCTCTTTTACCCTCCGGTACTGGGGTTTTGTTTCCCCATTGAAGCACTCGATAACCTCCGCTTCCTGCAAAGCCTGTTTTGCAAGACGGCTCACTCTTGTTTCCCGTGCCGTGCTGGCGCTGCCGAAATTCCAATAATCCGTCCAGTCTCCGCGATGCACAGGCAGAGACTCTTCCGCTTCCTGCATAATTTTTTCACGCAGCATATCTGCCGTCACAATACGGATTTTCTGCTCATGTCCTTCTTCATTATACTTTCTTATCAGATCCGGCAGTTCTAAGTCCGGACAGTTATTGTCGTAAAGAGGCGGATTGGTTGCCGTCAGGAACGCAAAATCTTTCTGATAGCCGTTTTTCGTAAGGCGGGTCACATATTCCTCGACCCCTTCCTGCATTCTTTCCGTGGAATGCTCCTGGGTAAACATAAACTGACTGAACAGGGAATAATGCTCGCCTATAAAACTGCGCAGCTTCCTGCCGTCGGACTGTTCCCATAAGAAGGAAGCCGGGCGGGCAAAAGGAATTCCGCCGAAGTGGATGTTGATTCCGGTCAGATAAAAGTCCACACCGCTGTCTAACATCACCTGCCCCAGTGTCCAGGGTTCTCCGTTGACGTCGTGGTTAATCGCCACTTTGATATCGGCGCCGGTTTCTTCCCGCAATGCATCCAAACCGGCTACCATATGCACCATTTCATTTAAGTCGCATCCCGGTGTGGTATGCATGGGAAATGCCGTCACGCAGATACGTTTCTCACGGATCAGCTCTTTCAGCAGGCTGATTCGCTCCGGCTCGGCCGTTTCCATCCATCGCTTCAATACATAATTGGCTTCTATGGTCCAGCAGAACCGGGACTCCTCCGGGTAGTCCGCAGTCCTAAGACAGATATCAATGGCCTGGTCAATATACTCGGACTGCAGTTCCAGTAAAAGCGGCTGCGGATGGGTATAGCCCACATCCAGATGGCTATGGGGCATACACCAGATTTCTTTTATGGTTGACATATTCTTACCTCCCTGCCTGTTAGCCTCTTATTGTTGCACGCAGAATTTTTGTTTCCCCGTCTAACGGCCGCATCACAAACTTTTTCACACTTGCGGGAATGATAAAGGTTTCTGCATAATGTACTTCATACGGTGCAAAGGAGCCGTCCGTACTCTCAATAACAGCGCCTTTTCCGCCTACCACATTGCAGGTGCTGACACTGCCTTCACATTCCAGCTCACACGGTTTCGTTAAGGTATACACTCTGGTTTCAATAAATTCCCTCTCATGCAGACCGGTTCTTACCACGGTCCTTCCTTCCTCTTCTTCCAGGGTTTTCCAGGGATTTATCAGGTTTTCTTTTACCCAGCCTGTGGTACGGTCCCATTGAATGTTTTGTTCGCCGTGTGCGATATGTACCGGTCTTGGAAGACCGTCCAGTCCCACACGTCCCCAGTCCCAAAGCTTGAACGTAAAGATATACGGTGTAGCGCTGATTTCCAGCACCATGGTATTTTTGCCGCTGCAGTGTACGGTTCCGGCAGGGATCAGTAAATGATCGTGCTTCTTTACCGGCCAGGTATTGACATATTTTCCCGCGTCAAAGACAATCTCGCCCCGCTGGGCAGCCTTTAAGTCGTTTAACATTTCGTCTTTCTGAATGCCTTCTTTCAGACCAAGATATACCACGCTGTCCTCCTCGGCATCCAAAATATAATAGCTTTCGTCCTGGGTGTAATGCATCCCGAACGTTTCCTGAATGTACTCCGTCAGCGGGTGTACCTGCAAGGACAGATTCTGACCGTCCATGGTGTCCAGGAAGTCAAAACGGATGGGGAACTCCGTACCAAATCTGGCATGGACACGGTTTCCCAAAAGTGCTACCGGATGTGTAAATACCACGTCAATGGACGGCACTTCCACACGCACATCCCCAAACTGCATATAAATGCTGTTTTCTTCCGGCACGCCGTCAAAAGCCCATGCGTAATTGGGACTCTTTCTGTCGAGGTCACAGATTTCCTTCATCCACTGCCCGCCCCAGACTTCCGGTGCGAAATAGGGAACCAGACGGAACGGCTCGCTGCTGAATGTTTCCAGTCCTGCCCGGAAGCCGTCACCGCTTACCATCTTCGGCTGGTCCTTTACGTTGGTATCCAACAGAAAATCTATCCTGGAAAATAATTTTTTCTTCAGGCGGTCCGCCATTCTCCACTCCCCTATGAATACCGGGGACTGTTGGAATTTGACATTGATTTTGCGCCGGAATTTGAGACTTCCGCGCTTCCTTATATCCGTTATGAGCAACGGAATACCTTCCTTGTCTATGATGAATGTGGGCAGGAACTCCCTTACAATATTATTCGTGCCGCCCGCAACAGACAGGTACGGCAATACGGCGGCAACAAACGTTTTGCGGATCCCCACCGTATTGCTCTGAGCGGTGTGCTCCGTCCTATGGGTTTTACCACCTTTACCGTTAAGCCGAGTCCTCTGCCCTACCGTATTACCGACAGGTTTTCCACAGGACCCGATAGCTGTGAAAATGAATATATCCGTTTTGTTATCTGTTCTGATGGTACGATTACGCTGACTGATAAAAAAACCGGTCACACCTATACCGGTCTCCATTCTTTTATAGACTGTTGTGAAGCGGGAGATGGCTGGTACCACACCCGCCCCATACAGGACAGAGTTCTCTCCTCCGCCGGTGCCCGGGTCAGCATCGAAAAAATCTTTGACGGCTATGCATCCTGTATTTTCCGGATACGTTATGAATGGACTCTGCCGGAGGAAAAGGTAACTGAAGCAGGATTTTCCAAGCGAAGTGAACACTACGTTCCCTTTATTATTACATCCGATTTTACCATTGCCCGTGACTCTAAGTTAATAAGTGTCCATACCGTTGTAAATAACACTGTACGTGACCACCGTCTGCAGTTGCACCTGCCGACCGGCATTCGCACCACGCAATACAGTGTCAACCAATGCAACTTGATTCTTTCACGGAATGTAGGGCTTGACAACAGTCATTACAACTGGAAAGAAGCCGACATTACCGAATATGCTTTTGAAAATCTGGCATTTCTCCGGGATGATACCCATGGTCTGGCATTTATCTCCGGCGGCGGGCTTCATGAAATTTCCTGTCCGGGTGATGCTGCGAACAGCATGGATATCACTTTGATGCGCTGCTTCTCAAGAACCGTTGGCACGGACGGGGAACCTGATGGAGAACTTCCCGGACTTTTAGAATGGGACTACGCTCTTTTACCGCTTGCCGGAAAAAGCAATGCCGAACTGGTACGGCAAAAAGATTGTTTTGTCTGCGGCTACCGCGGTTTTACCATTTCTTCCGGTAATTTCATCCCGGAAGAAAGTGCTTTCACATTCACTTCCAAAGATTGTGTTTATATTACCTGTATGTCTTCCGGCAACAACGGCATGCTCATTCGTGCCGCTAACTACGCCGGCAAAGAAAGCACCTGCTCCCTTGCCTTTTGCCGCCCGGTAAAGGAAGCCTGCCTGTGTGATTTTCTTTCCCGTCCCATCGGTAACGTATCCGTTTCCGGTAATCAGGTTACAGCAGCCGCAGGCGCTTATCAGATGATTAATATACTTGTAAGATTTGAGGATTGAGAAAGGAAAACGCCCTGCAACGAGAAGCCATTCATAGCCACTTCGTGGCTATTTCATCGCGGCAGTCGCCGTTTTTCGACAAACAAAAAATACCCGGAAGAGTGCGAGCACTCTTCCGGGTTTTCTGCTATATTTTCTATACTTTTTATGGCTGAAATCTGCATTTTTTCGTTGGTTTTAGCTGTCCTATTTTTATTTGCAGGATTTCTTGGCACCGTTTTGGCACCGGGATGCTTATACTGTACCTTTAAACTTTCATTCCACTCTACACACCGTTAATAAATAGTCAATTTGTGTTGATTTAGTTATGTTTTTCTCCTAATCTTTTTAATATATCTTTTTTCTTTTGTCTCAACAATATATCATGACTATTTGAATAAAATGCTACGACTTCAAACGCTATTCCCAAACCATATATAGCACCCGCTATTCCCTGGCTAATATCATTATTTTTTACTATTTCATATAAAATATCAAATCGAGTATTTACTGTTCCCACAAGAATAAATATTAATCCAGTCGCAAATAAAATATTTAATTTTCTTGCTTTGTTTTTCTTTTCAAAATCAGAATATTCCGATACTTTAAGCAATGTTTCTTTTAAATTTTCTTCCTTAATCTCGCTTTTTCTTTCACCCTCAACAATTTCACGCATATCAACATCATAAAAATCTGCCAATTCTATCAAGATACTCAAATCTGGTATACTATTTCCGGTTTCCCAACGCGACACTGTTCGATTAGACAAATTAAGCCGTTCAGCAAGTTGTTCCTGCGTAAGCCCTTTTTCTCTTCTCAACTCTTTCAAAAAAATGCCTATCTTCTGCTGATTCATTTATTTCGTCTCCTTTCATTTATCATCACCGGTATATTATTTAGAATAACACGCCGTGAGGAATGTATTCTTCACCACCTAATCGCCACTTATCTAGTGAAAACTCAAATAGTTACATGCGTTTTTTATCTTTATTAGATTATAAATGAAATTTCACTTTTTCGCAATTCCACTTCACAAGTGAAGCATTCTGCAGAAGTTCTTCCAATCTTGCTCTTTCCTTATTGAAAGTAACCAGACCTTCTGAAGTAATCAGATATTTCTTTCTCTTACGAAATTCCAACTCCGCACTATAAATAGCAATCCACTCCTTCTCAAGCCAGGACTGGATTGCACCATATACAGTACCAGGGCTTAAAACAACTCTGCCTTTTGTCAACTCTTCCACTTCTCGAATAATACCATAGCCGTGATTGGGCTTTTGTACTGCTAGCAGAATATAAAAAAAGCTTCTGGAAGTTGTTTGGCCTTCTTATCCATTCACTATCCTTTCGCTTTCAAAGCATCTTCCCACCAAACAAATAGTTAATATAGAAAATACAATATTCACACCACAAGAAATTAATGCGTTATTTACAGAATACTCTAGCTTTATAATATCTCCCATCAGCAACATAGAATTCCACGCAGGAATAATATTATTTATCATACCCAAGCTTTCAATCATGGGCTTGAATCCTTCTGCTGCTGACAGTATACCTGCTACCATAAGTACCATCATTATTATTGGTGCTACATGAGTTGCCTGCTTTACATCCTTTGCAAGGGTTGAAATAATCAACAAAATGCTTGCCAAGCTAAATACCGCCATAATTGCAATCACAAACAGTAATATGTATTCGGTCACATTATAGTGAAATCCAACATCTAATTCCATTGCTTCAGCCAACTTTGGCAAAGAAACTGCCATACCAATAAATGAGGAAAGTCCTCCAATCATGGCAACAATCAACACAAAAACTGCCTTTCCTGCCGCAATACTGCTTCTTTTCACAGGTGAGATGAGCATGGTATTTAAAAATCCTCTTTCCTTGTCTCCGGCAACTGACTCTGCAGCCAAATTCATACAAACTACAAAAACTCCACATATTGACATAATAGGTATCAGAGCTGCAAGCAAATCACGTAATCCTGCATCCTCGTCCCCTAAATCATAAGTAATATCTTCGATTGCATTAACAGAAAATAATTTAGGCTGATAAGCTCCCAAAAGTGCATTTACTGTACTATACATCTTATAAGATTCTTCATTTGCAGAGTTAAACCAGATGTCGATATTGGACAACTTAGGGGTTGTACCATCAGATATCATAAAATCTTCTGGAAATACCACAACCAATGCACAATTCTTTTCTTCAATATCTTTCTTTAGGCTTTCCACCTTATCTAATGTAGTACTTTTCAGTTTTAGCTCATTTAATTCTTCAACCATATATTCAGGTGCATTTACATAATAGGCTATTACATTATCTTCAGATTCACTCGTTGATGTGGTTTCTTCTGATGCAACTAAAATCATTGCATACCCAAAAACAATTATAAAAGGTATAAACAAAATTTGAAATAGCACTACCTTATCGGAAAAACTTGCCTTTAATTCTTTCTTCACTACTGTCCATATATCTCTAAAATTCATTACTATTTACCTCCCTGTTCCTTTGCCTGATAATTGAAATAAAAATCATAAAAAGCATCCTCTAAAGATTTGCCCTGCCTCAAATTTTCAAGGATATCATTTACTACAATCTTACCTTCAATAATCACAGCTGCTCTATCACAAACACGCTCGACTAAATCAAACAGATGGGTAGAAATAATCACACATTTACCTTTTTCCTTCATTTGCAAAATAAAATCACGCACATCCTTTGCTGCAATAATATCTAGACCGTTAGTAGGTTCGTCGAAAATAATAAACTGTGGATCATGAATAACAGAAATCACCAAGGAAACCTTCTGGCGCATGCCTTGTGATAACTTGCTGATTTTAGTATCTGCGTAGGATGTGATACCAAAGCTTTCAAACAGTTCTTCTTTACGTTTTTTTGCGACTTCTTTAGGGATATGGTACAACTGCGCGAAAAAGTCAAACATGTTACTGGCAGTGGACTTCATATCCAACTTTAAGTCTGTAGTAAGAAATGCAAACTTAGAACGTACCACTTCCGGGGACTTCACTGCACTGATATTATTATAGAATATATCTCCTTTGTCCGGCTTAATCAATGTTGCCAGCATTCTCATAGTAGTAGTCTTACCAGCACCATTTGGTCCTAAGATACCGAACACCTCTCCTGACTTAGTCTCGAAACTGATTCCATCTACTGCCACCTTCTTGTTACTTGGTAATTCCAATTTTTTCTGTTGTACCTTGCTGATTTGGAAAGTCTTCACCAAATTTTCTACTCTTAAAATTTCCATTGTTTTATGTTCTCCTTTATATTTAAAACCTATTTACTGAATTGCCCTATTTTTCTTTTTCTTAACGGCACTTCATGGTTATTATTGTAAAAACCAATAATCTCAAAAAGCAGAGCAAGAGAACATAATGCACCATTAACAAATTCAGATATGTTTTCGCCTAATAAAATTGATAAACCTCCAAACTGCCTATCTAAAATAGTAAGAAGCAAGCATAAACCACCACAAATAAAATAACGATTTAACTTCTTCCGTTTTTCATCTTTCTTCATATTGGAATACTCTGCTACCTTAAGTAATGTCTCTTTTAAATCTTGTTCCATAATCTTTCTTTTCCTTTCTTCCCTTAATTGTTCTGCATGGTGTTCTTACATAAGTTCCTTTATCGTGTTGCCTCCTTTCACCAATAGATTATTTTATTAGCAGGCATAACAACACGACAGAATTTAAGAATTACCATATTTTCAGCAACTAGACACCCTTGTCTAGTCCAAAAGTCAATATCATACATCCGATATTTTTTATTATCCCTATCATAGCAGGCACGGCCTATTGGCTGGACACTTATTCAAAAAATTTTTATGTTAAAATGCGGAGCATTACACTCCGCACCCACATTACACATATGCTGGCTCTCTTAACACGATTTTCTCTATCGAACTTTTCGCATTTTTCATCAGACCTACCCACTTCATCTGGTCGATAGCTTTTAATTCGTCTGTAATGCCCCCCGAGTTCCATCTACTCCTATCTGGCACCTTTATCATTCCTATAATGGTAGCTCTGTCGATTATTTTCTCGTTCCTTTACTTCCTGCGTCTTTCTTTGCAGCTTTACTTTTAAGCTGTCCGGTTCTACCTTATTTCCGGTCTGTTGTTCCCATTTTGTAACTGCCGACTGATAATCTGTATATTCCGCTTTCCCCTGGGCAATCTGTCAATTTCACTTCTTGCACTTTCAAGCTGTTTTTCCAAATTATTTATTTCATTTTGTATGCTTTGTAAAATGTGAATACCTCCTTTATAACTGTAATAATACAACCCTGACCGCTTAGAACTTGGTAATTCCATTGCAGGCGGTACTTTTCATTTATTTTCCAGCATATTGGATGGATTTGAGGCTATTTGTACCGCCTACGTGGCTCATATGGTTGGTTCAAGCGGTACTGCACTGTTGCTATGGGATAATAGATATAGAACTGATAAAGATATAAATAGCAGTGTAAAACTATCAAAAATAATAGTGCTGAAAACAGACCTAATAAATAGAATGGTAGTAGAAATAGAAAGAAATAATAAACACACTGGTGATAGAAATAGATAAAACCACAAAGATAATCGTGGTAGAAATAATAAAGAGAATAAAGATAATAAGAATAGATATTATGAATACTATTAGAAATATACCCGAAAGAGTGCGAGCACTCTTCCGGGTTTTCTGGTATAAGCGCACCTCGTAAATGCTTCGCATTTACAAGGTCGCGGGCATTCGTTAAATGCCCGCAATCACGCAAAAACAGCCACTTACATGCAAGCACGCAGTGGCTGTTTATTATGCGCTTTCACGCGCTTATTTCATTGCTTACGCGCAGATTACTCGATAATAGTAGCAACACTTTAGGCGCTGGTTTTTCTTACATTTTTTCCTATATTTTCAACGTTTTTTCAAGGGAAAACAGACCTTTTTAAGCAGTTTCACAAGGTTTATACATTTTTTTAGTATCATTTCAGTATCACGAACCGCTATACTTAACTGCTACTCTTTCCGTTGCGCTGCACCTGTTATTGCGGAAGCTCTGCAGACCGGTGCCCTTAAGCGCCTGGTCCCTCAAATGGCTGTCATTGATGTACCGCTTATACTCTATTCTCTGATGCTCTGCATTCCACCAGTTGACAAGATGCTCCGCCCTGCACCGCTTGCAGTATACAGGGAAGTTTTCAAGTCTGGTAGTCATGGTTACCCTGAGCACCTTGGAAGAGCATACCGGGCACAGTCCCCAGCCGTTTTCTATCTGTAGGAAGTTTCCCGGCTTGGGTCTTTCCGGCAGTGTTTCCGGGGCTTCCGGCTCCTTTGCCGTTGTGGGCTTCTCCTTGTCCTCTGTAAGGGCTTTCTTTTCTTCCGCGGCCTGTTTAACCGGCTCCGCCTTTTCTTCTGCCCGTTCAGGCTCTATACTGTCAATCATGCAGAGATTGCAGAAGGCTGCTGCCGACTTTCTAAGGTGTTTCGCAATCATCCGGGGTTGATACCCCGCAAAGGACTGTTCATTAGCACGTGACACCACACCAAAGAAATTATAAAGCATGTCATAGTATTTAGTTTCTGCTTCCGCCGTTGCATATTCCTGGGCTTCTGCTTCTTTTCTGCTTATTCTCGCCATGTTCAGTATCTCCTTATAGAGCAATGCCCCACACTGCATAAACAATGCGGGGCACTCCCTTTACAACAGTATTGACGGATGATTTGGAGTATATATTAACCGGGGAAAGTCCGGCTAATACCATAGTAAGCGGCTATTCTGTAGGTTCTGTAGGGATAGCCTGGTAATAGATGCCCTTTTTCTTGTTCTCGAACACAAAGGCATCATACACGATACGACCCTCTACAAGGGTACCATTGATACCGGGAGGGTTTACATGCGTGTTGTAGTCAGCAAGCTGTGTGGGTGCGCAACATGCAGACTTGTGCGACAGCATGAAGCCGAAGCCCTTAGGCAGTCTGGAAGATGCAATCTTGATAGTCATAGCGCCGTCAAGGTTGGCAATAACTCCCTTGATGCGCATTTCCTCGCCGATTTCGGTTTCCATGACAATGTCTTTGCACTTCTTCATAAGTAAGTAGGTTGCCGGTGTTACAGTAAGGACTCTGCCCTCTTCCGGCACCAATGCATCATCTAAGGCAGAGGATGCTGCAATAATCTCATCATAGATATTAGTTTCGGTAAGTGCCACGGCAGCAGGCTTATGCCCTGCACCCTTGCACATAACACCATATACATAGGTGTCTACCTCGGGAATAACCACTTCTCTAAGCTGTCTCGCCAGTGCAGAAGCTCCCGCCAGTGCTCCGCCTGTCTGGTCCTGGTCCAGTGCGTCAATTACAAAGGTAAAAGACCTGTCCCTTGTAAGGTTGGCGGTTTCCGTGGTTGCGTCAAGGTCTTTTACTGCTCCGTAACGGCTCCAGTTGCCGGTAGCTGCTCCGTTGCGTCCGTAGTCGTTCATCTCTGCAGTGCTGATTTTATAGAGTTTTACACTCGTAGCCCCGTCAAAGCTGAAGTCATTATTCGTAAGAAGGTCTTTCTTGCTCTCCTGGGTGAATAACTCATCAACATAGGGCAGGTATTTTGTAACTAATTCTCTTGCCATAATGTTTTACCTATTTTCTAAGACCGAAAGCAACACTTAAAGGGTCATTGTCCTTTGTTCCAAAGCCCTGCACCCTTCCGATAAGGTTCCCCTTTCCGATAGGCTTAGGCTGCTCACCGCCTCCGGTCTCGCCTTTCATTTTTAATATTGCTTCCATGCTCTTCTGGAAGTCTTCGTCTGTATTCATATTGAGAGCATCCACCAGATAATCAGGCAGACCGTTCTCTCTAAGCTTTTCCCTTGCGGTAAGCTTCCGCTCCCTAAGGTCAAGCTCTGCTGCTCTCTTGCTAAGCTCATCTTCGCCATTACCGGCTCCCTTGCTCTTTTCCTTGGCAAGTCTTTCCTGCACAATACGGTTTACATCTTCCTGGGTAAACGTCTTTACTCCCTGGGTACCCTCTGTGCCTGTCTGTGTGCCCTCTGTAGAGGTGTTTTTATTATCTTCCATAGTTTTATTATTCCTTTCGTTTTACGTCTGAAATCGACTATATCCGCTTTGCCCTGCGTGCCGGGGGACAGTTTTTACTCATGCCCGGGAGCTTCCCATAAATCATCTAAGAGAGAAAGGCGCTCGCCAATGTCCCCAAAGGAACAGAAGCAGGCTGGAGGATTAAAAATGTTAATCTCTTAGCTCTTTTATTATACCATAACTTATATTTATAGTATAGTATATTTTATAAGTTTGAATTATAATGTGAGGTATAAGGAGGTAAATACATGAGTAAGTTAAATTATCAGTGCAGCTTTAATCTGGACGACTGCATCAAAGCTTTTGGGCTGGAGGAAAAGGGCAAGATACAGCAGTTTGTCACCAACGAATTTATGAAAAATGTGCAACCCTTCGTTCCATTCGATTTGGCTGGAAAGTACGATAACCCTGGTGGTTTGTCAGCAAGCGCACACATTGAAACTTCAAAAGATGAAGAAGACGAAGAAAAGAAAAAACATCTATTAGATAAAGCTTATATTGAAAACGGAACTGACATTGTATGGCCCGGACCGTATGCCCGGCGCTTGTACTACCACCCGGAATATAAGTTTCAGGGAAAAGGGAAAAGCGAAAGCGATGGCCCCGGACGTGGCGCCTACTGGGCAGACCGTTATATGCAGAATGGTGGCCGTGAAGAGATAGAAAAGGGCGTAAGGGCTGAAATACGAAAACTGCACTAATGACGCATGAGGGGCAAGGCATTTATGTGCTGCCCCTCTATTACATTTCTCTTTCCGCAAAATGTTTATATCACAATACCGTTACAAGGTTTTACAAGGTCACACCCAGGCACATGGCAGGCAGTGACTTCCTTTCCCCCTCTATGCCGTTTACCCCCTTCCTACAGTGCCCCTAAATCGTCCAACAGACTATCAAGGCACAAATACCCATTAAAGACATAAACGGGCTGTATGCCCTTCCTACGGCTTCCAGTGCCGCGGCAGTATTCAGGGCACCCTCAGGGCGGTACTGGTGGCAGGGGCAGGGATTTCCATAGTGCGGATACCTCAACAAATCTTAGAGTGTTCCCAGAGTGATGGCGGTTTGGTTGCGGTTGGAGATTGGATACTTTTCTTACTATTTTCTCTTGGTATTTTCTTTGTATGCACCCTATCAAATCTTATCATGCACCTTGGGAAATCTTAGGCAGGAAGCCAAATAAAAGTGCTGTTTTAGTCCTATATTTGTACTATATTGGTTCCACATTTGGCAACAGCAAATACAACAAATACACCGAAAAAATCCGTAACGTTCACTTTAACGTTCGCCTTGAACGTTCGCCTTGCTGCACCCTCTTTTTGCACCAAAAGTGAAACGTTTTTTGAAACGTTTTTGAAACGCTCATGTGAAACGTTCTTTCCATGCCCACAAAAAGAGCAGCCAACACTTTACTGTGTCAACTGCCCTTAATGTGTGTAGGTGTCTGTGGTTCCTTAATCCGCCCTATATAGCCTGCAGACTGTTAACAAAGTCTCTCTGCCATTTCAAAGCCTGTTCTGTGCTTTCCGGCGCTCTTCCATGCTCCCGGGTGTAGTTATGTACTGCATTCTCAATAGCAAGCTCCTGCCAGCGCTCATCTGTCATCATCTTAATATCAATGATTGGAAGGTCTTCCTTGCTTCCATCTTCCATTTTAACTGATACGGTACCTATTGCCGAGTACTCTAATGTATTTTCCATCTGTCTGCTCTCCTTCATGCTGTGATTGTTATTTCTGCCCTTTTCCCGTAGAAAGGTATTTCTTCCGTTCGGTACTCCTCCAGAATGGGGGAGAGGAAGTGCAGCACTGTTGTAAGCTGCTCCTCTTCCTCATAATCAAGGGTAAATGTCAGCTGCCTATTCTTCATTGTACAGCTCCATAATTTTCTTATGTATTTCGTTCTGCTTGTTGTAGATATAATAGAGGGCATGTGCCACATCCTTGTCGTTATTTACACCGGGACCCTCCGCAAGGGAAGTCTGCACAAATCCCACAAGTAAATTGAGCTGGTGCAGTTCAAACATCATGTCGTCAAGGTCTCTTATATCTTCCTGTTTGGATATTGCTTTCATCTATTTACCCTCCATTTTCTTCATTGCCGTTATATAGCCAAAATAGAAAGCATCCTTCTGTACTGCTTCTATATACGCATCCAGTGCATCATCCAAGGCAGAGCGGGTATTTATTGTTTCTTCGCTTGCGCACGGCTGGTTTTCGAGTTCCTCACCCATAATATTCAAAATTGCTTCGTAATTTAACATATTTTCTTCCTTTCTGCCGGCATATCTGCTATAATGCAGGGGAAACCGGTCTTCGTGTAGGTTGGCTGTTTTCATTGCCCTGTGGTGGTGGTGGTGCACCGCCCGGGGCTTTTTCTGCCCTTTCAAGCAGTTTCACTATATCAGCCTGCACCGATAAAGATTTCTTTTCCTCAAGGGTCATGGTAAACACTGACTGGTACCGCCTGTAGTCCTTCTCGTCCGGGCTGTGCATCTTCTGGAAGTCTGCCCAGATGCTTTCTATCTGCTCGCTACTCAACCGCATCAGTCTGCTGTGTAGCTGGTCGCAAAAGTCCTTACTTTCCATGCTTGGCACTCCTTTCTATCATTATAATCGTGTCCATTATCAGGGGTCTGGAATAGTCACCGTACCTTTTAACCATCTCTTCCGTTATGCTTAGCAGCTTCTCCCATTCCTGGTCGGTCTTTATGGCATGGTATTCCTTGTACAGCTTCCAGCACTCTGTATAGAGGTTATACACTTCTTTAAGTTCCGGCTCTGTCATAGTCTCTTTATGTCTCGCTCCTCCATCAAAGTATTAGTTACAATGTGTATAATTACCCAACAGTTCATATATGTGAAACCTTTATCTGTTAATAAGTCGTGAATTTGCTGTGCATATTCTTCTACAACATCAGCGGGTAAATCCGGGCTACCATCCGTTACTTTGAAAGTGTTATCTTTATTCCGCAATTGCTGAAACACTTTGCTATTTTTTACTTTCATTGTTTTTCCTCTCTTAGTGGCATAACTGCCGTATGTGCCGTAACTGCCGTATATGCCGTAACTGCCGTATGTGCCGTTTTCCTTAGTGCCGTACTCGCTAACCCTCATAAATCAAGGCTTTGTTGACCATCTACGGCGCTTACGGCGCTTACGGCATTAGTTTTATATGTCCAACTTCTTTTCCCGTGTCCGTCTTTCTTATTCTGCATAGCTGTAATATTATCCACTTCATGGAATAATTCCACGTATCCGGCCAGTTCCCTGCCTATCATATCAGGACTATCATATATTTTTAAGAGTCCTCCGCTTATCCAGTTGCTTGCCTCTTTTATGTCGCTTGCGCTTGCAGTCAACTCTCCACCGTTTTGTTCAAGAAGTTTTTTTATCACCTGGACCGCCTTACTGTTCCGGTACTTATTAACCCGCCTGTTATACTCAACGGTTGCAGAGTCTCCCAGATTTTCCCATCGAAAAACGGACTTATTAAACTCTATAGCAAGCACCTGTTCCGGCATATCTCGCCCAGTTATATATAGCTTCGCCTCCTTATCCTCTCTTTTCTGCTTCGATATAACAAGCGCTGCATCAAGCACGCCCATAACACCAGAAGAGCCTGCCAGCTCATTAAATGGGTCGTCTGGGTCTTTCATTTTACGGGTATGATGTATAACAAGAATACATATATTCCGGCTATCTGCAAACTCTTTCAATTTGCCTAAATCCTCATAGTCCCTATCATAATCACTTTGCCCGTGCTTCTGTGTAGGTCGTACTTTTTTCAGTACATCGATTATAACAAAGCCTATGTCCGGGAACTCCTGAAGCTGCCATTCTATCTGCTGCTCTAATCCTTCACCTATTTTCCCGACCTTCTGGTCCGCCGTTACAATATGTAAATTGTCCGGGCATTCCGTACCGTTGAGCACCTGCTCTATTCGCATTTTGGGACGTCTTTTTGTACTCTCTAAATCCATATAGAGCACACCGCTCTTTTTTGTATCAAAGCCTAAAAACTTAACCCCTTCTGCAACGCAAAGCCCCATATCAACGCACATGTAACTTTTATAATACTTTGATGGTGCACCCAGCATCGCAAGCCCTACCGCCGGTATAATTTTATCAACTATGTACTCAAGCGGAGCTATGTACTCTTTCAGCAAATCCCTTGCATTGATAGAGTGAAACGGTTTTATCGTGTTGGCAGGTCTCGTCTTTCCGTTGTCGGTCACCGCCCGGCACTTTTTAGCATCCACTCCAGCTCTTCTTCGCTCAAGCTCTGCAAGTATATCTTTTTCTTCCATTCGTATTCCTTCACCTTCTTTTCATATTTTGCATCAGTCTGGGCTATAAGCTCCCGGGATATAGGTATAAGCTCCCGCTTTCGGCGCCACTCCTCCAGATTGACATATAGCCGGTAAATGTACTTTACCCCGGCTCTGCCGTGCTTCTCATACTCTGCCAGCACATCCACAAGGAATGTCTTGTCATACATGCTATAGCCGTACAGCTTCGTTATAAGGTCCCGGCTTAGCGGTGCTTCCCAGTCTATGCCGCGGAAAAACTCCGTCTTATTCATTGGCTGCATCCTGGGAAAGACCGCCGAAAAACCTTTCGTTTGCGTATGCTCTGGATACTTTGCCACGCACCGTGAGAAATCCCCGCTTTGTAAGCTCCGCATTCATCTGCCGGATGTACTCATAGGCTTTGCTTTCTGATACTCCCAGAGCTTCGCCCAGTTCCTTGGCGCTGTATGTCTGTCTGCTCATAGGCTTTATTCCTCCTTCACATATTCATCTGAAATCATCAGCGAAGTTTCATTTTTCCCGCAGTCCGGGTTATATACCACATCAATGCCAAGTGTAACTTTGTCCACATTGCGCTCAAGCTCCAATAACATACCAGTATCAAATTCATTGATGCCGGTTGTAATGGCTGCCACCGTATAACCCTCCATAATCTTTTCATTAACTTCTGCGTAATCTCTGAATACTTTCATTCCTTTGCTCCTTTCTCTTTTACCATACCGCCGGCCAGGCTCTTAGTTGATAAGTAATGTTTCCGGGTCTACTTCCAGTGCTTTGGCAATCTTGCCCAATGCTTCTGTCTTCGGTTCTCGTTTACCGTTCAGATAGGGTACCAACGTCACATAGTTAATGCCCGCCTTTTCCGCAAGTCCTCTTGTACTCAAGCATTGTGAAGCCATAGCAAGTTTAACCTTCTTTAAGTCCAGTTTCATTTCATCACCTCGCTTTCATTCAGATAATTATTTATCTGTGTTCATTATAATATCAGACCTTTTTTTATCTGTCAATATGTAAAAGGATATTTTTTTATCTGTACTTTTATTTATAAATATGTTAAGGTTATTTGAAAGGAGGTTTACGAAATGCCAACTGGTTCAAAAATAAAAGAAATACGTCTACAAAAACAACTTACACAAAAACAGTTAGGTGATAAGTGTGGTATGTATGAGTCACAAATAAGAAAATACGAAACTGGAAAAGCAAACCCCAAAATAGAAACACTTCAGAAAATTGCAGATGCTTTAGAAGTTTCTGTGTCAGATTTACTATTAGATGATGATTACATTGATATTGAAGAAATAATAAACGACCCTCAATTTTTAAGCAGGCTATCTAACTATTTAACGAATAACCAAATATCAGCTCAAGATAAAGAAAACTTAATGAATGTAATACTTTCAAACGGTAGTTCAGCGGTTCAAAGCCATATAAGCTATGCTGCCATTGCTCAAAAAGACTTATTAAACTTTTACTTTGATGACCTTAATATAAAGGGAAAAGATAAAGCACTTGAGCAAGTAGAAATGCTTACCAAAATACCAGACTATCGAAAAGATGTTATTTCAGATATGCAGATACTGGAACAAGAAACCCAAAAAGAAACCAGCAACCTTGTAGTTGAAGGTTCCACATTAAGAAGCATATGTGATGAGATTGCCGGAATTAAACCGCCAGATGTAGACAATGGTCCTTCCGTTGTTGAAGATGCCATCACTAAAGCCAAGAAAGACATGTCAATGAAGACCAAAAAATAAAATAACTACAATACGCATTTTCTCTTTTACCATACCGCCGGCCAGCAGAGGAAAAGAGGAAGACAATGCCAGTATTTAAGGATGAAGAAAGAAACACCTTTTATGTAAAGACCTATTACACCGATTATACCGGTGCCAGAAAGCAGAAGATGAAGCGGGGCTTCAAGCTGCAGAGAGATGCCAAGGAGTGGGAAAGAGCCTTTCTTGAGAAGCAGCAGGGCACCCCAGACATGACCTTTAAGGCGCTGTATGAGCTTTATATTGAAGATATGAGCCACCGGCTAAGAGAGAATAGCATAGAAGGCAAAAAGAACGTATTCAAGAACCGGATCCTGCCATACTTCCAGGATAAGCCGGTTAATCAGATTACAGCAAAGGATATAAGGGACTGGCAGAACGTACAGATAGCTGCAGGCTATTCAGATGCCTATCTGGACCGTATGCAGAACATGGTTACCACATTATTTAACTATGCCGTAAACTATTATAATCTACCCCTTAATCCCTGTAATAAAGCCGGGCATATGGGAAAACGTACCCGCTCCATGCAATTCTGGACTTTGGAACAGTTCAATACGGTAATACTCCATGTGACGGATATATCAGCAAAAACTGCCTTGCTGCTCCTATTCTATTCCGGTATGCGCTTTGGGGAGATGCTTGCCCTTACCTATGCAGACTTTGACTTTGAAGCCGGTACAATAAGTATTACCAAGTCCCTGCAGCATAGAGCAAAAGCCGGGGACATAGTAGGACCACCAAAGACAGACAACGGCATACGGACCATATCTATGCCACAGACCATCATGTCAGCCATTAAGGACTATACCAGCCGGATATACGGCATATCTGGAAGTGACAGAGTATTTACCTTCACCAAAAGCCTGATCAGTGGCAATATAAAGCGCGGAGCTACTGCTGCAGGTGTTCCAATCATCCGTATACATGACCTTAGGCACTCCCATGTTTCACTTCTCATTGATATGGGTTTCAGTCCTCACCTTATAGCGGAACGCATCGGAGACACTGTCCAGATGGTAAACAACACTTACGGACACCTCTACCCTACCAAGCATAAAGAGGTTGCCGACAAGCTGAACCAAATAATAGTATCATTGTAGTATCAAAAAAGGACTCCCATTTCTGGAAGTCCTTAATTTATGCTATATTCTAATTACTCGATAATAGTAGCAACACGTCCAGATCCTACAGTACGTCCACCTTCACGAATAGCGAAAGTAAGACCCTGCTCCATAGCGATGGGATGGATCAGTTCGATGGTCATTTCTACGTTATCACCAGGCATGCACATTTCGGTACCTGCAGGAAGTTCGCAAACACCGGTAACGTCAGTTGTTCTGAAGTAGAACTGAGGACGATAGTTGTTGAAGAAAGGAGTATGACGTCCACCTTCATCTTTGGTCAGTACGTAAACCTGTGCAGTGAATTTCTTGTGGCAGGTTACAGTGCCGGGTTTTGCAAGAACCTGACCTCTTTCGATGTCAGTTCTCTGGATACCACGAAGAAGGGCACCGATGTTATCACCAGCCTGTGCTTCGTCAAGCATCTTACGGAACATTTCGATACCGGTTACAACGGACTTCTGCTTCTCTTCCTTGATACCAACGATTTCAACTTCGTCGTTCAGGTGAAGAACACCACGCTCTACTCTACCGGTTGCAACAGTACCACGACCGGTAATGGTGAATACGTCTTCTACAGGCATAAGGAAAGGCTTATCAGTATCACGCTGAGGATCAGGAATATAGGAGTCTACAGTGTCCATAAGTTCCATAATCTTGTCGCCCCAAGGTCCCATAGGATCTTCCAGAGCCTTCAGAGCAGAACCCTTGATAATAGGGCAGTCTGTGAAGTCATATTCTTCAAGCTGTTCTGTGATTTCCATTTCTACTAATTCAAGAAGTTCAGGATCGTCTACCATATCGCACTTGTTCATGAATACGATGATGTAAGGAACGCCTACCTGA
>ULJO01006579.1_pt1 | contig 19295 bp, 23 predicted proteins | sample 1950901 | NCBI WGS metagenome assembly ULJO01 (sample SAMEA4835474, study PRJEB28245) | human gut metagenome | biome: gut microbiome; material: fecal sample | place: Denmark | collected 2008
GAACAGTTAATTTTAAAAATAAATGAATATAAAGATTTATATGATTTTAATGAAATAATACCTATTTCCGCACTTAAAAAAAATAATATAAATACTCTTATAAAAGTATTAAGAAATTATTTACCAGACAATATTAAATATTATGAAGAAGGAACAATTTCTAATAAAACAATTCCATTTATGATTTCAGAAATAGTAAGGGAAAAAATATTTAATTTAACAGAAGAAGAAGTTCCACATTCAATAACTTGTATAACAGAAGGTATAAAATCAGATAAAACAAGCGCTAATATTAATGTAGCAATTATTGTAGATAGAGATTCCTTAAAAAAAATAATAATAGGGAAACAAGGTAATAAAATAAAAGAAATTGGTATATCTTCAAGAAAAGATATAGAACAGTTAATAAATAAAAAAGTATATTTAGAATTATTTGTAAAAACAATAAAAAAATGGAGAGATAAAGAAAAATATCTTCAGGAATTTGGTTATAATGATTTTGAAAACTGAATAAAAGTTTAAATAATTGCCATCATAAATTAGAAAGGTGGCTATTTATGAATAAAGAATTACTTTGGAATTTATTTAAAAAAACAGGAAAAATAGAATATTATATAAAATATAAAAAAGAGGAAAAAGATGAAAGCAGGAGACAAGTATAAACATTTTAAAGGAAAAATAGTAGAAATTGTATGTATTGCAAAGGATAGTGAAACATTAGAAGATATAGTTATATATAGAGAAGATGATAACTATTGGGCAAGAAAATATGAAATGTTTACTTCTTTAGTAGATAAAGAAAAATACCCAAATGTTAATCAGAAATATCGTTTTGAGAAGGTGAAATGATGATTGAAAAAGTAGAAGGTATTGTTATAAATGAAAAAGCGTATGGTGAAACAAGCAAAATAATTAATGTTATAACAAAAGAATATGGGATAATTGGAATAATAGCTAAAGGAGCAAGAACTTTAAAAAGTGAATTTAGAGTATCAACTGCGAAACTTAGTTATGCATATTTTAATATAATCTATAAAGAAGGAAAACTTTCTACTTTAGTAAGTGCAGATATAATTAATCCATTTAAAAGTATTATAAAAGATATAAATAAAATTAGTTATGCAGTATATATTTTAGAACTTTCAGAACAAGTTGTAAAACAAACAAATCAAAATATATTTGATCTTATGTTATCAGGATTGATTAAAATAAATGAAGGTTATGATCCACTAATAATAATGAATATTATTGAGCTTAAATATTTAGACTATTTAGGGGTTATGCCAGTACTTGATAGATGTTCGGTTTGTGGATCAACAAATAATATAGTGACATTATCTAGTGACAAGGGCGGATATGTATGTAAAAACTGTTATTCAACTGAAAAAATAATAAGCGAAAAAGCAATCAAATTAATAAGATTATTTTATTATGTTGATATATCAAAAATTTCAAAATTAGAAATAGGAGATGTATCAAAAAAAGAAATAAATGATTTTTTAGATATGTATTATGATAGATACACTGGATTATATTTAAGAAGTAAAACGTTTTTAAAAAATTTAGAAAAGGTTTAGGTGAATTATGCTTAATCATTATAAATATATAACAATTCCACTTATTACACTTGTATTATGCCAAATTATTAAATTTGGAATAGAATCAATAAAGTCAAAAAAACTAAAGTGGGGAAGACTATTTAATGGAAGTGGTGGAATGCCTAGTAGTCATACCTCATTTTCAACATCAATTACAATGCTTATGGGATTAAATTTTGGATTTGATTCACCTTTTTTTGCTCTTCCTTTAGTTTTTACACTCATAGTAGCTTATGATGCAATGGGACTTAGAATGCAAAGTGGTAAACAAGCAGAAGCAATTAATTTAATAGTAGATGAACTATTTTCAAATGATATTAAAGTTAATTTCGGAAAATTAAAAGAAGAACTAGGACATAAACCACTAGAAGTAGTGGGTGGCATAATGTTAGGTATAATAAGTGCTTTATTTTTTAATATTATAATGTAATTTATGGCAAATAACATATTCAATTATAAATATCCCTCATATTATAAACTAGATAAGGGGGATAAAAAATGTTATTTAATAAAAACTGTTGCTGCAATCGTCAAGGTGGATTTGGTTTTACTATGAATAATGGATGCTGTCAACAACAAATGGAAGGACCAGTTATGGAACCAACTATAACAAAATGTATAGAAAAAGAATTTTATCATGAAGTTCCACATTGTTGCCCAATACATACACATGTAGTAAACAAACATATTTACACTCATACTTATACACCACAATATACATGCAGCGAAGAAAATGTAGTAGTAAATAATGATTGTGGTAGCTGTTCAGGATTAGCAGGACGTTAAAATTTATAAAAATTTCACTTTTGTGAAGTTTTTTTGTTATAATATAATAGTGTAGAGGGATAGAATGAAGATAATTGAATTAAAAAATAACAAAACACTGTTAAAAGAATATGTAAAACTTTGTAATTTGGAATGGGGTACTAAAAAAAGTTTATTAGAAATGAACTTATATATAGAAAAAAAAGTTAATAAAATACTAGAAGATGATAAAGTAATTAGTGTACAAGCACTAGTAAATAATGATGAACTAATTGGATTTATATCTTTATTTAAATATGATGGAGATGAAAAACGTGATTTAACACCTTGGTATGCAACGATGTTTGTAAAAGATAAATATAGAAAAAAAGGGTATTCAAAAATATTAAATGACGCTATTATAAAAAAAACAAAAGAATTAAATTATTCAAAAGTATATTTAAAATCAAACTTAGTTAATTATTATGAAAAATTTGGAGCAAAATATATTGAAAATTTAAATAATGGAGAAAAACTGTATTACATTGATTTAGAGTAGTGTTATGAAAACGTTGTAAAATCCTTGTAAGATTAAAATATAATTATGATAATAAAAAATTTATATTGAATGAAAACAATTTAACACGAATTTAAAAAAATAATTAAAAAAAGAGGTAATAATATGAAAGCATTAACAATCAAAGAACCATGGGCAACTTTAATAATATCTGGATATAAAAAATACGAATTTAGAAGTTGGAAAACAAACTATCGTGGTAAAATATTAATTCATGCAGGAAAAACTTTAGAAAAAGACGTAGAAAAAAGATTTGAAGAATATAACTTAAAGTATAATATGGGTTATATAATAGGAGAAGCAGAACTAGTAGATTGTATATTGGTAGATGAAAAACTTGAACAAGAACTAATAAAACTTAATAAAACAGTTTATGGTAGAAGTAGGCATGTAAGAAGTTATGCTTGGAAATTAGAAAATATAAAAAAATATGAAAAACCAATACATATAAATGGAAAACTTGGATTATGGAACTATAATGAAGAAAATAATTAATAGCTTTTTACTATTTTCTTTTTTTTTCAATATAATATTGATATAATAAATATAGAAAAAGGTGATAAAATGAAAACATTGACAATAGATGGAAATGAAGCTAGTAGTATGTCTGCATACATGTTTACAGAACTTGCAGGAGTTTATCCTATAACACCATCAAGTCCCATGGCTGAACACATAGATGAATGGAAGCAAAAAAGAAAAAATGTATTTGATGAAAATGTTAAAGTAATAGAAATGCAAAGTGAAGCTGGTGTAGCTGGTTTTATTCATGGATCATTACAGGCAGGTTGTTTAACAACAACATTTACATCAAGCCAAGGATTACTTTTAATGCTTCCAAATATGTATAAAATAGCAGGTGAAATGTTACCTTGTGTTATACATGTTGCAGCACGTAGTTTAGCCACTCATGCACTTAGCATATTTGGCGATCATCAAGATATATATGCAACAAGAGCAACAGGATTTTCGATTTTAATGTCATCATCAGTACAAGATGCAAACTTACTTTCTGCAGTAGCGCATTTATCAAGTATAGAATCTAGTATGCCATTTATACATGCATTTGATGGCTTCAGAACAAGTCATGAAATAAATAAAATTAATACATTAGAACTTGATGAAATAAAAAAAATAGTAAATTATGAAAAAATAGAGAGTTTTAGAAAAAGAGCATTAAATCCTTTAAATCCAATAGTTAAGGGAACAACACAAAATGATGATATATATTTTCAAATAGCGGAAGCTAAAAACAAAACATATTTATCTATTCCAAATATAGTAAACGATTATATGAAAAAAATAAATGAAATTGCAAATACAGATTATAAACCATTTAATTATTACGGAAACAAAGAAGCAAAAAAAATTATTATCGCAATGGGTTCAGTTTGTGAAACAATTAAAGAATTTATAGATGAAAATAAAGAATATGGTTTAGTTGAAGTTCATTTATATAGACCATTTAGTAAAGAATATTTAATTAAAGAAATACCAAACACTGTTTCTAATATTGCAGTTTTAGATAGAACAAAAGAATCAGGAAGTGTAGGTGAACCACTTTATTTAGATGTTTTATCTGCTTTATCAAATTTAAAAGATAAACATTTTAATATAGTAGGTGGTAGATATGGACTTTCAAGTAAAAACACAACACCTGCTCAAATAAAAGCTATATATGATATGTTAGATAATCCTATTAATAATTTTACAGTAGGAATAGAAGATGATGTAACAAACCTAAGTTTAAAAATAGATAATAATTATAAAATAACTACATCAGATGAAATACTTATATATGGGTATGGTAGTGATGGAATGGTAAGTGCTTCTAAGTCAATTATTAAATTGATAGGTGAAAATACAGATAAATACGTACAAGGTTATTTTCAGTATGATTCAAAAAAATCAGGAGGAGTAACACTAAGCCATTTAAGATTTAGCACTCAAAAAATAAAATCTACATATTATGTTGAAAATCCCAAATTAATCGTGGTAACAAAAGATACATATTTAAATGATTTTGACGTAATAAATAAAATACAGAATAATGGAATATTTATATTAAATACATCAAAAACAGAAGAAGAAGTAAATGAATTTATAACTGAAAATATTAAAAAAACATTATGCGAAAAAAATATTAAACTATATATAATAAATGCTTATGATTTAGCCCAAAAATCAGGACTTAGAAATAAAATTAGTACAATAATGGAAAGTTCTATTTTAAAACTTTTAAATATAGTAGATTACCAAAAATTAGAAGAAAAAATAATTAAAAATATAAGAGAAAAATTTTGGGATAAGGGAGAAGAAATTGTTTCAAATAATATAGATGCAATAAAAAAAGTAGATCTATATTTAAAACAAATTAATTATGATAACAATTATAAAGAAATAAACAAGAAATCACAGACAATATTTGACTTAATTAAAGAAAGAAAAGGAGATACTATTCCAGTTTCAAAGTTTATGGATATTATGGATGGAAGTTTTGAGTGTGGAACAAGTAAATTAGAAAAAAGAAAAACATCAGAATTCGTACCATCATGGATTAATTCAAATTGTATAGAATGTAATCAATGTTCATTTGTATGTCCACATTCAGTAATAAGACCATTTATATTAAATGAAAAAGAATATAATGACAGCCCAGAATATATAAAAGAAAAATGTAAAAAAATGCTTGGAAAAGAAAATATGTATTTTATATTAGGAATATCAATAAAAGATTGTACAGGATGTGGTTTATGTATAAAAACATGTCCAAGTAAAGAAAAAGCACTTATATCAAAAAATATTGATATTGAACTAAGAAATAATGTACAAGAAATATATGATTATTTAGATAAAAACATCACATATAAACCAATCTTTAATAAATATACAGTAAAAGGTTCACAGTTCAAACAATCTAAGTTTTGCTTCCCAGGAGCATGTGCTGGTTGTGGTGAAACAGCATATATAAAAATTCTTACACAATTGTTTGGAGAAAACTTAATTATTGCTAATGCTACAGGATGTTCATCTATATATGGAGGAAGTATTCCAAGTATTCCATACTCATTACCTTGGATGAATTCATTATTTGAAGATAATGCAGAATTTGGATTTGGAATATTAAATGCAAATAACTATATAAGAACTAGAATAAAAAATATAATGGAAAATAATTTAGAAGGTAAAAATAAAGAATTATTTACTGAATGGTTAAATAATTATGATGATTATGAAATAACAAAAAAAGTTTATAATCTAATAGATTATAATGAAACTAAAGAATTATTAGAATTGAAAGACTATATTCCAAGTAGAACAGTGTTCATGATAGGTGGAGATGGATGGGCATATGATATTGGATATAGTGGAATAGATCATGTACTTGCAAGTAATCAAAATGTAAATATACTTGTACTTGACACTGAAGTATATTCTAATACTGGGGGTCAATCATCAAAATCAAGTAGAATTGGTAGTATTGCATCATTTACATCAGATGGAAAAAAACAAAATAAAAAAGATTTAGCTCGTTTAGCTCTTTCTTATCCTAATGTATATGTTGCTCAAATATCAATAGGAGCTAATTATAATCAAATATTAAAAGTATTTAAAGAAGCAACTTCATATAATGGACCATCAATTATAATTGCATACTCAACTTGTATATCACATGGTATAAAAGGTGGAATGAATAATAGTTTGGATATGAGTAAAATGGCAGTTGAATGTGGCTTTTTCCCATTATTTCATTATAATCCAACTGAAAAAAAATTATATTTAGATTATAAAGAACCTAACTTTGATTTATATGAAGAATTTTTAAACAAACAAACAAGATTTTCAATGCTTAAAACTATTAATAAAGAAAAATCTGAAGAATTACTTTTAAAAAATAAACAAAATTCTATAGAAAGATTTAATTATTATAAAAAACTAAGTGAAAAAACAAATTAAACCTTGTAATGAGGTTTTTTTGATATTTTTTTACAAAAAAAGAACAGTCCCCCTGAGAACTGTTCAATAAAAGAATAAAAAGGGGTTGGCTAGTGTGATACTAGCTCCAATTCGCCTAAATCGAATTGGTACTGCATATAATACTCATAAAAGGTTACTTTGTCAATAGTTTTTTAGAAAAAAATCAAAAAATAAAAGAAATTCATGTTTTAAATGGTATACTTATTATAGGATGTGAAATTATGAATATAGATTGTATAAAAGGAGTAGGACCTTCAATAATAAAAAAATTTGAGAAAATAGGTATAAATACTATAGATGAATTAGTTTCTTATTATCCATTTAGATACGAAATAATTAAGAGAAGTAATATAGATGAATTAGAAAATGATGATAAAATAATAATTGATGGAGTTATAGAAACTAATCCAAACGTTTTTTATTTCAACAGAAGATTAGATAAAATGTCATTCAAACTAAATACTGGAAAATATCTATTAAATGTAGTGATTTTTAATAGAGGCTTTTTGAAACAAACACTTAAAATTTCAACTAAAGTTATTATTATTGGTAAATATGATAAAAAACATAATACCATAGTTGCATCAGAAATAAGGTTAGGATTAATACCAGAAGTTCCTACTATAGAACCTATATATCATTCAACAAGTGGATTATCTTCAAAACAAATATCCACTATAATAAAAAAAGCACTTAAATATGACTTTAATGTTGTAAATTATATTCCAAGTAGATTTTTAGAAAAATATAAATTATTAGATAAAAAAGATAGTATATTTAAAGGTCATAACCCTAATAATATTTATGAACTTAAATCTGCACTTAATACACTTAAATATGAGGAATTATTTTTATTTATGATAAAAATGAATAGTTTAAAACTATCAAAAAGAAATAAAATTGGAATATCTAGAAATATTGATAGAAGTAAACTGGATGATTTTATAAGCAATCTTGATTTTAAATTGACGGAAGACCAATTAAAAAGCGTTGATGACATTTATAATGATTTATCTTCTTCAAATAGAATGAATAGATTATTGCAGGGAGATGTTGGAAGTGGAAAAACAATTGTTTCTTTTATAACTGTTTATATGAATTATTTATGTGGTATGCAAAGTGCGTTAATGGCACCAACTGAAATACTTGCAATACAACATTATAATAATATAAAAAAGCTTTTTTCAAATTATAATATAGAAATTGCCCTTTTAACAGGTAAAACCAAGTCTAGTGAAAAAAAGAAAATTCTAAATGATTTAAAAGAAGGAAAAGTAAATGTAATAATTGGAACACATGCTTTAATAAGTGAGAATGTTGTTTATAATAATTTAAGCTTAGTAATAACTGATGAGCAACATAGGTTTGGTGTTAATCAAAGAGGTAATTTAAAGAATAAGGGTTTGACTCCAGATATTTTATATATGAGTGCAACACCAATACCTAGAACTTATGCTTTAACAATATATGGCGATATGGATATTTCAAGTATACATACCATGCCAAGTGGTAGAAAAGAAGTAATTACTTATTTAAAAAACAATAATGAAATAAAAGATGTTTTAATTTTGATGAATGAACAATTAAAAATGAAACATCAAATATATGTTATAGCTCCACTTATAGAAGAAAGCGAAAAAATAAGTTTGGAAAACGTTAATGAGTTATATGAAAAAATGAATAAAGCTTTTGGAAAAATATATAATATAGGTATTTTACATGGAAAACTTAATAATGAAGAAAAAGAAAAAGTAATGGAGGATTTTAAATGTAATAATATAAATATTCTTATAAGTACAACTGTAGTAGAAGTTGGAGTCGATGTGGAAAATGCAACAATGATAGTTATATTTGATGCATTTAGATTTGGTCTTTCTCAATTACATCAGTTAAGAGGAAGAGTAGGAAGAAATGAATTACAATCATATTGTATTTTAGTTTCATCACATGAGACAAAAAGACTAGATATTTTAACAAAAACTACTGATGGATTTAAAGTAAGTGAAGAGGATTTTAAATTAAGAGGTAGTGGAGATCTATTTGGAATAAAACAAAGTGGCGATATGTGTTTTAGTGTTGCTAATATTAAAAATGATTTTAATATTTTAGTTAAAGCACAACAAGATAGTTTGGAGTTTTTAAATAATAAAGAATATTTACTTGAAGAAAATATCAATGTAAAAAAGATTATTGAAAGTTCTATAAATTTAGATTAGAATATTGACTTATTGTAATATTATCTATATAATTATAATAGCGTGATGATGTCACGCGGATACTCTTATGATTTTGTTTAAAATTATAGGAGTGTTCAACCAAAACCCCCTGAAGAGAGAGATAGAAAATTATCTCTCTCATTTTTTGGCTTAAAATAAGGGATTTCCATTTTTTGAAAATCCCTTACCACGAGTTTACCACTTATTTTTTACTAATTAATTTCATTTAATAGTAGGCTTTGAAGTTGAATAATTATTGTTTGCTTCATCCATTTTATTAACTAATTCAGATACTTCACTAGTATATAAATGACTATAAGTATTTAATGTTTCTTCTATTTTGGTATGACCTAAGAATTTAGCTACTAAAACAATACTAGCCCCTTTACTAATTAGAAAAGATGCACAACTATGTCTAAAGTCGTGTATTCTTATTTTCTTTAAGTGAGCGTTTTGACATAACATTTTTTGTCTTTCATTAGGATTATCAGCAACAATTGGAACATTACCTGTACCAAACACAAACCATTTCATATTAAAATTATTATATTGTGATTCTTTTTTATATAATTCTTTAAGATGTTCTAACAATTCTTTACAAATAGGCACGTTTCTAGTGCTTTTTTTTGTTTTTGTACTAGTAAACTTCCATTCTTTACTTGAATATCTAGTAGGTATTTGTTTATTAACTCTTAATTCTTTTCTATCAAAGTTAATATCTTCCCAAGTAAGACCTCTCATTTCACCATTACGTAATCCACAAAAATATAATGTTTCAAATAAACATATATATTTTAGGTCTGTTTCATAACTAATGAATTTTTTAAACTCATCGAAAGTGTAGAACTCCATTTCTTTTGGTATTTCATTAGGGTCAGTAAAATTGGTCATTTTATTATAAACACTTGTAAAGTTGAAATTATAATATTTAGTACCAAAGTTTAATATAGCCTTAAGAAACTTTAATATATCGTTCTTGTAACTGTTAGCGATATTCTTTTTATTCATTATCTTTTTCCATTTTTCAAAATGACTAATATTAAACTCATTCAGTTTTACTTCATCTAATATTTCTAGGAATGGAACTCTATCTTTATATGTTTGAAAAGTTGTTTCCTTAACTAGATCCTTTTGATGTTCATAAAAAGCTAAATATAAGTCTTTAAACTTCATATTTTTATCATCTATAAGTTCTTTCTCAGAATTTAAGAAATCTCTTTCAGCATCTTGAGCTTCTTTCTTAGTAAAATAATTTTTACTATAATGTTGTTTTTTCCTGCCAGTTAAATCAGAATAAAAAACTCTAAAGTACCAACTTCTTCCATCCTTTGACCTCTTTTTACTATTTTTTGAATATTGATATACAGCCATTATTTTCCCTCCATTATTGCTATATTTTTTGGTTAATGCTATAATTGAGGTACACAAAAAAGCATTCTTCGCGGAATTGATTTATTGTGTACGCTTTATAGCGGATAGAGTTAGTGTTACCAGCACCAGCTCTTTTTATTTGTTATTAAGTTTATCTTTTAATTCATACAGTTTCTTTTGAATTAACAATATGTTTAATGCATCTAAATCTTCAGTTCTAATACCTTTGTATTTATTATCTTTGTTAGTAGTTTCTATTAAGATAGTATTCTCATAGGTTTTCTTTGCTTCTTCATAATCACTATTTTCTATTTTGTCTTTGTCTAAACCTTTGAATAATACATCTAGAGCATTACCTTTATAATCATCCCATAAGAAATCAGCAATTAATGAAAATATATTAGTATCATCTTCATGAGCAATTAAATAATTAATAACTAAAAACTTATCAAGAATTGCTTGCTTAAATCCTAGTAACGAATCTTTGCTATTAACAAAGTCCATATATTTCTTAAGTTTTATGATAGATTCATCAGTTAAACCTGTAACGTTATTTATAGCTTTGTTTTCTATATCTGGTGTTTTTAAATCTGTTAAACCAAATAGATAATCTAAACTTACGCCTAACTCTTTAGCCATCGCAGGAAGTAGTTTTGATTCTGGAAGTCTTTTACCACGTCTATAATTAGATATTCCTCCTGTGGAAGTGTCAGTATCTTCAGAAAACTTTTCTTGTTTGATTTCTTGAAGTTCTAATTCATCATTAAACCTTTTAGAAAAAGTCTCTAATATATGTTTGTAATCTCCTGTATAAGCTTTTGCGTTAACAACATTATCCTTTATGTCTGCTGGGTCAACAGAATAAACAGCTTTTCTTTTTCTACTCATAACTCCTCCTTTGTGAAACTTAACGGAATTTTCACTAGATATTAAATTTCTTTAATTTAAATCTTTTATAACATATTTTGTGATAAATTGTTAAACGTGAACGGGAAAATTAAGTTTCACGTATAACATACATTAAAATTTGTATGTTGTCAATAGTTTTTTGAAAGGAGTTTGATATATGGTTATGAAAAGATAGTTTATACAATTATGTATTATTAATTTTATTATATGCACTTATGATAAGGAGGACTGATAAAGTGTGCAATGATAATTCATATTCCGCGAAGAATATTCTTGAGATAGTATCAAAACAATACTGTACTACATCAGATTTAATGATATTAACTCATTCAGGCAAAAATACTTGCCTTAAAATTAAAAAACAGCTCAGGGAAGAACTTGAAGCTCAAAACTATTTTTTACCTAAAGCTGTATTACCTATGGATAAGGTTGTTGAATTTCTGAAAATTAATATACCATATCTTAAGAAAGTAAGTAATCTTAACAATTTGGATACTTCATTGATAGGAGGTCGTTCTTATGAGACTAACTCTTAGACGCTTGAGAGACGCGAATGGTCTAACTCTCAGAGAAGCATCTCGTAGGTCAGGCATCTATATTAATAAAATTATAGCCTTCGAGCATTATCAAAAAGTACCATCACATTTAGAGGTTATCAGATTGCTAAAGACTTATAATTGTAACTTTTATGAAGTATTCTATTTAGTCTTTAGTGACATAGATGACCATGTATGTTACGAAAAGGAGATATAATATGGAACAAAAATTATACACTATTGATTCAATAAAAGACCTGATTCCAGTTCTACCTGTAGATTATAAAGACCAAAGTATTCTATCAGAAGAATCAGAAGATATGAATTTAGTTAACTATTTCTTTAGCAGTATCACTTGCGGTGATACTGCTGTTGAAAAACTATTATATGAGGTCATTGGATATTCATTGGCTAAGACTTCTATGCTTTGCCGTGGATTTTTATTCCGAGGTGCTGGTCGCAATGGAAAAAGCAAGATTTTTCGCATCTTGGAAGCACTTCTGGGAGACGAACTGTGCTCTCATGAACATCTAGAGAAACTTTCGGGGACAAAACCTGGTGCCAAATCTACCATTAAGAATTTAAATGGTGCCACTTGTAATATAGCTGAAGATCAAAAACCTTGCCGATACATAAATACCAGTTTATTAACACGTGCTATTTCTGGTGAGCCAATAGCAATCAGTGACACTGAGACAATGGTACCTTATGCAACAATGTTGTTCTCGGTAAATGAGGTGATCGATTTTAAGGAGACAGGCCTTTATATCACGGATAGACTTATTTTAATTGACTTCAATGCTACGTTTACTGACTCTAACAATAATAGATACGTTAATATAGGTGAGGAGTTGTGCAAACCTAAACCATTACAAATTATTGCTACTCGAGCAATTAATGCTTTTGTGGAAGTATTAAATAATGGTAAGTTTACTATTCCTCAAACTGTTGTAGAATCAACAAATAAGTATTTCTTAGAATGCAATAATGTTGCTGAGTTCTGCAAGATGTATCCAATTAAAAAGTTTATAGCTAAGTCCATTTATTATAAGGAGTATTGTACATGGTGTAATTATAATAATAAAGAGGCTGTATGCAATACCAAATTTGGTAGAGAGGTCTTAAATCTAGGTTATCATGCTGAAAGGTATTCGTTTAAGAATGATAGAAAGACTTACTATACAGCACCTGACTTTGATAATAATAAAGCTCAAGACGTGTATCAGAAATACCTTACTGATAATGGTATTAGTGAAATAACAGCTCAAAGTTTGACAGAAGAACAAATGATGGCTACTTTTGGTAACTGCTCATTTGCCGATTATCAGACTGAAATGCTATATTCCGATAACATACCGGAATAATCGTTTAAAGCCCTCTACAAGCTCATAGGAGCCTCTAGGAGGGCTTTTATTATATACGGCGATAAAAAATTTGTAAAATAAGAAATGTCTCTGTAAGGCTCCTAGAAGCTCTACCACAAGAAAAGTTAGGGGAAAACCTAGCTCTATTAGAGATTTTACAATGCAGAAATTTATAATTGCATAGTAAAATCATTAAGAAATGGTTTAATTGCTAAATAAAAGAGCTGGTGAATGGAACCCAGCTCTCTTATATAGGTAGTATTATTCTATGCCACTATGGCACTATGCCAGATAGTGGCACGGAACTTACATATACATTAGAATATAAGAAAACTATAGTTAATATACTATAGTAATTCTTACTTAATAATTTAATTTCTATTTGTTATTTCTTATTTCTTAGTCTTTCTTCTATCTCTTTTAATATTATTACGTTAACTTTTATTAATATTGTTAGTACTATTGTTATTTAGTCTCCCACTTTTCCTCGATTTCTAGAGAAACCAGAAAAAGGTTTTCTTTTAAAAAATTATTTTCATTTTCCACTTATCACATCCATTCATAATAATACATACGACTCGAGTAATAATATAGAAATATCTCTCCGTAATTGTATATACTTTGTTGTTATATTTATATACGATAGTATATAAATATCCATTAATTAGATGTGAATCGTGCTCGTTGTAATCTATATCATATTTAATATACGAAGTATATTAAATATCCATTCATTAAACTTCATTCTTTATTAGAATCTTATCAACTAAACCATACTTTAAAGCTTCTTCAGCATTAAACCATCTATCTTTTAGTTGAATATCGTGTCTAACTTGTTTGATAGTTTTACCCGTATTATTAGCTAACAATTTGATAACTCGTTCATTTAGTGTATTTGTATGTTCATAGTTAATCTTTAAATCATTAACTTTGCCCATATTAAAAGCTGATACTTCATGAATCATTATTTCACTATTTGGTGTAATAAATCTTTTCCCTTTAGTACCACCACTAAGTAATATTGAAGCCATAGAAGAACAGCGACCTATACAAATTGTCTTAATATCGCTTTTTATCATTTGCATTACATCATAAATAGCCATACCATCTGGAACAGATCCACCTGGAGAATTGATATACATTGTTATATCTTTATTTCCTTTCAAGGTATCTAGTTTCAATAATTGGTCTATAATTTTTTCTGCTTCTTCGGTATCAATTTGTTTACTTAGTTTTATTATACGGTTATCAAATAAATTAACATTTGATGGTGTTCTTGGTTTACTATCTCTTTTATTATTTTTTGATTTACTATTAGTCATTCTTTATCCTTTCTTAGACTTTAAAAGTCTTCTTAACTCTTAAGTGTTTAATAAAATATGGTAGATTCAACTTATCAAAATCATGTGAATTTTCTCCATGTATTGGAATTATTACTTTAGGTTTTACAATATTACAAACATCCTTTATACCATCTGGAGTAGCATGTCCACTAGTATGAAGATAATAATAGTTTTTAGGTACAAAACTAGCTATACTTTCATCAGCAGTTTTTCCTTCTATATATCCTAACCATTCAGAATAAATGAATAAGTTTTCTTTAAAGTTAGGACTATGCATAAATTTCTTCGAAAAGTAATTACTTCTAACTAACATACAAAATCCTTTATTAACCATATCATCATAGATTTTACTATCGAAATGCTGTACATCCGAAAAATCATAATAATCAGTATGAATATTTGTAGTTTCTGTTACATAATCAAGAATCTCTTTTTGATAATCATCACACAAGAATATTTTATCTCCAGCTTCTTTATTAGCATGGTAGAATGAAGCAATTCTATCAATATTAGTAGAAGCACACATTATAAAAACATACTTATTATTCTTTATTAAATTAACTGCTTCTTTTTGTAATGATTCTTCTGTTACAAAGTTCTCATCAGTTCTTGATAAAGTAGTGTGTTCACATATTAGAGCATCTACTTTACCAATTCCTTTTAAAAGATTTGGAATATCTTTTCCAATAGGTCCATGAGTTCTAAAATCTCCTGTATGTAGGATTCTTTTTTCACCATCTTCTACAAGAAACATGTAACTATCAAAAGCAGAGTGGTCTACTCTAATAGGTGTAATCTTAATATCTCCTATATTAATTGGTATATCAGGTTCAAAAGTCTTGAAAGCATGTAGTCTATCAATATGCTTTTGTGTAATATTAGATAGTCTTGGTTCTTTCATTTTATTTTGATAGATAGTGAAAATATCTTTAGCCTGTTCTCCAATATAGATAGGAATTTTTTTCTTTACCTTCATATATTCACCAACATGGTCTAAATGATAATGAGTTATAAATACTGCATCACATTTTTTACTAATGCGTGTTATATTCACTTTAACTTTACTTACGACATTTGGAAGATTAGCTCCAACATCAATTAGTATTCTTGCTTTTTTAGTCTTGATTTCGGTTATACATCCACCAATTTGGTCAACTCCTCTGTGTATTTTGATTTGCATGATTAAAGTTGACCTTTCTAATTATTGTAACTTTTATTACTTGATAAGAAAGTTATTTTTTCAGCAATAACTTGAGTGATTTTTCTTTTGTTACCATCGTTTGATTCAAAGTTATTAGTTTGAATTCTTCCCTTAACTCCAATAAGGTCACCCTTTTTGCAATACTCAGCAGTATTAATAGCTATACCACCCAATAAAATACAATCAACAAAATCTGTTTCATATTCGCCATCTGCATTCTTATAACTTCTTGGTATTGCAATTGTAATTTGTGATTTTTCTTTATCTTCTCCAGCATTCACAATTTCTGGACTACTAGTAAGTCTTCCGACCATAACAACTTGATTTAACATAATTTAAACATCTCCATTTCTTTATTTGTTTTTCACTAGCGTAGTAATAGCTTAAACATTCTTTCTAAACAGTTCTTCTTAGGTCTAACTAAACCTTTAATATCGTAGTAGTATCTATCAATTAAATACTTGGTATAAGCAGTAGCATATTCGTAGTTATAGAGATCATCTATGTATTTTTGCACTTCAGCGATATCTCTATTTCTTCGAAGAAGTATTAATTGTTCTGATATGTTGTTCTTTTGTTTAATAATATTCCTAACCACTTTAGGAACTTCCTTCTTAATATCAGCTAGTTCCTCAAAAGTAATCTCTTTATTAGCAAACTTTATTAAAGACTTAATGTAGTACAAAGCAAGATATCCAGTAAGATATTGTTTAAAACTAAAAATCTTTATTTGTTCTTCTTGCAAGACAAATGAATATCTCATCTTCTTGTTATGAACAACTATCTTATTGTTTGATTTAACTCTTAGATTTGAAAACACCTCTTTTCTTTTGTTCTTTTTCGTTTTTGCAGATTGAATGTTGTTGAAAACTAATTCATTAAAGTAGCAAACATTCTCTTCAAAACTCTTGTTCATTAATAGCCCCTATTATGATGTAACATATTCTTGTTTTAGAAACAGAACACAAAAAAAGAGTTAAGGACTCTAACTCTTTTCGATTAAAATTGGACATTTACTATGTCACTATGCCATTGTAACATTAATCTTTTTTAGACCATCTTAAGTAGTCATCTTCATTAGTTGTACAAGAAATGCTTCCAAAATTAGTGTAACATTCTGCATACTTTTTATCTCCCTCATACATATTGAAGAAAATATTCTCATTAGGTCGATATTTCCATTCAATATCTTTTACATCATAAGTATGAGTTTGATATAATCCTGTTTTACCATCATCAAAATTACACTCTTTTTTAATATCTTCTGCATTATCATAATTGCCAACAGAACAAATTTTTCTTTTAATAATGTTATTTTCTACACTATATACATAGTAATACGTAATACCAGTATACTTTTCAGCTCCTGAAGTATATTTTTCTCCTTTGTATATACCTTGTAATTCGCTAGGAATTGATGTTGGATTTTTTTCTTCTTCCTCATCACATCCTGTTAACGTAAATATACATACAAATGTTATTAAAACTAAAAAATATTTTTTCACATTTTACCTCTTTCTATTTTTTTGTGATATTAACTATCATCTTTTCATCAGTATCATATGGACTAAATGGAAAGCCTTCATAGGTTTTAAATGCTTTGCCATCAACTGTAACATTATAGCTAAAATTAGATATTAGTGCATTAATATTATCCCCATATTTTTGCTTGTCTTCAGAAGTATATATTTGCCAATTATTAGATGAATTTGATTGTTTAATGGTATAATCTTTTCCATATTTTTTGTCTAAACAATTTTTAATTACCAAACTTGAAGAACTTTCAGTTAATGAATATGAAACTGTAAAATTACAAGTAATTTCTTCATCATTATATTTTAATAAGAATTCTTTATTCCTTTCATATAATGGTAGATTTTCAATAATATCTTTATTAAATGTTTTATCTACTTTTGAATAAATAATTTTATTAGTTTCAGTTTTTCCAGAAGGCGATACATTAGGGTATATATATTCAGTACAACTAATAGTATCTTTAGTTTCACCATAACAAATTAAATCATAAAATTGTTCTCCATTTGAAAAATAAAATATTTTAAATCCATCACCATCAATTTTATATTGGTGATATTTATTAGTATTTTCAGTTTTTGGAGATGTACTATAATAATCATCTCTATAATACTTTTCATCTTTATACAATACCTCATAAAATGATGAATCTTCTGTAATACAAATTAAATGCTCAGAATTCTCTGGACTTTTATAACATCCTTCCTCAATATTTAATTGGCTAACCATAACATTACTGGGTGTTTTAGTTTCAGTAACACATCCAGTTAAAGCAAATATACATACAAATACTATTAAAACTAAAAGATTTTTTTTCATTTTCTTCCTCCTCGATTATATTATATCATCTTTTTTAAAAATAATCTAAGCATTTAACTTAAATTGTTTAAGTTTTTAGTTTATGGTTAAAACATTTATTTTTGAAGATAATAATTACTGAGATTTGCTAAGTGAATTACTGAGATTGGAGGGGAACAATGAGTTATAACGACGAATATAAGAGAGAGCTTTTCAAACTTATTGGCAAAAACATTAATTATTATCGCTACCATTGTAACAACAGTAGAATTATGAATGAAAAAGGTTTTGTTACTATTGAGAAGCTGGCAGAAGAGATAGATAGTAGTCCTAATATGCTTTATAATCTTACTGCTGAGAATGTCGAACAAGGTGTTTCAGTAGTATTCATTGATAAAGTTGCAAGAGTTCTTGATGTTGATTTATATTGTTTCTTTATGAAAGAACAAACTTTAAATCCACCTAAATACACTAAATAAGATTTACATTAACTAAACGACTGGTCAAGTTGTTTTTTTATTACTTAAAATATTTAAGTTATTTACTTAATTTCGATTCTAATTCTTTTAATAATATGGTACAATATAATGTGAATGGGGACTTGTAATGAAAACAAATAAAGACAAGTACAGAGGTAACTTAGAACTAGATACTTTAGATCAGTTAAATTCTATAGTTAATGATATTTTAGACACAAGAGGACTAGCTATTATATTAAATCAGTACTTTGATGAATCAAGAAGAACAGAACAAGAGCACATGTATGAATACTATGGTGTTCTTAATGTAGAAATAATGCAACGCCTTCTTGATTTAGCTGAAGGGTTAAGAGACATTGTTAGTGAAATAGATGTTAAGAGGTGATTACATGACTAAAAGAATATTTCAATTATTAGGTGTTATTGGAATTATAGCTATAAGCGTATTGGCATTTGTTATACCTTCTAATCCATATAAAACTATTTCTGCTTTAACTATGATGAGTTTTGATAAACCATTATGGTTGTGTCTAATTGTTGGTGGTGGATTCATCTATCTAGTAACTTTATATTCAATTTATGATAAACTAACTAATAAATAATTAATATGTTATATAATTAAATACCCTATATAATTAATAATAATAG
>ULJO01002950.1_pt1 | contig 18920 bp, 21 predicted proteins | sample 1950901 | NCBI WGS metagenome assembly ULJO01 (sample SAMEA4835474, study PRJEB28245) | human gut metagenome | biome: gut microbiome; material: fecal sample | place: Denmark | collected 2008
ATCATGTTGTTAATCAGCTTGTTGTGCGCGTAGTAACCTTCTATGATTGGTGGTATGCGTACCCTATGTAGAACCTGCTTTCCGACTGCTGGTTAATAGAAAATGTCTTGCAAATATTGATAGCTATTGTATTCTTCTATGCGCTATCCGTAATCTGTCGTGTGATATTTTTCCATAATTGTTTCATGAGTTAAGTTCGTTGATGTAGAATGTTCTTGATGCAAAAATCGAAGGACAAACTTTCGCAAAAGGGCCTATTTGAGCCCCCTTTGCAAAGTCTGTCTTCGGAAAAGATTGATTGCTTTTGTAATAAATATGAGTATTTGCTTTTATAATATTTCTTGACAATGCATTCTTAAAGAAAAAAAATCATCATATCTTTCATTTCCTAGATTGATAATTATTAGGTTATGTTTAGCTCGTGTTAATCCAATATATACTAACTCAGGGCTTACATGTTCTGTATTTTCGACTATAAGTGTATGTATTTCCCAGCCTTTAAAACTATGAATTGTAGATATTTTTATTGTGCCAGATCTTAGTATAAGTTCATTCTTACGAACTCGGCATATATCTTTAGAAATGGATGCATTTCGTGCGTAACCTCGTACCCATTAACAAGTTGATTATACTTGAAATATACATTGATTAAACTATCATTTTTCCTCGGGAGTTCTTTCAAAGTATTAATCCAGGCGTAATCAGCAGAATTAATATTTGAATTGGAGGGTTGCTTACCTTTACAACCCAGTAATAGTAATGCAATCAATATGGATATGCAGGTCTTCATTCCTCAAAATAGGTTAATGCACGAGCCTTTAATAAATGTCGAATCTTGCTCAATGGAAGAATAACTTTGATTGTTCCTGCTGCATGACAATCAACAGCTCCTTGATTGAAAATAAAAACAATTCCTTTGGGCAAAAGTATAAAGTTATCTATCCATCCTAAATGGTTTTTATCTAATACTTTAACACCCAATTTTTCATTTATCAGAGAGAGAATTTGTATTTTGGCATTATCATTGAATAAATCGTTTAAAAAAATTCTATTGCCCGACTGCAAGTCGTAACACGAACAGGAGACCCAAGGTGCTCCATGTGCTCCACCCAAAAAATTGTTTTCATTGGAAAAGAATGCAAGCACCTTATTGTGGTTGATTTTTATAGCAGAAACTTTTTCTAAGAAGCGATAAGAAACTCCCAACATTGGCTCTGGTACATTGGCCAGCATAGATTTTTCATACCGTTTTTGTGCTTGTTCCAATGACATTATGGAATCTGTCTGGAAAAACTCTTGAATCAATTGTTCTTTAATTCGTTTAACGAGAAATGCGCTGTCGCTTGGGAAAATAAATTGATAAGTAAAATCGAATACCGCTCCATTTCTGAATGTCAAGCCATATTTCTTAACAGTAATTGTATCGAATGATATTACTTGGCTATTTTGAGCATAAGAACAGTTCAATATTGATAAGATACCCAATGCGATAGGTATCAGTATGCAGTTCTTCATCATCTGTGACGCATTTTGTAAATATATCCGATAGCCTGTGGAAATTATGTCACTTAATCCGTTTCTATTCTCTCCACATTCTTATAAACTCCATTGCATCCTCATATCGGTTGAAGTCATTCTTAGGCAACTGCTCAAACATCGCCGCCGACTTTTGCATCATCTTGATAGCATTCTCTAAATCGCCTGTCAGTTCGTATATGTATGCTTTTTCGAAATAGACCATTGCTTTCATGGGGCAGATCTTTCCATATTTCTGTTCTGCGTATTCCAGCATATTGTCATATAGCTGCTGTGCGTTGTCAGTTTGTCTAGCCTGCAAATATTCGGAAATCAGGTCAAACATCATTTCCTCTTTCATTGCTGGATTGGAATATTTCCGAGCAATAGAATCTGCTTGGGCTTTTTGCACAAAGACATTCAGTACACTGTCTCCTCCGACTGTTCCTACATTGAAATTCTGTACGACATCGTTCAGCATTTCATCATAGGTCTGTTGCGGACGGGGAGTGTCACATGCAATAAACAGCAAGGCGAATGGGATTATCAAGTTGTTTTTCATTATCTTATCTATCTGTGGGTATGGGACCAATTTATTCAAAGGGGCTATATGAAGCCCCTCAGAACAGGTCGGTCCTTATTTACTAATTCTTACCATAATTTATTCTCGGGATGCTCCTTTATTATGGACAAAATCCCCTCTTTCGTAAGTTCAGCCTCTTCTTCGCTTATATCTACGGCTCTCACTTGATAATCTACAACGGTATTTTCTTCAGTTACGCAACTATAAATCCAAGCATTAAAAATTTTGTTCGGAGCATCTAAAAAAACGAAATAAATAAACATGCCACCACTAATAAATGGCTCAGCGTTAAATATTGCAAATTTCCCCTTTAACGCAAATTTATAGGGCTCTAAAACGTCATCTTTAATTTCTCCTTTGTAACACGCATCAATGTATGTGCGTAAAGTACGGAAATAATCATTGTCGAACCAATCTTTTTTCCGTCCAGTTTCCGAAACGAATGTCATTCAATCCTTTTGAAACATTGCTCGTGGAATCTGGTAATGTCTCAATATCGGTTTCTTCTGCAATTTGCTCTGCTGTGGAATCGGTTGTTCTTATTTCAATAGATTGTGTGGTAGATACTTGCTGGGAATGTCGATTTCCGCATCCTGTAATCAATAATACAAGTATCAGTATGTAGTTCTTCATGGTCAATGTTAGTAAAATCTTTGTGAAAAATATATCACCCTATTTTAGTTTCCAGCATTATAAATAATCGTCTGCTGTATTCGATTGAGTGCAATGATAATAAAAGAGGAGTCGCTGTTTCATCATATCAAAGATATTTTGCAGTGTAATCCATTTGTATTTATCTAACCGAGCACTCATTTCAATATCTCCTGCAAGTAAATCCAACCATTGTTTATGAATTTTAGGCAATGAAGTTCGAACATTCGAATTTGCAGCCTTTAATAGATAACAATAGTATTTATCAATTAACCGTCGTAGTTTTACATAATAATATTTATCGCAGACTCCGATGTCATAGCGACTAATAGCCCTATGTTCTAAAAAAAATGCAGACGCATTTAGCCAAAGTGTATCTTGTGCAAATTCCAAAGACAAATTAGAATCATAAGCCCCATCTTCCACAGGCAATTCAACAATGGTTGACGTTATTCGTTCTTTGTATGGTTGATATATTCTTTCCAGTGTATCTACGAAAGCAACAAACTCATCGTCATAATATGCAATTGCTAAATTAAGTGGATGATGATAGTTTTCATAATATATTTGGGCTTTCTCTGTACATATATGCAATATAGAATCTAATGTATATTGTGTGTTTGTCCTGTTTAAATCTTCATTCAGTATTTCATCATTGCTTGTTTGTTGTATCCGATTTCCACACCCCACAAACAGTAAGGTGAAGATGGGGAGTAAATAGTTGGTCATTGCAAATTCCTGTTTATTCTGTTTTGCAACTCTTTGTCTTTGTATCCGTTCCTTTTGGCTTGTTTCAACCAATATTTTGCTTGTTCCCAGTCTTGCTTGTCCGCATAGTAGTATGCCAGATTCCGTTGAGCCATCCACTCGTTTTGTTCAGCGACTTTGCACCACCAGATAATAGCTGAATCAATATTCGGTTTCTCTCGCCCAATCAAATCGGGGCGGTAGGCATAATAACCACCCAATTCGATTTGTGCCTCTCCACAGCCTGCCTCTGCTGACTTAAAAAGGTTTTCGATTGCCATATCTTTATCTCCAATTTCAAACAGCATCCAACCAAAGAATTGGTAGTATTGCTTATCAGCCAATTTCTCGGCCTCTGTAAATGGTCTTTCAGGTTGGCTTTGGCAATAAGCGAACAAAATGCCTGTCAGTATAAGTAAGTAGTTTTTCATTGCTCGCTTTTGTCTTTGCAAAACAATCCCTTGATTTTATGCCAAGCATAGTATTGCCATTGCCAGCGCATCTGGCAACTTGTGTTGCTTTCGATGGTCTGACGGTCTGGATTTACCCATACACCACCTTTCTCTATCCAAATCGTATCTCGTGTTTCGGGCTGAATCAGCAGATTGCCATGCCGCTCATAATGAACTTTTAGATAATGTTCGGGAGAAGAGCAAACCGAATCTTGCGGAAGAAGCACAGAATGCATGGGGAAATCTCTGTTCCCAATCGCATATATTGCCCCCCCTGTCTTTACTATAATCTGTCTGCCATTTGATCAGTGTAATAGATATTAGGCATTGCGACTGCAAAATCCAACATGAGGATGGTTGCCCAAATCCATATTTTTCCGAATGGGGCAAGGTATGACGCTTGTGACGTTCTGAAAAATATAGGCAGAACAGATGCCAAGAGAATAAATCCGAAGCAACATAAGATTCTCATCATTCTATAATTGTATAGTTGAATCCCTATGTCGGCATCTGAGGAATCATAAAACCACCTCGGGAAAGGTTCTGCTTTGTACCAAAACATCATTACTGCAAATAAGAATAGGTACATTCCAATTGTAACGAGTGGTATCAGTTTTGCCCATTTACGGATGTTGAACCAAATGATAGCTAACGTAATCACAAATTGCCAAATGCCTGTAAGAGTCTTGTGATGTTCTCCTATGGGAGACCAGATAAAAAGGATAAGAACGGCCAGCAAACTCCCTACAATGTAGGCAGTTCTTACAAGTATCTTTTTAAGGGTAGGATTAAGGGTCATGGTTTTAGTTTTTGAGAGTTCATTCATTCCTGCAACAACAAAAACACCTGTTTATGACAAAGTAGAGGGGCATAAAGAATAATGCATTAAAAAAAATCATAATGATCATAATGATCAATATTACCATGTATGCAAGGTGTTAATAAAACACCATGAGTAGTATCCATCAGTCCATAAGAATTTTCATATTTCTTCATGAAAATAATCAATGGGCGATTGCTATCATCAGGATTGGCTACTTGTACGCTATCATAAATCGGGGGGATAACTATTTGCATTGTATTTATAGATATAATGCCCATCAGACCATTGCTTTTAAAATACTTCCAGCCCAAATAATTTAGAAAAGAGGGCCCTCTTAATCCGCTCTTTTCTGTTTCATTCTTTTGTGACTTACGTTGCAGCATACTTTCCCAATCTTGTGCAGAGCATGGTGTATAAGATAATATATCTGCATTGTAATTAGGTGAGAAGAATCCGTATTGTTTTCCTCGTCTTACATATATCAAATCACCCTGTTTAATAATTTCATGATATCGGTGATGCACTGTAATTTTTCCTGTTTCATGAGATAAGATTCCCCACATGCCAAACTGTTGATATTTCGCATGCCTTTTCCAAAATGGATATATTTGCTCAAATTGTAAAGGAACAATAGTTCGTATTTTCCCATCCTCATATCTCGCAAGTCCTGTTAAACGAGTTGTCTCTGTTTTTATCTTAAACACGTGATGCTTGCTGATATATTCAACGGAAATACATGTGGTAGGTAATAAAAGCCGCTTACCGTCTGACCCAATAATTGAAGTCCAATAGTGCTTATTTGAACTATAATCATTGTTATTCGTATCATTGACTAATACATAATTGCCATCAATAAGTTTAATATGTGACCTTTCGTATTCTAATGGTACAATCTCTTTATGAGTTCTGGTGATTACTCCCCACAATAGCTTGTCATTTTCAGAGTATGAAGTTGCTTTATAATATCTTGCAACCTCTATAAGATCTCCACATATATTGCCGTATATATAATATTTATCCAATGGTAATGTAATCTGTTGTTCTGTCCCATATTTGCATATTTCAAACCCTTGTCTATCAATTAAAAAATCATGCGCGAATTTCTTACCTACACGATAATACTCACCGTATTCTTGAGCTGAATGATATACAGGTGGGATAATAAATTCTCCTGTATGGTCAATAAAACCATAAAGGCATTCTCCATTCATCCACATTCCGACTTTAGCTTGCCCTTTTTTAAAATCATAAGTTTCATGGCAAGAAGATGATAGATTAATAACTTTTTGCCCATTGATATTTATATATCCTCGTTGTTTCCCTTGTTTATATTGGGCCAGACCCTCATGAAAATCTCCCAAATAATCATACTCAAATGGAATAACAATTTTATTCTGAATATCAATCATTCCATATTTGTTATTTAGCTTAGCTGGAACAATCTCTATTTCAGTAAAGTTCCCCAAATTTTCATAAATAATGGGAATGACAATATTGGAATTATCATCCACATAACCGCAGTAATATTTTGTATTGTAGGTAACTTCATCATAATGTAAATAAGCTACACCGAATATATTCTTATACTGATGAAACTTAGCACATTCAATTTTTTGAAATTTGATATAAGGGAGTTCCTTGAATTTAGAGGTATATATAAAATCTGTGTGAAAATTTTTGCTGAAACAATCATCACTCCATAATGCCTTTTCTGCTATTATATCAAGTCCATTTTGCATCTCTGCTATGGTGCAATGTGTGCAATGGTGAGTGAGAGCATCAATCGGATAACCACAATATTTGCATAGACAAGATACATCAACGGTTATATATTGTGTCATTTTCATAATTTACCTATTGAGTTGTAAATCTCTAAAATCTTTTAATGCCCATTGTGCCCCTTTACGGGTCACTTCATCATATATTTCGAGTGTATCAAATCCTAGTATAATCAGTTGCCGAACCAACCCTCTATTTAAAAGGATAACACGTCCAATACCTAACATATCTTCTTTTGTCAAGGATTGCTTTGATCTGATTCGGAAACCCGTACGAAGGAATGAAGACATTTCATGTTTGAACCCTCCATTGCCCATAGAAATGGACGCATCTAATAATAGTGGCACAGCCCCTGATATATAAGCCTCTTGTGCATTATTATTCCACTCATTCAGCAAACTGTGTCGTTCCGAGACATTTCGGAACCATTTAACAATTCGATCCCAAATCATTGTTGTGTAAGAGCCTTTATAATGGTCTTTTCGCTTATTTTAGTCTCGCCATCGTTCAACCTACATATCCACTCTCTGTATTCTGCAGTATTAGCGTCTGTATCAATATAATTCCAATGTTTTAGAATGAGATATAATTCTTTGTAAATCTTGATTAGTCATATGAGTATGACTAATAATGTCTTCAACAATCCTTAAATCATTTTTATATAGAAGAGCAGAGCATGAAATTTCCGTTTTAAGGATATATAAAATGCAGTACGCAATCCTCTCTTTAATATCAGCATTCAGATTATCAACAACTTTTAGGGACGTATGATATTCTATTGTAGCAAATTTTGACAAGAAATCATTTTTGAGTATTGTTTCTGGGGCCACAATACCTTTCACATCCCTGCACAAATCTTGGTAGCATTCATATAATCGAGATTCCCGTGAATAAGAAGCATAATCATAGGTTTCTGTCATGTTGGAATCAGAGGATAATTTAGAATAACATAATTGTGCAAGCATTCGTAGAATGTGGTTAATTTCGCAATCGGTCATAACTCCTCTTTATTTGTACACCTTCAACCCCTCAGATGTGATTAGTAAAAACAAGAAGCGCAGGGCTGGAGCTTTATTTTAGTGCGACAGGTCGTAGGAAACCCAATAGATAAAATAAGCAACAACCCCGCGCCGTATCCGTGAAGGATATGACGGGGAGAGTCATGCCACCTATTCTCTCTATTGTGCTTTGAATTTCCTACGTTCGTCGCACTAGAATAAAGTTACACTTCCGTAATTCAATATGTCTCCTACAAAAGTAGAAAACTTATCTTGGAAATGCAATGGCATCGACCCTCATTTTTCGGGGATGTTGCAAATACTAATTTTGCCAAAACAAATTTTTTTTAACAATAGCAATACATGTAGAACGAGAACTTTGTTCGTCTAGATTTAGGCAAGTCTGCTTGAAACTCGACTTTACGTTAACATAAAAGTTGCAGATTCTGCAGTAAAAAATCGTAAATAGTTGTTTTGCTATGTATTAGTACGATGGTTTTGGAGCATAAGAAAATACCCTTGCTGTCTTATGACGGCAAGGGTATACATGTATTAGTTAATTATAATATTCCCGTTAACCTAAAAACGGAAGATAATTCATCATTTATAACAACTCTGATGTAGAAGTTAATAGCATAAATTCATCATTAGATATTTTTTCAATTGAAACGAGCCATTGAAGATAAGGAATATCTTCTTTGATATCTTTGAATGTTTGCCCTTTATATTTCCCAAAATTAATCTTTCTTTCAAAAATAGGTATATCTAAAGATTCTTTAACCTCTGGATATAGTTGTTTGAGTTCTTCAAAATCAATCTTGAAAAATCGATCCGTCGTTTCTAACCAATGAAGATATTTATTGTCTATCTTGTAGATTTCGCCCAAAGATTTACCCTTATATTTCCCAAATGCAAGAATGTCATTTGCTTTATGAATTGGGAATATTTTATCAAGAGGCACACCAGGGACATCGATTAAGATCCATGCTCCACATCCAGCACAAGGAATTTCGTCATCTTTGATATTGGGGTAACATTCTTGCCTATAAGTATCATCAGGTTTACCATCTACAAAACATTTACCATAAGCCTTGCCGTATTTACCTTTAGGCTTTACAGTTTCAACTAAAAAAGTTCTATCACGATTGGGGTCAATACGCCTTTCCTCACTGGAGGATCGTTCTAATCCTAATTCACACCGCTTAACCAAAAATGGTGTTCGTTTCCCTATATTGTAATAAATATTGAAAATATTGTCGTGGGGATACATATCTTACTCTGTTGTTTTTACAAAGATAGGCAAACAAACTGAAAAGTAAAACATCTTCCCGATTTCTCGGAGCTGTTGCAGTTAAAAATAGACTTTACGCCTGCATAAATTCAAAAATTCTGCTTTTCGGAGCCCTCAAAACCACGGATTCCGACTTTATGTCAGCATAAATTCCATATCTGTGAGTTGCAGATTTCGCGGCAAATCGTAATGTGTAGATTGTGAATGATATGGCTATCTTGCTATGTATTAGTACGCTTTGTTTTGAAGCATAAGAAAATACCCCTGCCATCGTAAGACAGCAAGGGTATTCTTCTCTGTAAAGCGTTACTCCACAAACCAACTGTACTCGGTATCTCCCTCCAGGGCCCGACCGATTCCTGCAATCAGCTCCGTTGCATTCAGCGACCTGTCAAGGAAGGTGTCAATGTAGCTGGATTTGTTAGCTCCCGTAAAGAGGTTGTAGACCTTCCACAAATCAATCTCGGGATTGTCCCCTCTGGAAAAGTGCTCGTCCGTGTAGTATGCCTTTGCCACGGCATTGATGTGGCAGTCGGTAAACTCCATGGCTGGAAGCTGCCGTTTCTCGGCGGTGGGCAGGTATTGATATAACCGAGCCTTGCCGATTAACTGTGCAAACTGGTGTTCACTGAGCGATTGCCGCTGTAAGGCTGCCATCTGTCGAATGTGCCGTTCGGCATCGTACTGCTGGAACAACTACAACGAAGCCTCAAACAAGTCCTGCATACTCATTACCCGCAACTCCCGCTTGAATCCATCGGTCGATACACACAGGTTGCAGCAGACGAGGTTCTTGAAACCGATGAAGACCTTGAACTTCTCGACCGTCTTTTTCGAATAGAGATTCTCGTGGTTGTAGGCTCTTACTCCTCCAATGGAAAGATTGAGCCGATTGCCTGCCACCTCTTCGTAAATCGTGGGAACCTCAAAGCAGAAGGCCATGCGTTCGTAATAGATGGTCTTGTCCGTCTCCAGGAGTTGATTCACGGGCTTGTGGATAGCCTCGGGAATCCTTCCCTTGATGATATGCGAAACGACAATGTCGGGCATGTCGATGGCCTCCTGGGGAAACAACCGATGAGCGGCATTCCAAACGGTCTCGATAAAGCTCTGGTGGGAGATAGTCACCTCGTTGTCCTTGCTGAATACGGGAACGACACAATCGTTCTTCAGATGGGCCAGAGCGACAGGCTTGGTGTTGGCCTCGATAAAGTGACGGGTACGCGGTACAGTCCCCAGCGACACAATCGGAGTTGCGGGACGTTCCTCTACGATGGTTGCCTCCTCCACGGGAAGATTCAACCCAACGGCAAACTCGGGATTAGGCTGAAAGGTTGGAAGCATGGCTGTGGAGGTTTTGCGTGGAAGGATTCGATTGCGCGGTCTGCGTCATGTTGCACCATTTGAGAATGGCTTGCCCCACGGCAGGAGTTATCGTGAACTCGGGACGACCCGTGAAGAGCCCCGTTCGGTCTTTGGAGGTAGTAGCCTTGTGGTTCATGGCGATGTCCAGCACGGCGGTGAACTCATAGTCCACGTTATCACGCTGCACGGCCTTCAAGCCCACCTTCTCGGGCACCATTTTGCCGTTCTTGTCGGAGAGGACATAATCCTGCTTGGAGCGCATGGTGCAGATGATGTGACACGAGGAGTTGAGAATGCGTTGGATGAAGGCATTCTGACGGGGTGTGACCTTGGCCCAGTTGGCAAAGGAGTTTCCTTGCAGGTTGGCGTGAAAATCGAGCAGATAATCCCAGCAATGGGAGATGCTGTCGATGACGATGACTTCGGCCCCTGCCTGTTCACAGATACCGATGGCCTCGATGTAGGTCTCGGGGGAGTAGTCGGGCAGGGTGAGAACCTGATAATTGCCCAGATGGGCATAGAGATCGGCCGAACCGTTCTCGGAATCAATGACGGCAACACGGGACCAGTCGGAGGTCATGCCGTAAGCGATGAGGAGCGAGGAGTAGGTCTTTCCCGACCCCGAGGCTCCAGCCAGTGCCAGCCTCATTTTGGCTGCACGGCGCATGGATGGACGTAATTGCATAAAGCTACAAATTAGATGATGAATAAATAAATACACTCATCATCTGTCTGTTGCTTTTGTTGTTAGTCTGGAAAAATTCCCGATAATCAGCCACAAAAAATCCCTCCCCGAAATTCGTTTTCCATGCCGAACAGGGGGAGGGGTGTTTTATGGGGTATTTGTATGTAAGCAGAAGAATGCGTCAATTTATTTTATCAAATCAAAACTCCAAGACCTTGTCCACTTGCAGAACTCGGCAGCTTTCACCATCAACCAGTTTGTATTGAATCTGCCGAGTCTTTCCCGTGGTCGGATTGGCGTTGCTGTCAGTCTCGTTGTAGATGGGGAAACGCTGGCAAAATGTATTTTCCACGATTGCCATCTGGTCATGGCCCATATATCCTTGGTTGAGCTCCTTGTTTTCTGCTACATCTGGCAGATAAACCTGACTTGCCGATTTGCCATTGTTTACTGAATAGCCAATTAACTTGCCATAGCTGCCACTTCCATCGGATGTCAGATAAACAAATAGCTCTGGATAGCCATCCACATTCAAATCGCCGATTTCCGCATTTGTAACGGTATAGCCTGTAATGTCGTGTTTGAAAGCCTCGTTGGTGACACTCAACCCTGAAGGCTGTATAAGGAGTGTTTTATCCTCTACTTTTACCGTAAATGATATATTGCTTCCAGGATACGACAAATCCATCTTCTGAAAGCCTGTCGTTCCCACTTGTGAAGCTGCTGTTTCAATTTGGGGTGTAGTCTCGGCTTGCTTGCTCTTGCTGCTGCTGCGGGAAGAACAAGAGGCCAGCATAACACAACTGAAGAGAATTATTCCTGCTGTTTTCATATCGTTGAATTTTATTGCGTTTTCTCTTTCCAGAGTAAGACAAATATAAACCAATCTTTACTCAAAACCAAGCAAAATATCGCCTGCAGGGCTATTGCGGATCCAGGAGCTATGCGGATTATGGAATAGATCGAATGTTTCCCGTTACATCATAGAATCATAATTCACAAAAAATCCCTCCCCGAAATTCGATTTACAAACCGAATAGGGGGAGGGGTGTTTTACGGGGTGTTGCAACGTGCGGAGTATAGTCATTTTTTCTCTGTTAAAACGGCCTTATCGCATCCATATATGCCGCATGCCAATTACTATACCATGTGATATTATCTTTTTGTGTAGTTATATTATTAACCTCAACATATACCTTTTTTTGTTTGCGGATGTATTTATCTTCACAACCATTTGCTACCCATTCGCTGGGGGATAAATCTTGCTTTTCATCAAAATCCCAAGTCGTAACCAAGTATCCAGAGTAAGGCTCAACATCGCTCGTGAATACAAAGTCGTCTATGGTAATGTCATATACATTTTTGAAACTTTGCACATTTAGTGGAATATCAGCTTGCTCCCTTTCAATAATGCCTTGCTTGATTTGTTCGTATTTATTTTGTTGCTCATTAGCGCCATTCTCTTGATAAGATGCTTGTTTTATGAACCCAATTACAAATACGGTAATGAAGAATACATTCAATAAATACGAGAAGATGTTAAAAGCTTTTTTCATAACCAGACAATTAAGAGTTCAACAATTGGATGGTGTTGGGGGGGGGTATATGACTTTGTAGAAGTGTCGTTTGTTTCTTCTTGGCTATGTGTAAATATAGTAAGATTTTATGGCACCACAAAACCAATTCGTTAAAATTGTTTTGCGGAGTCCGTCGTGGGGTAGTCTAATTATTATTTCTAAAAAACTCAAACCCTCCAAACTCCTCTTTATTCTGTTTGCTCATCTTCGTCACTTCCCGATACTGTTCCTGCATATCGAGCACCTTTATAAAGTAGGGGATGGAAACCTTCTCGGGTAATTGCGTGCACCGCTTGTTGAGTTGGTAGGTCAGGCTTATTGGCTCCGTACTCGGAACGCTAACGGCATTATACTTGGTAAGCAATACCGATAATGCCACCTTGTTTCGTCTGGGTGCTGCCACCCCTTTGGCCTTACAGAAATCGCACAGCTACTTGTCGTTATATTCATTTAGAAAAATTATTGCCATAACCAGTAAAAACACACTCTCTCGAAATCCGTTTTACAGTCCGAATAGGGAGAGAGGTGTTTTACAAGGTTTAGGAGTGTACGGAATATATTGCGTTTTAATGAGTATCTTTGCGTTGGTATAGATAGCTTTCATTTTATGAATTGTGCAAGCACTATTGATATAATCATAGGTTTTGTTTGTGTATTGCTTACTCTGTGGACAATTAAAATGCAATTTTTCTCAAAGCCCAAAGAAGAGTTGGAACATTTAAGAATCCAATTTAAGGCAACACAGAACTTATCTCTCCAAATTCAAGGTGATTTAGAAAGACTGATTGCGCAATATAATGCAGGCAAGTGTAAAATGGTTTCTGGATTTACCTATGAGACTTGTCTTGAAGAAATGAAATCAACCTTCAAGACAAATCTAACAGATGAGGTCTTGGAAAAACTGGTTTCACAAAATCCGTCCAAGCCCACAATACTTTCAGTCATTAAGAGTTTGGAAGTTCAGCATGAAAACCTCATGCAACTTCAGGTAAATCTTAATTTGATTCGTAGGCAGATGGATAACCCTTGACCACAATTATTTTGCAACCATTCTATCTCTTACGATAACTATACACGCCGTTGTTTTGCCATTGACTTTCGGTGATGTCATTTTCACCTCGTATCATTTGGCAAGATCAGTCGCTTTTGCGGTTTGTTGAATACCCAAACTGTCGTATATCTTTTGCAGTTCAATTTTGACCTTGCTCTTTGCGATGGATGTCTGCTTGGCAAAGGTCTCATTTATCATCTTGACAATCTTGCGTTCAACAGGAACAGACCACTGTTTCGTTAACTCCCTGCGGATGTTGCCTACATGATATTTCAACGCCTGTACTTTGGCAGTTCCCAGCTCCTCATAAGCCTGCTTTACCAAAGGATATTTGACTGCAATCTGAGCACACAACTCTTCATGGCTTACCAATGAGAAGAAAGGCTGGGACGTTTTCAGTCGATGGTATTCTTCAAACAACTCCTTGAATGTAACCCGCGCATTGTTCTTATCCTCCAGCTTCTCGATAATCTCGCTGAATGAGTGCTGTGTAATGAAGTACCCGTTTTGTTTCAGCTCGCTGGAAAGGTTTACATAGGTTCTGTAAATATGGCGGCATATCTTGAAGTTTACGATGTCCATATTGGCTAGATTCTTATCCACGACCAGCTTATTGTCCTCAATCCTTACATATTGCTCGTTGATATATTTGATCTTTGACAAGGTCTTTACCCGAGTTTTGTCGCTCAACGCGTTTATCTCTTGGGCATACTGTACAGCTTCCTTCAATGTCTTTTGAGTGGCGGCCACATATTCATCCAATGTTACCTCTCGGCTGTATTTGGTCGTTGAGAAGACATGGATAATCTCCCTTTTGTATTTGGAATCGCGTACCCGTCCACAAATTTGAGTAAACAGGGTTGAGATGTCCAATAAGGTATGAGCCTTGTTGCCATCGCTGACGATGAAAGTGACCCCGTTTTCATCATACAGGTCACAACCTTCAAAACAGGTCGAGGTGTAAAAGTTTATCTTCTTCACGGAATCTGAAGGCTGATCAATGGGATAGTCCTTGCCTAACTTGCGCTGGTTGTTCTCGCTATTGTCCCCGCTTGTGGAGCAAACCACTTTCACTTGGTCAGGAGTGAGTTTTGCCAAATCTATCACCTTTGCGATGAACTCTACGCTGTTTACAAAAATGTGCAGATTATAAGGCAAATTACCATCCAATATCTTGCGGCACTCTTTAACGATATATTGTGCAGGCTTGGATGTTTGACGGGACCGCACATGGATCTCTGTCAGATGGGGCCAGTTAATTTCGCATATGGGCAGATGCTTCAACTCTTCCAGAATATACTCCCGTTCAATCGGAGTAGCGGTCATGTAAGTAACACGGGCGAATTTTCCAGCCTCCGCCAATAGATTCTTGATGGCCGTATGACGAAACGAGTAGGAGTTGAATAAGACATGTCATTCATCAACCAGCAGGAAAAGGTCGTTATAAGGGTCGAGACCTGCAGCCTGCAATGCCTTGATGGTTCGTGGCAGTGAATCGTATGTAACGGCAATCTTTAAGGGAGAGTGGCTTTGTGCGTATTCCATAATATCCTGTTCTCCGATCCCTTCGTAAACGCCCAGCACGGAAATATCGTCTTGTCGGTAGATGGTCTTGTTCTTGACCAGCGCCACATAAGGCATGGCAATAAGGGTCGGAATCGGATTGCGGATGGCTAATTCAGTGGCACCACATCCTGTTTGTCTCTTGTTGAAGAGACAGTTATTAGGAATCTCTGTCAAAAAGTCCGACAGATAGGTTGCTCCTTCGGGAGCTTCAATCGTTCAGTTTTGATTTGTATTCATATACTTATATGTTTGATAGTTAGCAATATCTATATAATCTTCCATCTTTTTTAATCTTAAATCTATATTTATAAAGGAGACTTTCATTTCACACTCAAAAAATGTGGAAAGACAGCACAAAGAAAAGGCAGACGAATCTGCCTTAACAAAATTAGCCCTATTTGAACGGTAAATGTCTTTCGTAAAAAAGTTATGCAAATATATAAAATATTTTACAACAAATCAAATTATTTGATAATATTCTTGGCTGTTTTCTCGATTAGTTGCATGATTGATATTTAGGCCGACTTTCGCTATTTTTGAGGAACTGAAACCCCGAACTGACTATGAACTGTACGATTCCTCAAAACTGGAGTGATGAAGCCATGGATTATGCCAACCGATTGGCCGATCGAATCAATGTAGGCTGGGATGGTGAGAACTATTGCCCGAGTGATTGGAGCCTCCGATTTCTTGTTCGTCTGAACAAGGGCTTGGTGAAAGTTCCATTCACCTATGAAGCCTTCAGGGATAACGACGACATCATGGCTACATTGGAGGGATACGGGTTGGATGCCGAAAAGTTCTGGTATGCGTTGCTCTTCATCTACGACATCACAATCTCTTTCTGCCTGAATGCTGCCGATGCCAGCAAGACGGATTATGAGATTCTGACGGAACTCAACGATTTTCTGCAAAAGCACCCGAAAGCAGTTCTCTACCTCTCGGAGGATCGGGAGTTGCGCAAGAGTGAACGCTACGAAACCAACAGTCCGTTGATTCTGGGCTGCCTGCGTCGTTTTGTCAAGCAGGAGTTGGCGCAATATCCAGAACCGCCCCAACAAAAAATCTTTACCATCGACCTCCTTTATAGGAATTATACAGAATCACTGTCCACTGCCCAGCAACAGGTGCTGATGTATAGGTTGTTCAAGGTACTGTTCGATACCCTCAAATTACCCGAGTTGCGTGCCAAGCGGGGAGAGGTTGTGTCGTACAGCAAGCTGCTCCTTGTCTCCCGCATCATCTATTTCTGCCGACTGACGGCCAATGAATCCTTTACGGTGGACAGCTCCTCATTGAAAGGAGTCCTGAAACAGTACGGAAATACGGACTTCAATCAACTGGAACCGCGGGTTTATACGGGCGGCTTGCGACTGCCGAAAGAAGAGGGAGAGTAAGTCGGGTTGTATTTTACTCCCTAAAGAGGGGTGGAATTTTGCCGAGCTTTGTCGTGTCGGATTGATGGTCCAGACGACCTGCAAACCCTCGGGCAAGGCAAGCAGCGAACTAACGCCCCTCCGTAAAGGACGGAGTAATTTATAGCCATGAAAAAGCTTATCATCACCTCCGACAACCAGAATCGTCAGTTCGCATTTGTGAAGGGTAACCGCCCGACCAATGCCAAGACCGTGAAGGCCAAGGAAAAATCGATGCAGGAGCATGGACAGCTGTCGCCAATCACCGTCGTGAAAGGTGAGGATGTCTACCTGATGAACGGCCATCTGGTAGACCTGCAGGGAAACGACATCCCCGACAAGCAGACAGAACAGTACTATGCCGTGGTGGATGGACAGCACCGAGTGGTCGCATGGATGAACTTGGGCAAGAACTTGGATGACCTCGTGATTTGTGAGGCGCTGAATGCCGAGATGGAGATTGCGGCCCTGATCGCCGAGATGAATATCTGCACGACCTCGTGGAAGGGGACCGATTATATGGCAGCTCCAGCAATGGCTCTCGGAGAAAAGAATGAGGTCTTTGACTTTGCCGTGGAGCTGCAAACGAAGGGCTTCCCGCTGGCGACTATCTCTCTCTGGTGTACGGGTGCCAACTCCCTCAAACCGAAAGACCTTGTAGCCAGTGTCAAGAGCAAAGTACTGCCGCGGGCATTTGGAGATGCAGGATGGTTCTACAGAAGCGTCAAGTGGTATGAGGCGGCCTCGGAACGGATTCCGAATGCGTTTCTGACGAAGAAGTACTTGATTACCTATCTGGTCAAAAAATTCAACCATGCGGAGGACCCCACGCAGTTCAGCATCCAGATGGAAGAGAAGTTGAGAAGCCTGACGGAGGAGCAGGTGAAAGAAATCATGAACCCCAAAACGGAAGAGGATGTTTCGCGGGAACAGGCGACCTATGACACACTGGAAAAGTACCTCGGGTAATGGAAACGCCACATGTCATCAGAAGAAAGGAGGTCGGTTACCAACAGGGTCGCCGACCTCCCGTTTCTTACAGCAGATGCTGCATGGCTTCGTCGATTTGCGCGTTCTCGAATGAATCGAGGTAGATTTGCGTGGTCGAGAGGTCGGAGTGTCCCAACGATTCGGAAATCAGAGCCACGCTTACCCCTGACCGTTTCAGGACGGTTGCATATGTATGGCGGGCAACGTAGGTCGTCAATGGAACCTCCAATCCAATCAGTTTTCCCAGCACCTTTAATTCCCGATTGATTTTTGCCAGAACCTTGTGTGTCCGATTGAAAATCTGTTGTGGTGTCCGATGGACATTGCGGTTGAGAATCGGAAAGATATAATCCTCTTTCGCATGGCCTCTCTTGCTGTACTTCTGGATAATCTGCAAGGCGTTCGGCACCAGCTGGAAGGATAACAGCTTCTGGGTCTTGTGACGGGAGTAGTAGATTCTTCCGTCCACAATGTCCCCATAGCGCAGGGTGGACATATCCGTAAAGTTGATGCCTGCCGTAAAGTAAGAGAACAGAAAGATGTCCTTTGCAAATAGGGTGTATTCGGTTTTGTGGCTTGGCTCTATTTCCAATGCCATCAACTTCTGAATGTCTCCTTTCGTGATGGCACGCTTTCTTGTCCGTGTCCACAAACTGCCGACCTTGTACTTGGCAAACGGATTGACCTTTTGGATAAAGATGCCATCGGCAAGAGCCTTGTTGTAGGCGGCCTTGAATATGGCGAATTTTGTGGCTATGCTGTTGCTGGCATTGCCGTTCTTCCGCAGGAACAGTTCGAAATCCCGCAAGAACGTAAGGTCAATCTCATCGAAACGGATATTCAACGAGCGGAATTGAGTCAGATGAGAACATAAAACGCGGTGTTTGCTGGCTGATGCATATTTGCCGAGCGCTTCCAACCGTTCGATTATCTGCTTCAGATAGTCGCCAACTGTGCAGTTTATCCGTTTGCCGTTTTGCCCGAATAAATTCTCAAACGTGACGGGGAGCTCCATGATTTCCAGACGCTGGATGCGCTTCTCATACTCCTTGATTTTGGCTGTTATCTGGAACTGGATATTGTCCCTGTCGGGGCAGTCATCGGTCACCTTTTGTGCCTCTGCATCCCAATGTGCTTGGGCAACGGAGACACCCAACCCGATACTCTTTTTGCGCTTCCCCTGAAAGAAGAGGAGGCATAGGGGAGAGGTGGAATCCCTATAAACGATGTTCTTTCGGCATATAACCCTGAATGTCATTTGATTGCGTGTTATATGCAGTCGGAGGACGGTCAGGCTCAATGCGTACCCAATGCGTACCCTGCGCCCGAAAAAGGGCGTTTTTTGAGGCTCAAAACCCGAAATCGTGATAGGGTAGAGAAAACAAAAAGAGCCGACAATCAATTGACTGTCAGCTCTTTTCTGGTGAACCCG
>ULJO01011354.1_pt1 | contig 18265 bp, 16 predicted proteins | sample 1950901 | NCBI WGS metagenome assembly ULJO01 (sample SAMEA4835474, study PRJEB28245) | human gut metagenome | biome: gut microbiome; material: fecal sample | place: Denmark | collected 2008
TAAAGAAACAATATATAAGGTGAAATAATGAAACCAGAGTTACTTGCTCCAGCAGGAGATTTACAAAGACTTAAAATAGCCTTATTATATGGTGCGGATGCTGTATATATAGGTGGTAGTTTATTTGGTCTTAGAGCTAATGCTACAAATTTTACAATAGAAGAAATAAAAGAAGGTGTATCTTATGCACATTCATTAAATAAAAAAGTTTACGTAACAGTAAATATAGTACTTCATAATAAAGAAATTAAACACTTATTAAACTATTTAAAACAATTAGAAGAAGTTAAAGTAGATGCCATTATAGTAAGTGATCCTGCAATAATGGATATAGCTTTAAAAAACACTAACTTAGAAGTACATCTGTCAACACAACAATCAACGCTAAACTATGAAGCAGTAAATTTCTTTAAAAAACAAGGGGTTTCTAGAGTGGTTTTAGCTAGAGAATCTAGTAAAGAAGATATAAAAAAAATAAAAGAAAATGTAAATATAGAATTAGAAGTATTTATACATGGTGCAATGTGTACTTCATATAGTGGCAGATGTGTACTTTCTAATTATTTTACAAACAGAGATTCAAATAGAGGTGGATGTAGTCAAGTATGTAGATGGGATTTTGAGTTATTAGATGATTCTAATAATAAAATAGAGGGTAATAAACCATTTACATTTTGTACTAAAGATTTATCTATGCTTTCATATATACCAGAATTAATAGATTTGAAAGTTAACTCATTTAAAATAGAAGGAAGAATGCGTTCCTTATATTATATAGCTACTGTAGTAAGTATATATAGAAAAGTAATAGACGAATATTGTAACGATAAAAAGAATTATAAATATAATATAGAATATGAGAAGATATTAAGAGAATGTGCGAATAGAGATTCAGTACCACAATTTTATAATAATATATATGACAATACTTGTAGTTATTATAATGGTAGACAAGAAGTTTCAAATCAAGACTTTTTAGGCGTTGTAGTAGATTATGATGCTATAAATCATTTAGCAATCATAGAACAAAGAAACTACTTTAAAAAAGGTGATATAGTAGAAACTTTTGGGCCAAACACAGAACTTACAACATTTACAATTGATGAAATATATGATGAAGAAAATAATTTAATAGAAATTGTAAATCACCCAAAACAAATAGTAAAAATTAGAATAAATAAAAAATTAGAAAAAAATGATATTATTAAAGTTAAACATTAGGGTTGACAAAAATATTAAATTGTAGTATTATTTTGTGGACTTACAAGAAGAGGTGAAATGCATGGATAAGAAAGAAATTTATCTAACTGAAAAAGGATTAGATGAAATAAAAAAAGAATTAGATTTCTTAAAATTAGAAAAAAGACCAGAAATCATTTTAGCACTTAAAGAAGCTAGAGCACAAGGAGATTTGAGTGAAAATTCAGAATATGATGCAGCAAGAAATGAACAAGCTTTAGTTGAATCAAAGATAGCTGAACTTGAAAAAATGGTTGAGAATGCAGTAGTAATTAAAGAAGTAGACACAGATAAAGTATCAATTGGTACAAGTGTTAAAATAGAATATGTTGATGATGGAGAAACAGAAAGTTACATGGTTGTAGGAAGCAAAGAAGCAGATCCATTTGAAAACAAAATATCTAATGAATCTCCTATTGCTCAAGCAATAATGGGTAAAAAAATTGGAGATGTAGTTAGTGTAGCAAGTCCTAATGGACAATACAGTGTAAAAATACTTGAAATAGCATAATTTTTTATGCTTTTTTTAGATATTAAGAAAGTTCAAATTAGATTATTTAAAAAATATCTAAATACTATGTATTCCCGTAAATTTTTAGACTAAATTCCGTTATTTTATTAAAACGGACATTCAAATAAAAATTCACGGGAAAAATATGAATAGAATTCAAAATTTGAATTTTAACTAATTTATGTTATTATATATAGCAATCGAGGGGAGTTTTAATGAAATCAATAAGTATTAGTAAAACATTAAATTTTACAAAAGGCAGTATAGAAGTAAGATACAAAGGTATACCAAGTGCTAACACTGATTTAAATAAGATTGATGCTTTATTAGAAGATTTTATAAATAATCATAAACATAATTATATGATAGAAAATGTTAGTATCGTAAGAACAATATTAAAAGATTGTGAAGAAAAATTGTTAGTTATTTTTTATCAAGATGAAAAAGGTTCAGAACTTGTAAAATATGATAATTCTAATTTATTCTTATATGAAAAAATTCAAAGAAAAGGAAATAGTGAACATTTTGATAGATATAAAATTAAATATGAACTACCTTATGGTATAAAATTAGATTACAATAATCATGAAACAGATATGACAGATTATTCAGGTACTGAATTAGTGCCTAAAAAAATTACTGAAATTATGAAACAAATCTATTATTTAAAAAATGCTAAAGCTGTTGTTTTAGATACAGATGCTAAAGCATTAATAGAAATATATAAATTATTCTATAATGAAAATCCTGATTTTAGTAGTAAAGATATTAATATAAAAATTCAAACAATGATGTCTATTTTAGCAGAGTTTGGTATTTCACTAGGAGATGATTATGGATTTAGTTTATTGGGAAAAGTAAAAATGCCAGTATCATTAAATTTAGAACAAAGAGTTAATAAATTATATCCATTAGGTGAAGTAAGAAATCTTGAAGATAGCGTAAAATTGGCTGAAGAAACTAAAAAAATAATTAGAATTGTTGGAGAAACTATAAAAGAAACAATTTCTAATGAACAAAATCAAAATGAAGCATTGATAACAATTAGTAAGGTTATTCATGCTGGAAGATATTGTCTTTCTTCTAATAGTGATGTTAAAATACTATCTGAATTTACTGAACGCACAACTGATGAAGTTGAATCAAGTATAAAATTAGTAAAACGTATTGAAACTAGAATTGATAAACAAGTAAAATAAAAAGATGATCTAAGTGTTAACGCTCATAATCATCTTTTTTTACTTGATAATATTAATTAGACGTATAATATTATTTCTTTGTAAAACACAAAAAAATTAACCTAATTTGAGTTAGTTGTAATAAAAAAGTTCGAAAAGTTCGAGCGTATTTCATTATGGAGCCTTAGCTATACATGTATGCGCAAAATTATACTCCAAAGATTGATTAAATCAACTGATAAATAAATTATAGCAGATATTAGGATTATTTCAAGTGGGAGTATGCGTAATTTTATAAATTTTATCAGGAAAATAACTAGAAATTTAATAGGAAATAATGATAAATATTTTGAAATATTAAATGATATTAAGAAAACTTTAGCTATTACTAGAAATAAGATAGTTGAAAATGCTAATAAAGATTTAGTATTGATGTATTATAATATCGGTTTAAAACTAATTGAAAATAATAAATGGGGTTCATCTTTTATAGATACTTTAGCAAAAGATTTAAAAATTGAGTTTCCTACATTAAAAGTAATGTCTGCTAGAAATTTAAGATATATGCAAAAATTTGCTACTGAATTTGATAATGATGAATTTTTGCAACATGATGTTGCAAAATTACCTTTATTGTCATTTAAATTCACAGGATAAACACATAAGTTTTTAAAACTCATACGTTTATTCTGTAGTTTTTTTAGCACTCCATATTGACGAGTGCTATTTTTTGTGCTATAATTATTACGTTGTATGAAAAAAAATATATAACATACAATATATATAGTAAAAAGGAGGTATGTATATGAATCAAAATCCTTATCAAGAAAACTTAGAAAACGTACTTGAAAAGTATGGTAGAGATATAGTAAAACTTGTTACTGATGGAAAAGTAGATCCTGTAATAGGTCGAGATGAAGAAGTAAGAAGTATTACAAGAATTTTATCAAGAAAAACAAAAAATAACCCAGTTTTAATTGGTGAACCAGGTGTTGGTAAAACAGCTATTGTAGAAGGACTTGCTCAAAGAATAGTAAGAGGAGATGTTCCTAATAGTTTAAAAAATAAACATATTTGGGAACTTGACTTAGGAGCATTAATAGCAGGGGCTAAATATAGAGGTGAATTTGAGGAAAGACTTAAAGCAGTACTAAATGAAATAAAAAAATCAGAAGGAGAAATAATTTTATTTATAGACGAAATTCATATGATTGTTGGTGCCGGTGCGCTTGAAGGTGCTATGGATGCTGGAAATATGCTAAAACCTCTTTTAGCGCGTGGAGAAATACATTTAATTGGTGCTACAACATTAAACGAATATAGAAAATATATTGAAAAAGATGGTGCGCTTGAAAGAAGATTTCAAAAAGTTATAGTAAGTGAACCTACAGTAGAAGATACAATTACTATACTTCGTGGTTTAAAAAAGAGATTTGAGGTTTATCACGGTGTAAATATTAAAGATAGTGCACTTGTTGCAGCAGCTAATTTATCTAATAGATATATAACTGATAGATTTTTACCAGACAAGGCAATAGATTTAGTAGATGAAGCTTGTGCTACTATAAAAGTACAAATGGATTCAGTTCCTGTTGAACTAGATACATTAACACGAAAAATAATGAGACTAGAAATAGAAAAACAGGCTATAAAAAAAGATACTGATGAAATAAGTAAAAAACGTTTACTAGAAATAAAAGATAAAATTGCAGTTCTAAAAAAAGATGAAGAAGAACTAAGAAAAAAATGGGAAGAAGAAAAAGCTATTAATGATAAAGTTGCAAAGAAAAAAGAAGAAATAGAACAAGCAAAATTTAAACTTGAACAAGCTGAAAATAATTATGATTTAGAAAATGCAGCTAAATTAAGACATGGAATTATTCCTAAACTTGAAACAGAACTTGCAGAACTTAAAAGTAAAGATGAATCACAGATTCTTAGTGATACAGTTGAAGAAGATGATATTGCTGGAATTATTTCCAAATGGACTAAAATACCTATAAAAAAATTAGTAAGTGGTGAAAAAGAAAAACTTTTATTACTAGAAGAAAATATGAAAAAAAGAGTAAAGGGTCAAGATGAAGCAATTAAATTAGTAAGCGATGCTATTTTAAGAAGTAGAGCAGGAATTAATGATCCAAATAGACCAATTGGTTCATTTATATTCTTAGGTCCAACGGGTGTTGGTAAAACAGAAGTAGCAAAAACATTAGCTTATGAACTTTTTGATGATGAACGTCATATGGTAAGAATTGATATGAGTGAATATATGGAAAGTCATTCAGTTTCTAGATTAGTTGGTGCTCCTCCAGGATATGTAGGATACGATGAAGGTGGTCAATTAACAGAGGCAGTAAGACGTAATCCATACTCTATAGTATTATTTGATGAAATAGAAAAAGCACATAAAGATGTATTTAATATATTACTTCAGATACTTGATGATGGTAGAATTACTGATTCACAAGGTAGAACAGTAGATTTTAAAAATACAATAATAATAATGACATCTAATTTAGGTAGTGAATACATACTTGAAGGTAAAGAAAATACAAATGAACTTGTAATGGAAGAATTAAGACATACATTTAAACCTGAATTTATAAATAGAATAGATGAAATTGTAATATTTAATTCATTAAATGAAAACACTGTTTATGATATATTAGATAAACTTATAAATGATTTACAAAACAGATTGTCTAATATTAATATAAAACTTAATTTTTCAGATAAAGTTAAAAAATTTATAATTGATTCTTCTTATGATGTAAGATTTGGTGCAAGACCTCTTAAAAGATTTTTAAGCAAAAATGTTGAAACATTAATTGCTACTGCTATTATACAAAATAAAATAAAACCAAACGTGGAAGTTAATTTTGATGTTGAAAATGATAAAATAATTATTAAATAAGAGATTTTTGTCTCTTATTTTTGTTAGAAACTATAAATTTATTAAAGATATATTATTGCATATAAAAGTTAAAAATGATATTATAAAAATATAGGAGACGGTTATATGAAGGGATTTACTTTAATAGAATTAATGGGAGTTATAACAATACTTGCGATTCTTTCAGTAATCACAGTTGTTGGAGTAGATAAATTATTATTAAATGGAAAAGAAGATTTATACAAAAATCAAATAGATATAATTGAATTAAGTACTAAAAACTATTTAACTGATTATCCAGAACTAAAACCTAATGATAATGAATCAATTGTTATCACATTACAAGAATTGGTAGATAAAGGATATATAGATTCTAATATAAATAATCCTAAAACTAACGAACCATTTGATTTAACTACACAAATAAAAATAACAAAAAATTCTAATAATTTTGAATATAAAGTTATGGACTAAACACCAATATATATAGTCATTCATACTATATATCAGAGGTGTTTTTTTATGAATATAAAAGTTGATTCAAGAAAGGTAAAAGAAGGAGATACTTTTGTAGCTTTAAAATATGAACATGATGGTCATGATTATATAGAAGATGCTATTAAAAATGGTGCAAAAAAAATAGTATGTGAAAGAGGATTATATAGTGTTGATACACTAATTGTTAAAGATACTCATGAATATTTAATTAACTATTTAAAAGAAAATTATTATGATGAAATAAAGGATTTAAAATTGATAGCTATTACAGGTACTAATGGTAAAACTACTAGTTGTTATCTTATATCACAAATGTTAAATAACTTAGGTATAAAATGTGGATATATAGGAACAATAGGATTTTATATAAGTGAAAAAATAAAAGATTTGAATAATACAACACCAGACATTTTAGATATATACGAAATGTTATTAGAGTGTAAAAAAAATGGGTGTGAATATGTAGTCTTAGAAGCTAGTAGTCATGCATTATCTAAAGATAGATTAAAAGGATTACTATTTGATTATGCAGTATTTACAAACTTAACAGAGGAACATTTAGATTATCATAAAACAATGGAAAATTATGCTTTATCTAAACAAAAATTATTTAGTATGCTAAAAAGTTATGGAAAAGCAATAGTTAATATAGATAGTGAATATAAGGATTACTTTATTGTAAAAGATAAAACTATTACATATGGATTTAATGAATGTGATTATAAAATATCAGATATTGTTATAAATAAAGATCATACAGTATTTTGTGTAAATAAAGAAAATTATGAAACTAAATTACTTGGAAAATATAATATATATAATATTACAATATGTGTAATATTAATGAAACTTCTTTCTTTAAAAAATATAATTTCAACGTTAGAAGCACCAAAGGGAAGAATGCAAAAAATAAAATACAATGATAATATGATTGTAATAGATTATGCTCATACACCTGATGCCTTAGAAAATGTTTTAGAAACAGTAAAACAACTTAAATATGACAACATATATACAGTGATTGGTTGTGGTGGAGATAGAGATAAATTTAAAAGAAAAATAATGGGTGAAATATCTACTAATTTATCAGATTATGTTATATTTACAAGTGATAACCCTAGAAGTGAAAAAATAATAGATATAATAAATGACATGATAGAAGGAATACAAAAAAATAATTATGAAATAATAGAAAATAGAGAAAGTGCTATAATAAGGGGTATACAACTTATGGGAAAAAGTGATATACTGTTAATACTGGGAAAAGGACATGAAGAGTATCAAATTATAGGAAATAAAAAATATGACTTTTCAGATCAAGAAATAGTACAAAAAAATATATAGGAGGCAATATGTTAATTTTAGCAAAATCTGCACTAGCGCTTATGGTATCATTTTTAATAACAGCTATATTTGGAGCTATATTATTACCGTTTTTAAAAAAAATAAAAGCAAAACAAACAATAAGTATTTTTTTATCAAATATACATAAAAAGAAACAAGGAATTCCAACTATGGGTGGATTAATATTTATAATTCCAACAATTGTTTCTACAGTTATTTTACTATTATTAAACAAAATACAGTTTTCAAGTAATTTATTTTTGATAATGTTTATATTTTTATCTTATGGATTATTAGGTTTTTTAGATGATTTCTTAAAAATTAAAAGAAAAAATAATATAGGTCTTACAGAAATACAAAAATTAATTGGTCAAATAATAATAGCTATAATCTTTTTTATAATCTTTATTAAAACAGGACATAATACTGTTTTAGAGGTTCATTCATTAGGTTTTAAAATAGATATGGGAATATTTTATGGATTATTTATATTATTCATTTTAGTAGCAAGTAGTAATGCTGTAAATATAACAGATGGCCTAGATGGGTTAGCAGGAAGTTTATCAGCAGTTGCATTTCTAGCTTTTGGAATAATTAGTTTTGGAACAACTTGGGTAGCCGGTAGTTCTGATATTGGAATATTTTGCTTTATTCTAGTGGGTTCTTTGTTAGGCTTTTTAATTTATAATACATATCCAGCAAAAGTAATAATGGGAGACACCGGTTCTCTTTCATTAGGTGCTACATTGGCAGTTATTTCAATTTTAACTAAACATGAAATATCACTAATAGTTGTTGCAGGTGTATTTGTTATTGAAACCATTTCTTGTATAATTCAAATGATTGCAGGAAGATATTTTGGTAAAAAAGTATTTTTAATGGCTCCACTTCATCACCATTTCGAAAAGCTAGGATGGCATGAAGTTAACATTGTAAAATTATTTTTATTCTTTGAAATACTTTTCTGTTTTGCTGCGGTTATTTATGGAGTATGGTTATAATTTAGACAATCTTATTAGATTGTTTTTTTGTATTTTCATTTATTGACGTGTTATAAGTTAGTGTGTTAAAATATCTTAAGAATAGGTGGCGTTTTTATGGATAAAAAAGCTTTTACACTAATTGAGTTACTTGCTGTAATAGTGATTTTGGGAATACTTGCTTTAATAGTAACTCCAATTTTAATAAATGTAGTTAAAGATTCTAATGAAAAATCATATAAATTAAGTGCTGATGGATATATAAGTGCAGTTAATGATTATATTTTATCAAATCAATTAGATGGTAAAAAAGTAGAGAATGGTAAATATAACATAAAAAATCTTGATGTTAAGATATCAGGAAAAGCACCAAGTAAAGGTAGTGTAGAAATATATGACGAAAAAGTAAGTAGCGCACAATTACTTTTTGATACATACTTGGTAAAATATGATGGTAAAAAAGTAACATTAACTGAAAAGGGGTGTGAAAAAGAAGCTACTGTTAATCTAGTTATTGGAGAAAAAGAATATGATAATGTAGCAAAGGTAGCAAAGGATGACATAGAAACAGAATTTAATATATCTGATGACATAAGTGATATGACAAATATAGTTTGTAATAACGGTGTAACTATATCTATGAATGATAATACATTAAAATTAAGTGATGTTTATAAAGATACAAATTGTACTATGAGTAGATCTATAAATGATACATTTAATAATTTAGATGATACAAAAAATTATATATTGATGTTAAAAGATGAAAAAATATCAAAAACTTTAGAAAATAAAGAAACCAAAAATGTTACAATTGACTTAAATGGGAAAAACATTACAGCTTCAAACTTTATAACATTTGTAAACTCAGGAACTTTATCTATATTAAATAACAGTTTAAATGATTCATATTTATATAGTGATGTTCAAGTTGTTTCAACTGTAAAAGATTCTGTTTCGAGTTTAAAGAATATTAAGTTAGTGTGCAAAGATACAAATAATAATAGTTCAATATGCAATAATGGAAAATTAAAGGTTGAAAATACTTATATAGAAGGTCCATTTGGAATAGGGTGTAATACTGAACCTGGGTCTGAAATAGATATTAGAGATTCTAATATAGTTGCAACCAAACATAATGGTGTTCAATTTAATGGTACAGAAAATATCACGGGTGGTACTATATCATCCACAAAAATATCTGGCAATGATACAGCTATAGTTTTCGCATCTACTGGTATTTTAAATGTTGAATCTGGAATATTTATTGGAAAAACTGGAAATGCAATTGCAAATTATAACTCTGGAACAATTAATATACATCAATCAAAAAATTCAATATATATTACATCTTTAGCTCAAATTTGGAAACCAGCAGTATTAAATAATTCATCAGGCAAAATAAATATAAAAGGTAATAAAGCAAATAATTGTACAAATGATGGTGAAAAAACGACTAGTGGAATATGTATATATGCAGAAGGTAGTAAGGATTACACAAAAAACACTTCTAATGGTGGAATACAAAATAATTCTACTGGTAATATTAATGTAGATGGAGCAACTATTTTTGGCGGTAATCAGGGAGCAAATAATGGCTCAAATGGAACTTTGAATATAAAAAATTCAAATGTTACTTCAGGTAGAGCTGCAATATTTAATAATAGAGTTGGAACAATTAATATTTGCTCATCTATATTAAGTGCACCTCTTTTAGATATCCATAACTATGGTGGAGGAATTATAAATTATTCAAATTTAAATAAAGATTTAAAAATTTATAATCCAACCAGTGGAACTATTAACAGTAATTATACTGGCTCATGTGTGGAATAATTATAAAAATATCACATTCTTGACGTATTATTAGTGAGTGTGCTAAAATATGGCTAGAATAGGTGATGTTTTTTTATGAAAAAAAAGGGTTTTACATTAGTTGAATTACTCGCTGTAATAGTAATTTTGGGAATTATAATGTCTATAGCTACTCCTATTATAATAAAGATTATAAATGATTCTAAAAAAGAAACTTATAAATTAAGTATGTCTGGTTATGTAAAGGCTGTAGAAGAACAAATCTCTGTAAATAAGGCAAAAGGTAAAATAACAAAAAATGGAAATTATAATATAAAGAATTTTGAAGTTGGTTATTCTGGCCAAATGGCCGATAAAGGTAATTTTAGTATAAATAATGAACTTGTAAGTAGTGCACAACTATGTTTTGATACATACTTGGTAAAATATGATGGTAAAGAAGTAACATTAACTGAAAAAGGATGTAAGAAAGAAGCAAATGTTAATCTAGTTATTGGTAAAAAAACATATAAAAATACGGTAAAGGATGATATAGAAACAGAATTTAATATTTCTGATGATATAAGTAAGATGACAAATATAGTTTGTAATAACGGTGTAACTATATCTATGAATGATAATGCATTAAAATTAAGTGATGTATTTGATGACACAAATTGTACTATGAGTAGTTCTATAAATACTACATTTGATAATTTAGATGATACAAAAAACTATGTTTTAATGTTAAAAAAAGACACAATAGAATCAAAAATGACGGTTGGTGAAAAAAATAAAGTTACAATTAATTTAAATGGGCAAAATTTAACATCTAATGGTAGTGATTCTACATCTGCATTTGGAATATCTGGAGAACTTTCTATTATTGGTGAAAACTCATCAATTGCTGGAAATATGAACTCAGCAGAAGTAACAAAAAATGGAATTTTAAATATAGATGGTGGTAGTTATAACTCAATTAGAGCTCTTGGTAATAGTAAAATTTCAATTAAAAATGCTAAACTAAATTGTACTAATGATGGAAATAATTGTTATCCAATGCTTGCAAATTATAATTCAAATGTTGAATTAGATAATGTAAAGGCAGAATCTAAAGGAAAAGCTGCTGGTGCAGTTGGAAATAGTAATATGATTATAAAAAATTCTAATTTTACTTGTACTGAAGATAATTGTTTATATGATGATAGCATAGGAAAACTAACTATTTTGGATACAAAAATTAATGCGTATGGATATGCGGTTAAACTAAATAATTCTGGTGAAGTAACGATTAAAAATACCAAATTAGAAAGTAAAACCAATAATGCTGTTACAAATGTTGGTGCATCTGGAAAAATAATTATCGAAAATTCTGAGTTAATTAGTTCTAATTATCGTGGAGTTACACTTGATTATAATTCAAATGGAAGTATTGATATATATAATTCTAGAGTAATAGGTAATGATTATGGTGTGCTTAATGGTTCAAATGTTAGTGGTGTTATAAATATAAATGGTGGAACCTATATAAGCAATGATATTACAATAATGAATGTACATGATGGAAAAATAAATATTAATGATAAAAATGGTAAAGTATATATTGCTTCTTATAAAAAAGAGGGAAATACAAGTGTTTATAAGGCAAAAGCTATAAAAAATACAGCCAATGGAGTTATTAATATCAATGCTAATGTTTCAGATTTTTGTGGTAAAGATGATACAAAAACAACAATTGGAACATGTATATATAATGAATATGGTAGAGCCATAGTAAATGATGATACCGCCACTGGTGAGATTAAAATAAGTGGAGGGTATATTGTTAGTAATAATTCATCTGCTGTAGAAAACTTTCAGGGGAATATATCAATTTGTGGTTCTAAAATAGATGGTAAAGAAGCTGATTTAAAAATTAATAAAATATCAACTGGAGATTATGGATATATATATTATGATGTAAATACAAAATTAATGAATGATACAAAAATTGATCGATATAATAATCCAAGCCACATAGTTTTAACAACGGATTTAGTGTGTAAATAAAAATATCACATTCTTGACGTATTATTAGTGAGTATACTAAAATATGGATAGAATAGGTGATGTTTTTTTATGAAAAAATGATTTGAATTAGTTTAAATTAAATTTAATATGTGAAGCCAAATAAAGAGTTGCTATTTTTAGTAATCCTTTTTTTGTTACAAAATAAGTAAACTATTGTATAATATATATAGGTGATATAATGGATAAATATAATGAACTAAGAAATAAATATGATACATTTATATATGATAGCTATGAAATAGAAGAATTAGAAAATACTACTAAAATTACATATAACTTTATTGTACCTTCACTAACTCAATATAAACCTACATTAGAAGTAAAAAAATTTAAGATAGATTCATTTACTAAAAACTTAATATTTCATATAGGTTTAGTAGAACTAGTTAGTTATTGGAAAGCAACTTGTAGTAAAAATGCTATAATAAAAGCAGGATATATAAATAAAGAACAAATAGAATTTTTTAAAAAACTATATTTTTATGGACTTGGAGAATTATTTTATACAAATGGTATAACTCCAAATTATGACGACTTTATAAATATAAAATGTGAGTTAAAAGAGCAAAATATAGAAATTCCAAACTATGTTGGAAATGGTAATTTAATTCCAATAGGTGGTGGAAAAGATTCAAATGTAACATTAGAAATAATGAAATCAGATTTTGAAGATAATTTGTGTTTTATAATTAACCCAAAACAAGTAACATTAAGTTGTGCACAAACAGCTGGATATTCAAATGAAAAAATTGTAACAGTAAAAAGAACAATAGATAAAAATTTAATAGAACTAAATAAACAAGGCTTTATAAATGGACATACACCATTTTCAGCTCTAGTTGCTTTTCTTTCATATTTTAATGCATATATAACTGGTAAAAAATATATATTACTTTCAAATGAATCAAGTGCTAATGAATCAAATGTGGATGGAACAAAAATAAACCATCAATATTCCAAAACATATGAATTTGAATGTGATTTTAATGAATATACAAAAAAATATTTTAAAATTGATATTAAGTACTTTAGTTTACTTAGACCATTAAGTGAATATCAAATAGCTATGTTATTTTCTAATTATGAAAAATATCATAAAATATTTAAAAGTTGTAATGTTGGAAGCAAAAAAGAACCTTGGCATTGGTGTTGTTCTTGTCCAAAATGTTTATTTGTTTATATAATATTAAGCCCATTCTTATATAAAGAAAAATTAATTAGAATTTTTGGAGAAGATTTATTTGAAAAAGAAGATTTGCTAGATATTTTTATTGAACTTGCAGGTTATGGAAAAACAAAACCATTTGAATGTGTTGGAACATATGAAGAAGTAAGGTATGCAATAACTAAAACAATAAGTAAATTAGATAAGAAACCATATTTACTTAAATATTATAAAGAACATTTTGAATTAGAAAATTTAAATAAAAATTTAGAAAATAAATACAATCGAGAAAATAATTTAAATCCTTATTTTGAAAACTTATTAAAAAGTGAATTAAAAAAATGGAGGTAAGAAAATGTATAATAAAATATTAGAACATTTAAAAAATAAAAAAATTGCTATTGTAGGTTTTGGTAGAGAAGGAAAATCCACATATAAATTTATTAGAAAATATTTAAATAATCAAGAATTAGAAATACTTGATGGAAATGAAAAATTACTTGAATTAAATGAAGAATTAAAAAATGATAAAAACTTAAAAATTATTACTGGAAAAAATTATTTAGATAATTTAGAAAAATACGATTTAATAATTAAATCACCAGGCGTTAAATTTAAAGATTTAGATATATCAAAATTTGAAGATAAAATAACATCACAATTAGGTTTAACACTTGATTTTTATAAACAAAATGTTATAGGAATTACAGGTACAAAAGGTAAAAGTACAACAACAAGTTTAATTTTTAAGGTATTAAAAGATCAAGGATATGATGCTTATTTACTTGGAAATATAGGAATACCTATATTTGATTATATAGAAAAATTTAATGAAAATAGTAAACTTGTAATAGAAATGGCTGCTCTTCAATTAGAGTATGTTAAAACTTCACCACATATTGGAATAATACTTAATTTGTTTGAAGAACATTTGGACTTTTTTAAATCAAAAGAACACTATTTTTTAGCTAAACTAAATATGTTTAAATACCAAGATAATAGTGATTATGGACTATATACTTCATCAAATGAAACATTAGATAAATATGTTCAAAATGGAAATTATATAACTAATTTAATTGATATAAACAAAGAATTTAAAATAGAAAATAACTATGTAATCTATGATAATAAGAAAATATATGATTCAAATAGTGAAAGATTATTACTTGGAAAACATAATTTAACAAATATTATGTTTGTATTAAGATTAAGTGAATTACTTAAATTAGATTTACAAAAAACGATTAATACTATAAATCAATTTAAACCACTAGAACATAGAATGGAATATGTGGCAACAATTAATGGTGTTAAATACTATAATGATGCAATAGCTACTATACCAGAAGCTACAATAAATTGTGTTGAAGCATTAAAAGATGTTGATACAATTATATTTGGCGGAATGGATAGAGGTATAGATTATAATGATTTAATAGATTTCTTTAATAAAAGTAAAATCAAAAACTTTATTTGTATGCCAGATACAGGGTATAAAATAGGAAAAGAAATAAAATCAAAAAATGTTTATATGGTTGAAACATTAGAAGATGCAGTAAAAAAGGCAAAAGAAGTTACAAAAAATATTTGTGTAATGTCACCAGCAGCTTCTAGTTATAATGCTTTTAAAAACTTTGAAGAGAAAGGTAGAATATACAAGGAATTAGTAAATGATAAAAATTAAAGTAAATAATTTTAATTTAAAAGATACAGTAACATGTGGACAAATATTTAGATTTATAGAAGAAAATGATTCATTTATAATAATTTTAAAAGATAGAGTAGTAAAACTTAAACAAGAAAATGATAATTTATATGTAACATCAAATAATGAAGAAAATTTAGAAAACGTTATAAAATATTATTTAGATTTAAATAGAGATTACGAAAAAATAAATAACAAAATAATATTAAATAATCCAGATCTAAAAAGCTCAATAGAAAAATCAAATGGATTAAAGATGATACAACAAGATAAATTTGAAACAATTATTTCATATATAATTTCTGCTAATAATAGAGTACCTATGATATCTAAAGTAGTAAACAATATAGCAGAAAAGTACGGTAAAGAAGTTATGTTTGAAAATAAAAGGTATTATTTATTTCCAACTCCACAAGAAATGAAAGATTGTACTAAAGAAGAATTAAGAAACCTAAAAACTGGATTTAGGGATGAATATATATATGAAATTGTAAATAAAATTAATAATAAAACATTTGATTTACAAAATATAGACACTATGAATACTAATGATGCTTTAGCATATTTAATGAATAATAAAGGAATAGGAGAAAAAGTTGCTTCTTGTATACTTTTGTTTGGGTATGCTAGATTTGATGTTTTTCCAATCGATACATGGATAAAAAAATATATGTTAGAAAATCATAATATTAAAACTATAAAAGAAATAAAAAAATATTCAATAGATCATTATGGTGAAAATTGTGGTTTAGCGCTTCAATATATGTTTAATGCAAAAAGAAATAAAAATGAAAGTTAATCTTTCATTTTTGGTTTATTTTTAAATTCAGATTCAATTATCTTTATTTTGTTTTCTTCATCAAAAATTGATGCATATACACATGTAGTTCTAAATTCAATAGATAACATTTCATTTTTAATAGAAGAAAAATTAGTAATAATAGGAACATTAGTTTCTTTTTTTATTTTATTTAAATAATTTTTACCTATTTTATTAAATCCAAGTATTCTTATATATTCAATATTTCTATGTTTTTTTGCTTCGTTTTTAGTAAAATCACATAAGATATGGATAAACATTCTATTTAATTTATTATATGTATATCTTTTTGTTTTAATATTTTCTATAAGTTCATTTAAATTTTTAGAACTTACAATATATTTTTTTATTCTGTTTTCTATTCCTTCATCTACTGTTTGATATATGCTTAAATCTTTAGAAGTTAAAATTTTATATTTTAATAATTCAAAGTAATCTTCTGTAAAAACTGTGTTTTTTTTCAAATGTTTTAAACAATTATTTGGAACATATTTTTTAATGTTTTTTTTATTTCTTAAAGCATTTCTAATACTACTTGCACTTACAATGTTACCTTTTAATTCGTTTGAATGGAAATCATTAGTTCTTTTTATACATATGGGTTCAATGTTACTTTTTTGTTTTAAAATTTCTTTAATATAAGATAATCCAAGTAAATCATTTGGAGAATCTATTTTATAGTTATTAAAATGAGTTAGTGCTTTTGACATTGCAGTGGGGTAGTTTATTCCTTCATCGATGTATTTTTTTACTAATTTATCATATTCTTTATTATATATTTGTGTATGAGCAAGCTCAGTTAAAATATTAATATCATTACATTCACTACCAAATACTATTTTATCTACTTTTAATATATTAAGTATTTCAATAGAACCTTTACTAAAAATATCTGCTGATTGAGTAGAAAATATGAATGGAAGTTCAACAACTAAATCGATTTTGTTTTCAAGTGCGATATCTGTTTTATCCCATTTATTTAAAATACTGACATCACCACGTTGTGTAAAATTACCACTCATAACAAGTATTATTGTATAATCAGGATACATTTCTTTAATTTTTTTTATGTGATATAAATGTCCATTATGAAAAGGATTATATTCACATATTATTCCAATACTTTTCATTCGTTTCACCTTTTTATATAATAGCACAAAATTAGTTGAAAAAAAACTAAATATTATGTATAATTAAGTAGTTGGCAGGTGATAAATATGTTAATTGATCTAGTAAGATTAAAAAATGATATAGATGAATATATTAATATAGATTTTAAATATTCATTTGGTGAAGAATTTTTAAAACAAACAGATTTAATTAAATTAGATGATGTTAGTATTAAAGGTGAAATAACAAAAAATAGTTTAGACGATATAGAACTTCATTTAAAAATAGATGGTATTATGGTATTACCTTGTGCGATAACATTAAAACCTGTTAATTATCCATTTTCAATAGAATTTGATAAATCTCTTGAAGAAATATGTGAAGAAACAACAGAAAATTTAAAAAAAGATGAAAATACACTTGATATTTTACCGATAATATGGGAAAATATATTAATGGAAATTCCAATGAAAGTTGTTTCAAAAGATGCCAATACCTCAAATCTTAAAGGTGATGGCTGGGAGTTTGTTACAAATGAAAGAAAAAAAACAAATCCTGAATTAGAAAAACTTAAAGATTTGTTATAAGAAAGAGGTGTTAGAATGGCTGTACCATTTAGAAGAGTTAGTAAAACTAGAGGTAGAATGAGAAGAACTCATTATAAAATTAGTGAAAATTCTACTGTAAAATGCCCTAAATGTGGTGAAGAAATTAGACCACATAGAGTATGCGCTAATTGTGGAACATACAAAGGTAAAGAAGTAATTAAAAAAACAGAAGAAACTAAATAAGTATTTTTATTTTTGATAAAGGGTACATTCTAAAGAGAATGTACTTTTTTTGAACATTTTTTATAATTAATATACTATAAAGATTAAAAAAATTTTTATTTAATAAATTGAAGTATGTATTTTAGTGAAAAATAAAGTTTTCAACGTTGGAATAAATTATAAAA
>ULJO01003861.1_pt1 | contig 16431 bp, 18 predicted proteins | sample 1950901 | NCBI WGS metagenome assembly ULJO01 (sample SAMEA4835474, study PRJEB28245) | human gut metagenome | biome: gut microbiome; material: fecal sample | place: Denmark | collected 2008
TGGCGGAAAGCGCCCGTTTGTTTTCCGGCGGTGTCACCGTGATAATCTGGTCGGCATAAGGATATGTGATTTCCGCTACTTTTTCATATTCCTTGTCTTTCAACATTCCCATTATATAGATAATTCTTTTATTTGAAAAGTAGGCAGACACAGATTGCACAAGTTTTTTGGCAGCCGGCTCGTTGTGGGCGCCGTCAATGACAAAATACGGTTTTTCCCGCAAAACCTCAAACCTTCCGGGCCACGAGGTTTCTAAAAGTCCGCGTCTTAAATTTTCATCCGATACATAAAAACTCTTCTTCCGGTTCAGTGCTTCCACCACTTCTATGGCAACCACGGCATTTTCCGCCTGGCAGACTCCGGGAATGGTTATTTCCATGTCTTTATGCAGAGTGCCGAACGCATCCCGGTAATTAAACCTCTGCTTTTTCAGACCGTATTTTTTCTTTTCGGGCACAGTTGCAAAAAATAAGGAACAGCCTTGTTTTTCCGCTTCCTTCCTTATTTCTGCTGCCGCCTCTTCCTGTTGTGCGGTGCTGACTGCCACACAGCCTTTCTTAATGATACCCGCTTTCTGATATGCAATTTTGTCTAACGTCCCGCCTAAAAACTGCATATGGTCCATACCGATGGGCATAAGCACCGCAGCAAGTGTCCGGGTAATCAGATTGGTGGCATCCTCCCTGCCTCCCATTCCGGCTTCCAGTATCACAATATCGCACTTTTTATCCGCAAAATAAAGGAATGCCAACGCCACCTCTGCTTCAAATGCCGTAGGAGTGGGCAGGCCATCCGCCTTTATCTCCTCCACTGCCTCCTTTATTTTTTCCAGGCCTTCCGTGTATGCCTTCTTTGTCATATTTTTCCCGTCCACCCGGATAGTTTCCCGGGACTCAAACACCGCCGGTGAAGAAAAAGCTCCCACGCGGTAGCCGGCCGTTTTATAAACGGTAGAAAGATATGCCAGCACGGAGCCCTTGCCGTTTGTACCCGCAATGTGAATGCAGGGGAAGGCATCCTGCGGATTTCCAAGCCGTCTGCATAGCTCCTTTATGCTGCCGAGTCCCGGCACGATGCCGCTTTTCTTTAATTCATCCATAAAATCCAAACATTCTTTTTCCGTCATCATTTTCTACCCGCTTTGCATATTTTTTGCTTTCCCGGAAACACTTTTCATAATAGAAAAAAAGGAGTTCCGTTATCTTGAAAAAACTACTGCACAATTTTCTCCATTGCGGTATCTTAGGCTGGTGCATGGAGATTATTTTTACAGCCCTGTCTTCCTACCGCAGGCGGCAGTTTTCCTTAAAAGGCAATACCTCTGTCTGGATGTTTCCCATATACGGCAGTGCCTGCCTGATTGCCCCGCTTTGCAGACGTCTGCGGGGAAAACCGCTGCTTCTGCGCGGCTTTCTGTATGCCGCCCTTATCTTTTCCGTAGAATTTCTAAGCGGAAAGCTCTTGCAGAAACGGCACATCTGCCCCTGGGATTACAGTCATTCCAGGTGGAATATCGGAAAAATCATCCGGCTTGATTACCTGCCCTGCTGGTTTCTGGCCGGCTTACTGTTTGAGCGCCTGCTTTTGGAGAACGAACCGGCTTCCGCATCCCGCCGTCTTACCGAAGAAAAGGACGGAGACATCTCTCCACCCTTTTGAAGTCATATCCTTAATCGTTATCCATATCGTCCATGGTTTCCGTGCCGATGTTTAACGTATTTAAGGTACGTCTTCTCATGCGGGCTGCTTCGGAAGCCTCTAAAATATAGTTTTTAATTTCCCTGGACCTTTTCACATGCTCAATAATAAGCTTGGGATGGGTGGTATCACCGGTAAAGCAGGTAATGGTGCCGAGTCCCACCAGTCTTTCAAAAAAAGTCTGTGTATGCTCTACATCCTGTACTTTATACATATAACAGTCATTTTCAATTTTTTTGAAAAATCCCTGATCTATCGTAAGTACATCATCCTTGATATTGTAAACCGTGAATGTAAACGGCAGTCCCAAAAACACCCATCTTTTTCTTTCCCTGTACTTGATATTCTCATCCGTTTCTTTAGCCATATCCGCAATACCTTCCCTTTCCTTTTGTACACAAATATCAATATTATAAAGAAGATTATACGTGAAAAGAAGATATTATGCAAGGCTATTACGGGATGGAAAATTATTTTCAAAATATTTTTTGAAATCCCCCAAAGACTAATTGCATCACCCCTCCCTTTGTGTTACAATGTTAAAAATCTGAAAAGGAGGATGATATCGTGACAGCTAAGGAATGTATTAAAGGACGCAGAAGTATTCGTAAATTTGCAGATACTCCCGTTTCCAGGGATGTGATTGCAGATATTGTAGAAACCGCTTCTTATGCTCCCAGTTGGAAGCATACACAGATTACCCGTTATATTGCAGTGGAAGGCGAACTGAAGGACAAAATCGCCGATGAATGTACCAGCGCTTATGCAAAAAATGGTGAGATTATCAAAAATGCTCCCATGCTGATTGCTGTTACTTTCATTAAAAACCGCAGCGGATTTGAACGTGACGGTTCCTATTCCACTCCCAAGGAAGGTGGCTGGCAGATGTTTGATGCCGGTGTTGCTTCCGAAGCTTTTTGTTTAGCAGCTTACGAGCAGGGACTCGGTACCGTAATTATGGGGATTTTTGATGAAGCCAAAGCCGCTTCCCTTTTAGAAGTTCCCGAAGAAAGAGAATTGGTTGCTTTAATTCCTATCGGCTATCCCGCTGAAAGTCCTGCCGCTCCCAAACGCAAGAGCGTGGAGGAATTATTATCATTCAAATAAATACATTAAAATCGAAGAGTTTTTTCTCTTCGATTTTTTTTGGGTCTTTCGCAATGTTCCATGCCGTATCCGCGGCAGAATAAATACAATGCGCCGCAGTTGCGGCAGAATGTGAGGAAATAGAATGAGACATTTAATGAGCCCACTGGATTTTTCCGTGGAAGAATTGGACAAGCTTTTTGACTTGGCGGAGGACATTGAAGCCTCTCTCGAAAAATATGCCCATGCCTGTGACGGCAAGGTACTTGCTACCTGTTTCTACGAACCCAGCACCCGTACCCGTTTAAGCTTTGAGTCCGCCATGATTCATCTGGGTGGAAAGGTACTCGGCTTCTCCGATGCCGCCAACTCTTCCGCTTCCAAGGGTGAAAGCGTATCCGACACCATCCGCGTTATCTCCTGCTTTGCCGATATCTGTGCCATGCGTCATCCCAAAGAAGGCGCGCCCATGGTAGCTGCCGAGAAATCAGGCATTCCGGTTATCAATGCCGGCGACGGCGGTCACCAGCATCCCACCCAGACCCTGACGGATCTGCTTACCATCCGCAGTCTGAAGCACCGTCTGGACAACATGACCATCGGTCTTTGCGGCGACTTAAAGTTCGGCCGTACCGTACACTCCTTAATCCGTGCCCTGGTGCGCTATGAAAATGTCCGGTTTATCTTCATCTCCCCCGAAGAGCTCCGTGTGCCCGACTACATCACGGATATGTTAAAAGAAAAAAATATCCCCTACGAAGAAGTCATCCGTCTGGAAAACGTAATGCCTTCCCTGGATATTTTGTACATGACCCGTGTACAGAAGGAACGTTTCTTCAACGAAGAAGATTATGTCCGTCTGAAGGATTTCTACATTCTGGACAAGGCCAAAATGGAATATGCCAGACCGGATATGCTGATTTTACATCCCCTGCCCCGTGTCAATGAAATTTCCGTAGAAATTGATGATGACCCCAGAGCCGCTTATTTCAAGCAGGTGCAATACGGTGTCTATGTAAGAATGGCGCTGATTTTAACACTCTTAGGAAAGGATTGAAAATTATCATGTTAAACGTAGGAAAGATTGAAGAAGGATTTGTACTGGACCATATCGAAGCCGGCAAGAGCATGGATATTTACAAAAACCTGCAGCTCGGCAAATTAGACTGCACCGTTGCCATTATCAAAAATGCCCGCAGTAACAAAATGGGGAAAAAGGATATTCTTAAAGTGGAATGCGACATCAACCAGCTTGACTTGGACGTCCTGGCATTCATTGACCACAACATCACCGTAAACGTCATCAAGGACGGTGAAATCGTGGACAAAAAGGAACTGGTTCTTCCCAAGACCATTACCAATGTCATCCACTGCAGAAATCCCCGTTGCATTACCTCCATTGAGCAGGGCCTGCCCCACATCTTTGTTCTGGCAGACGAGGAAAAAGAAATTTACCGCTGCAAATACTGCGAAGAAAAAGCCGACAGAAAGAAGCTGTAAATTAAAAAGCAGTAAATTAAAAGGAGAGGCCCATCCGGGTATCTCCTTTTTGTTTGTTATCTTTTTTTCTTACTTACTTATCTCTGTCTTTTTTCTTACCCAGCCAGCCTTCTTTTTGCAGCTCCTGTAAATCCTCGTCATATAACCTGGACTTCATGGTCGGGTTGTTCTTGAATATCTTCGCTAATACCTTGTTGTTGCGCATGCTTTCATGCCTGGCGGCATTAATCCTGTACTGCGCCTGCAGATCCATAATTTCCTCTCTGTCGTCCTGGGAATACTGCTCGGATTTCTGACGCAGGCTTTCCTTGATGGCAGCAAAGCTCTTTTCGATGCCTGCCATACTTTCGGCAAATGCCTCTTTTTTCTGACCCATGCTCTCGGCAAATGCCTGTTTCTTCTGGTCAACCGTTTCCGCAAAGGCCACTTTTCTGCGCTCCGCATTTTCCGCCATAGCTTCCCTGCGTTCCGCCCAGTCCTCTCCCGCTACTGCGGCAATAACCTCGGCTCTCTTCTGGATACGCTGCATTTCGCCCTTAAGCTTCTCCATAGAAACCAGCACATCCCGCAAATCGAGAGCTGCCTTGAAGGAAAGAGCAAAATCCCACACAATATAACAGGTCAGAAGAAGTGTCGCTATGGTCAGGATATTGTCCGGAATAGCCAGCACCAGTTTTTCCACCGGTTTGTGGATAACATAATTCATAAGCAGGGTAAGACCGCCCCAGGCGAGTGAACAGCCGAGACAGATATGTCCCTGAAAGTTAAAGGGCTGATCGGAATAATCCCAGTACCTTACCTTGAACAGAGCTTCCATTGCCACACCGGTAAAATACTCTAAGATGGTGGCGCCGATGCATCCGGCAATATAGACCGCCCACCAGTGTCCGATAAAAGGCTTCGAAACCACTAAAAGAAGAATGGCGCCGCTGCCGTAAAGCGGCAGAAACGGTCCCTTCATAAAGCCTCTGTTTACCCAGCGTTTTGACTTTAAGGACACGTAACATGACTCAAAGCACCAGCCGAAAAAGCAGTAAAAATAAAAGAAAAACAGCCATTGAATGATTGTGTAAGAATACATAAAATCTCTCCCATCAGGTAAAGGCCTCAAATCGCAGACAGAGCTTACCTTTTTTCGTTGTGTATTTTTCTTCCGCAAAAATAAATTTGCCGAAGCCTCTGACGTTGACCACATCTCCCACGGCAAGAGGTCTGCTGTTGTTTTCCGTCAGCCTGCCGTTCACAAAGACCCTGCCTGCCGCAAACATCTGCAGGCTTTCGCTTCTGGACAGATTGCACAGTCTGGAAATACAGCCGTCCAGGCGCAGGGAGCTGACAAGTACCTCCTGCTCACCCGGCTTTTCAAAGGAAAAGCTCACCGCCGGGTCTGTTTTTTCACATTTTACATGGGTATGCTTAATCTGCAGAAGATTTTCGCAGATAAAGTCCGCCATGGAACGGATGCAGAAAATATAACCTTCTTTTTCTCCGGTCCGGATGTCTCCGATGCAGCTTCTCTCCATTCCCAGATTCATCAGGGCACCGAGAAAATCCCGGTGGGAAAGTTCATCCGCAAACTTTGCCAGAAGCGGCGTCACATGAATGCAGGTAATGGGAAACTCTTCCTCATAACCGAATTCCTCCGGGGAACCAAACCGCACCATCTGTCTTTCCGCCATCTCATAACCGCCGAAAAGCATCGGATGGGCAAAGGAAATCTCTTTTTTCATCTGCTCATAAACCGATATTTCCGAGAGTCCCAGAAACGCACTGAAGGTGTAAATATTCTGCTGATAGGATTTATTTGCAAGATCCCGCAGCCTGTTGCAAAACTGCTGCTCCTCTTTGTCTGAACTAAATGCCATAGTGTTTTTTATTCCTTCTCCGGTATGCTGCCCCAGGTCCGGTATGCAGCACATGCCGGGTAAATCTTATTCCGCTCAGCCTAATGCCACATCCAGAATCATCATTAAAAGAAATCCCACCAGTACGCCCAACGTACCCGCATGGGAATGTTCGCCCAGATGCGCTTCGGGAATCAGTTCTTCCACCACCACATACATCATGGCGCCTGCCGCAAAGGACAAAAGCCATGGCATGAAGGGAACCAGTATGCCTGCCAGAAATACCGTCAGAATACCGAAAATCGGTTCCACAATGCCGGAAAGGCATCCGTACAGAAATGCCCGGAAAGAAGAAGTTCCTTCCTTCTTTAAGGGCAGGGAAATGGCTGCGCCCTCCGGAAAGTTCTGGATACCGATACCGATAGCCAGGGCAAACGCCGCCGCATAATCCGCCGCTGTGCCTCCGTTAATGCCCGCATTGGCAAACGCAAGCCCCATCGCCATTCCCTCCGGAATGTTGTGCAGGGTTACGGCAAACACCATAAGCGTTGTCCGTCCCAGGGACGTATGGGGTCCCTCCGCCTTCGTTTCTCCTATATGAAGATGTGGAATGAGTATATCCATCAGAAGTAGGAAAACAGCTCCCAGCACGAAACCTCCCGCTGCCGGAATCCATCCGATACTACCGTTTTCTTCTGCCTGTTCAATAGACGGAATCAGAAGTGACCATACCCCTGCCGCTATCATGACTCCCGCCGCAAATCCTAAAAAAGCCTTGTGAACGGACTCTTTCATGGACTTTGTAAAAAAGAAAACCACTGCTGCTCCCAATGTCGTCATAAGCCACGCAAAACCGGTACCTTCCAGTGCCAGTATAAAAGTATTCATTTTTCCTCCTAACTTTAATTAAAACTGATGACCTCTTTTTTCGGTGCCTTGGCTTTTTCCACACTGACAGCCGTAAGCACCGGTCCTTCTCCCTGGTAATCAGCCCAGTATTTTCTGTGTACCACCGCTTTTACCTTTACCCATTCCTTCTGCTTCAGGGCATCCGCTCCTTCGTATTCACAGGCATAGCCTAAGAAGGAAATGTCCTCTGCGCAACAGGTCATTGCCATACGGCCGGGTACAAAATAATTCTTGGGAAAATCCTTGGGTTTCAGAACCATGGCAAGGAACTCGACGGTCTTTCCTTCGTATCGTTCCGGATGGTCCATAATATCCAGAAACCAGATACCGTATCCGTTATCGTCCAGCTTCAGCACCTCTGCGGATAAATCGTAAGGAAGGTCATCCTCTAAGATATCCGTAATTTCTCCGTTGGCATCTTCAAAAATAACGTCTGCCCTGGGATTTACCGCTTTAATGTTTCTCTTATACGTATTTAAGTCCTGCACTCCGTCACAGCGGTTCATGATAATCATTTCGGAATTCTTTACCATTTCCGCAAGCTGGGAACGCATATTTGTATAATACATGGGGAATGTGGATCCGTCAATGGTGGTGATCTGCTGCTCAATACGCCATGACCTGGGCAGCTTCATGTTGCGGATATTCCACATACCATTATATTCTATGATAATCCTGCCCGGTTTGTGCTTCTTCTCTAACTCCGTCAGATATTCCGGAGTAAAATCTTCTTCGTTTTCAATAACTTCCATTACCGTGTGGCTCTTTTTCAAAAGCTTTTCGTCATATTCTTCCACACCTTCCTCACAAAGAACCAAAAGGGTTGTTTCCCTGCTCTGGAAGTAGGGCTGTCCCAGTGTGTAGGAAATGAACTGTGTTTTGCCGCTTTCCAAAAAGCCGTTAATCATATATACGGGTTTCATACTTTTCAGGTCTCCTTATCTCAAGATACCTGCCGGCTTTCACCGGCAGGTATCCCCTACTTGTCACGTTTACTCATTTATTTCAGGAAAAGGTCTGCCAGCTTGTCCTCGTCAATCTTGGAGCCGATGACGCAGAGCTTACCGGTTACCTGTGCGGCACCGCTGCGGATATCGCTTTCTCCGGGTACATAATCGAAATAAATCCAGGTACCGTCCTCTGCGGGCACCATACCCTTGGCACGGAGAATCATGCCGTAAGAACCGTCCTCCAGGGCATGAAGCTTCTCTTTGATTTCATCGGTTGTAAACTTCTTTGCGGTTTCTTCGCCCCAGCTTGTAAACACCTCATCCGCATGGTGATGATGATGGTGGTCATGGTCGTGGCAGCCGCATGTGCAGTCCGAACCGTGGTCATGATGATGCTCATGTTCATCGTCATCATCGTGATGATGATGCTCGTGGTGACAGCATTCATCGTCATCATCGTGATGGTGGTGGTGCTCATGCTCGTCCTCATCGTCATCATCATGGTGGTGATGCTCGTGGTGGCAGCATTCGTCCTCATCATCATGATGATGATGCTCATGTTCATGATCATGCTCTTCTGCCAACAATGCCTGAATCATATCCTCCAGCTTGTCCGCTCCTTCGATGGTCTTTAAGATATCTTCTCCCTGTAATGCCTCCCAGGGAGTCGTAATAATGGTTGCTTCCTTGTTGTACTCCCTTATCATATCGATGCAGGTCTTAAGCTTATCTTCGCTCATATTCTGGGTTCTGCTTAAGATAATGGTTCCGGCGCAGGCAATCTGGTTACAGAAAAATTCGCCGAAATTCTTGATATACATTTTGCACTTGGTGGCATCCACAACGGCAACGGCGCTGTTGACCTGGACATCCATATCCTTTGCCACATCGTCAACTGCCTTTACCACGTCGGAAAGCTTGCCAACGCCTGACGGCTCGATTAAAATCCGTTCCGGCGCATAGGTGGAAAGAACTTCCTTTAAAGAAGTACCGAAGTCACCTACTAAGGAACAGCAGATACAGCCGGAATTCATTTCCTTGATTTCAATACCGGATTCCTTTAAGAAACCGCCGTCGATACCGATTTCACCGAACTCGTTTTCAATTAAAACCACCTTGGTATCATGTAAAGCTTCTTTTAAGAGCTTTTTAATCAGGGTTGTTTTGCCGGCACCTAAGAAACCGGAAAAAATGTCTATTTTTGTCATGATAAAAAACCTTCTTTCTGTATGCATTTTACACTGTCTTCCGCACATTACTGCCGGAAGCATATAAAACAAAAAACCCTTGAATAAAATCAAGGGTCTCTTAGAGCTGCTGACGGGAATCGGACCCGTGACCTCCGCACTACCAATGCGACGCTCTACCGACTGAGCCACAGCAGCGGATTTCTGGAAGTTTGTCTCCCGCAATCACCGAAAGTTAATATACCATACGGGTATGCAGATTGTCAATCACTTTTTTTATTTTTTTTGACTTTCTGCATACCCTTGCCAAAAGCCTATGCCTTCGTCTCATCTCCCGGATATTTGGAGTACAGAAGCTTCAGCAGAATAGGTGTGGAAATACTGGATACAATAATCAGCAGGATAACCGCTGTAAAATAAACGTCGGTCAGAAGTCCTACGGAAAGTCCCTTCTGGGCAACAATCAGCGCCACTTCTCCACGGGTCATCATGCCGATACCGATTTTTAAGCAGTCATGATTCTTAAACCGGCACATCTTCGCCATCAGTCCACAGCCGATAATCTTGGCAACCAGACCTACAATCACAAAGCATATGGAAAACAGAAGGATTTCACCGGTCACACCGCTGATATTGGTCTTCAGACCGATACTGGCAAAAAATACGGGACCGAACACCATATAGGAGTTGATATCCATCTTCTCCGCAATATAACCGGAGTCCTGAATGGAGCAAAGAATAATACCTGCCACATATGCGCCGGTGATGTCAGCAATACCGAAATATTTTTCCGCAATATAGGCAAAAGCCAGACACAATGCCAGACCGATAATGGGAATACGTCTCGTATGCGGATATTTTTTATCCACAATCTTAAATACCTTATAAATAATATAACCCACCACAACGGCAAAAGCAAAAAACAGAACCGTACTTAAGATAACCTTTCCCGGATTGGAATCCGGGTTTTTGAAGCCGATAACAAAGGTCAGTACCACGATACCGATTACATCATCAATAATGGCGGCGCTTAAAATGGTAGTGCCTACCGTACCCTTTAATTTTCCCATTTCCTTTAAGGTCTGTACGGTAATACTTACAGATGTGGCCGTCAGAATAGTACCGATAAAGACTGCCTCGTAAAACTCATTATCTCCCCACGGTGCAAATCCGTAAAATCCCATGTAAAGCAGGGCTCCGCATACAAGGGGCACAAATACACCGGCCGTTGCAATCAGAAATGCTTTCGGTCCGGTTTTTAACAGCTCTTTCAAATCGGTTCCGAGACCTGCGGAAAACATCAGAAGCACAACTCCGATTTCCGCCATCTGTACAATAAAGTCCGTCTGCTGTACCAGTCCCAGTATGCTGGGTCCGATCAGTAAGCCCGCGACAATTTCTCCTACTACCTGCGGTGCCTTCAGCTTTCTTGCAAGCAGCCCGAAAAACTTCGCAAAAACAATAATAATTGCCAAATCCTTAAAAATACTGTACGCTTCCATAATTCTTCCCATTCTCCTTCATTAATCAGAAAAAGCAATCCTTGGATTTGCTCATCAGGAACCGGATTTTGTCCCCGTTCTCCCCGGCAAGTCCGTTAATCAGCTCTTCCGCTTCATCCTTGGAATTCTCGTTTACGCAAAATACACAGACATTTTTGCTGTTCCAGAAAAAGCCCTGTTTATACCATTTTATGTAATAAGAAATCCTGTTTTCCAGAAGTGTCTTTTCAATCCGGCTTTTGACATCCATATCCGCCGTCTCGCAAAGCTCTACTTCATTATGAACCTTTACCTTTGTGTAAATCGTCTGCATACCCGTTCACCTCTTTCCAATTTTACTATGAGTTCTAAAAAAATCAACTGCAAATAATTCTCTTTATTTTGGATTTTATCCGCTGCAGCGCATTGTCCGTGGATTTTTCATCCTTTCCCAGAACATGTGCTATCTGTACATACGTCATGCCGGTTATATACAGATCCAGCACTTCCTTTTCAAATGAACTCAGCTCGTCCTCAATTTTTTTCTCCAGATTTTCCAGGTTCTCCCGGTCAATCACAAGCTGCTCCGGATTCTGCCCGTCATCCACAAGCTGGGCAAGCCACTTCTGCTGTTCCTCTTCTTCCCCTTCTTTGCTTTCTGCCGAAAGAGAAATATAGGAATTGAGCGGAATATGTTTTTTCCTTCCCGCCGCCTGTATTGCCGCATACATCTGCCTGCTCACGCACAAATCCGCGAAAGTATAAAATCCGGCATCCCTGCCGCTATCGTAATCCCGGACCGCCTTAAACAGGCCAATCATGCCTTCCTGAATCAAATCCTCTCTGTCAGCTCCCAGTATATACATGGATGCCGCCTTGTTACGGACCAGATTTTTATACTTTTCCATAATATAGTCCGTAACCGGTACTTCGCCCTCCCGGAGTCTGACAATCAGTTCTTCATCCGTAAACTGCCGATAATCCTGCATCGTAATACCTTCTCCTGCCGCAGATTATTACCCCCGCAGACGCTGTCTTACAATCTCATAAGCCAGTACGCCTGCTGCCACTGAAGCATTCAGGGAGTCAATATCCCCCTTCATGGGAATGGATGCCACCATGTCGCATTTTTCCTTCACCAGTCTGCCTACGCCTTCCCCTTCGTTGCCGATTACCACACCGATGGGACCTTTCAGGTTCAAATCATACATCACCGTACCGTCCATATCCGCACATACAAACCAAAGACCTTCTTTTTTCAGATCTTCGATGGTCTGCGCCAGATTGGTAACCTTTGCCACGGGTGTATAATTTAACGCACCTGCGGATGTTCTGGCAACGGTGGCCGTAAGACCTGCCGCCCGGTTCTTGGGAATAATCACACCGTGTGCTCCCGATAAATTTGCGGTACGGATAATGGCGCCCAGATTATGCGGGTCCTCTATGTTGTCTAAAAGGAAAATGAAAGGAGGCTCTCCCTTCTTTCTGGCATTTTCTAAAATATCCTCTACCTCCGCATAGGAATAGGCTGCCGCATAGGCAATAACCCCCTGATGCTTGCCGGTTTCCGACATCTGGTCGAGTCTTTCCTTCGTTACAAACTTAACGAGGGTTCCCGCTTTTTTTGCTTCCCGTTTGATGGTCATGACCGGTCCGTCCGTGCAGCCGTCCAGGATAAAAAGCTTATCTATGGTTTTGCCGGCACGGTAGGCTTCAATGACAGCGTTCCGTCCTTCTATGGTAAATTCTTCGTATCCCAATTCAATCTCCTTTGAAAACAATGTCTATTCCGTAGACATTGTTATTCTCCCTGTTATTTTCATTCAGTTCCGTTAATGTCCTTCGCGTACCGTAAGCTCCAGCCGGGTAAAGCCCTCTTTCATAAGCTCTAACACCCTGTCCATTCTGTCGGACAGATACAGATAACCCATAAGAGCTTCCAGTCCCGTTGCTTTCCGGTAGTCCGCCACGCTGGCATTCTTTGCCGTGGTGTAAGCCTTGGCGTTCCGTCCTCTTTTGTAAACCGCTTCTTCCTCTTCCGTAAGCAGCTCCTCCAGCGCCTCTATCATGGCGGCCTGGGTCTGTGCCTTTACAAAATGGCTGGAAATTTTATGCAGATCGTGTGCGGAGCGGTTGGCATGCTCCACCACAAAGGTGCGCACCACCACGTCGTACACATCATCCCCGATATAGGCAAGCGCCAGCGGAGAATAACTCCTTACGTCCACCCCGGGCAGTGCAAATGTCTTCCTTATTTCCGAAACAAGACTTAAGCCTTCTTCCATTTTACGCCCTCTCTGGTATCTTCAATCACAATGCCCTTTTCCAAAAGCTCCGCACGGATGGCATCCGCCTTTGCAAAATCCTTTTCCTTCTTGGCTGCTTTTCTTTCTTCAATCTTGGAAAGCACATAAGCCTTTAATTCTTCGTCCACGGACTCCTCCGTGCTGTCTGTAGCCTTGCCGGACAGTAAATCCAGGGAAAGTACTTCATCAAAGCTCTTTACCAGTTCTCTCTTGGTCTTGTCGTTCATGTCTGCCTTTAGCATCTCATACAGAACGGTAATCGCCATGGAGGAATTTAAGTCATCGCAGAGGGCATCTTCAAAACGGGTTTTGTACTCTGCAAATTTCTCTTTGTCCACTTCTCCTTCATCGGACAAATCGGCAATTCTCTTTAAGAGCTTATTGTAAGCGGTCGTCATGTTGTCCAGCACTTCATAGGAAAACTCAAGCGGCTTGCGGTAATGGGACTGTAAGCAGAACAGTCTGTATACAAGGGGATTGTAGCCCTTTTCTTCCAGTAAGGAAACGGTCAGGAAATCGCCCTTGGATTTGCTCATCTTGCCGCTCTTGTCATTTAAGTGATGCACATGGAACCAGTAATTGCACCATTTATGTCCGAGATAGGACTCACTCTGCGCAATTTCATTGGTATGGTGCGGGAAAATATTGTCCACGCCGCCGCAGTGGATATCCATGTATTCGCCCAGATGTTTCATGCTGATGCAGGAGCATTCAATGTGCCAGCCGGGATATCCCAGTCCCCAGGGGCTTTCCCATTTTAATTCCTGGTCATCAAATTTGGACTTGGTAAACCAGAGCACGAAATCACTCTTGTTCTTCTTGTTGGTATCCTCTTCCACGTCGTCCCTGACGCCTACCAAAAGTTCATCCTCCGTCTGTCCGGAGAATACGTGGTAATTCTGCAATTTGGAAGTATCAAAATAAATGTTGCCGCCCATTTCATAGGCGAAGCCTTTTTCCAGCAGCACCTCAATCATATGGATAAATTCGGGAATGCAGTTGGTCGCCGGTTCTACCACATCCGGACGCTTGATGTTTAACTTTCTGCAGTCGGAAAAGAACGCATCCGTATAGAACTTTGCCACCTCCATAACGGTCTTGTGCTCTCTCTTGGCGCCCTTTAACATCTTGTCCTCGCCGGTATCCGCATCGCTGGAAAGATGCCCTACATCCGTAATATTCATGACACGCTTTACATCATAGCCTAAGTAGCGGAGTGTTTTCTCCAATAGGTCCTCCATGATGTAGCTTCTTAAGTTGCCGATATGGGCAAAATGATATACGGTAGGTCCGCAGGTATACATTGCCACCTTGCCGTCCGTATTGGGTACAAACAATTCTTCCTTTTTGGTAAGGGTATTGTAAATGTGCAATTTGTTTTCCATTTTTACATTGCCTCCGATTGTCGTTTTCCTATATTGTTTTTGATAAGAAACCGTTTTTCCATGGGTACACTACCACATGTATAGTATACATTTAGTAGAATAAGCAAAAAAATGCCGTTTGTCAAGAAACAAAGCGCTTCCGAGCCCTCTTTATTCCTGCATTACGGCAAAAGACGCAGCCCGCTGTGAGCTGCGCCTTGTCTTATAAATTTTTCGTACATCCCGTGCATCCTGCACATCCGGATGCGGTTCTGCTCTTTTCCAAAAGCTCCACATCCTGGGCGTACAGTTCTCTCGGGCTGTTTAACATGCAGACAGCCTGAGCGGATATTCCTTCCTTGTTACCGGTAAAGCCAAGCCCCTCTTCCGTAGTGGCTTTTACGTTTACCTGGGAAAGGGTAATTCCCAGCCGTCCTGCGATATTTTTCCGCATTTCATCAATATAGGGACGCATTTTGGGCGCCTGCGCTATAATGGTGGCATCAATATTTTCCACGAAGAAACAGTTTTCCTCCAGCAAATCCCTCACTTTTTCCAAAAGCACCAGCGAAGAAATGCCTTCGTAAGCGGCATCCGTATCCGGAAAATGTTTGCCGATATCGCCCAGTGCCGCCGCTCCCAGCAGCGCATCCATAACGGCATGCAGCAGTACGTCCGCATCCGAATGCCCTAAAAGACCTTTTTCATACGGGATTTCCACCCCGCCGATAATCATCTTTCTGTTTTCCGCCAGTCTGTGTACATCATATCCCATTCCGATTCTCATATGTTACCTCCGTTGGTATCTCCACCGGTATTACCGTTTCTGTTTTCTGTTTTGTTTCCGTTTCTGTTTCGTTTTTCCGCTTCTGTTTTCCCTGTCTGTTCCGATTTTTTTAGTCTGCCGTGTGGCTATGCGGTTTTTAAGTCCGCCACATGCTGTGCGATCAAATCTTTCGCCTCTTCCATGCTGATACCCGCTTCCGCAAGCATCCTGGTAATCGCCTCCGCTTCCTTGTTTCTTTTTTCCGTAATCAGGTCATTCAGTTCTCTTTCCTCCGACTGGATACGCACCTTTAATGCCCCAATCAGTTCTTCCTTTTCCCTGATTTTTTCGTCTATGGATTTTCTCTGTCCTCTTGCCATATGCTGACCTCACATTCCGCCCCTCGGGGCTTTTTTACCAGTATATGGACAAGATGGGGAAATTATACCTCGGAATCCATTTTTTTGTAAATCCAGCCCCGGTCCGCGTAGCAGGCATTGCAAACCCGGAATTCATAGCCGAAGGGCAATGTCTTTCCGCAATATTTACAGGTGTTGATATATTCTTTTTTATTCTTGGCAAGAGCCTGCATGATGCTTAACTCCGTCTTTTCCCTTGCCGCATCCAGACGCCTTACGTCGATTTCCTTTCCCAGTCTGTTGGAAAACTGGTGGTATAAATCCAGCATCTTATAGTATGTTTCGTACCGCATCAGACCCTTGTCGTTGCAAATGCCGAGCGTTGGGAAAAACAACGTCACATCCGCCGTATAGGTTTTGCAGTATTCCAACCACAGGGACACAATATCCCTGTTTTTGACATCGATGGAGCAGGTTAACATCCGGTAAAGAACATGCTTGTCCTCAAAGCCGTCGATGTCCTTCCGCTCCCGGTAAGCCTTTTCATAGAGGAAAAGCATATCCTCAATGCTGATTTTTTCAAAGGGCTCGTCCGGCTCCACGCTTTTCCACACCGTTAAAATCCGGTCAAGGGGCTCGTCCATGTTAAGAAGCACCGTCGGAAAGCCCAAACTTACCTTTTCAATCGGAAGTTCTTCCTTATTATAGCGTTCTTTGATATACTCCCACTCTTCGTCACCGCAGGCATTCACATAGCCGGTATCGTACATGCCGAATCTTCCCGCTCTTCCCGCTATCTGACGGATTTCCGGTATGGTAAGCTTTCTTTTTTCCTTGCCGTCAAATTTTTCCGCCTGTAAAAATACAATTCGTCGTACCGGCAGATTCAGGCCCATACCGATGGCATCCGTGGAAACCACCACTTTCGTTTCCTTTCCGGCAAACAGATGAATCTGTCTGCGGCGGATTTCCGGCGGCAGG
>ULJO01012761.1_pt1 | contig 15499 bp, 15 predicted proteins | sample 1950901 | NCBI WGS metagenome assembly ULJO01 (sample SAMEA4835474, study PRJEB28245) | human gut metagenome | biome: gut microbiome; material: fecal sample | place: Denmark | collected 2008
AATTAATTCATAAAAGGTTATAAAAAAACAGACCAAAATATTTATAAGCCTGTTAAATTTATCAATATAATTATCTAGATTTTTTTACTAGCTTTTTACTTTTTATTTTACTGTTTGGAAATTGGTTATAATAAAACTCTGTCTTTTCTTCATCTGTTAAATCTAATACTTTTTTTGTAGCTATGTCGAATACTTTCAATACAGATACATCAGATGTACAAATATTTTGTTTTAAAAAAATAACACAACTATTATTATATTCTATCCAATTACGAGCAACAAAATTAGGTGTTGTATCATAACTTCCTATTTTTATTTTTTCATCATTTGAATTAAAGTAAACATCATTCCAACTAGTATTTCTGATATTTTTTTCATCAGTTTGTTCACTGCATATTACTAATTCAAGTGAAGTATCATCACTCAATTTTATTGTATTATAACCATGCGCTATTGTTGACATAAACCCTCCTATAATATACTAATTTTATTTAAAAATATATTAAACAACATATATGGCAGGGGTGGCAGGAGTTGAACCCACATGAATGGTTTTGGAGACCATCATTCTACCATTGAATTACACCCCTAATTCAATATACAAAGAGTATAACACAAAAAAAAAGCTTTTTCAACATTTTTATTTAAAACCATATTATAATATAGGTGATTTTATGGCGATAATTAAATATACAACTAAAGAAAAGGAATTATTAGCAAGATTAATGAGAGCCGAAGCTATCGGCGAAGGGGACCTCGGCATGTTAATGGTAGGAAATGTAATTGTTAATAGAGCACTTGCTGATTGTCTTACATTCAAAAATGTTACTACTATATCAAAGGTAGTATATCAAAGCCCAGGAGGGTTTTCTGGAACTGATAGTCCATTATTCTTTAGTAACCCAACAAGTAAAGAACTTGAACTTGCTGAAAGAATAATACGAGGTGAATACTATTATCCAGCAACGAATGCATTATGGTTTTATGCACCAAGTAGCGGTGATAACTGTAAAGCATATTGGTGGGAGCAAAAAAATTCAGGAAGATATAAAAATCATTGTTTTTATGAACCTGATGTTGGTGTATGCAAACAAATACATTAAATTTAAAACAAAAAAATGATATAAACGAAATTTCTACAATTCAGAAAATGTTTACATCATTTTTTTATTATCTATATTATTAAACTTTGACCAATTGAAAGATTATTACTAACTAAATTGTTTTTTCTTTTAATTTCATCCACTGTTGTATTATAACGTCTAGCTATTGAATACAAATTATCTCCTGATTTAACTATATATGTATTAGTTTCAGAAGTTGGTATTCTAAGGGTTTGACCAACATTTAATAAATTACTTGTTAAGTTGTTAAGATTCATTATCTCTTTAACTGAAACTCCATATCTATTCGCTATTGAGTATAAATTATCCCCACTTTTTACTGTATACGTTATATATTCTCCTGGAGTTGTTTCGTCAATTATTATTGTTGTAGCTGGAACTAGTAGTTTTTGGCCTATACTCAATGTATTATTAGATAAATCATTTATTTCTTTTAATTCTGTTACTGAAATCCCATATTTTTTAGCAACAGAATATAATGTATCCCCTGATTTAACTACATATGTATTATATTTTGTTTCTATTACCTTTTCCTCCACTGGTAAAAGTAGTCTTTGACCCAAATTTAATATATTATTTGATAATTTGTTTAACTCTATTATATCCGATACAGCAATATTATAATTTTTAGCTATTGAATATAATGTATCTCCACTTTTTACCGTATATACAATATAATTGCCAGATTCTTCTTTTTTTGTTGGTATAAATAAAACTTGATTAATTCTTAACACGTTACTCGTTAAATTATTAGCCTTTTTTAATTCATCAACTGAAACATTATATTTTTTAGCAATACTCCATAAACTGTCTCCACTCTTTACTGTATATGTGTTTCCACTTTCTTTTGGGATATATGATAAGTTTGCATATTCAGCAACCGCTCTCACAACTGCTTCTGCAAAATCTTCGTAATTGTTTTTCAATTGTTGCACATCATCTTTTGTACTATCTAAAAAACCATATTCTACAGTTAATGATTGTGTATCACCAGTATTGCGTTGCATAAAGTAATAATCCTTTGAAGTATCGCTTGGTAACCTTCTTTGATACGCTTTTCGTATATTTTGTCCTTCTTTTGATAATTGCTCTAATATTAAATTAGGTAAAGTACTTGTACTTCTAAGTGGATAAATTACTTCAGCACCATCACCACCTGGTGATGGTCATTGTGTAACATTTTTTGTTATTTTTTTATAAATCTTTCCACTATATTTATTAAATTTTTAGTTTCATTTGGTACATCTCTTTCATAATCAAATGTTTCGGACATTATCCAATTTAAAACACAATCATAAAACTTTGACTTATCATAAAGGAATCCTTTTGATTCAAAGCCATTTTTTCTTCCTGTTATTTTCTTTAAATCATCACCCAAATTTTCCTTAATTAACTTATTTAGATAATTTCCTAACTTTTCATTTTTATAATCTTCATATTTGATATTATCCAAAAATGATAAATTCCTTTTATTGTTTTTTAAGCCATCTTTAAAGAATTGTTTTACAACATCTACAGGGAATAAATTTTCTATTTCTCTTACTTCAAGTTTATATAAAGTGTCATTTAACTCTCCTTTTAAAGCACAATATCTTTCTTTTTTTGCTGATCCACAATTGCCTTTTGAAATTCCATCGTCATCCATTACAATCAACATATTTTTATTTATTTTCTTTGCTTTCAAAATAAATTCTTTGTTTTCTTCTGGACTATTTTCAATTGAAAAATTGATTAATGTCCCATTACTGCCACCATATGGAACAAATACATAATCATATTCTTCTATATACTTTCTACCCTCATCATTTATATTTTTCTTATTTAATAATAATCTTATATAAAAAGCATCATATTTACCTTCAACCCATATTATTTTGTTGGCAATTTGAACGCTACTTGGATTTACTCCTAATTCATCAATTATTTCTGCATCCTCTTCATTTTGAACTTTAACATTTATTAAGTCTTTATTTTTAGAACATAAATAATTATTAAAATTTTTAAATTCATGATTACTAATGTCAATTAGATGATTAGAATGTGTTGTGAAGAAAAAATAGCAATTCTTAAATTTATCATTTAACGAAACCATATTCATAAATAGTCTCTGAAAACCAGGGTGAAAACTTTGTTCTGGTTCCTCTATAAAATATATATTATTTTTTCTATCACTATTTAAAAAAATATTGTACATTATAATTATAAGTGAAGTTACTCCATCTCCAACTTGATAAATAAATCTATCTTCTGAATCTTCTATATTTACCTTTAATTCATAAGTTTCTTCATCTGGAATTATTGAAATGTCTTTTCCCTCAAAAAAATAATTACTAAGAAATTTTTCAAAATCATTAACTAAACTTCTATCATGCTTTGAACCCAATAGTTTTTTCTTATATTCAAAATAAAAATCTAAACCAGTTATAATGTTAATCTCATTTTTATTATAACTATATTCACTAATAATTCGTATCTTGAAAACATCATCTAATGGTTTATCCAATTTTTCTTGTGGATTTTTTAATGGATGTCTGATATTTCTTAATAATGGTATATAATTTTTAAATGAATATGGTATAACTTCTTTATTTGATTGATTGTAAATTGCTATATACTCTTTTTCTTTATTTTTTACATATCCAAATTCGTATAAAATATTACCAAATTGATATATAGATTCATCATTTAAATTATCATATTCTTCAATAAGTAATTTTTTGTACTTGGAAATAATATTTTCTTTTAAATTTGACACATTATGAACAACTTCGTCACTAAAGAATTCATAATTAGTGTTTATGTCAATTCCTAAATATTCTAATAATTCTTTACTTTTACTTTTTAATATTTCAAAATTTTCAAAAGTGTATATTTTTCCGGAATAGTTGCCTCCTATTCTTTCTTTGCCACTTTCCTTTTTTGAATTATTAAAATTATCAACTTCAATTAAAATATTTAAGTATTTATCATTTAACTTTTTAAATTCTTCTATATTTTTAAAAGACTGCAATTTATCAAAATCATTCAAATCACTATTTTCAAAAATATACTTTTTAATTTCATCTCTTGAAATAATACTAATTGAATTTTTTAGTATTTCTCGCATTAAATAACTCTTACCACTGTTGTTTTTCCCAACAATTATATTAATTTTTTTTAGTTCTAACAAATATGTGTAATTTTTATTAAATTTAAAATCTCTAGATATATTGCTTTTTAACAATAACCACATTCATTACCACCTCACTAACTAAATATAAGTAGTTCATCTATTTCTATGTTTACTTTGTTCCAAAAGGAGCAAAGTTTTAAATATTATTTAATATACTAAATTTGTAAATTATTTCAATATTTTTATCTTTATCTATAACTATTTTATCAACAATAGTTTGCATTAATTCTCTAGTGGGATTTTCAATATCAATTAAAGATTTTATTTTATCCTCATATTCTTTTAAATTATCAGTCTTTCTTTTTATTACTTTGGTATCAGCTTTTAACTTATTTATTTCATTTCTTAATTTACTTAATAGAACTTCTGTATCATTAGCGATTCTTTTATACATTTCATCTGATACTAAACCTTTAAACTTATCTTCATAAAGCATATCCAATTTACTTAGATATTCTTTTTCTTTATTCTGTAACTCGTTTATTTTTTCCTTTAGCTTAGAATCATTTCTTTTCTTATTATTAATCTCACTTGCTATATCAGATACATTAATAGCATCTACATACTTTTTGCAAGTACCCTTAATAACATCCAATAAGGCATGTTCTAATTTATCATAAGGCATAAAATGTGGATAACACATTTTTCTTTTTGGATCCCTCGAATATCTATTACAATTAATAGTCCAATAGTCATGATTCTTCCTATAAGTAATAGTTAATGTATTACCACATTCCTTACAATATAACAAATTTTCAAATAGTCTTTTTTCTCTTTTTGTATTATTAGTAACATTAGTCCTTTTAACATTATTTTGAACCTTTTCAAATATAACTCTATCAACAAGAGATTCATGAGTATTTTTAACAATACTCCAATTCGCTCTAGGTAGTGATTTCTTCTTTTTTGATTTATAAGACACTTTAGTTTGAACACTTTGAACCATATCACCAACATACATTTGATTTTTAAGAATTTTTTTTACAGAAGATATAGTCCACATTGGATTATATCTATTATTAGCATGAGCATTTTTTCTTTTAAGACTACTTGGTGTTTTAATCTTATTATCATTTAAATAAGTTGTTATTTCCGATAACCCAACTCCTTCATATGCCATATCAAATATTTTCTTAACTACTGGTGCATATTCAGGATCTGGTATTAAGTGCCCTTTATCTTCCGGATCTCTTAAAAAGCCATAACTTGGAGCACTACCAATAAACTTACCATTTTTTCTTTTATCATTTAAAACATTTCTTATTTTAACTGAGTTTTGCTTACTATAATAATCATTACAAGCTATTATAAAAGTTGAAGAATCATTACTTGCTTGATTTAAAGCATTATCATAACCTTCTTGCATAGAAATGAATCTTATTCCATTTTCGGGAAAGAAAGTTTCCACATAATATCCAGTCATTACATGATCTCTTCCAAGTCTTGATAAGTCTTTTACTATTACAAGATTGATAACTTTATTTTTGATATCTTCCATCATCTTGTTAAATCCTGGTCTATCAAAATCAGTACCAGAAAAACCATCATCAACATATTCTCCTACAAAAATAAAACCTTTTTCTTTTATAAAATTCATTAGCATATTTCTTTGATTAAGGACACTCTCACTATCAGATTCATAAGCTTTTCCTTCATCTGCTTCAGATAATCTTATATATATTCCTGCTTTGTAAAACTTTGATGTTTCTATTAAAGTGTTATACAAGTTTTTCTGCTCCTTTCTCTTTGTATAACAGATTAAAGCCAATTATATTGTACCATAAAGAACAATATATCGCCATTGTTCTACACATTATTCATCACACTTTTTATATAATTAGTTATCAACAAGATTAAATCAGGAGAATCTTTTTTAAATTTTTCTTTTATATTAAACATAAGTCACCTCTTTATAATGTATGACTTTGTTAAACAATTAATTATTCATCTCCTTTTGTTATTTCATTTATTAATGCTTCTAATTCTTTTATTTCTTCTTTACTCATAGGTTCTGATACAGTAGGTTTACCATTCCAAGATATTATATTACCTTCATTATCATATTCTATGACAGGACCTATATTTTTTCTTATATTATTATTTTTATTATATTGTTTAAAGTTTTCTTGATTACTTGTATTAAGATTTTTTTGAATATCTGATATTCTTTTTTTGAATACTTCTGATACTATAATTTTTCTTTTGGAATTATTTTTTTCTTTCTTATCATACTGTAAAACAATATAACCATAATTATATAAACTACTTATACTCTTTGATATTGTTTGCTTACTAACATTAAAACTATTACTAAAAAATTCATTAGTAGCCCAACAATATCCATATTTTTTGCAAAGTGACAAAATGTAAATTAATAGTAATCTTTCAAGTGGTGTTAAATTATAATCTCCTAATATACTTGTTGGAAAAACTAATTTAATAAAAGGTTCAATATCTCTTTCCATATTTATTGATATAAGATTACCTTAATAATTTATTCTTATCAGTCTTTTAGAGCATAAGAAAAAGAACTGAACAAAGAATAACTCAGCAATTCTAGAAATACTCTAGTACTTCCATTTAATTTTGGCACTTCATTCTTGTTAAGTTCTTTATAAGAACATTACATAAACTTCCTTAAGTAAAAGTCGACTTTTCTCGAGTACACTCGTCGTACCCTAACTTAATTATAACAAATTTTTACAAAATTTTCAATTTTGTCCACTTAAATATTTTATAAAAAAATTAATCATCAACATCATAATCTTGATTGAATATATCATCAACAGTAATACCATTATTAATTTCCATGTCAGAATAATCATAATCAATACTTTCAGAAGCAATTTCTTTAATAAATTCATTTAAGTCATCATCAAGAATTGCTTCAACACAAATTGAATCTATTATTGAATTATAATCTATACTTATGTCTTCCATTTTATAACCCATAATCTTAATATCATCAATTAACTCTTCAGCTTTTGAATACAATTTTTCCTCAATTTGTAATTCCAAGTTTGAAATATAATTATCATCAATCTCTAAGTTTTTTATCTCATTACCCTTAAACTTATCATTTGGTGATGTATTACTAATTATATCACTTGTATATTCTTCACCGTATGAAATTAATTTATTCTCTAGTGAATTTTTATAAATTGTATTAAAATTAATTTCTATAACATCTTTAGATAATTCTGTATTTGAGTAGTATTTTAATAAATCTTCTATGTAATAGTAATCTGATTTAGAGCATCTTTTTGAAACTAGAGAGATATTATTCAAAATTGACTGTAAACCATAAAATGATTGTATTTTTTTATTTAATAATAATTTAATGTGATAATCTCCACCTAAATTAGTCTCAAAAAAACTAAGAAGATAATCCTTTATATTAATATCACAATAGTTATTTTTCAAAATAAAATTTATTTTCTTTTTAATATTTAAATTTTCACTATCTATATGTGAATTATACTGACTATAACATAATAATCCTTCAAAATTATGAATGCTTTTACTTAACAAATCTGGATATATATTTGCTATTTTTTCTATTTGTTCTATATAGATTGAATTTTCATAAATCTTTTTTAATTCTGCTAAATTATCTAAAAGGTAATTTTGAATATAATCATTTATTGATGGATTTAAAACACTAAGGTATTTTTTCTTTCCTAATATAGCAATACCTATTAATGATTTACTTAACCTATTAATAGAATCTTCAAAACTATATTTTTCCACTTCATAATTGCAAGCACACAAAAAATTAGTAACAGATTTATGTATTACATCAATTGGAACATAGTTGTTACCAAGAGTATATAACTGATACATTAATATTACATCACATACTTCTATTCTTTCAAACTCACTTTTCCATATGCCCTTAGGATTGTTAAGTGATTCAATTAAATAATCATAAAAATCATCATCTCTTTTGTTAGCATTCTTCGCACACATCTCTATAATACGTGTATTAAATGATTTATGGTTAATTATTGAATTATACTTTCTATTTTCCTTGACAGATTGATAAGACTTCTTAGTAACATTATTATGATACATAAGATTATACAAAATTCTTGCTCTATCCAAATGGCTTATATCATTAACATCTATTAAGCATTCTTTAATACCTAATTCATCCAGTAACTTTTCAAATTCTTCTTTTTCATGTTTAGCTTTATTCAAAATTGTAATTCTACTATTTAGTATCACTTTTTTATTATTAAATATTGTTGTAAGTTTTAACAAATTTTTTAATTCATTAATTAATTTGTCATCTAAAGATAAAGAAGTTTGTCCTAAAAAATCATCCAAAAAAATTATTTCTGGATCATCATTTTGATGTACAGATTCGATTAGTTTTGATAAATCATTATTAGAAACTGTTGTTAACTTATATGCTTTATTACTTGCCAAAAGATATCTTATTAACATCTTCGAAGTTATTGTTTTACCAATTCCTGGATCACCAACAAATAAAATTATACCATTTGAATTAATAATATCAACAGCCTTATAATAAGCTTTTGTTTCAACAAAATATTTTGACTCTTTTTCAAAATCATTAATAATAACCTTGCTAATAGCATCAGAGTATCTATTTAAATATAAATCTAGAACAACAGATGAAGACAACCATAGTTTATGATTCTTTTTTAATACATCTACATTACTTTCTTCTGATAAGAAATCATCTATATCATTTTTACCTATAATATAAGAATAATCATTCATATATTTACTAAATATATCAAAAATATCTTTAGTAATAGTTTCACCTAATTCAGCAGTAGTAAGCAAATAGTATTTTTCAAAGTTTTGCATTTCTATTTTTTTATATTCATTTTTACATATAGTTTTTAATTTTGATGAATCTTTATATCTTTTACATTGGCAAATAATTTTTTTATCTAGACTTATTAAATCTATACCATCATCTTTTCCAGGACCAAATCTTTTAAATTTTATATTTAACTTTTTATCCATAAAATCCATACAAAACTTTTCAAACTCTAATGGATCCAAATTCATTAAATTAAACATTACCATTACCTCCTAAAAGCAAAAAAGTGCAATACAAAACCAACAAATATGATCTGTACTAGCACCATTATTCTTTAATTTACGATTTTATTCTTTATATATTTTGACAATTCATTATTCGTACAATAAATATAGCATCCTTTCATACCTCTAGTCATTAATGTTCTATATGTATTTTTAATAATTGAATCAGCTATTTTATTTGCTTCTTCTTGTCCTTGTTCTTTAACTATTTTATTTATACCTTTTAAAGATTGATCAGTTTTAGCTCTTTTTGTATAATCAGTAATTATATGATCATTTTCATATCTCATGTCATCACCAATAATAACACCGACATAATCAAACTCTAATCCTTGACAAGTATGGATACATCCTGCTTCATTGACAGAATTAGGATCAATAGCCCATGTTTGAGAATTACCTAAATTCCAACTTATTTCAAAGTCATGCTCAGGAATAACTATATCATGAATACTAGAATTATTTTTTGCATTTCCATCTTTTATCCAATCCCAGCAATATCCAGCTACAATTCTTGACTTATTATTCATTTTATTTTTTTCTTCAATAGCTTTTCTCATTTCATTTGGATCATCAAATACTTTAAAATCATAATCAAATCCATCTATATCAAAGTTAGCTGTTTCTTTTATTTCTAATAAATTATTTAACCAAGCAATATATCCATCTGAACCATTACATCTAAATTGACTATCTAACTCATATGTATATATACCAGCACCTAATTCGTTAGCATACTTCTTAATCATATCTTCACTACCAATATCTTTAAGAGTCACTTTTTGATTTTCATCTATAAAGAATATTGAAAATTTAGAAGTATTAATAATTTCTTTAATTTGATTTTCACCTTTATTTTGAAACATTCCAGATTTAGCATTTAATCTATGTGCTTCATCTACTACTAATACATCTAATTTATTGCTCTCTTCATCAACAAAATTTCCAGATCCTTGAAATAAGTGATTAATATATGTTTGAGTATAATTACCTCTTAACTTAGCAGAGAACACACTTCTTGGAGCTGCATTCTTGGTTACATAAAAGCAAGTCATATTTCTGTTATTAAACTCAACCAACAAATTAATAGCAAGTACAGATTTACCAGTACCTGGCCCACCTCTAACTATCATTACATTCTTTTTATTACTAGATACTGTATCAATAGCATTGCTTAAAGCATATTCATATATAATCTTTTGCTCATCAATCATATAAAATTCTTTATTACCTTTAAGCATTTGTGTTAAAGAATCTTGTAACATTTTAGATGGTCTAATTCTTCCATGATCTATTTCATATAAAATACTTCCATCATCACCATTTTCAATATATTTTTTAATAAAGTCTCTTAATTTGATTACATCATTATGTCCAAATAATGGTGCTTTAGATGTATACTCTTTATAATTATCAGATAATAACGTATCATCATTTTCAAAATAATAATTATGTAAATATGCACATGGTACTACATTAATATCCTTTAATTGGACTGATTCATTATAATCTTTGATTAAATTTGCATAAGTCATAGCCTGATATGATGGATGATTAACATCTCTTAATCCACCACCAGTGTAAGTATTAACTTTATATACACCATCAAGTTTACCAACTTCAGTCGCTTTATCCCATTGTTTTAATTCGACAATAACAACATTAGATTTACTATTATTAAATCCCGATATCATAAAATCTATTCTACAACCAGTTGGTGGAATATTATATTCAATAGCAATACCAATATTATTTGGTATTTCATTATCACTTAATACGCCTCTCATATATTGCATAGAATTCTTCCATGAATTAAATTCCGGTGCACTTGGTTTTCTTTTAATTTTTTCAATATACTTATTTCTTATTTTGTCAGCAATTATTCCCAAGTCAACATCGTTAATAAATCCTGATTTTATTCCTTCATATACTAACATACTACCTCTCCACCATTTCTTCTAATTTTTCTTGTTCTATAGCAAGATTAGTAATATCAAGCCTAGTGCTTTTACTGTTATCTTTTATAGTTTTAAAATTAGCATTTATTTTTTGAACATATCTATTGCTTATTAAATCGTCATAATAGACTTCTATAACTATTTTTCTATTATTCTCATTATTAACATCAAAGCGAAAAATTAAGTCAATCCAAACAAACTCTTCTTTCCTTATAAAAGATTGATATCTATTAAGTGAGAAATCTCTATCAATTTCATCATCAACTTTTATTAAAATATTTATATTTCTTCCATGATTCAAACCGATATTTTCAATTTTAAAAAATACGTGATGTAAGTCGCCATCTTCTTTTAGTTTTATTTCATGGTTATATTTGCAATTAACTGTTATTTGATTACTTAAAACATAATCAAATATAGGAGCATTTTGTATTCTCTTATCATCATTGTTATTTTCTATTTGTATCCTAATTTGCTTAAGAGTAATTAAAACAAGTATGACACCACTTATAATTGCACCTACAATACCAACAATATATGAACTAACAAAGTCAAACCACCGATTAGTATCAATACCATTTGTATAGCCTAATTTAGTAGGTATATCATATTTATCCAAATAATAAATAATAATGGGAATAAAGTACACAATCAAAAACAATATATATAAAGTTCGTTCAACAAGACTTCTTGATTGTTTATACATTTTAATACACCCATATATTGAAACGACAGTAATAGCTATGATAATAATGTAACTTAGGACTTTAATCATGTTCTCACCTACAACCTATTATATTTTGTACTCTTTCCTTTAGCCTTTTCAACAGGATATTTTTTTGCTGTTTTTTCCATTTTATCTAAAACTATTTGTTTAGGATCTACTCCTAATTTATCCGCCATTAATAAACAATAGTTAATTACATCTGCCAGTTCTTCCTTTACTTCATCTAGATTGTATTCATTATTCCATTGAAAGCACTCCAACAATTCACTTGCTTCGATAGAAATACTTTTAGCTAAATTTTCTGGCGAATGAAATTGATCCCAATCTCTTTCTTTAGTAAATTCAACTACTTTTTTTGTTAATTCTTGCATGAAACTACCTCTTTTCTTAAAATAACTCTTTAACAATTAAATCTTGTGAATGTAAATTATTATTTTTACCCAATAATAAATTTTCATAAAACTTAACCAAATATCTACTGTCTTCTTTTATATTTAAATAGTTATTAAAATAATTACTTCTTACTAACGCATTTCTAAAATAAACTGATTTATCCTTAAATAGGGTATTATCCACATTATAGCCTAAACTAATTAAGTATTTTTCAATAAATAGAGCTGTTGTTCTAGTATTTCCTTCTCTAAAAGGATGTACTTGCCAGATGCTAGAAGAAAATTTAGTAATATTATTTATTACTTCTACAACACTCATATCTTTATAATTCTTTTCTTTTTCTAAAGATATATCATATTCTAATGATTCTTTTAATGTCTTACAATCACCATAAGCAACTGAATCATTATTAAGTATCTTCTCATGTTTAGAAAAATCTATATTTCTAAATTCACCTGCAAATTCATAAACATCTTGAAATAAATATTTGTGAATATATTTTAAATAATCTACAGATAATTCAAAATTATCAATTTGTAACAATTCAACAATTCTTGTTGATACAAAATCACACTCTAATTCATTATGATTTAATTCTTGTTTTTTATCTTTTTCTATATAATATTCTCTTAATTCTTCTTCTACTTGTTTAATGGTTAAATTACCATTAACATTTTCTTCTAATAATTTTTCTAAATATTTAGAAGGCTTTAAATTATCAACTTCTTGAAGACCTATAGCCATATCCCATTCTAATTGTTTTACATAGCCTTTTGGTTTAGTTTCTTCAGTATATTCAACATTACTTGAATCAAATTCTTTTTCACTCATTTAATTAACCTCCTATCTCACTGCATAATCTACCAAAGTTCTAACTTTTTCATATATATTAAATACTTTAGAATACTCTAGCAATTTATCTATATCTTTATCACTGCTATTAAAATAATCATGTAATATATTATTTTGTAATTCTAAATCAAAATCATCACTTTTTAACATATCACAAATACATCTTTCAGCATTATATATTTTAATTGGATTATTAAACATATTATTAATTTCAATAATTCCAATATCATAATATTTATCTGATACATAATGCACTTTATAATTGCTTAATACTCTTTTCTTACTATTAACAGTTATTTCTATTTCTTCTGGTAATTCTTTAATTAAACCTAACATACTTAATGCTGTCTTATATGAATATATAGCATCAGGATATCTTTTTTGAAAAACATATTCATCATCAACTAATGTATTACTATCAATATATAAACCATGTGAAACTTTATTAATTAAACCTTTATCAACATATTTTTTTATTAATGGTTTACTAATATTTAGTTTTAAAAAATCTGATGTAGATATATATCCATGATTAGCATCTAAAAACTTTTTAATTTTATCTTCATTAGTCATAGAATCACCATTTACTTTCATAACAATATTATATCATTTTATTATATTTGAGTAAACTAATTTTGCATAATAAAAATAATAAATTTTTACTAACTGTCAGCGACTATTTTTATCGGTTTTAGGGATACTCCCTAACAAGCATTAACGGGTGTGTCAACACCATGCTTGATTTATTGTACAAGACTAGTAAGTAACCTCTGGTAAGGGGGGTGAATTTTTTCAATATTTTATGCAAAAAATAGCACTAATTTTTAATTAAATATTAGTGCTAAAATATTTTTTATTCATCATTTATATTAAATTTTATTGCTTTAGAATACTTGATTTTGCAAAATTTAAAAGCCAAAAACAATCTTAATCTACATTGCTGTTTTAGATATTCTTGTTGCTCATCAATACTTCCTTTTTCTGATAGCCAACTAGATTTTTCTATTATTTCATCTCTTAATTTTTCATTTTTCGAGCAATCATTTAACTCATAATATAAGCTATTTTGTATATTCTTTTTATTAAAGTCATCGTCAAAATTGCAATATTGAAGTTTTGGTAAATTCCTTTTTTCTATTAAATATATATTTTCTATTTGTGGGAATTTCATAATTTCAAGTTTTTTATCATTAATTAAAATGAAATCACTATAACCATCATAATTATTTATAATATCACAATTTAAATGACTAGTTATTAATAAATAATTTTCTATATTATTTGTATTATCTATTACTTGATTTACATCATTTTGAGACAATTTTGAAATACTATCTATTTTATTAATAAATTCTTTTTCTTTTGTGTAACTCATATTATAACTAGTCTCCATTTCTTACTTTATCTTGGCTTTAATCGTTATACATATTTGTTACACAATGACTATCGCCACCTCCTGCATTTATGTGATTTGATATAACAATTACATCATTACTATTTCCATACGCATCCAAAACTCTTTTAACTCTTTCAGTTGGTGAAATAGTTTCATCAGTAGTTCTAGTCATTTTTACAGGAATCCCTAAATCTTTGAATCTATCATACATATACTGTGAAATTTTTAAAGTTAAATCTTTTTCAATAATACCATTACCGCTTGCACCTGGATCATCTCCTCCATGTCCTGCGTCTATAACAATTTTAGCCATATTATCACTCCTAAAGTTATAATATGATAATTAACCATTTGCGTGATATATGTCAAAATTAATATTAAAAACATTTTAAAAATCCAAATAAAAAAAGTACTTAATTAACCAAATTAAATACTTTTATTTACTAACTATCAAGTTTACTAAGAGTAACAACAGTTTCGTTTATCTTACCATCTCTATAATATTTTACTTTAACTTTATCGCCAATTTTGTGTTTATATAAATTATATTTTAAATAAGTAGAATCAGTTATTTCAACATCATCGATAGTAACAATAACATCGCCAGATTTTAAACCTGCATTAGAAGCTGGTGAATTCGAAACAACATTTACAATGACTGCCCCAAATGTAACTTCATCAGGAATATTAATATTATATCTTCTTAGATAAAATCTATTATCAATACTTGAAGTTTCTACGCCTAAATATGGTCTTTCTATCTTTGAACTGCACCCTTTGGAGTAGACACAAATA
>ULJO01009624.1_pt1 | contig 15421 bp, 15 predicted proteins | sample 1950901 | NCBI WGS metagenome assembly ULJO01 (sample SAMEA4835474, study PRJEB28245) | human gut metagenome | biome: gut microbiome; material: fecal sample | place: Denmark | collected 2008
AAATAGAAAATAAAATAAATAAAGATGTTGAATTAGTTTTACTAGTTAATAAAGTAAAAGAAAACACAACTAAGAAAAATGAAAAAATGTGCTTTATAAATGCAATGGATGAAGTATCTAATATAGATTTAGTTTTATTTCCAAAAGTATATGAAAAAAATCAAAATATAAATAGATTAGATGTTATTCATTTGTTTGGCAGAGTAGAAAAAAGATTTGATAAAGTACAGATAATAGTAAATAAAATGGAAATATTAAAAGGAGACTAGTCTCCTTTTAAATTGCTTTCAATTATATTTAGAATATAATCTTGGTGTTCTTCATCGCTGTTTTTCCACAGTATTTCAAAGAAAACACCCAAACCAGGAAGTGTTATTTCATCATTTTCATTCATTGAAGAAATTATAGCTTCTTTTATATCATTTTTAGAATTGTTTTTAAAATTATTAATAATACTTTTTCTTATATCAATATTCATAAATACCTTCCTTTCTAATTATATACTGAATATAATTTTTAAAAATTATTCATTACATAACTTGAAAATTAGAAGAATTATATTTGTTACCAACTAAAGATTCTAAAGAACTAACTCTTTTTTCAAGAGAAGATACTTGACTATTTAAATTAGATAATTGTTGTTCAATACTATTGGAACTTGTTTGATAACCATAGTTTGTAGCCATTGGCATTTGATTAGAACCAATAGGCATTATAGGACCTGGCATTGCTGGCATTTGACCTGGCATGTTAGGCATCATTCCTTGATAAGTAGGATAAATTGGATATGGAACAGCTCCACAGTTTCTGTCTTTTTTCATTTTACACTCTCCTTTATTTCTAATTAATTATATGCTTAATAAAAAAATAGGTGCATATCTTTACTTTTAATATAAATAATGTAAAATATTTATTGGAGGACAATTATGAGATTAAAAAAAGTAAAAGGCGCACAAGAAAAAATAGATAAAAGTAAATATATTATAAAAAATCCTAAGGATTATAAAGGAAAATATAATGAGTTATTTAACAATGATAATAAAATCGAAATAGAAATTGGAATGGGTAAGGGAAATTTCATAATAGGTAAAGCATTAAAAAATCCTGACATAAATTATATTGGAATAGAAAAATTTGATAGCGTAATGGTAAGAGCGGTAGAAAAATTAGAAGATATGGAAATAAAAAATTTAAAAATAATAAAAATAGATGCAGAAGAAATAGAAGAAATATTTGATAAAGAAGTAAGCACAATATACCTTAATTTTTCAGACCCATGGCCTAAAAAAAGACATATAAAAAGAAGACTTTCTAGTGATAATTTCTTAAAAAAATATGATGGTTTATTTAAAAGTGAAAAAAGAATTATAATGAAAACAGATAATAGAAAATTATTTGAGTATTCAATTAAATCATTTACAGATTATGGATATAAAATAGAAGAATTGTCACTAGATTTATATAATGATGATATTATAGACAATGTTCAAACAGAATACGAATCAAAATTTGTTTCACTAGGGCAAAGAATTTATATGATAAAAGTTTATAAAGAAGTGTAATTATTAAATTACAACTTTTTTAAGTATTAACTAGAAAAAAATATATATTAATGTTATAATTAATACGGTGATAATATGGAAATCTATGAATTATCAAACATATATAACGATTTTAACAAAAGAATATTAGAACTATGGAGGTTACTTTGACGTAGATTCTAAAACTAAACAAATACATGATTTAGAATCAAAAATGTTACTTCCTAATTTTTGGGATTCAAAAAAAGATAGCGAAGCTACTATTTCACAACTAAATGATTTAAAAAATAAAATAGAAAAAACAAAAAACTTGAAAAATAAAATAGAAAGTAATTTAGAATTTCTTGATTCCATAAAAACTGATATGGATTTAGAAATAAAAAAATTACTAGAAGAAGATGTTGAAGTAATAAAAAAACAATTAGAATTACTTGAAATAGAAACTCTTTTAAATAAACCATATGATTCATGTAATGCAATTTTAGAAATACATTCTGGTGCAGGTGGAACAGAAGCTTGTGACTGGGCAGAAATGCTTTATAGAATGTATCAAAGATGGTGTGAAAAAAAAGGATATAAGATTGAAGTAACAGATATGCAACAAGGTGATGAGGCTGGCATAAAAAGTTTGACAGCCATTGTAAAAGGAATAAATGCATATGGATACTTAAAAAATGAAAAAGGAATACATAGACTAGTAAGAATTTCACCTTTTGATTCAAATTCGAGGAGACATACGTCATTTGCAGGAATTGATGTAACACCATTGTTTGATAATGAAAAAATAGATATAGAAATAAAACCATCAGATATAAGAGTTGATGTGTATAGAAGTAGCGGATGCGGTGGACAGGGAGTAAATACAACAGATTCTGCAGTAAGAATAACACATATTCCAACAAAAATAGTTGTAACTTGCCAAAATGAAAGAAGTCAAATTCAAAATAAAGAAAAAGCTATGGAAGTTCTTATGAGTAAATTATACAAATTAGAAATTGAGAAAAGAAATAATGAATTAAAAAATATAAAAGGTTCATTAGATGATATAAATTTTGGTTCACAAATAAGAAGTTATATAATGTGCCCTTATACACTTGTAAAAGATCATAGAACAAATGTAGAAGTTACAAATGTAAACAGTGTACTTGATGGAAATATAGATGTGTTTATAAATAGTATTTTGAAGGAAGGATAGTATGTTGTTTAAAAAAAGAAAAAATGAAAAATTAATACTTGAACAAATATATTCTAAAACAAGGTTAATTAGATATTCCCAATTTATAATAGGCTTATTATTAGTTTCAGTAGCGTTTAATGCATTTATTCTACCAAATGATATAGTGTATGGCGTAAGTGGAATAGGTGTTATTTTAAATAAGACACTTAATATATCTCCATCACTGGTAATTTTAATTGGAGGTATTGCTTTATTAATATTAAGCTTTATAGTACTAGGAAAAGAAAAAACTAAAAATTCGATAGTGGGTTCACTTCTATATCCTGTGTTTGTAGAACTTACAAGTTGGATAGTAAAATATATTGATTTAGGTTCAACAGAAACCGTAGTTGTAGTATTGTTTGGAGCTGTTATAAGTGGTGTTGGTTTTGGGCTAATATTTAAATCAGGATTCACGACAGGTGGAACCGATATATTAAATCAAATAGTTTCAGAAAAAGCAAAAGTTTCTATTGGTAAATCAATGATATTTACAGATGGAGTAATAATAGTTAGTTCGCTTTTCGTATTTGGATGGCAAAAATTTATTTATTCAATTATAAATATGTATATAATAAGTGTTATGACAGATAAGGTAATACTTGGTATATCAAGCTCAAAAACTTTCTATATAATTACAGAAAGAGAAGACGAAGTAAAAAAATTTATACTAGATTATTTAAGCCATGGAATTACTGTGTTAGAAGCAAGAGGTGGGTATACAAATTCAAAACAAAAGGTTATAATGTGTACAATACCTACAAAAGAATATTTCAAAGCAAAAGAAGGTATTCATGCTATAGATAAAGAAGCTTTTTTCATAGTTACTGATGCGTATGAAGTTTATGGAGGTGCATAAAATGGATTTAATTAGATTTAAAAATGTAACTAAAAAATATAAAAACGGTGTAACTGCCGTTAATGATATTAGTCTTTCAATACAAAAAGGTGATTTTGTATTTATAATAGGATCAACAGGTTGTGGTAAATCATCACTTATAAAGATGCTTTATAGAGAAGAAAAACCAACATCTGGTAAAATCTTGTTAGGTGGAATAGATGTAGCTAAATTAAAAAATTGGAGAGTTTATAAAATAAGAAGAAAAATAGGAGTTGTATTTCAGGACTTTAAATTACTTCAAAAACTTACTGTATATGAAAATGTGGCTTTTGCACTAGAAATATTTGGACTTCCAAAATCAGAAATATTTAAAAGAGTAACAAAAGTACTAGATTTAGTTGGATTAAAAAGTAAAGCAAAACAATATCCTACACAATTATCAGGTGGAGAACAACAAAGAGTTGCAATTGCACGTGCTATTATAAATGAACCAAAACTACTTATTTGTGATGAACCAACAGGAAACCTAGATGAAACAACTAGTATGGAAATAATGGAAGTATTAAATGAGGTTAATAAACTTGGAACTACAATAATTATGGTTACGCATGATACTGAAATTGTAGATAAAATGAAGAAAAGAGTTATTTTACTTGATTCAGGTAGAATTTTAAAAGATTATGAGAAAGGAACTTATGTACATGAAAGCAATTAGAATTTTTGGAAGAAATATAAGAGATGCATTTAAAAGTGTTTTTAGAAACTTTTCGCTTTCATTTGCTTCAATCTCATGTATAACAATAACTCTTTTAGTAGTAGCAATCGCAGTAATACTTTCATATAACGTAAATAATTTTACAAAACTAGTTGAACAAGATGTAACAATTGTTACATTTATGGATAAAGATACAACCAAAGAAAAAGCAGAAGAATATGTGGAAAAAGTAAAACATTTAGATGGTGTTGAAACTGTTGAATATCAATCAAAAGTACAAATTGCAGAAGAAATGATGGAATCATCTGATGTTTATAATAACATAATGAATGAATGGAAAGTGGATGGAAAATGGGTAGAAAAAGAAATACCATTACAACCAACTTTACTTGTTAAAGCAACATCATTAAAGAAAATAGATGGTGTAGCAAAAGAAATACAAAATCTAGATCCAGATAAAACAACAATTAAATTAGTTAAATATGGTGAAGACATGGTTAAACAATTAATTTCTTTATTTGATATAGTTAGAAAAATAAGCGTTGGAGTAGTAGTAGCTTTAATAGTAGTTACAGCATTCTTAATTTCAAATACAATCAAAATAACTATATTCTCAAGAAAAAAAGAAATAGAGATAATGAGATTAGTTGGAGCTTCAAATATAAATATAAAAATACCATTTATATTTGAGGGATTGTTTTTAGGAGTACTTGGTTCAATAATACCAATAATTGCAACTACCTATGGTTATGTTGCAATATTCAAAAACTTCAATGGTCAATTATTCTCACCATTTATAAGATTAATAACACCAGAACCATTTATCTATTTAGTTTCAGGTATATTATTATTAATAGGTATGTTAGTAGGTATGTTTGGAAGTTATCTAGCTGTAAGAAAACATTTGAAAATATAAAAAAAGTACTTCATTTTGAAGTGCTATTTTTTTATTACATCTTTATTTTTTTGACTTAGTGTCATAATACATCCAATTAATGAAATAATAGAATATATAATTAGAACTAATCCTATTGAAGAGAATACTAAGTTAGATTTAAGTATTACATATAATCCTATTAATATAAGAATAATTGAAACAACTAATAAACTAATCCAAATTTTAGATTCAATTTTTTTTAAATTAAGAGATATTACTAATTTATTAATACCACTTATCAATATCCATGCTCCAATAAAAATTCTAAATACAAGTTCAATTATTGAACTACATATTATTAATATAAATCCAATTACAACACATATTATACCAAAGGTTAAAACAGAGTCATGATTAATATCATCTTTTGCCTTAACTGCTTCAATTATTTTTACAACCCCAATAGTTATCATGATTATACCAAATATGTATGATATAAAAGCAACAATTCCATTTGGATTTAAGAATAATATAAGACCAACAATCAAAAATAGTAAAGAACTAATTAAATTAGATGGCTGTTTCATTATTTTTGACATATATTCACCTCAAGCATAATTCTACACCTAAATATCAAAAATTACAACTTATTCTAAAACACAATAAAAACCTTTTTCAGTTAAATTATTATTTAAATAATCTATTGACACATTTTTATCAACATTTAATTTAGAAAGGCTATCATTGGTATCGGACATAGTTACACTTATATTACAAAGAATATCTTTTTCATTTCTTATTAAAACATAATTTGAACCTTTAATTGAATCTATTACAATCTTTTTTTCTTTTTCAAAATAAGAATATAAATCATCCATATACTTTAACATATCACTATCAAATATAATTTTTTTAGTAGTAGAATAGTTGATAAGTTTTTTTTTATTAAAAATATAAATTTCGTTATCTATTTCTTTTCCATAAATAGTTGAATAATTAGTTTTAGAACATTTTAAAGTTTCATTAGAACACCCACAAATAAAAAATATTAAAAATAAACTTATAAATTTCTTCACTTAACATCACTACTTTATTAATATGTGTTATAATTAAATAGGTGAATGTCATGGAAAAAATAATATTAGTAGACGGAAATAACTTACTTTTTAGAAGTTACTATGCAACTGCATATAATGGTAATTTTATGAAAAATAGTAAAGGGTTTCCAACAAATGCATTATTTGGGTTTTCAAATATGATAAATAAAATAATTTTAGAAGAAAAACCAACATATATTTTAGTTGCATTTGATAAAGGAAAAACATTTAGGCATGAAAAATATAGTGAATATAAAGCTGGTAGAATAGAAATGCCAGATGAATTAAGACTTCAGTTTCCTATAGCAAAAAAATTACTTGAATTAATGGGAATTAAATATTATGAAATAGAAAATTATGAAGCTGATGATATAATTGGTACATTTTCAAAGTTTTGCGATAATACAAAATATACAGGAACTATTATAAGTAGTGATAAAGATTTATTGCAATTAATAACGGATAGTGTTGATATTAAATTACTTAAATCAAAAGATTATATAAGATATAATTCAGAAAGTTTTTATGAAGAATATAAGATAAAACCAATAAATATAATAGATTTAAAATCACTTATGGGAGATAGTTCAGATAATATAAAAGGTGTTAAAGGAATTGGTGAAAAAACAGCTTTAAAACTACTTCAAGAATATAAGACTTTAAACGGTATATATGAAAATATAGATAAAATTAGTGGTAAAACAAAAGAAAAATTAATAGATGGAAAAAATGATGCATATATAAGCTATGAACTTGCTACAATTGTTACAAACGTACCAATAGAAATAAGTATAGATGATATAAAATATAAGGGAAATCAAGCTGGACTTAATGATTTATATGAAGAACTAGAATTTTATTCATTTTTAAAAAAAGATAAAGTAGAAAAGGAAATTACAAAACCTTTTGATGTAAAAATAATTAAAAATATAGGCGAAATAAACGTAGAAGGAGATTGCGCAGTTTATCTAGAAATTCTTGGAACTAATTACCACAATTCAAAAATATTAGGTATGGGAGTATATAATGAAAATAGTAGTATTTATATACCGTTAGAAATTTTAAAACAACAACCTGATTTTTTGCTAAAGAATAATAAATATACATATGATATAAAAAAAACTTATGTTTCATTTAAATGGAACAATATAAATATAGATAATATAAACTATGATGCAATGATAGCAGGTTATTTACTTGATTATAATGTAAAAGATGATATTGCATATTTAGCTAATCAATTTGACTATGATATTCCTTTCTATGAAAATATATATGGAAAAAATAATAAACTTAGTGAACCAAACAACATTGATATAATTGCTTATAATTCAGTATTAAAAGCAAAATTTATATATGAAACTTATAATATATTTAATGAAAAATTAAATAATGAAAATATGATTGAGTTATTTAATGATATAGAAATACCACTTTCTTATACGTTAGGTGATATGGAATATAATGGAGTATATGTAGATAAAGAAATATTAAATCAAATGGGTATTGAAATAAAAAATAAGATATTTGAAGTAGAAAAAAATATATATGAAATCGTTGGACATGAATTTAACATTTCTTCACCACAACAATTAGGAACAGTTTTGTTTGAAGAATTAAATTTACCATCTAAGAAAAAAGGAAAAACAGGGTATTCTACCGCAGCAGACGTTTTAAATAAATTGGTTGATAAGCATCCTATTATAAATATGATAATAGAATATAGAATGCTTACAAAATTATATAATACATATATAGAAGGATTAATTTCATCAATACATCCAGATGGGAAAGTGCATACAATTTATACACAAACTTTAACTCGCACAGGTAGACTATCTTCAATAGAGCCAAACTTACAAAATATTCCAATTAGATATGAATATGGTAAATTAATACGTAAAGCTTTTTTACCTTCGCCAAATTCACTTATTTTAAGTTCTGATTATTCACAAATAGAACTTAGGGTACTTGCACATATGGCAAATGTAGAAGCTTTGATAGATGCATTTAATAATGATATTGATATTCATACAAAAACAGCAAGTGATATATTTAATGTACCAATTAGCGAAGTCACAAAAAGTATGAGAAGAATTGCCAAAGCTGTAAATTTTGGAATTATTTATGGAATTAGTGGGTATGGTCTTTCTGAAAATTTAGGAATAAGTACTAAAGAAGCTTCAAACTTCATAGAACAATATTTAAATACGTATCCAGGAATAAAAACATATATGGATGAAACTATAAAAAAAGCTCATGAAAATAAATATGTAAAAACATTATTCAATAGAAAAAGAAATATTCCAGAACTTGATAATAAGAATTATATGATAAGAAGTGGAGCAGAAAGAATAGCTTTAAATACACCAATACAAGGAACAAGTGCTGATATAATTAAAATAGCAATGGTTGAAGCCTCAAAAAAATTAAAAAAAAACAACATGAAAACAAAAATGATATTACAAGTACATGATGAATTAATATTTGACGTTTTTAAAGACGAATTAGATATGGTTAAAGAAATAGTTAAAGAAACTATGGAAGGTGTTTGTAAAATGAGTGTACCTTTAAAGGTTGATATTGAAGTAGGAACAGATTGGTATGACGCAAAATAATGTTTACAAACCATTAAATATAATGTATAATTTATTTAGAATTGAGGTAAAACTATGAAAAAAAATAAAACATTCATATTTATTATTCCATTCATATTTATTTCTTTTTTATGCTTTGTAAATAATGTCGAAGCAAAAAAGGTGTGTGATCTTGGTGGCGGTGAACCTGATGAAAAGGGAAAATGCTCTGTAGAAATTCCAGATGCTTATCATTTTCTTAATAGTATGGGAACTCCTTATTGTGAAGATGATAAAATACCTGATAAATATAAAAAGTATATTGATTCAAAGGAAAGAAATTCATACGCTGGGGCAGACGCCAACTCGAAAAAATGTTATTTTATATATGATGCAGTAGAAAAAAAAGACTCAGTATCACAAACCGACACCTCTAATACGTCAAATACTACAGAAGCAAGCACAAGTGAGGATGATGTTAAACTTTACAGAGTAGTAAAATGTGGTGATCCAGAAGAAGATATTATGATAGAATTGCCAGAGAATTTAGTAAAATTAATATCCATTGCTATAAGTGCAATACAAGTAGTAACTCCACTTGTATTGATAATTACTGGAATGCTTGATTTCTTAAAGGCAACAACAGCATCAAATGAGGATGGAATAAAGAAAGCTCAACAAACTTTTATAAGAAGATTAATAGCTGGTGCAGCAGTGTTCTTTATAATTGCAACTGTTAAAATAGTAATTGGAATCCTAAATACAAATTTCAGTAGTGCTGCAATTGATTGCATTAATAGTTTTATTAATTTTAAATCGTATGATGATCAAAGAGATGAAGCAATTGAAAATACAGCTTCAAGTTGTATAGATTTATATAAAAATGGAAAAGATTATAATAATTGTATATGTGGACTTGCAGTTACAATCTATAACACTGAAGGTGGGAAAATTCCAGACAGTATTAAAAAATATGATGAATTGAATAAATTGGTACAATCATATGAAGGAATAAATAGATTGGATGAATGTCCAAAATAAAAAAAATTGATGAAGGAGAAAAGTAATAAATATATTATTTAATAGAAAGCTAATGGTTGATGGAAATTAGTAATAAGTATTTACGAATCTACTCTTGAAAGACTTGAAAACAAGTCCGGTCGTCTAAAAGATCGTTATAAAAATTAAGATAAAAAGAGGATGGTACCGTGCTATAGAATAAAAGCACTCCTTACACATGCTCTTTTTCTATATATAGGAGGAAAATATGATAGATATAAAATATATAAGAGAAGATAAAGAAAAAGTAAAAGAAAATATAAGAAAAAAATTTCAAGATGAAAAACTAGAAATAGTAGACGAAATAGAAAAATTGGATAAAGAATATAGAGATATAAAAAAACAAGGTGATGATTTAAGAGCTTTAAAAAATTCTAAAAGTTCACTTATTGGGACTCTTATGAGAGAACAAAAAAAGAACGAGGCAGAAAAAATAAAATTAGAAATATCTGAATATGGAAAAAAGATAGAAGAATTAACACAAAAAGAAGAAGAATTATCTAAAGTAATAAAGGAAAAAATGATGATTATACCTAATTTCATTGATAAAAGCGTACCTATTGGGAAAGATGATAGCCAAAATGTAGAAATAGAAAAATTTGGAGAACCAATAGTACCAAATTATGAAATACCATATCATGCAGATATTTGTGAGAAACTTAGTGGATTAGATAAAGCATCAGCAGGTAGAACAAGTGGGAATGGTTTTTATTATTTAACTGGAAATATTGCAAGACTTCATTCTGCAATGTTATCATATGCAAGAGATTTTATGATTAATAAAGGATTCACATATTGTATACCTCCATTTATGATAAGAGGGGACGTAGTTGATGGTGTAATGTCTTTTAAAGAAATGGATGAAATGATGTATAAAATAGAAAATGAAGATTTATATTTAATAGGTACATCAGAACATTCTATGATAGGAAGATTTAAGGGTCAAATAATAAAAGAAGAACAATTACCTTTAACTTTAACCTCATATTCACCATGCTTTAGAAAAGAAGTAGGATCACATGGAATAGAAGAAAGAGGCCTTTATAGAGTTCATCAATTTGAAAAACAAGAAATGATTGTTATATGTAAATTAGAAGAATCAATGGATTGGTATAATAAAATGTGGCAATTTACAGTTGAATTTTTTAGAAGCCTAGATGTTCCTGTTAGAACACTTGAGTGTTGTAGTGGAGACCTAGCTGATTTAAAAGTAAAATCTTGTGATGTTGAAGCATGGAGCCCAAGACAAAAGAAATACTTTGAAGTTGGATCTTGTTCAACATTAGGTGATGCACAAGCAAGAAGATTGAGTATAAGAGCAAAAGGAGAAAATGGTAATTATTTAGTTGCAACATTAAATAATACTGTACTTGCAACACCAAGAGGTTTAATTGCTGTACTCGAAAATAATTATCAGAAGGATGGAAGCATAAAGATACCAAAAGCCTTACAACAATATATGGGAGGATTAGAAGTTATAAAATAAGCAAGATTTTGCTTATTTTTTGTGTAATTAGTGTAAAATCTTTAAAATTGATAATTAATTATTTAAAAATAGTGTAATATTTAATTTAGATATGCTATAATTATAAAGGATAGATATGGAATTCTTAAAAATTATATAAAGAATTTATATCCAAAAATGCTAAAAAGAAAGAGGTAGAATTATGGGATTTATTAAAGCATTTACAGGCTCATTAAGTAGTACTTTTGCTGATCAATGGAAAGATTTTTATGTACCAGTACAAGGTGTTCCAGCAACAGCAGCAGTATTTAGAGCAGTACCACAATCACAAAACAATGGACGTGGTGAAAATTATAAGGGTAATGAAAATATCATTACAAATGGTAGTAAAATAGTTGTTCCTGAAGGAACTGCATTAATAACTATGCAAGATGGTCAAATTACAGGTATGATCGCAGAACCAGGTGGATTTGAGTTTAGATCTGATGATATTAATTCTCAATCAATTTTTGCAGGAAATGGTATTTTAGGACCTACTATTAAATCATCATGGGAAAAATTTAAATTTGGTGGACAACCTGGAAGCCAACAATTAGCTTTCTATGTTAATTTAAAAGAAATACCAAACAATAAGTTTGGAACTCAATCAGAAATTTATTGGGATGATGCTTTTTTTGGAACACAAGTAGGAGCAGTTACAAGAGGTACATATACAATGAGAATTGTGGATCCTCTACTATTTGTTAAAAATTTTGTTCCAACTCAATATCTACAACCAAATGCACCAATATTTGATTTTGCAGATATGGATAATGATGCAGCTTCTCAATTATTTAATGAAGTTGTAGGTAGTTTATCAGCTGCTTTCTCAAATTATACAAATGATCCAAGTAAAGGAAATCGTATGTCAAGAATCCAAGGGGATCAAATGGGATTCGCACAAAGTCTTTCATTGGCAGTAGAAGATGGATATAGATGGAAAACTGATAGAGGTTTAGAGATTGTTAAAACTGCAATTCTTTCTATTGAATATGATGAAGATACTAAAGAATTAATGAAAGATGTAAAAAAAGCAGATGCATTATCTGGCGCAAGAGGGAATTCATTTATGCAACAATCAGTTGCAAGAGGTATTCAATCAGCTGGTGAAAATGGCGGAGGAACTGCAATGGCATTTATGGGAATGGGAATGAATGCAGCAGGTGGAATGATGCAAGGTGTTCAACAACAACCAACTCAAAGTTCATACCAACCACCATTTGCTCAAACTCAAACTCCAGTTCAACAAGCTGAACCTACACAAACTCAATCAATGCAATCAGATCCTTATGAAGAAATAAAAAAAGCAAAAGAATTATTAGATGCTGGTATTATTTCTCAAGAAGATTTTGATGCTAAAAAGAAAAGTTTATTAGGAATTTAGTTTATGCAAGGAAGTAATTTAGAAAATATTACTCCTGATTTAAGCAACACAAATAGTTCATCAGATGCACCTACAATTGTTCAAACAGATGTAGGTGCTAAAGATGGACAAAATAAGTGTCCAAAATGTGGCGCAACGGATATTTCATTAAATGTAAATACAGGAAAATTAAGATGTAATTTTTGTCGCCATGAATTTGAACCAATCAAAGTAGAAGGTTTACAAACAGATATATCAAAACTTGAAGGACAGATTATTGGATCGGGCGCACAAGATATTGTTGCGGATACTAATGATGTTGTTACATTCAAATGTAGTAGTTGTGGTGCTGAAGTTGTAATAGATACTGCTTCATCTACACAAGCAAGATGTCACTGGTGTAGAAATACACTATCTATAAATCAACAAATTCCAAATGGAAGTGTACCAGATGTTGTATTACCTTTCCAAATGAAAAAAGATGTTGCTAAGAAACAGATAGAGAATTTTGTAGGGAAAAGGAAATTTTTTGCGCACCCTAAATTTAGACAAGAATTTACAACTCAAAATATAATGGGAGTTTATTTTCCATATATGGTTGTAGATGTTAATTCACATTCTAGATTAGTTGGACAAGGTGAGCATTTAACTAGGAGATATTCCGTAAAAGTTGGAGATAGAACTGAAAGTCGTTATGATGCAGATTTATACAATGTATCAAGAGAATTTGATTTAACTATCAATGGATTAACAATTGAATCTAATTTAGATAGACTAGATACTGCATCATCAAACAAAACAAACAATGTAATTAATTCTATAATGCCTTTTGATATTGAAAATTGTGTAAGATATGATTCAAATTATTTAAAAGGTTATACTTCTGAAAGAAGAGATACAAATATAGAACAATTAAAAAATTTAGTTGAAACTCAATCAAAAGATGTAGCTAGATTTGCTGCAAATGAAACACTAAAGCAATATGACAGAGGTGTTGCTTGGTCTAGTGAACAATTTGATGTAAAAGGTCAACAATGGAAAGCTGCATATTTACCAGTATGGTTATATAGTTATCAGCAAGTTAAAGGTGATAAAAAATTATTACACTATGTTGCAGTTAATGCAAGAACAGGTGAAACTATGGGAAGTGTTCCTATACATATGCCTAAATTATTTTTAATATCAGCTTTTGTTGAAATACTTGGGATTTTAGCTATGGTATTTATTGATTTTGACTATAATTGGATTTTTTTAACATTGGGAATTATTTATTTTCTTGTTATGTATGCAAGATATCGTAATTCTGGTGCAAGGCATAATCATGAAACAGAAACAAAATCAAATATGTCTAATTTAATAAAATCTGATGTATATGTTACAAAAAGAAAAGACCTTAAAAATTCAAGAATGGATGGAGCTAATAACACAGTTGTTAATGGTCAAAACGCTAAGAAAGGCTTTTTAGATTCTATTACTGAAAATAACTCAATAGTTAATACAATAAATAAAACTATTAATAAAAAATAAAAAATCAGTACATAAAAAAAATTAAGCAAAAGATAAAATGAGTAAAATTAGAAATACAATAATAATAGGTGTAATTGGATTAGTATTAACCTTTTTAGGAACTATACTTCCATATTTCACAATATCAGTTTTTGGATATGGTACAAGTATAAGTTTGCTTGGTTATTGGGAAGGAAAAATAATATTAGTACTACTTTTTGCTAGTTTACTATTTATTTGTAAGGATTACATAGAAAAATTTCTACCACAACTATTTGATTCAGGGTTGGGTTCAAAGATTAAAGATGCAAATCCTAAATTTGTTTTAATTCCAACTATACTTATGGCAGTTTTTGCTATTTGGTTATTTTTTTCAATTGAAATAGATATGACATATATAAAATATGGAATAGGTTTTTGGCTATTATGGATAGGTATAATATGTTTATTAGTTCATTCGTTTATATATAAAAAAACTATTGCAGAAAATAATAGTTATTACCAACCACAACAAAATGCAAACATGATGAATAATCAATTTGCACAACCAACACAAACTGCAATGCCAAATCAAAATGCAAACATGATGAATAATCAGTTTGTACAACCAACACAAACTGCAATGCCAAATCAAAATGCAAATATGATGAATAATCAGTTTGCACAACCAGCACAAACTGCAATGCCAAATCAAAATACAAATATGATGAATAATAATTTGAATGCTGATATTAAGGTTTGTCCAAATTGTGGTAGCAAATGTAATATAAATGCAGACAGATGTTTTATGTGTGGTAAAGAATTATAATAAAAAAATAGATAACAATCTTGGTTATCTATTTTTAAAAAATAGGATGTGATATATATGAAAAATAATTTATTTATAAAAATATTATGCAGTATACCAGTAATTTTACTATTTTTATATTTTATACCGTTTTTAGGTGTATGTTTAATTTTATTTAGATATTTTATATATGATAATAAAAAAAGAATAGAAACACCAATTTATTTAATAGTTTGTGGAGTAATAATTTTAATTCCTAAATTAATATTAAGCATATCATCTGCAATGAAATATGAAATACCGTATTTTAATGATATCTTTAATTCAGAACTATATTCT
>ULJO01010539.1_pt1 | contig 14648 bp, 10 predicted proteins | sample 1950901 | NCBI WGS metagenome assembly ULJO01 (sample SAMEA4835474, study PRJEB28245) | human gut metagenome | biome: gut microbiome; material: fecal sample | place: Denmark | collected 2008
GTTACCATCTGACCGTTGCTGATAATACCGCCACCGACACCGGTGCCCAGTGTTACGACAACCAGATCCTTAAAGCCTTTGCCGCCGCCCTGCCACATTTCGCCGAGAGCTGCCACATTAGCGTCGTTTCCTGCCATAACGGGTACATCTAAGTGCTTCCGGAAGGCTTCCGGAATATTGAATACGGTATCCCAGCCTAAGTTTGCGGTCTTGTATACGGTGCCTTCCGCATCTACGGGACCCGGTACGCCGATGCCGACACCGGCTACTTCATCCTGTTCTATCTCATACTTTCCCATTTTTTCTTCAATGCTTGCGGCAATGTCCGGAAGCACTCTTTCGCCGCCGTTTGCGGTCACGCTGGGGATTTCCCATTTTTCCAGCACATTGGCATTCATATCAAAAAGTCCCATTTTTACGGTGGTGCCGCCTACATCTACTCCAAATACATATTTCTTCATAACCGTTACCATACCTTTCTTTTTATATTATTTATTCGTCCTCATCCTCTTCGCGTCTTCTGGCGAGGGAATTCTGCACTCTGGTATAAAGCTCCTGTGCCGCATTGTAACCCATCTTTTTCTGTCTGTGGTTTACGGCTGCCGTCTCGCAGATGACCGCTAAGTTACGGCCGGGACGGATGGGCAGGGTGTAGCATACCACTTTGTTGCCGAGATATTCGGTGTATTCTTCTTCCAGACCAAGTCTGTCGTATTCCTTGTCCTTATCCCAGTCTTCCAGACGGATAACCATATCGATGGACTGGGTATCCTTTACACTTGCGGCACCGAACAATGCCTTCACATCCACGATACCGATACCGCGCAGTTCGATTAAATGCTTGGTAACATCCGGTGCGGAGCCTACCAGGGTTTCGTCGCTTACCTTGCGGATTTCCACGGCATCGTCCGTTACCAGACGGTGTCCGCGCTTTACCAGCTCAAGCGCCGCTTCGGATTTACCGATACCACTTTCACCTGTAATCAGCACGCCTTCGCCGTATACATCCACCAGTACGCCGTGTACGGAAATACATGGCGCCAGTTTGACATTCAACCAGCGGATAGCTTCCGCCATGAATACAGATGTGTTCTTTTTGGTGGAGAAAACCGGTCTGTTATATTTATGGGCTATTTCAAGGAAAATCGGATCAGGCTGCAGCTCGCGGCAGAATACCACACAGGGAATATCATAGGACATCAGTTTGTCGTATACCACCCTCTTCTGTTCTTCGCTGATACCTTCCATATACGTATATTCCACAAAACCGATAACCTGCAGACGGGAAGAGTCGAAATGCTCGAAATAACCTGCCATCTGCAATGCCGGTCTGTTTACATCCGGCATGCTGATCTTGATGCTCTTGATGTCAATATCAGGAGTCAGATTTTCCAGCTTGAACTTTTCCACAACCTTTTCCATTTTTACGCTTGCCATACCCATACCTCGCTTTTTATCATTCCGTCCTTTTATGACGTTTGCTGTTCATAGACGGTTTTATTTTAGCACATGCGGCTTCTTTTGCATAGCCGCAAAAATGCCGCACAGTGCCGTTACCTTTTCTTTTCCATGGCGGCAAAAAAGCCCGCTATCTGCTCCGCCACATTCACCGGAATTTCCGGCACCCGGCAAAGCTCTTCCACGGTGGCGTTCTTCACATCCTCTATGGACTTGAAATGCCGCATCAGAGCCTTTCTTCTGGCGGGTCCAACGCCCGGAATTTCATCCAATACCGACTTTACCTGACTCTTGGAACGCAAAGACCGGTGATATTCGATGGCAAACCGGTGGGCTTCGTCCTGAATACGGGTAATCAGCTTAAAGCCCTCGGAACGAGAGTCAATGGGCAACTCCACATTGTTGTAGTAAAGCCCTCTGGTGCGGTGGTTGTCATCCTTAACCATGCCGCAGACCGGAATATGGATGTTCAGCTCCTCAAGCACCGACAGGGCAATGTTGACCTGACCCCTGCCGCCGTCCATCATCAGTACATCCGGGAACCGGGTAAAACTTCCCAGTGAATTGTCCAGATCCTGCTCCTTTAGCTTGCTCTGTTCTTCCATACCGTGACGGAACCGTCTTGTCAGCACCTCCCGCATGCAGGCATAATCATCCGGTCCCGCTACGGACTGGATTCGGAACTTCCGGTAATCGCTGCGCTTGGGTTTTCCTTTTTCAAACACCACCATGGAGCCTACATTGGCAAAGCCGCTGATGTTACTGATATCGAAGGCCTCCATACGCACGATACCGGGCAGTCCCAGCAGATCCGCAATTTCTTTCACGGCACCTGTGGTGCGGCTTTCCTCCCTGGCAATCCTTTCCTTGTCCTTGGAAAGAACCAGGGAGGCGTTCTGTGCTGCCAGCTCCACTAATTTTTCACGGGTACCGATTTTCGGCACAATGAGCTTTACCCTGCCTTCTTTTTTCTCCGTCAGCCACTGTTCTATGAGTGTCTGCTCCTCCACTTCATACTGCAGCATGATTTCCCGGGGAATGAACGGGGTGCCCGCATAAAACTGCTTCACAAATTCCTGCAAAATCCGGGGCTTTTTCTGTCCCTCAATGTGGGTCATGTAAAAATGCTCCCTACCGATAAGCCTGCCGTCACGCACAAAAAACACCTGCACCACGGCATCCCTGTCGTCCTCTGCCAGAGCAATGATGTCCCTGTCCTCACCCACGCTGTCGGAAATCTTCTGCTTCTGGGACACGGATTTTACACTGTTAAACAAATCCCTGTACTTAGCCGCTTCTTCAAATTCCATTTTTTCGGCAGCATCCTGCATTTTCCCCTGCAGTTCCTTCAGAATCGGCTGGTAGTTTCCGTTCAGGAAATTCAGGGCCTTTTCCACCTGCTCCCGGTACTCCTCCCGGCTCACTAAATTCTGGCAGGGGGCGGAGCACTGCCCAATGTGGTAATTTAAGCAGGGACGTCCTTCCCCGATGTCCTTCGGAAGGCTCCTGTTGCAGGTCCGCAGCTTATACAGCTTATTCAAAAGCTCTATGGTGTCCTTTACCGCACCGGCGCTGGTGTAAGGTCCGAAATATCTTGCCTTGTCCTTTTTCATTTCCCGCACAAACAAAATCCGGGGGTATGCTTCTCCCACCGTCACCTTGATATACGGATAGGTTTTGTCGTCCTTTAACAGCGTGTTGTACTTGGGCAGATGCTCTTTAATCAGATTGTTTTCTAAGATAAGAGCCTCTAACTCCGAGTCGGTGACAATATATTCAAACCGGGCAATCAGCGACACCATTTTGTCAATCTGAGGACCTCTGCCGATGTTTTCCCTGAAATAGGAGCGGACTCTGTTGCGCAGATTGACTGCTTTTCCTACATATAATATAGTGTCCTGCTCATCATGCATGATATACACTCCCGGCTTGGCGGGAAGCTTTTTCAATTCCTCATCGATGCAAAAAGCCATGTCTGCTCCTTTCTTTTCTGTGCATTCATACACAAAAGCCGTACCTGTCTGATACGGCTTTCGAATTTTATAAATCCATGTTGGAGAAAATACCCTTATTTTCCGGCTCTTCCGGCTTCGGCTCTTCCTCGGATTCTTCCTTCTTCGGTTCTTCCTGCTTAGGTTCTTCCGTCATCTGAACTTCCTTGGGAAACTTGATTTCCGGTACTGTCTGCCCGGGCTCAGCATCCTTCTTCTTTTCTTCCGGCTCCGGCAGTCCTTTTTCCCTGCGGAAAATTTCCATGAATTCTTTGCCGGTAATAGTTTCCTTCTCAATTAAGAAGGCTGCCAGCTTATCCATCAGCTCGCGGTTTTCGGAAAGCATCTGCTTTGCCTGCTCGTAGCTTTCTTTTAAGATGGCTACCACTTCCTTATCCACCTCGGCTGCCGTCTGGTCGCTGCAGTTCATGACATCCCTGCCCTCCAGATATTTGCTTTCCACAGTGGAAAGCCCCACCAGACCGAAGTGCTTACTCATACCGTACTGGGTAACCATGGCACGGGCAATATCAGTGGCTTTTTCAATATCGTTGGCTGCGCCCGTGGTCACGGAATGGAACACCACTTCCTCTGCGGCACGTCCGCCCACCAGACTGACTAACATATTACGCAGTTCTTCTTCGGAATTTAAGTACTTCTCTTCCTCCGGCACATGCATAACATAACCGAGGGCTCCCATGGTACGGGGCACAATGGTAATTTTCTGCACAGGTTCGGAGTTTTTCTGCAGGGCGCTGATTAAGGCATGTCCCACTTCGTGATAGGAAACAATCTTTCTTTCTTCCTTGCTCATGATGCGGTCCTTCTTTTCCTTGCCCACAAGCACCTGCTCCACGGCATCAAAAAGGTCTTTCTGGCTGACATATTCCCTGCCGCTCTTTACGGCATTGATAGCCGCTTCGTTGATCATATTGGCAAGATCGGCTCCAACAGCGCCGCTGGTTGCCAGCGCAATGGCGTCAAAGTCCACGGTTTCGTCCATTTTCACGTCCTTGGCATGTACTTTTAAGATATCCACACGTCCCTTTAAGTCCGGCTTATCCACGATAACCCGTCTGTCAAAACGACCGGGACGTAAGAGCGCCTTGTCTAAGATTTCCGGACGGTTGGTAGCGCCTAAAATCAGAATACCCTTGGAGGTATCGAAACCATCCATTTCGGAAAGAAGCTGGTTTAAGGTCTGCTCTCTTTCTTCGTTGCCGCCGTACTTGGAATCACGGCTGCGACCGATGGCATCAATTTCATCGATAAAGATAATGCAGGGAGCGTTCTTGGTCGCTTCCTTAAATAAGTCACGGACACGGGATGCGCCCACGCCCACATACAGCTCAATAAAATCGGAACCCGCTAAGGAGAAGAACGGTACGCCCGCTTCCCCCGCCACCGCCTTGGCAAGCAGGGTTTTACCGGTTCCGGGAGGGCCTACCAAAAGGGCTCCCTTCGGAAGCTTGGCGCCAATCTTTGCGTATTTTGCCGGGTTGTGAAGGAAATCCACTACTTCCTGCAGGGACTCCTTTGCTTCGTCTTCACCTGCCACGTCCTTAAAGGTAATGCCGGTTTCCTTCTGCACATACACCTTGGCGTTGGATTTGCCGACGCTTAAGGGGCCGCCTCCCTTGCTCATCTTCTTGAACAGGAAGCTTAACAGCACCCAGAATAAAATCAGGGGCACTACATAATAAAGCAGAATCTCCATAATCAGACCGGAGTTGTCGGGAATGTATCCCCATACCTCAACGCCTGCTTCCCGCAGTCTCTCGGGCAGGGTATCATCGGATACCATTGCCGTATAGTAAGTGGTCTTCTGACCCATTCCGTAATAGGAAAACAGCGGATTTCTGTTTGTTTCCTTTTCGTCCACCAGTTCAATGTAAATCCTGTCGGATGCATACCGGACACACTTGACCTTGGTATTGGCTTCTCCTTCTTTGGTGCCTTCGTCCACCCATTCCATAAATTCGGAGTAGCTCTTTTCTTCCGTCGTGCTTCCTGATACCGTTTTCATGAAAACACTGGTCAGAATCAGCGTACAGAGAGCGGCTAACAGCAATAGGAACAAATTCACTTTCCGGGGACTCTGATTACCGGAACCTCCCTGATTAGACCCCCTCTGTCCATTTCCGTTTTGGTTCATCTGATCATCCATATTCGTTTCTCTTTCTTTTACTTTTTGTTTACAGTTTCATATACCGGATCGCAGGTCACTTCGCAGTCCAGCTTCTGGAACATCTTTTTGTCCACAGAAGAAAGCATGACACTGGAATGTACCTGACAGCCCTTTAACGCCGCCAGCATGGAAAGTGCCTTTGCCGCATCTTTATTTTCGGCTGCCGTAGTGGACAGGGCAATCAGTACCTCGTCCGTATGCAGTCTCGGATTTTTGCTTCCTAAATATTTGGTCTTTAAGGTCTGGATAGGCTCAATCGCCGTAGGAGAAATAATGTGTTTCTCGTGGGGAATGCCTGCCAGTTCCTTTAGGGCATTTAAGAGCACGGCTGCGCTTGGTCCCAGTAAATCGCTGGTCTTGCCGGTAATAATCCGTCCGTCGGAAAGCTCCACCGCAACTGCCGGATGTCCGGTTTCTTCCGCTCTCTTTTCTGCTTCCCTCACAACCGCCCTGTCAGAGGTCGTAAGGTGCTCCTGGTTCATCAGCATCTGGATTTTAATGACCTCTTCCTCAGAACGGGTGCCGTCTGCCACTCCCATCACCGCCTGATAATAGCGGCGGATAATCTCCTGACGGGAGGCTTCCCTGCACACTTCGTCATCCACAATACAGTTGCCCGCCATGTTGACGCCCATATCAGTGGGAGACTTGTACGGGCTTTCGCCGTATATCTTTTCAAAAATGGTACGCAGTACCGGAAAAATCTCCACATCACGATTGTAGTTTACCGTGGTTTCCCCGTAAGCTTCCAGATGGAAGGGGTCAATCATGTTGATATCGTTTAAGTCTGCGGTGGCCGCTTCGTATGCCAGGTTGACCGGATGCTTGAGAGGCAGGTTCCAGATAGGGAATGTCTCATATTTTGCATAACCGGCACGGATACCTCTTTTATGTTCATGATAAAGCTGGGAAAGACAGGTACTCATCTTACCGCTGCCCGGTCCCGGTGCCGTAACCACAACCAGAGGTCTGGTCGTTTCGATGTAATCGTTCTTGCCATAGCCTTCATCGCTGACGATGAGGGGCACGTTGGAAGGATATCCGGGAATAAGGTAGTGCTTGTACACCTTGAGCCCTAAGCTTTCCAGTCTCTTTTCATATAATACGGCGCTGTGCTGTCCTGTATATTTGGTAAGCACCACGCTGCCCACATAAAGACCCCTGGAACGGAATTCGTCAATCAGCCGGATTACGTCATTATCATAGGTAATTCCCAGATCGCCGCGCACCTTGTTTTTCTCAATATCAGCAGCGCTGACAACCATCACGATTTCCGCTTTGTGGGCTAATTTCATAAGCATCTGCAGCTTACTGTCCGCTGCAAATCCGGGAAGAACCCTTGAGGCATGAAAATCATCAAATAACTTGCCGCCAAACTCCAGATAGAGCTTATTGTCAAAATGACCTATCCTTTCTATAATTCGTTCAGACTGCATCTTTAAATATTTGTCATTATCAAAACCTATTTTCATCGCCTGTTCCATCCTTTCTGCATGGTAGTATACCACAAATAAGAGTATGTGGCAAAGAGGGAAACCGGAATTTCCGATATGTTTCACACTTTTTTCGTATTTTCTTTTTAATATCGCATGTTATCATATCTTTTCGCCTTTTTCTGTCTTTTCAGACAGCCGTTTTTTCCTTTTTTTCCGTACTTTCTTATCTGTTTGTCCTGTTTTTATCCCAAAATGCAAAATGCAGGACTTTTGATACAATCCTGCATTTTTTTGCTTTTTTTATTCTTTTTGCAAGTTTTCCGTCATATACGTCTGATAACTGTTCCGGGCGGGTTGACTGCTGTTTTTTTCGGTAACGCATGTTTTTATAACAGGCTGTCACACACGGAAGCAAAATCTCCGCTGCTCATGGCTCCCACTCTGGAGAGCACCACCTCGCCGTTTTTAATGCCGACGAAAGCAGGGATGCTGGTGATGCGGTACTTCTGCGCCAGCTCCGGATTGTCATCCACATTTACCTTGCCCACTTTAAGCTTTCCTTCATAGGTCTCGGCTGCCTTTTCCACTACGGGTCCCATCATCTTGCAGGGTCCGCACCAGTCTGCGTAAAAATCAATAAGTACCGGCAGGTCAGCCTGCAATACTTCTTCGTTAAAATTCTGTTCTGTAAATTTATATTCCATCGTTTTTCATCCTTTCTTCGGTATAGTATGTCCTATCTGTAAATAATATATTTGCAGATGGGATTGCCGGCGGCTGAAAATTTTTCTTCGTATTCCGTCATAATATTGCCTTCCATGAGCTTTTCATCCGCATGTAAATCGTAGGTCAGCACCTCTGCACAAAATCCGGCTTCCGGCAGCTCCTCTACGGCAAAGTCAAATAAATCCCGGTTGTCCGTTTTGAACTCAATCCTGCCGTCCTTTTTTAAGATTTCATCATACCTTTTTAAGAACTGTCTGGAAGGAAGTCTCCTCTTGGCATGTCTGTCCTTGGGCCATGGGTCGGAAAAGTTCAGGTAAATCCGGTCCACTTCTCCCGTTGCAAACACATCGGTGATTTCCTCCGCATCCATTCGGATGAATTTCAGATTGGCTAACTCGTCCTCCTCCATTTTCTGGATCGCACGCAGCAGCACACTGGAGTATTTCTCAATGCCGATATAGTTGATATCCGGATTTTCCTTTGCCAGGGTATGTAAAAACTTTCCTTTTCCCATGCCGATTTCGATTTGTATGGGGCGATCGTTGCCGAATACTTCTTTCCACCGGCCTTTCTTTTCCTGCGGTTTCTGCACCACATAGATGCTGTCCGCAATCACTTCTCTGGAACCGGTAATATTTCTAAGACGCATATTATTTTACCAAACTCTTTCTGTCCATCTCTGTAAACGGAAATAAAAGCACTTTTACAGCCGCTTGTGTTTTTTATTATACCTTATTTTACAGGGAAAAGAAAGTACGAAAAGAAATACAAAAAACTCTTTGGTTTTTTCTGCCGATAGTGTATCATAGAGAGGTGCCCTCTGAGGAAAAGAAAGGATGTCTGATTTTGCTTCGTATACATAAATTAGTAAAAAAATACGTTACGGCGTTATTTGCCGTTTCTGTTGCGGCAGTGTGGACCTTTAAAAGCCTTTCGGCGTACGCGCTGCCCGTCATTACGGATGCGGATACCCGTACCGCCATACCCATTGAGTCCAACAGCATACCGAACTGGCCGCAGGGCCCCGTTATTTCTGCCCAGTCCGCCATTCTGATAGATGCCGACACCGGTGCGGTTTTATATTCCAAAAATGCCCATGAACAGCTGTATCCCGCCAGTACCACAAAAATACTGACCTGTCTCATCGCCACAGAGCGATGCTCCCTGACCGATACCGTGACATTTTCCCACGATGCGGTCTTCGATACACCGAGAGACTCCAGCAACATTGCCATGGATGTGGGCTATGAGCTTACCCTCGAGCAGTGCCTGCAGGCAATCTTAATTGCTTCCGCCAACGAGGCCTCCTATGCGGTTGCCGAACACGTCAGCGGCACCACGGACTGGAGCGTCTTTGCCGGCATTATGAACGAACGTGCCAAAGAACTGGGCTGTGTAGACTCCCATTTTGCCAACCCCAACGGTCTGCCCGATGAGAACCACTACACTTCATCCTACGACCTTGCCCGGATCGGCATGGCATTTTTCAAAAACGACCTGCTCTGTAAGATTTCCTCCACGCCCCGTCTGGAACTGGAGCCCACGGATAAACAGCCCAAGCATGTCATCGAAAACTCCAAAAACCAGCTTTTTACAGGAAAAGCCTATGCTTACGAATACTTAGTGGGCAGCAAGACCGGTTACACGGTTGCCGCCAAAAGCACGCTGGTTTCCTGTGCGGAAAAGGATGGGCTCAAGCTGATTGCCGTTGTCATGGTGGAGGACTCCCCGGCGCAGTTTGCGGATACGGTATCTTTGTTCCAGTATGGATTTGAAAACTTTGAAAAAGTAAATATTTCCCAGAAGGAAACCCGTTACCGGATGGAAAACAGCAATGCCTTTTACGGCGGAAGCGATATTTTCAGAAGCAGCCGGCCGATTTTATCCATCAATACCCAGGATACCATTATCCTGCCGAAAACCGTTCCTTTTGAGGATCTGACATCCGAAATCACCTATGATACCGACTCTCCTGATGAAGCGGCGCTCATTACCTACACCTATCAGGGTGAATTTTTAGGCTCGGTTGCCGTGAATTTTACCGGCGGCACGGAAAAGGGCTACGATTTTAACGCTGCCGTGGAGCCGGAAAAGAAAACCAGCCTGCCCAAGGTTATTTTTATCAATGTGGTAAAGGTTATTCTCTGGATTGTGGGTGTTGCCGGCGGCATCATCCTGTTGCTTATCCTGTATGCCTTTATCCGCAACTATCATTTTGAGCTGCGGAAGCGGGGCGGCAGAAAGAGCTGGCTCAAAACCCGGAAGCGGAAGCTCACCAGGTATCAGAAAAACAGAATTGCCGCTGCAAAAAGGAATATCCGGCAGCAGAAAAAAAGACAGAGAAAAGAGAAGAAACGCAGTTGGGAGGATGACGAATAAGTCATCCTCCCTTTTTTAATTTCGCCCGTTTTTCCCGCAGGGTTTCCATTTCTTCCTCCGTAATAAAACGCATTGTTTTTACCACAAACACCTTGTCGTCCTGTGTTTTACGGATACGGATTTTGCCCTTCAGGTAACCGTGTTTTTCACAGTAAGCCGCACAGTAATAATGCCTGCCGTTTACGGTAAACCAGCGGATTTTCTTTTTTAAGTTCCGGCGGCAGAGATAACATTTGCTGCTGATGACCTCCCAGTCCGCCAGTGCTTCGCTCTTGCTGTCGAATACCCGGGAGATGTACTTGGCATAGGTATCAAATACAATTCTTACCTCATCCTCCCTTTTTGCGGGCGGATGGAACAAATCAAAGGACACTCTCCTGCAGATTTTTTCCGGTATTTTTGCGAATACCTTTCCGGTGTAATAGGCATCGCTGAATGCACGGTGGAAAGGAATGTCCTTTTCAATCTGTAGAAAGTCCACCGCATATTCCAGTGCCTTCCGGCTTCTGCCGTCTTCAAATGCCAGGCTGAACAGCTTCTGTACATCTAAGAAGGGCAGCGGCTTATCGGTCAGCGGCTCCATGCCGTAATACTGCATGTTGTTCTGCAGCTCCGACAAATCCTGCGGTCCCCAGGTACAGAATACCGGATTTTCCCCGCACCAGGCACGGAACTCTTCCATAACCTCGGGGAACGGTCTGCCCTGCCGGAGCTGGCTCATCTTCATATGGATAAGGCGACTGGTAATTTTATTCAGTTCATGGTAAATCTGTGGCTTGATAAGCTGGGAAAATTCTCCGGTCATCCTTCGGTTTTCGTCCATGCGGACAGCACCGATTTCTATGATTTCAAACTGCAGCTTTTTGTCCGCCGCTTCCGGGTCACAGCTCTGGTTCCATTCCAGATCCAGTATTATGAAATTCTTTTCCGTCACGTCTGCCTCCTGGTTCTTATTTCTGTCTTACTCCCGCTCCGCTCCGTACAGTTCCACGATTTTCTGCTGGGCAGCCGTTTTTTCCTTAGCCGCTTCCAGATCAAACGCATAAACCTTGTCATAGCCTAAACTCTTTACCTTGGACTGCATGGTGCTCTGCAGGCTGTAAAATTCTTCTTCATCCCCGGCGAATACCATTTTCCAGGAATAATCCACAATAATATTCCGGCACTGGCTGCGCATGGTGGTGATTTCCGGATCCTCGGAAGGGTAATTGAAATTGCATCCCGGCGAAACCACTATCATATTATGCCCATTCAGGTATTCCATTGTGGATTCAGCTTCCATATGCATCTTCCAGTTTTCGTCCAACACCGTATTTTCCATGGCTGTTACAGAGTCCCAGAGCTGATAGGCATAGGGGAAGCCGTCCTTCGTCAGATCGGACTGCACAATGGGCTTGTAATTCAATTCGGAAATACCGTCGCTCCACAGACCGCCACCCCACTCTTCGGGCAGCTCCACATCGCCGTTCATCAGCGCCTGCATGCCAAAATCCGTCAGCACCGGTCCGTTTTCCGTGCGCTCCCATGTCAGCCCCTCCGGTCCCGCCGTGCCACCTGCAACCTGGGCGCTGTTGTTGAAAACGCCCTCCTCGGAATACAGCCAGTCTATAAAATCCGCCAGCCTTTCGGGGTCCTTGGCATTGCTGCCGATACAGATAATCTCCTTGTCGTTGCCCATGGGACGGCAGCCGTAGGAATAAATCTGCATATCGTCGATGGGTGCCAGCATAAAGCCCTTTCCTGCTTCCTTGTTGGAAAGTGTATTATAAGCTGACTGGGACAGCCACGGCCATACGCAGAAGAAGATGTCGCCCTGCTGGTATTTTAAAAACAGGCTGTCGTAATTCTGGGAGGGGGACTCGGGGTCCACCAGTCCAAGCTGATTGGCTTCGTAGTAAAATTTTAAGGTACGCATGTACATGGAGTCGGAATCCACAATGCTCTGGTAATCGCTTCCGTCTGCCTTTGCCAGCACAAAGCCGCTTTCATCATAGCCATAAAGACAGGCTGGCTGCTTGGCATAGTTCATCATATTGCCGTCCCAGTCCTTAAAAAAGGAAAACGCATAGGTCGGATTTCCCGCATCGCTATAGGGCATCAGCTCCTGCATGCCCTTCAGCACCGGCAGCAAATCCTCCAGTGTCTTAATTTCCGGATAACCAAGCTTCCCGTACAAATCCCAGCGCAGGTAGGGACCGTAGGTAGGCTCCATGGTCTCGCTGGAGGTCAGCGGGGAATTCTGGGAAAGTTCGGAAGGAATGGCATAAATGCCCGTGGTAGAAACCCGGTTGTTCAAATCCCGGATAGCAGTTTCATACTGCATGATGTCCTTCCCCTTAAGATAGCCGCTCATATCCAGGATAAGACCTGCCGTCACCATGCTTTCTAAATTTCCTTTTTCACCGTTTACAATGACCAGATCTCCCAGATTACCCGCTGCAGAGCGGATGCCGTAGAGGGTGTCGCCGCCGCCAGCCACATTGGGGGCAATGATGTTGAGCTCCATATTGAAGCGGTCCTTTACCACCTTGGCAAACCAGCCGGACTGGATGCCCTGGAAGTTTGCCGGGGCATCAAAGACATCCACGGTAATGAACTCTTTATAAGGGCATTTTTCTTTCTCTTTTTTCTGTTTGATAAAAAGGATGCTCCCCACCGTTATCACACATAAAAATGTGCAGGCAAGCAGAATCATCCCCGTTTTCTTCTTAATTTTTTTCACGTCCGTACCTGCCTTTATCTTACTTCTTTTGTCCGTACAATTAACGTATATTATATTATACCATGAAGTGGCATATACGAAAATACTCTTTTTTCATTGCGTTTTCGCTCCGTTTCTTCTATAATTTAGGTATTATAGTAGCATTGCTCATAGAGTGGGAGATTTTATGTACACAGTATTTATTGTTGACGATGAAGCCCTTATCCGGGACGGTCTGAAACAGATAATCGATTGGGAAGCGCTCGGATTTACCGTTTGCGGAGAAGCCTCCAACGGGGAGGATGCCGAAAAGGAAATTCTCGAGAAGCAGCCAGACCTTACCCTGATGGATATCCGAATGCCCCGGAAGCTGGGGCTTGATGTGGTTGCCTCTGTACGTGAAAAGGATTTCAAAGGCAGGTTCATCATCTTAAGCGGCTATTCCGATTTCAAATATGCGCAGGATGCCATCCGCTACGGAGTGGAGTTTTACCTGACAAAGCCCATTGACGAGGACGAACTTCTCTCCTCCGTCACCACCATCAAGGCAGCCCTTGACAGCGAGAACCGCGACCAGGATACTTACGACCTCTTAAAGAAAAAAGCCCGCAATGTCATCCTGCACGATTTAGTTACCGTAGGACTGGAAACGGACTCGGACACCATTGCCGATCTGGAGCTGGAAGCGGGTATCTTCCAGGTAGTTATTTACGAAAACTTCAACAGCCAGCCCGGCAGCACCTTTTACAGCTTTGCGGATTTATTAAAGGTTTCCAACAAGCAGGAGCATACCTTCTACCATTTTACGGAGGACTCCAAGGATGTTATCCTTTTAAAGGGTACCTATGCACTGAACCGTTTTCAGGATTTCTTAAACCATTACGAGGACGTGAACCCACCCCAGAAGGGCAGTCCCATGGACTCCCTGTTTATCAGCTACGGTCGTCCGGTAAAGCAGCTTTCTGAGCTGCCGCTCTCCTATAAGGATGCGGCTTTCCTGATTTCCAGACGCTTCTTCTGTATGCAGGGACAGCACACCTTAGGCTATGCGGAGCTTCCTCATTTTAATACGGCATCCACTCTGCAGCCGGAAAAACTGCAGCATTATGCCGATTATCTTGTGGGTTACTTACAGACCTTCAACCGCAAAAATGTGGTTACGACCCTTACGGAGATGGAGAACTACCTTTACAATGTGGAAAACAGCATTTCCGAAGTAAAGCTGTTCCTGACGGATTTGTATCTGCGTATCAAGGAAAAGATTAACTTAATCTACAATACGCTGACGATACCTTTTCCGACCAACTCCAATGTCATTGATTATATAGAGAAAAAACCTTACCTGTATGAAATCATCCAGTTCTTCTCCGAACAGTTCGAGATGATTATGAATGCGACCGGCAACCCTTCCCGCAACAACGTGCTGGACGATATTCTCTACTACATCGACCACAACTACTACAACAATATCAAACTGGAGTCCATTGCGCCCCTGTTTGGTTACAACAGCGCTTATCTTGGCAAGATTTTCAACAAGACCGTGGGCGAAAGCTTCAACTCCTATGTGGACCATGTGCGGATTGAGCATTCCAAGAAAATGCTGCTGGCAGGCAACTTAAAGGTTTATGAAGTGGCGGAGCGTGTGGGCTACCGCAACGTAGATTATTTCCATAAAAAATTCCGGAAATATGTGGGAGAGAGTCCCGCCGAATTCCGGAAACAGAACGGAAGCACAGCCGAGGATGAATAATCCCCGGCTGGTTTTTTTT
>ULJO01005741.1_pt1 | contig 14313 bp, 21 predicted proteins | sample 1950901 | NCBI WGS metagenome assembly ULJO01 (sample SAMEA4835474, study PRJEB28245) | human gut metagenome | biome: gut microbiome; material: fecal sample | place: Denmark | collected 2008
TTTTTTTATTTTCTTTTTATTTTCTAGCGTTTCTTTTACTACATTTTTTCCATATATATACATATTTACTTTACCTCCAAAATGTAATTCATTATATAATTTATGCGTTCAATATTATTATTTAAATATAAATATCCAATAATAGCTTCTAATCCTGTTGAATGTTTATATGTAATTATATCTGTATTTTTAGGATGTCTATTTCCTTTATGGTTTCTTGCTCTGATTATTATTTGCATTTCATTTTCTGTAAAAACATTATTATCAATCATATTTTTCAAAAAGTAAGCCTGATTTTTTGCAGAAACATAATTAACTGCTTCTTTTTGTAATTGTTCTACTTTAACTATACCTTTTTGTATTAAATGTTTTCTAATATAAACTTCATATATTGCATCTCCAATGTATGCTAAACTAAGAACATTTAGTGTATTATAATTCATATTCATCATACCTGTCAAATGTTATTCCTTTAATTGATCCATCTTTTAAATCGTTTATTACAACTGATAATGCCTTTTCATAATCAATTTCTCCACCTTTTATTAAGCATCCTCTTAGTTTTCCAATATGTTCTAAATTAACAATTATATCTTCATCTAATTCTGTTAATTTATATCTTTTTTCTAATATACCTGGATAATATTTTAATAATGTATTTAGTATATATTCTGCAACATCATAAAGTGGGAGAACTTCTTCTTTAATGGCTGTTAAACTTGCTAAGTTAAATGCAACATTTTTTTCATCTAATTTAGGCCATAATATTCCAGGTGAATCAAGTAATTCAATATCATTGTTTATTCTTATCCAATTTAATTCTTTTGTAATACCTGGTTTATTTCCAGTATTAACAGCTTTTTTTCCAACTAATCTATTTATCAAAGTCGATTTTCCAGCATTTGGAATACCTACAACTAAAACTCTTGCTTTTCTTGGTAACATTCCTCTTTGCCTTCTTTTTAAATTTATTTCATCCATTAGTTTTTTTGTCAAATTTAATAATTGTTTCATATTAGGATTATGTTCTAAATCTATAATCAATACATTATATCCTTTAGATTCATAATATTTTTTCCATTTATTTGTTTCTGTTATATCACATAAATCTGATTTAGTCATGATTATTATTCTTGATTTGTTTTTTATAAAATTATCTATATCTTTTATTTTTGATGAATAAGGTATTCTTGAATCAATTACCTCATACACTATATCTATTTTATCTATATTTTCTGATATTAATCTTTTTGTTTTAGCCATATGACCTGGATACCAGTTTATATTAGTTTTATTTTCATTCATTTGGATCAACTCCTTTTTAAAATCATTAAAATTATAGCATAAAAAAGGCAGATTTTGTACTAATCTGTCTAAATTTGTGTTATTTATTAGGGGTTTAAATCTTACGTAATCATTTTTTTAGTAAAAACCCTAGGCCATATGGCAAATATAATTTTTTATTTTGATTCTCGTTTATTCACCAATTTTTTATTTTTTGAAAATTGTTTGACTATTGATATTAATACATCTACAGTCTTTTCCATATCTTCCATACATATATATTCATAAACACTATGAAAATTATGTCCACCTGTTCCTATATTAGGGCATGGAATACCATTATAACTTATTTCAGTACCATCAGTTCCACCTCTGATTGGTATTATTAATGGTTCTACATCTACTTGTTTCATAGCAAGAACAGTATTATCAATTAAATCTTTATTACTATTAATTACTTTATACATATTAAAATATTGATCATTTATTTTATAGGAAATACAATTATTATATTTATTATTTAATTGCTCAATTATTGTCTTTAATATTACTTTTCTTTTTTCAAAATTTTCTTTATCAAAATCTCTTATTAAATATTTCATTTTTGCATGTGATACATTACCTTCTAAATTAGTTAAATGAAAGAATCCTTCATAACCCTCTGTATTTTCAGGTAATTCATCTAGAAGTAATGAATTAATAATTGTTGCAATACGAATAGCATTTATCATTTTACCTTTTGCTGAACCAGCATGAGTTGAAAAGCCATTTATTTCAATATCTACTTTAGCAGCATTAAAATTTTCATATGAAAATTCCCCTAATGAACTTCCATCTACTGTATATGCTAAATCTGGTTTAAAAATCTTATAATCAATATTTTGTGTACCTAAACCAATTTCTTCATCTGGAGTAAAACATACATATATATCACCGTGTTCTTCTTTATTTAATGAAAAGTATTCAAGCATTTGCATTATTTCTGCAATGCCTGCTTTATCATCTGAACCTAATAATGTAGTTCCATCTGTTGTAATTAATGTTTTACCTTTGTGAGTCTTTAAATCTGGATACATTTCACTACTTATTATTTGACTATGATTTAATTTAACATCATTACCATCATAATTACATATAATTTGTGGTTTAATATCATTACCTTTTGCCTGTTCAGAAGTATCTAGGTGTGCTACAAAACCTATTTTAGGTAATTGTTCATTACCTTTTAATTTAGCATAAACATAACAATTTTTGTCATCAAAAAAAATCTCATCAACATTCATTAAATTTAATTCATTAATCAACATCTTAGCAAATTCTAATTGACTCTTTGTACTAGGTGTATTATCTTTACTAGAATCGGATGCTGTGTCAATACTTATATATCTAATAAACTTATCTAATAAACTCATAATATTTTCCCCCCCTAAAGTTAAAACATATTATATCATTTTCTATATTTTTTGCAAGTTTTTACACGGAGTTTAACCTCTGTAATCACCTGATTAATTCCTAATAAAAAAATACCTATTTTTAGACATCTTTAATCATTTTTTACTATTTTTTAGTGTTTTTTAACAAAAATATGCAAGATTCAAATTCGAGTTTTTCCTTATTTTACAATAATTTCCGTAGGGGTTTAAATTAATTGTAATCAACCAGTTAATTCCGATTTTAGTTAACTTTTCATTGTTATCTGTCATTTTTATCACCTTCTATTTTATTATTATTTCTATATTTTACCGTCAATAATAGTATTAGTAAGCAAAAAGAAAATTCTAATGTTGTTTCGAACTTTAGCATAAATTCATTAGAACATAAAAATGCATATAATGAATAAGAAAAACTACTTACAACCCATATTATCCAAGAAGTTGTACTTAAATCATTTGACTTTTTTGTTTTAATTAATTTAATTGCTTGTGGTAAATAGGAAATTAATGTACATAATGACACAATTCCTAACAATACATCTCCAATCATTAATTTTGTCCTCCCTTATTTTCTTCTAAATATTTACTATAAAACTCATCCATTGATGAAATATATTTTTGATCTTGAATTACTCTGTACTTTTCATACTCACTTTCAGCTTTTTCTACTGCATGTTTATGAGATATATTGCCACTATTTTGTAACACTTCTTTTCTTCTAAATTTCAATAAATCATCTGTTGCATTAATCCAATCTTTCATTGTCATAACATGTCTTTCTTTTGCTTCATCTTCTGCAAATACTAAAAACATATTTGTTAAATCATTTAATTTGTTTAATTCTTCTTCATTTAAATAATTTTTAGCAATTACTACATCATATTTATATATTAAACCATTGGGAGAATTTTTCCAATTAGTAAGTCCCATATGTTCTTTATCTGAATTTGCTCTACCATATATTAATTCAGCAGCAGTATGTCCACTAATTGCATAATGTAATTTGTTTTGAACTATTTTAAAAAATGTATATGCTTCTTCTGATTTCGGATTGTAATCAGTTGAAGTTGCTATAAATAAATCTGTAATTTTTTGATAAGACATTCTTTCACTTACTCTAATTGTTTTAATACGTTCTAGTAATTCATCAAAATATTTAGAGTCATATTTATTTCCATTTATAAAACGTTCATCATTTAAAGCAAATCCCTTAGTCATATATTCTTTTAATATTTTTGTAGCCCATATTCTAAATTCTGTTGCTTTTTTAGAATTAATTCTATACCCAACTGCAATTATAGCATCTAAACTATAAACTTCAGTATTATAGCTTTTTCCATCATCCGCAGTTATTTCCATTTTGGAAACAACTGAATTTTTATCTAATTCATTTTCTTCAAATATATTTTTTAAATGTTTCGATATTGCTGGTACTCCAACATCGAAAACCTTTGACATTCCTTTTTGTGATAACCATAAAGTTTCATCTTTGTAAATAGCATCTACTATAATATTACCTTCACTATTTTTATATATAATTAATTTGTTATCTTCCATTAATAATCTCCTTTCCTTTAGTTTTTCATAAGTCATACACTTATCAATTTATGTTTGTCTTATTTTCATTCATTTGGTTCAATTCCTTTATATTCTAAATAATTCAACTATTATTTTAGGAATAACTTCATTTCTTATTTTATGTCTATATTCATTTTCTTCTTCAGTTCTACCACTATATAATGACTTATTTAACACTGTGTTATCAGATATACAAAAAAGTGCAGTTACATTTATATTTAATAATTCATTGCATTTAAATAGATTAGCTGTTTCCATTTCTATAGTTTTTGAACCTAACTCTATAATTTTATCAATATGATAAAATTGTGCAAACACTGTATCAACACTAAAATTAGGAACATTATGATATTTAATATTTTCCTTTTTTAAAATATCAATCAATTTATTAGTAAAGTCTTTAGAGGGGTACTTTTTCTTTAAAAATTCATCTTCTAAATTTCTATTTAAGTATCTTGAAGCCCCGTCTCCACATATTGAATATTCAGGAACGACAATGTCTCCTATTCTAATATTTTCATCTAGTGATCCTGCAGATCCTAAGAATACTAAGTTCTTACATTTCGTTACACCTAAAGATAATATAAAATCCATTATACCAGGAGCACCTATACGTTTTAATTCTATATATGAAAAGGAAAGATCATCTTTATAAAAATTATAAACTTTTTCAGATACTTGTTCTATTTTAAAATTCATATTATCAAATATATCATGACTCCACCATGGTGCTATTACAACATTTTCTTGAATTTTTTCATATCCTTTTCGAATCTTTATATTTTCTTCAGTTGTACCATACTTTAAATGGGAATTTATTAAATCACTATAATTCATTATTTCACCTCTTTTTTATAAGTGTTGCAAAAAGTGTCACCACCATATTTGCCACGTTTCGAATATATACCAATTGTATTTGTTTTATCACATCACTCATTAACACTAAGTGTAAATGTATGAAGCTCAGCCTCATTTTTAAACCCGACGAATTCGACGAAATTAAAATTTGGATTATATATTGATTCCCAAGTTCCTAAAAATTCTAGAGTAATTCTATTTTTTAACCAATTTCTTATAATATCATCTGATGAAGATTTACCTTCTTTAAATTTTGTAAAATCCGAAATACAAATATAATCATTATCATTCATATTTGCTATACTAACTTTAACGTTTTGAACTTCAATTATTTTATTTGCCATATATTCGCCTCTTTTCTTTATTTTGCTAATAGTGGCACAAAGTCATAATCACATTTCTAATTCCTATCATAAATATTATTAAAATCACTATATTTTTATCATTTTTTAGTAATTTTAACATATTTTCAACGAAAACATGCAAGATCTAAATTTTAAAAAAATCTTTATTTATAAAGGCTTTCTAAGTTGTTGTAATAAATCGTAATCAACCAGTTAATTCCGACTTTAGTTAACTTTTCTTCTTGATTGTTATTTTTCATTTCAGCTCTAATTCTTCTTTTTTGATACATATCCATTATTTATCACTTCCTTTATTTCTTATGTTTATTTTTCAAATTAACAAGTCCAATATTAAATGTATTTGATATTACTTCAAACAGTTTGTAATTATTTGTCATATTGGTATATCTCATCTTCATAATATCATCGGTTATTTCATATTCATTATTAGTGCATAATACTTCATAATTAATACCAGTATCTTCATAAAATTTATTAGTATCATAAAAACCATTTCTTAAATAAAAATTTTTACGTCTAACACTTATATTATCAACAGGTGAATCAATTGATAAAAATAATACTTTATATTTTTCTTTCAAATCCATTAATATTCTAGAACCATAATTTTGGTTTCTTAAATTCGGTTCTACTGCTAAATACATAAGATAATATGCATTACTACAATTAACAAGATAACACATTCCTATTAATTTATCATTATCAATTATGACGTATAAATCAGAATTATTTTCTTTAGAACACTCTTCTAGTATCCAAAAAGGAAATCTTTCTTCTTTAGGAAACGAATTTAAATATAATTCTTCTATTTCATTTGCATATTCAATGTTATTTATATATTTTAAAGACATTATTCCTCCTATTTTATTTCTTCAAGTTTCTTTTGCACTTTTATTTCTAATTTTTTCTTTTCTTTTTCTAATTCTTTTAAGCTCTTTTTAGTTATTGTCATTTCTTCAGGCATCATTCCACCAATATCAGCAATTGCTTTCCTTACTTTTTTTCCTACCTCATAATGAACATTTTTTTCTCCTTGTACATTATCTTTTAAGAGTTTTTGCTTAGTTTGATTTATTCTAAATAAATTAGCTACTAATTCATCTTCATCCATATTGTCCAAAATATCTTCTCTATAACGTAATTTTTTTCTTTTAAATATATCATCGGCAGTTTCTCCATTATATGATCCTTTATATCCAGCATTATGAAATTCTGCCATATTTTTAGTGCCTGCAGCTGAAACAACCTCTTGTAATGTATAATTGACTTGCTTTCTTAATTTTCTTTGATAAAATCTTTTTTCATCATCTGATAACGAATCATATTCTTGCTCAGTTATTTCTTGTTTTATTGTTTGGTACAAATGACAAATCTTTAAATTTATATTCTGTACTAATTTTTAAAACAAATCTTATTGTATTAGGATTAACATTACCATCTATATCTTTTTCGCCTATAATTATTTTTTCTACTAAATTTTCAAATTTAACATCATCAAGCTCTTCAATCAGTATTTTTATTTTATTAGAAATTTCTTTCTCTTTTTCATTATAGACATCTTTATTTTCCATATTATCTAATTTTAAATCAATTAAATTAGATAATCTTTTTTGATAAAGTTTGTGCTTCATTATAAAGAATGCTTAATTCTTTTTTATTATCTTCGCTAGTTATGGTTTCTTTTATTGCATTTATTAGTTTATCTCTTGTTTTATGCTTTTAAGCAGTAATTGAATTATAAACTTCAACAAACATTTCTTTTAATATATCTTCTCTAATAGTTAATGATTTAGGACATTTTTCTTTTAAAGAAACTTTATCATAACAAGACCAATAAAAATACTGTTTTTCTTTTTGTTTACCACTTATTCTATGAACGTAACTTGCCACACATATACCACATTCAATTTTAGAGCTAAATGTATATCTATAACAATAATGTTTAGCATGATGTTGACTGTCTGACATTTCATTTCTTCTTTTATTTAATATTTCTTGACATTTATTCAAAAGTTCCCTTGATATGATTGGAATGTGATGGTCTTTAACATAGTACTTTTCTTTTCCTCCAAAATCTCTATTTCTTTTGTGAGTTAAAGGACTAACTATATAAGTTTTTTGTCCTAGATAATCACCAACATATTTTTCATTTTTTATGATATTTCCTACTTGATTATATCTAAAATCATTACCTTTTGAAGTCTTATATCCTAGTTCTTTTAACTTATTTGTAATAGTTCTACATTCTAATCCATCAGCATATCAGCATACCAATTAAATATCTTTCTAACAACATCTGCTTATTCTTCATTTATCTCTAATTCTTTTGTCTGTTTATTCCAATTATAACCATAACATTCGGGACAACCTACAAATTCGCCACGATTCATTTTTGATTTTAAACCCATTTTAACATTTTGAGATATTGATTCAATTTCTACTTGGGCAAATGCACTATAAAGAGTTAAAAACATTTCACTATCTAACTCTAAGGTGTGTATATTTTCCTTTTCAAAATATACATCTACTTTGTGTTCTCTTAACAGTCTAACATTATTTAGTGTATCAACTGTATTTCTAGCAAATCGTGATATTGATTTTGCAATAATTATATCTATCTTGCCATCTAGTGCATCATAAATCATTCTTTGAAATTCACATCTATTTTTTTATTTGAGTTCCTGTAATTCCCTCGTCGCATATATACCTACAAATTTCCAATCAGGATTAGATTTAATTTTTTCAGTATAATATTTAATCTGTGATGAATAACTTGTTAATTGTTCTTCAGAATCAGTACTTACTCTTGCATAAGCACAAACTTTTTTTAATTTTTTGTCAGTATTGATTTCTTCGGTTATGAGATTATTTGCTTTAATAATCTCTACCTTTGACATTTTACCTCTCTTTCTAAATTTTATTTGACATTTTATTTTATGGTATGTCCTCGTATATAATTATACCTTATTTTTAACTAAATCTGTATCTTTTAATAAAACTTATTTATTTTTTCTTTTAGTATATAATATTGTTTCTCTGTAATTAATTTTAAATTCAATAATTTTGATATTATAGATAAGTTTATTGTTTCATCTATAATATTATCTATTTGTAATTGTGTTAAATTTTTAATATCTATATAAACTTCTCCCTTTCTTTTTTATTTTTGACTAATAATATTTATTAAAATTGTTAACAATATAAATAAGGTTTTCCATTAACAAATGTGCAAAGGACAATCTTTTAATACTTGTATAAAATATTTTATGGAAGTGAGGTAAGATAAAATGAAAAGTAGTAAAGAAATACTATCCATGAATTTAAAATATTATCGTCAAAAATACAACTTATCTCAAGAAAAATTTGCAGAAGTAGTTGGTAGCAATTTAGTGTTTATAAATCAAATAGAGAACTTGAAAAGAAAACCCACTATTGAAATGTTAGATAAGATTGCAACTAATCTAAATAAATATGATAAAAATCTTAATATTTCTTCGTCTGATTTAATAAAATTTGATATAACACACATGACAAATTATAATAGAATTGATGAAAAAAAGTAAAAAATATATTAAATAAAAAACATCTCTTTTAAAAATAATGAGATGTTTTTTGTGTGATTTTCAAAGGTTACCAAGAACCTCCTCCGCCTCCTCCAGAACCACCACCAGATGATCCTCCTCCAGAAGAACCTCCGCCTCCACTAGAACTACTAGATGGGCTTGATGACATAGCACTAGAAGCTGATGTCATAGTTGAATTTATAAAACTTCCAAATGAGGCAGTATTGAATGATGAATATCCATCATACCAATTTGGTGCTTGTAATGAAATCGTTTCAAACTTCTCTATCCATTTATCAGATACCCCTAATACATAAGTAAAAGGTAATATGTCATAAAAGTATGTTGGATTTTCCATTACCATAGCTTCTAACTTTTGTTTTTCTGCTGTTTCTAGGAATTTTTTAAATCCTTTTATTTTTCCTAACATTTCGTTTCCATATTTAGTTCTTTTTGGCATTGCTTTAAATAATAATACCATTCCAACAACACATATAATTCCAAATAATAATCCAATAAGATAATGATAATCATCTTTTATAGCACTTGCAATTGGTAGTGTTGAAAAAATGAAAAATGAGTGAAATAAGGTAAATCCTAACCAAAAAATTCTAAAAACTATAGGAATTTTAGGAAATAGACCAATGGCAAAGAATGGTGTATAAAACGCACAAAGAAATAATGTCATTCCTAATTCCCCAACCCCTGCATATTCAAGTGTTGGAATTGAAATTATTGTAACTAAGGTTGCAATAATAAATAATATTATAGCAATTGATTTCATCTTTGTGTTTTTTTCAAATATAAGTCGTTTATTTTTTTTATTGTTTATATTAGAAATTATTTTGCCCATTGTTATATAAAAACTATTATATAAATCATCTTTAGTAACTGATTGTTTTTCAGTTCTATCTGTTGCTAATTCCATAGCTTGTAAATAACTTATTTTTTCACCATTTGCTTTTGCTTGAGTCATTATTTCTTTTGCTTTAGCCAAATCTACAGAATCATTATTTTCAAACAATCCTGTTAAGAACATTTTTTCGTTAGCATTAGAGCCATCATATTCTTTTAGTTTTGTTATTATAAAACCTTTTTCTGTAGAAAACAAAGATTTATCTTCAGTTTCTGTAATTTTTATATAACCTTTATTTGCTAAATATATTAATAAAGAAGTTACATCTTTATTTTCAGCATGTCCTTTGTATAAAAAACCTATTTCTAAGCTATTAAATCCTTGTGGTGGATAAAATTCTACTGTTTCTATAACTTGCTCATCTTTACCATAGATTTTCCATAATATAAATGATATTAATAATCCTACTATTGGAACTATAAGCATCAAATAATAAATTGGAGACATATTAATACCTGCATTTACAAAATAACCTTCAGGTAATTCTAATCTAACAGTTAATGCCTCTCCTGAACCAAGAGTACCATTATATTTTCCACTTATAATATTTCCATTAACATTATATGTAATTTTTGATGAGTCAGTTGAACCAACAGTTCCACTAGAAAAACCAAGTTTTGATGAATCAAATTCTTTTGGCAATGTTATGGTAAACGTAATATTACTAATACTAGTATCCCATTCATCACCAATTAAATTAAAATATAATTCATCATATTCTTTTCCTGTATCTCGTCCTAAATTATAAAGATAACTAATTTCATAATTTTTTTGACCTGTTAATGTATAATTGGAATCACCAATTTTAATAACTTTATATCCACTTTCTATTGATAAAGAATAATTATCGCTAACTTTTATATCACTTATTTTGGCACGATTTTTTGATGTTGTCCCATCAAGTCTTGTTACTTTATTTTTTAATGGTATTTTTCTAAATATACCATGCTTTTCTACATTAAAATATGCACCAATTTTTTCAGTTATATTTAATGTATTGTTTTCATTAACAATTATATTTATGTCATAATTATTTAGAGTGTACTCTGAATTGCTATTATAAGTTGTTGAGTTATTATTTGTTAAATCTTCTTTAGAATCTTCAATATATACATTTTGATTATCATTATAATGATTTTCATCTTCATTAGAAATAGGAATATTTGCAGAAATTAATATTTTATAATACATTATGTCATCAATAGATTTATTGCTAATAAAATTTGATTCATCAACACCGCAATAAAATGCAACTGCTGAATAACCTTTTCCTAAAAGACTATCTTCTGAATCACAAATTGCTATTACTTCTTTATTTGAATCAAAAAATAATGTTTTTGTATAAATTGTGTCATTAAGATAATTAGGATTACTAAAACTTCCAGAAATATATACTCTTTCAGAACCATTATAATTTTGACTTCCTACAAAAAAATCTAAAGACGCATCTACATTTTTTAATTTAATCAAATGAGATGTTTTATCATATGTATAATAATCACTGTTAATATCTAAAGCCTTAATTTTTGATGGGAAGCCAAGAAATAAAGATGTACATATAAATAACAGAACAAAACTAAACTTATTTATATATTTTTTCATTAGTCCTCCTTGGATATTATAATTTTACTTGTACATTTTCTCTCTCAAATTCACTTGCTTCAAACATTTTTTGCTCTTTAAATCCTAACATTCCAGCTACAATATTACTTGGGAACATTTGAACTTTATCATTAAAAATTCTTACTGCACCATTGTAGTATTTTCTAGAATTAGCAATATCATCTTCAACTTTTGTTAATTGTTGACTTAAATCTTTAAAATTTTCATTAGCTTTAAGATCTGGATATGCCTCAGCAATAGCCATTAATTTGTTAATGCCTTGAGATAATTTATTGTTTACGTCAACTTTTTCATTAGCTGACATATTATCATAAGTGCTATTTCTTAATTCAATAATTTCTTTTAATGTTGATTTTTCATGTTTAGCATATCCTTTTACAGTTTCAACTATATTAGGAATTAAATCCCATCTTTTCTTTAAATAAACATCCATTGTTGAAAATGCTTCTTTAACTGTATTATTTAGTTTTACAAAACTATTATAAGTTACTCCAAAATATATTAGAATTAAAACTATAATAGCTATAATTATATAAATCCACATATTTTAACCTCCTTACATATTTGTATTTATATTATTATTTTGATTATTTAAATCAATATTTGAACTTGGTTGATTTAAATTATTCATTTGTGGTTGTCCAACATTATTCACTGGTTGACTAACATTATTCATCGGTTGTGCAACTTGTGAATTAACATTATTTATTTGTGATTGAACATCAATATTGCTATATAATCCATTTGTTTGTTCTATTGCTTGTTCTTCAAGCATTTTTTGTTTTTTTCCATTTTTAATACTATAAATTACAACAATTACACCTGCTAAAATGAATACAACACCAATTATAGGTAAAACAATGTTGGTACTATCTGATGTCCAAATAGCATCTTGTGGATTATTTGGATTATATCTTATTGAAACTTCTGTTCCAATACTTTTCGGCATATTTGAATATGAATTTGAAACTTTTTGATAAGTTTGTCCATCAACTACATATTCAACAACAATGGCTTGCAATCTCTCATCATTATATTTATAATCAACAACTCTTGATGTAGTTTCAACAAAAGTTTCATTTTTTTCATTATAAGTTTTAATTGATGAAACTGCAAAACATAAAAGTGCAATACCAACAATTGCGAAAATTAATCCAAATAAAACCCCTTGCCATGGTTTCATTGGTTTAGATTGAACAATTCTATCTGTTGAAAAATTAATATGCATATGACACCCCCTTTTCTTAAAAATAAGGATACTATCTTACAACTAATGAAATAATATTAAAAAGTTAAAGTTGCATCCTATCATAAATGATTATAACACATAATTTCGTTTTATTTAACACTTGTATAAAATGTTTTTACATTTTTTACATACTTAAATCAAAATCATCATCTAACTCATTATATTTAGGTACACCATAATATCTTTCATAACCTACATAATCAAATAATTCATTCTCTTTTGTTGTATCTACTGAAACATTAACAACATCTTTTTTCTTAAAGATTTTATCGTTGAAATATTGCTTTATTTCGCTTACAGTGGTCTGTTTTATTACTTCGCTACCAAGTTGTAATAGCTTTCTAAAAAACTTCTTAATTGCCTTTAAAATGTCGTTTATTCGGTTAGTAAGTTCATAACATTTGTAGCAACATCTATAGCTTTATTCATAGTATCAAAAGTATCTTTTTTAATTTTTACATACTCTTTATCAAATAAAACATTTTTATTAGATTTCATTTTATCTTGTAAATCTTTAACAGATTCACTTAATCTTTGTGTTTTATTATTTAAATCAATGTTAAGTTTTCTAGTTATTTTCTTTAATTCTTTAATATTTATATTTACATTATCACTACCTTTAATACCACATTCTAAATCAAATCCTTTTTCAGTAAGTCTTTGATGATATTTATCTTGTAATTGTGATAAATGTATTTTGTCTTTTATATATTGTTTTTTAGATACAGTATATCTTTCAGTATTAGTTCTTTTATCTAATTTTTTAACAAGTGGTACAACGACACAATGAATATGTGGTATTTTTTCATCAAAATTCTAAAAAAAATTAGTTACTCTTTGTTCCTCATTTTCTTTTAACTGCTTTATCCTTTAAATCATTTATATCTTTATCATTTCTATATTTTTCTGTTATAACATGCAAATTTCCTAAATTATAATTATTGACAAGATAATTTACATAATTTAAACATTGGTTATCAAACTCTATTGCTTGCTCCAAGCTACAATTATAAGCACATCTTTTTTGTTCTTCATCTATAATAGATAAAATACTATCTGGTTTATTATTATGTAATGAAGTTGCTATTAGATAAGTAATAGTTGTCAATTCAGTTGTTATACTAGAAAAAAAATTATCATTAAAACTTCCCATACCACCAAATGCACTAAAAAATAATTTAAATCAGCAGTTTGCTGAAAAAGTAAACTACTTTTCTGCATCCAATTACTCCAATATGAATTCTCATATTCTTTTAAACTATAAGCTAATTCTTCTAAAAATTCTAAATAAATTTTATCCATACAAAATCTCCTTTATTTTACTTCTCATAATGTTAGACTTTAAAAACATTTTTAAATATTCACAAAGAAATTCTATAACATCACTTTCATCTTCTTTAATCATAAACAATTTCCTAGTGAATATTGTATCATATTTTAAATC
>ULJO01014905.1_pt1 | contig 14135 bp, 18 predicted proteins | sample 1950901 | NCBI WGS metagenome assembly ULJO01 (sample SAMEA4835474, study PRJEB28245) | human gut metagenome | biome: gut microbiome; material: fecal sample | place: Denmark | collected 2008
CTACCTCCTAAAATGAATTATAACATTAATAAAAATTAATGTAAATAAAATAATAAATGTGTTATAATAATTAAAGCGAGGTGGATTATGTTTAATAAGAAAAAGGCAAAAGAAGAAGTAGAAATCGATAAAAAAAAGGTAAATGATGTTTTAACTCTTTCAAAAAAAATATTAAATGTATTATATATTTTTATAATTATAATTGGAATATATGCTTTAATAAAATTGACTAAAGAAACTAAAATATTTTATTTTATAAAATCAATATTAAAAATAGTTGCGCCACTTTTTATAGGAATAATAGTTGCTTGGATGTTTGATCCATTAGTAAAGAAAATGCAAAAAAAAGGAATAAAAAGACCATTAGGTACAACAATTGTATATATATTATTTATAGGATTACTTGCTGTTTTAATTGGATCAATAATACCAATTTTAACAAATCAAATAAATGAATTTGCTTCAACTAGTTTACCTACAATAATAGATACATTAAAATCATGGATAGATTCAATATTTGATAAGATTTCTAATATATCATCATTTGATGTAAATGGAATGAAAACAGAAGTATTTAATAAAATAGGTGAAATAGGAACAAGTTTAACTTCAAATTTACCAACAATAACAGTAAATGCTATAAAATCAATATTCTCAGGGTTAGGTACTATAGTTATTGGTCTAGTAATAGGTTTTTATCTTTTGCTTAGCTTTGATAATGCAACTGATACAATAGTAACTTTGCTACCAGAAAAATTACAAAAGGATACAAAAGTACTAGCTAATGAAATTAATACCTCATTAAGAAATTTTGTGACAGGTGCCTTATTAGATGCATTATTTGTATTTATTATAACATCAATAGGATTTGCTCTTGTTGGCTTAAAAGCTCCATTATTATTTGGACTTTTCTGTGGGATTACAAATGTAATACCATTTGCTGGACCATACATAGGTGGAATACCAGCGGTTATAGTTGGTTTTTCACAAGGACTACCAACAGGTATATTTACACTAATAGTTATTGTTGTAGTACAATTTTTTGAAGGAAATTTCCTTCAAGCTTTAATAATGAGCAAAACTACAAAACTTCATCCAGTAACAATAATGCTTGGACTTTTAATATTCGCACATTTTTGGGGAATAATTGGTATGGTTGTTTCGACCCCAATAATTGCGTCTTTGAAAGCTATAATAATGTTTTTAGATGAAAAATATGATATACTAAAATTCAATTAAGGAGGAAATATGGAAATAGAAAAAAGAAACCCTAAAATATTTATAATAAGTGGAAAAGCTAGACATGGTAAAGATACAACAGCTATGTATATGAATGAAATATATACAAAAAAAGGTAAAAAAATTCTAAACATTTCATATGCTTCTTACATTAAAGAATATGCAAAAAAAATAAGTAATTGGGATGGTAGTGATGAAACTAAACCAAGAGAATTACTACAACAACTAGGAACAACTGTAATTAGACAAAATATAGATGAATTATTCTTTGTAAAAAGAGTTTTAGAAGATATAGATGTTTATTCTTACTTCTTTGATGTAATAACAATATCAGATGCAAGGTTAAAACCAGAAGTAATAATGCCAAGACAAAAATTTAAAAATGTTTTTGCTATTAGAGTTGTAAGACCTAATTTTGATAATGGACTTACTTTAGAACAACAAAAACATATAACAGAAGTTGATTTAGATGATTATAAAGAGTACGACTATTATTTAGTTAATGATGGTTCATTAGAAGATTTAAAATCTAAGGTTCAAAATATAGTAGAGGATGTTGAAAATGAATATTAGAGATTTATATATAAATTATTTTGTAAGTAAAGGACATAAACAAATACCTAGTAGTCCTGTTGTACCAGAAAACGATTCATCAGTTTTATTTAATACAGCTGGAATGCAACCATTAATTCCATATTTAATGGGAGAACCACATCCCTACGGTACAAGATTATGTGATTACCAAAAATGTGTTAGAACAAATGACTTAGATGAAGTTGGAGACAAAACTCATCATACATTTTTTGAAATGCTTGGGAATTGGTCATTAGGAGATTATTTTAAAAAAGAAAGTATTACATATAGCTTTGAATTTTTAACTAAAGTTCTAAATTTACCTGTTGAAAAACTAGCTGTAACTGTTTTTGAAGGTGATAAAGATATACCAAGAGACAATGTTTCTGCAGAAATTTGGAAAAATTTAGGAATAAGTGAAGATAAAATAGCTTTTTTAGGTAAGGATGATAATTTTTGGATAGCAGGCGAAACCGGCCCTTGTGGTGGAGATACCGAAATATTCTACTTTAGAAGCAATGATAAAGTTCCTGATAAATATGATCCAAATGATTCACGTTGGGTTGAAATATGGAATAATGTTTTTATGGAATTCTATAAAGATGAGAATGGAAAAGTAACTGAACTTCCTAAAAAAAATGTTGATACAGGTATGGGACTTGAAAGAATAACAGCTGTGGTAGAGGGTGTTGATGATAATTATAAAACAAGCATATGGAAAAATATTATTGCTACAATAGAAGAAATTTCAAATAAAAAGTATGCTAACAATGAAGTAAGTATGAGAATAATTGCTGATCATATTAGAACAGCAGTCTTCATATCATCTGATCCTGCAAGTATAAAACCCTCAAATACTGATCAAGGATATATATTAAGAAGACTTATTAGAAGAGCAATAAGACATGCTAAAAAACTTGAAATAGATTTAAATAGTAATTGGGAAGAAAAAATTGCCAATGTCATAATAGAAGAATACAAAAACTATTATCCAGAGGTTATCAATAATAAAGATGTAGTATTAGAAGTATTAAAAACAGAAAAAGTTAAATTTGGAAGAACATTAGAAAAAGGTTTAAAAGAATTTGAAAAAATGACTTCAAATTTAAGTGAAAAAAAATTAAATAAAGATTTAGCTTTTAAATTATATGACACATATGGTTTCCCAATAGAATTAACAAAAGAACTAGCTGATGAATTAAATATAGAAGTAGATGTAGATGGATTTAAAGAAAAGTTTAAGGCTCATCAAGAATTATCTAGAAAAGGAATGGGAACAAAATTTAAAGGTGGACTTGCTAGTACAAGTGATATAAACATTAAATATCATACTGCAACACATTTACTAAATGCTGCATTAAAACAAGTGTTAGGTTCACATGTACATCAAAAAGGAAGCAATATTACTGAAGAAAGAATGCGTTTTGATTTTTCACATGATTCAAAAATGACACCAGAACAAATTAAACAAACAGAGGATTTAGTTAATAAATATATAGAAATGGGTTTAACTGTTACAAAAAAAGAAATGAGTAAAGAAGAAGCAATTAAATCAGGCGCAGAATGTATGTTTATTGATAAATATCCTGATATTGTAACAGTATATTTTATTGGTGATGTATCAAAAGAATTATGTGGGGGCCCACATGTAAATAATACAAATGAGTTAGGTCATTTTAAAATAACAAAAGAAGAAGCTAGCGGTGCAGGAGTAAGAAGAATAAAAGCAATACTTGAGTAGTATTGGCTTTTTTTGTATAATAAGTATGGTGATAGTATGAATGTAAATTTATTAAAAAATGAAGAAAATATGTCAATGTATGCTACAAAAAGTAGTGATGGAGTTAGACTTAAAGAATTTAAAGAAGATATAAGACCAAATTATTTTAGAGACATAGATAAAATAATTTATTCACATTGTTATTCAAGATATATAGATAAAACACAAGTATTCTCATTTAAAAATAATGATCATATTACAAAAAGAATTATACATGTTCAACTAGTAAGTAAAATAGCGCGAACTATAGGTAGAGCTTTAAATTTAAATGAAGATTTAATAGAAGCAATATCACTTGGCCATGATGTTGGACACGTTCCATTTGGTCATGTTGGAGAAAGTATATTAAATGAAATCAGTTTAAAATATTTAGATGAACCATTTAAACACAATGTACAAAGTGTGAGAAACTTAATGGTTTTAGAAAACAATGGAAAAGGAATTAATTTATGTGTACAAGTGTTAGATGGAATACTATGTCACAATGGAGAAAAACTTCAAAAAATATATAATTATAAACATAAAACAACAGAAGAATTTATTAAAGAATATAATAAGTGTTATACAAAAGAAAAATTTGATTTAGTTCCAATGACTTTAGAGGGATGCGTTGTTAGACTTAGCGATGTAATTGGTTATTTAGGTAGGGATATAGAAGATGCAATAACACTTGGAATTATAGATAAAGAAGATATTCCTATTAACATAAGAAAAAAGTTAGGTGAAAACAATAGCTCAATAATAAGTTTAATAATTAATGATGTTATTATAAATAGTATTAATAAGCCATATATAAAATTATCAGATGAATATTATAATTTGATGAATGAATTATTAGATTTTAACTATAAAAATATATATGCAAAAGCATATACAAATGATGAAAAAAATAAAATTAAAGAAATGTTTAATGATATATATAAATCTTATCTTACTGATTTAGAAACAAATAATATAAATTCTTCAATATGTAAAGTATTTTTAAATGAAATGAATGAAGAATATAAAAATAATACTTCAAACGAGCGAATAGTAATTGATTATATATCAGGAATGACAGACGACTTTTTTGTCAATGAATGTAAAATAGAAAATAAAAAATAAATAATTTATATACAATATATTAAATATGATGTATACTTATAATTGGAATAGGAGAGAATAAAAATGAACTGTAAAAATTGTGGTAAGTCTTTTATGCCAGGTGAAACTTTTTGTTCAAATTGTGGTGCAAGGATAGAAAGTGATTCATTTGTAAATAATAATGTGATTCAAAATAATCAACCATCAGATTTTTCAAATTCTAATATAGGTAATTTTAATCAAGGAATGGTGCAAAATACCAATCCATCAGCACTTAATAATCAAATTCCAAATAATGTTAATGTACCCTTAGAAAACCAAAATCTAAATAACGTTCAACCTATGAATGCATATAATAATCAAAATTATAATCAAATGAATAATATGTATCAAAATGTACCAAATATGCAACAACCAAAACCTAAAAATAATAAATTATTTAAAATATTAGGTATAGTTGGTGGAATTGTAGTTGGTTTTATAGCTTTATTTGTAATAATATTTTTTGTTGTTTCAGCAAATTCAAAAAAATTAGTTTGTAAATCTAGTGAAGGAAACATTACAATAATGTATAATAATTCAGGAATAACAGGTTACACAGCTTCTGGAATTATTTATGACTTAGAGACACAAAAAGAATATGCTAAAACAATTGGTACGGACAATTATATAAGTGAATTTAATAATTGGTTTACGACAAATACTTCTGGAACTTGTACAGTAGATGGAAAAGAAGTAAAATAATAAAATAATAAAATAAAACTCTAAGAAGAATAAACTTAGAGTTTTATTTTATAAATTGTATAAAAACTTTCTTCTTGATTAAATATATAAATAATGTTAAAATAAAATTGTATTTATAGAGTGGGTGATTACATGGAAGAAACAAAAATATACAATGCTGAAGACTTTGATGATGCTTTAATTGCGCAAACTTTAAAAGATGTTGTAGAAATATTAGAAGAACGTGGATATAATCCAATCAATCAAATAGTAGGATATTTAATGAGTGGAGATCCCGGATATATTTCTAGTCATAAAGAAGCAAGAAATAAAATAACAAAAATTGATAGAGCAAAACTAATAGAAGTTATTTTGAAAAATTTTATAAAATGAGATTTTTAGGACTAGATTTAGGTACAAGAACTTTAGGAATTTCTATAAGTGATAAAATGGGAATAGTAGCTTCAACGTATAAAACGATTAGATTTGAAGATTCAAACTATGCTTCACTTATTCCTGAATTAATTGAAATAATCACAAAAGAACAAATAGAATGTGTAGTATTAGGACTTCCTAAAAATATGAATAACACATATGGAGAAGCTACACAAAGAACTATGGAATTTAAAACACTCTTAGAAAAAAATATAACTACAAAAATCGTTTTACAGGATGAAAGACTTACAACCGTTCAAGCTGATAATTATATGATAGAAGCAGGTATGTCAAGAAAAAAAAGAAAGAAAAAAATAGATTCATTAGCTGCAAATATAATATTACAAACATATTTAGACAGCACAAGAGGAGGAAATTATGGAAAATGAAAAAATGACTTTTAAAATAACTAATGAAAATGGGATAGAAGTAGAATATGAAGTTTTATTTACTTTTGAATCAGATGAAACAAAGAAAAATTATATAGTTTATACTGACAATAGTTTAGATGAAGATGGAAATACAAGAGTATATGCATCAATATATACTCCTGGTAGTGCGGAAACTGAATTAAAGCCAATAGAAACAGATAAAGAATGGAAAATAATTGAAACAATTCTCGAACAAATACAAGAACAAGTAAAAGAAAGCACAGGAGAAAACGAGCAATAAAAGCTCGTTTTTTAGAAGTATGACAAGAAGATTGAATAAAAAAGGTAAAATATTAGTAGCGTTAATAGGTATTATAGGAATAATATTAATAAGTTTAATAATATTTATGATCATATATTTTTGTAATATTGGTAGTGTAAGTAAAAACAAAGATACAAAAGAAATAGAAATACTACAAGGGGATACATATTATTCTATTTCAACAAAATTAAAAGAACAAAATTTAATAAAATCAGAATTCTTTTATAAGTTATATATAAAATTAAATAGGCCAAGCTCATTACAGTCTGGCGTACATAAACTAAATGAATCGATGAGTGTAAAAGAAATAGTAAATGAGTTTTCTAATACTGGATATAAAAAAGGCGAAATGTTAACCTTTAAAGAAGGTCTTAATATGAGACAAGTAATTAAAGTAATTACTGATAATACACAAAATACAGAAGAAGACATTTTAAATGTATTACAAGATACAAATTATTTAGATTCCTTAATAGAAAAATATTGGTTTATTACAGATGAAATAAAAAATGAAAAAATTTATTATTCATTAGAAGGATATTTATTTCCAGATACATATGAATTTAGTAAAGACGTTACTGTAAAAGAAATATTTAATACAATGATAGCAGAAACAGGTAGAAAAATAGAACCATATAAAAATGATATTTTAAATTCGAAATATTCATTTCATGAGTTACTAACACTTTCATCTATTATTGAATTAGAAGGAAAAACAATTTCAGATAGAAATAAAGTTGCTGGGGTATTTTATAATAGATTAAATTCAAATTGGACACTTGGGAGTGATGTTACAACTTATTATGGTGCAAAAATAAATATGTCTGATAGAGATTTATATGTTTCAGAATTAAATGATAATAATGCATACAATACTAGAAGTAGTTATATGGCAGGAAAACTTCCTGTTGGACCAATTTGTAATCCATCTATTTCTTCAATAGAAGCATCTCTTTATCCAGTAAAAACAAATTATTATTATTTTGTGGCTGATAAAAACGGAAAAACATATTTTTCAAAAACTAATGCTGAACATAATACAATAATTAATAAATTAAAAGGTGAAGGTTTATGGTACAATTACTAAAAGAAATGGAAGAGTATGCCAAAGAAAATAACATACCAATTATGATGGATGATGGTCTTAAATTTATAGAAGATTATATAAAAAAAAATAATGTAAAAAGAATTCTTGAAATTGGTTCTGCAATTGGTTATTCAGCAATTAGAATGTGTTTAAATGAAAATATTTGTATAACTACAATAGAAAGAGATGAAGTAAGATATAAAGAAGCTGTAAAAAATATTAAAAAAGCAAAATTAGAAAATCAAATTACACTGATATATGATGATGCATTAAATATAGATTTAGATGAAAAGTATGATTTAATATTTATAGATGCAGCAAAAGGCCAATATATAAAATTCTTTGAAAAGTTTGAAAAAAATCTATCAGAAAAAGGTGCAATAATATCTGATAATTTAAAATTTCATGGTTATACAGAGCAAAAAGAAAGAATAAAAAGTAAAAACTTACGCCAACTTGTTAATAAGATAAGAAAATATATAGAATTTTTAAAAGAAAATAATACATATCAAACTACATTTTATGATATAGGAGATGGAATTGGTGTAACAAAAAAAAGAACTGACGATTGTTAGTTCTTTTATTAACATTTACAATTTAGGTAGTAGGTGCTATAATTATATAGACAGATAATTTACATACAAATAAATATTTGTATATCAAAAACAGTATTTTTTTGATATAATTTAGATAAGTAGGTGAGTCATGAAAAAAAAAGCTATATTACTAATCCTATTACTTTTAGTAAGTGGCTGTACGATTGTTAGAATTGATACAAAAAATATAGACACAATAATAGATGTAGTATTATCAAAAAATAATACACTATATAATCAAGTTGGAAAAGGATATAAGTATTATATTCCAAGAGGTGTTTCGCATATAAACACAATAGAATATAATGATACATTATATTCCAATGGAAACTATTATTACTTATATATTGATGTCGTAAGTTATTATTATAAAAAAGAACTTACTTGTGAACAATCAAATGATTCATATTACTTTAAAAAAATAGAGAATGGAGATAAAACAGGTTGTGTATTAATAACAAATACAAATAATAAATACTTAATAAAATTTGTTTATAATTATGCAATAATTGAAGCATTAGTTGATAAAGAACAAATAAATGATGTTATATTGAACTCTTCCTATATTTTATCAACAATAAAATATAATGATAAAGTAATCAAAATAATGCTTGATACTGATTATTTTAAAAACAAAGAAGAAAAGTATACTTTATTTGAGTCACATCCAGGAAATGAAAACTTTTTCCCTATTTATGATGATGGAGAAGAAGATACAAATAATACTGAAAACAGTAATGAAGAAAATATGTCTGAAGAAACAGAATAAGGAAGGTGGATTATGAAATTAGTCGACAAAATTAAAAATATGTTTACAGAAGAAGTAGAAGAAGAAAAACCAGTAATAAAAAAAGAGGTAATGCATGTAGAAATTAATACTCCTAAACAAGAAGAAATAGAAGAAGTAGAAACTTTTGAAGAACCTGTTAAAGAGGAAAAACCAGCGCCTATATTTTTTGATGATAAAGATTTCGATGCTTTAGAAAAACCAAAAATTGAAAAAGTTGAAAAAGTTCAAGAAGAAGAAACTTTTAAAGATAAGTATAAAGGTAAGAAACAATTAGAAGAACAAAAACCAAAAATATTTAAACCATCTCCAATTATTTCTCCTGTGTATGGTATTTTAGATAAAGATTATACAACAGATGAAAGCGAAACAAAAAAAATTGTTCCAATGACAGTTCATTATGAACATAAAGAATTAACTGTTGATGATATAAGAAGAAAAGCATTTGGAACATTAGAAGATGATATAGAAACAACTTTGTTTGGAAAAGAAGAAATACCACCAATGCATGAAAAAAAAGAAGAACCTGATCAAGAAGAGGTAACAGGAGAAATAATAGATGAACCAACAGTAGAAGAAGAAAAAAAAAGCGATGATTTAGAAGATTTTGATGATTTTGAATATGAAAAAGAAAAATCATCATTAGAAGATGATTTTGACCTTTCTGATAATATTATGAATAATTATGATGAAACTGAAAAAACTAATGATGAAAGTATTTCTGATAGTGATTTGTTTGATCTTATTGATTCAATGTATGACGAAGGGGATAAGAAATAATGACAATTAATGAAATTTTACCAATCATATTATATATACTTTTGAGTATACTTATAATAGTTTTAATAATTTTTATTATAAGACTTTTCAAAACACTAAAAAAAGTAGATAAAACAATAGATGATTTAAATATAAAATTAGATAAAGTTAATGGTGTTTTTGATATAGTAAATAAAAGTACAGATGCTATAAGCATGATAAGCGATAAAATAGTAAATGGAACAATGACACTTGTCTCTAAAATATTTAAAAATAAAAAAAGAGAGGATGATTTCGATGAGTAAGAAAAAAGGTTTTGGTAAATTTTTAGCAGGAGTAGGTATTGGCGCAGGACTTGGAATTTTATTCGCACCTAAAAAAGGTAGTGAAACAAGAAGAGAATTAAAACAAAAATTAAATGAAATGCTAGAAAAGGCAAAAAATGTAGATATAGAAGAAGTAAAACAAAATATTGAAACAAAAATTGAAGAAATCAAAGAAGAATTATCGGATTTAGATAAAGAAAAAGCTTTAAAAATAGCAAAGAAAAAAGCAAAACAATTACAAGAAAAAGCACAAGATTTAGTTGATTATGCTATAGAAAAAGGAACTCCAGTTTTAGAAAAAACAGCAGCATCTATAAAAGAAAAAACTATAGAAGTTACTAAAGAAATATTGAATAAATTAGAAGAAACAGATAATAAATAATTCTGTTTTTTTGATTTGATATATTTATAAAAATATAGTATAATTGAATACGATTGGAGTTGACTTATGAAATTTATAAAGAAAAATAAAAACACATTTATTATTTTAGGAATTGTACTTATTGTATTAATAATAACTTTTATTGCATTATTCCATTTTTTATTTTCAGGATATAAAACTTCAAAGTATGGTAATAGACTAACTGGAATAGAAAATGTTCAAATTTCCGATGAAACAATAAATACAAGTAAAGAAGTATTAAAGTCGATAAAAGGAGTAACAGATGTATCTTACCATCTATCAGGTAAAATATGTAATTTTATATTAATTGTTGATAAGGATGCAAACCCTGATACTATTATGAAAGAAGCTGGCAAAATCTTGGAAAAATTTTCAACAGACGAAAAAAAATTCTATGATTTTCAAATACTTGTAAAATCATCAGAGGATAGTAAAAATTTTCCTATAATTGGATATAAAATAAATTATGGAGAAACATTTACTTGGACAGGAAAGGTAGTAGAAGATGAAGAATAAAAAAGTAATAATAATATCCATAGTTTTGATTTTAATTGCTGCTATTACTTTTGGGGTAGTATATTTTCTAAATAATGAGGATGAGAAAACTACCCTTTCATTATTAGATAAACAATGGATAGAAAACAATAAAAATAATGTTGTTGATTTATCAATTTTTACGGATGTGCCAACACTAAGTGATAATGGAACAGGATTGGTATTTGATTTTTTAAATAGTTTAAAAAATGATACTACAATAGCATTTAATAATATTGCTTATAAAATAGGAAATGATGCAAAAACAGATTATGCATTTAAACAAGTTGAAAAACAAGGCGAAAATCAATTACTTTTATATAGAGATAACAAAGTATTAATTACAAAAAATGATATTACTTATAGTAATCTAGAAGAAATAAAAAATATAAAAATAGGTGTATTAAAATCAGAAAAAGATAGAATACAAAAACATTTATCAGTTTGTTCTAATATTACTTTTATTGAATATGAAACACAAGAATCTATGATTTCAAAAATAAGTGATGAAAAAAGTGAAATAGATGCAATTATTGTTTCAAGATTAGTAAGTCTAAAAGATATTTTAGGTAATGATAAATATTTTGTTGCTTATAATTTAATGGATTTAACAGATGATTATGTATTAAATTTAGGTAACAATGATAAATTAAATGAAATTGTAACTAAATATTTTAAAAAATGGAAAGATAATAACTCTCAAAAACTATATAATGATTATTTTGCTAATGATTTACTTACTTATTTAAATATAGCAGAAAAAGAAAAATCTGATTTTAAAGCTAAAAGGTATACATATGGATTTGTTGAAAATGCACCATATGATTTAAATGTAGATGGAACACTAAAAGGTATTAATAAAAGTATTTTAGAAGACTTTTCTAAAATGTTTAATTTAGAATTTATATATAAAAAATATTCATCATATTCAGATTTAAAAAAGGCATTTAATAATAAAGAAATCGACTTATTCTTTGATAATTATATAGATGATACATATGAGGTTGATAATTCTTTATTATTATCAAATTATAATGAAAAAGCAGTAGTATTAACTAATAAAAATATAACAATTGATTCAATATATTCCCTAATTGGTGAACAAGTAATAACACTTGAAAATAGCCGTTTAGCAAAAGAATTAGAAGATATTGGAATAAATACTAAAAAATATTCTAGTATAAATAAAATTATTAGTAGAGCAAAATCAAATGATATTATAGTTATAGATAATGAAATTTATAATTATTATGTATCAAAAAGTAATATCAAATTTAAAAACGTTTATACTTATAATATGCAATCAGATTATTATTATAGAGTTAGTAATCAAGATAATAGTATGTTTGTTAAAATATTTAATAATTACTTAAAAACAGCTCATATAAATTCATTAACTGTTTCAGGATATAATGATACAATAAATGTAAAATATGTTCCTATTATAATTAAATATGTACTTATAGTTCTTGCTGTACTTATATCTATGAGTTTAGTAACTTTTATAATTTTAAAAATAAAAAATTCAATGGGTAAGAAAGAAAAAGTATTTACTAAAGAAGACAAATTAAGATATATTGATATGCTTACATCATTAAAAAATAGAAATTATTTAAATGATAACTTGGAAAAATGGGATAACAGTGGTATTTATCCACAGGCTATAATAATAATTGATTTAAATAATATTGCTTATATAAATGACAATTATGGTCATGAAGAAGGAGATAAAATAATTGGTGAGGCAGGTAATATATTAATTAGAAATCAAATGCCTAACACTGATATTATAAGAACAAATGGAAATGAATTCTTAGTATACTTAGTTTCATATGATGAAAAACAAGTAGTTTCTTATATGAAAAAACTAAACAAAGAGTTCAAAGAACTTTCTCATAAGTTTGGTGCTGCACTTGGTTATAGCATGATAACAGATGGTACAAAAACTGTAGATGATGCAATTAATGAAGCAACTCTTGATATGAGAAGCAATAAAGAAGAACTAAATAATTAAACTTATAAAGTTAAGATTCAATACCAAGTAGTGTTGGTGTACCCAAAATAATGATAAATGAATTGGTAAGAGGACTAAATTTAGTTCTCTTTTATTATGATTTGACAAGATTTAGTAATCCTTTAATTAATATAACTCTAACATTTAAATGTTTAAATTTTCTATAACAGTAAGCAGAATGTTTAATTTGTTTAATTAAATTATCATTACCTTCAATTATTCCGTTAGAATATTCATAATTAAATGCATTTGCAATGTATTCTTTCATATTTTTAAATGTTTTAATAGCTTTTTTCATATATTTAGGTATTTTAAGATTTTTGGTATTAATAATGCTTAAAAATATATTTTTATTTCTAGTATCAATAGAGTATGAAATGGATTGATAAACTTTTTTTAAAAAAAAGAATTTAAAGATATATATCTATTCTTTTATCATGTCTATGTATGTTAAAAACATATTCAAACTAGGACCGATAGTTGGAACAAATTCTTTATCTTCAATAATTTTTTTTAATTCACTAATTGTAACATATTTTACTTCACTAACTTCATCCTCTTGCATTTTTATATCATTTAAATCAATTTCTTGTTCTATATGCCATACATCAACATAATCATACTTCCTTTTAATGCTACCTATTAATTCAGCTTTGTCCATATTTGGTTTAACACCTAATTCTTCCTCAAATTCTCTAGCACATGTCATTTCGCTAGTTTCACCTGTAGAAGCGGCACCACCTGTTTCGTTCCACATATTTGGGAACATTTTTTTGTTAGCGGATCTTCTTTGAATTAGTAGTTCTCCTTTACTATTTGTAATCCAAATATGTATTGATAAACGATATTCTCCTAATTCAGGTTTATTACTTCTTTCAACTGTTTTTCCTGTTTTGTTCTTTTTTCCGTCATATATATCTACTATTTCCATATATAATCAACCTTTCTAATTGTTACTATTATATCATAATTTTTATTATTTGAAATTTTATAAATACTTATTTAAATAAAATATCGAAACAATAGTATTGATTAGTTATATATTAAATATCGTTAAAAGACTAAATGCAAATTTTAAAATTATAATTAAAAAAGTTGCATTT
>ULJO01003123.1_pt1 | contig 13401 bp, 10 predicted proteins | sample 1950901 | NCBI WGS metagenome assembly ULJO01 (sample SAMEA4835474, study PRJEB28245) | human gut metagenome | biome: gut microbiome; material: fecal sample | place: Denmark | collected 2008
TCAGATACCTCGTGAGCCACTTCGCCCACGCACCTTCCCATTTGGGCAGGAGCGAGAACGCCCACTGGATAGGCCCGAATACGGTGAGCATTCCCAAAAGAATTTGCTGACAATATATCGTCGCCCACCAACCGATACGGAACACCACCAAGGCGATAAGTATGATGATTTTGTCTATTCCCACGATGACACCCGATGTCAGCGACGTGAACCACAGCTTCGCTGCATCCTTCTCCATGTTCGTAACCTCGTCCACGCCAGTTTGTTCCATCGTTGCCTCGATAAGGTTGGGATCGGACGTACCCGTGTGGGCGACATCGGCTTGTGCCTGCAGGGCAGTGTACATCGTGTCGCGCACGTAAATCAACTCCTGCACTTCCTCGAACTTGTCCGAGATTTGCGAGGCTTCGGCCTCGTACAGGTCATGTGTGTACGAACCGACGCAGTTCGGGATATAGGAGAGGAAATCTAAAAAGCACCAGTTGCTCCCGCTGTTTGCCATGCCCGTGTCTGCCGGAGGATACCACCAGCAGAGAATGAGCGACACGGCCAGCGGTCTGAAGAGCTTCATCACGTCCAAAGGCTCGTGCTTGACCATCATTTTGTACGCCATGCCTGCCGCCATGACGATAGCGAACAGGGCGGCCAGCGCCATGCACATCTGCAATATCCACCAATTATCCCAAGCGGGTCTAACCATCGGAAATGAAAGGATAGTAAGGTGATGTAATATCACTGATTTACAGCCTGTTAGGAATAAACGCCGATTTTGGATTGGTTCGTTATTCTTTCCTAAATTAGCGGATTGTTTACCCACTTTTGTCTCGTTTTTGTCCCTCGTTGTATTATCTTTGTATTGCAAGCTAAATACTTGATAATCAGTGATAAAAGAATATATTAACATCAGAAAAGAAAGGAAATAAAATGGGACGAAAGAAGAAAGAAATCCGTTTGAAGGAGCCTGTGCGCATCCGAGAAAAGAAGATAGCAGGTGGCAATATCAGCCTCTATCTTGACATTTACCAGAAGGGGTTGAGAAAGAAAGAGACGCTGAAACTCTATCTTGTGCCAGAAATCAACGCTGCTACCAAGTTGCAAAACGCCAATACAAGAAAGTTGGCAGAGCAAATCAAGGCGCAGCGCATTCTTGACATCCAGAGAGAGGGTCTTGTGGATTGGGACAAGGTGAAGAAGTCACGCATGACACTTACCAAGTGGATGGATGACTTTGTGAAGTACAATGCCGAATTGTCTGAGTCTTCCATGAAGACAAAGCGAAACACTCATGCTCGCATTGACCAATACCTATTACATATAGGCAAGCCAGAGTTTCTGTTGAAAGACGTGGACAAGGAGTTTTGCAAAGGCTTCATTACTTTTTTGAAGACTTGCACCTACAATGATGGAAAGAAACAACTCAGCACCACCACTTGCCGTATGTTCGTCAACTATTTCGGCTCGTCATTGGCAAAGGCTGTAAGAGACGGACTGATTGAGCAAAATCCATTCTTGCTGTTGGAGGCAAAGGAGAAGCCACAGAAGCGAGTGGCTGAGCGTGAGTTTCTGACGATAGAGGAAATAAAGAAGGTGATGAACACACCATGCCGTTATGAACTGGTGAAGAAAGCCTTTCTGTTCTCCTGTTTCACAGGTCTGCGATATAGTGACATGAAAGCCTTGAACTGGAGTGAAATCCACAAGGCTGCTGACGGCAAGACAGAATACATTGACCATATCCAAGTCAAGACCAAGGATAGAGTAACCATCCCCTTGTCTGAAGAAACAAAGAAGTGGATGCCTAAAAGAGAAGAAGGCATAGACAACATCTTCCACAACTTGACAATCACATCTACAACTGTAGAAGTGGTGCTGAAAGAATGGATGGAGGCAGCAGGCCTAACCAAGCATATCGCATACCATTGCTCACGACATACGGCGGCTACGATGCTTCTGACCCTTGGTGCAAGTATCTATGTAGTAAGCAAGATACTCGGACACAAGAGCATCAAGATGACGGAGATTTACGCCAAGATTGTTGACAAGAAGAAGTTGGAAACCGTGAACCTCGTGAACGGAATGTTTGACCAAATACCAGCAATACAATGAAGATAGAAATCAAGGAACGTAAGCTGACGGAAGGCAAAAGAGCCTTATATCTGGAATACTACGAGACTGGCTTCCGCAAGAGAGAAAACTTGCACCTCTATCTCTTGCCCGATGATGCCGTTGGTGCTGCAAAGCACAATCGGCTTACATACAACAAGGCTATGGAGATACGAGCAGAGCGCATCCTCACCCCTCCTGTATTGGATAAAGAGAATGCCAAAAGCGAAGAACAAGGCAACGGCTTGACTTGGCTGCAATGGTGCGATGACTATATCAAATGGTCTGTTGATTGTGGCAACTGCAAGAAGATGATAGGTCATAAGAATGTTGTCCGCAAGCGTATCGCCACTTATTTACGAAGAGTAGATAAGAAAGACATCCTGCTGAAAGATGTCAGTAAAGATGAAATTTGCGGTCTTTTTGATTATATGCGCAACAAGTATCGCAACAAACGCCAAATCAAGACCAACGGAGGACGGTTGGCTGATTACACATTACTGTTGTTTGAGGAAACAGTCAAAGCGATATTTAACAAGGCTATGCGTGAAGGACTTGTAAAATTCAATCCAGTACACAGTCTAAACAAGTTGGAACGCTTCCATGCTCCTGACAAACACAGAGAGTATCTTACGCCCGAAGAACTCACACGTTTCCTGGCGGTGGAAGCTGAATGCGAGAATGAACGAACCGTACAACTCGCATTTGGTTTATCATCCATGACTGCCCTTCGCCTTGGCGATATGCAGCATCTAAGGTGGTGTGATATTAAAATGATAGATGGCGTGCCGACAATCAGCATCATACAGCGAAAGACAAAGCGTCCTGCCATTATTCCGCTCAATGAAATGGCGCAATCGTTGTTGCCCCCTCGGACGGATGACAATCCGGAAAGTCTTGTGTTTCACCTTGTCAAGAAGTCGGACAACGTATCGAAATACGTAAGAAGACTTAAAGAAAAGGCTGGCATAGAAAAGGATTTGACCTACCATTGCTCACGGCATACGACAGCATCGTTGGCTATCTCAGCAGGAGCAGACATATCAGCAGTGAAGGATGTTTTGGGACATGGAAGCATAACTTCAACCGAAGTTTATGCAAAAGTGGCTCTTGAAAAGAAGATAGAGGCGGTCAATCTGTTTAATGGCGTGTTTGATTGAGACATACAGCAGGGAGCGAACAATGGGGAAGTCTTACTTCTTCCCTTTTGTTGGTAAATTGCCGTCAGGCTGTATTCAAAAAACGCTTGTGTTCAAATAAATCTGCAAGACTTATCTGGGCACAGGCTTTTTCATGTTCAATTTAATCTTTGATAAAGATGACAACAGGAGTAATATACGCTCGTGTCTCCAGCATTGGTGACAGGCAGAGTACGGAAAGACAGGTCAAGGACTTGTCGGAATATGCAAAATACAAGGGTATCGAAATCCGCAAGGTTTTTGAAGAACACATCTCTGGCGCAAAGAAGAATGATGAGCGTCCAGTGTTGTGTGAAGCAATGGAATATTGCAAAACGAACCATATTGGCATTCTACTTGTCAGTGAACTGTCAAGGTTGGGACGCAATGCGTTTGAGGTTCTTGCCTCTGTCAAGGAACTCATTGACTGTGGCATCAACCTCTATATACAAAAGGAACAGCTTACATTGTTGGATGATGAAGGACATCCGTCCCTCTTTGCTCCGATAATGATAGCCACACTTTCTACCTGTGCGCAGTTGGAACGTGATAATATCTCCTTCCGATTGCAATCTGGGCGTAAACGGTATATAGAGAAAGGAGGAAAACTCGGACGCAAGGTTGGCTCTGTAAAAACGACTGAACAGATGAAAGTCGAATATAGGGAAGTAATAAGTTTGCTCCGCAAAGGATATTCTATTCGGGATGTAGCGAAGTTAAGCGGAAAGGGCGTGAGTACAGTACAGCGAGTGAAGCGATTGGTGATGCTATAAAGCTTATTTCGAAGAAGAAATGGCTACAAATGGCACTTAAACCGCACAAATTCGCCTCATTTATGCAGAAAACAACCTCGTAGTTGTGTTTTCTCATTAAAATCAGTTATCTTTGTAGGCAAAATGGCAATAGCCAAAATTATAAATGGAACAAAGCGAAATACGTCTGAGATGATAAAGGAAACAATATCTCCTGTTCAAAATGCAGGAACACAAATGGGTCAAGAAGAAAAACCGTGGTTGAGCCATTCGCAAATGATAGCCAATGCCATGTCCGCAAGGATGAAGGAACTTGGAATGACTCAAAAGATGTTGGCAGAGAAAATGAGCTGTACACAACAATACATTTCCAAAATCTTAAAAGGACGAGAAAATCTTTCGCTTGAAGCCATAAGCAAAATAGAGAATGCCTTGAATATTCATTTCCTGCAAATGGATGAATAGTCATACTCTCCTAAGTGTAACGATAAAAAAGAAATAAGATATGCCAGTACAAAGTGAAGCCGCTCTCGAAAACGGACTTATAGACACTCTTCAAAAGATGAACTACGAGTATGTTCATATTGAGGAGGAGAAGAACCTGTCTGCCAATTTCAAGAAACAGTTGGAGAAACACAACAAGAAGAAATTGGAAGAACTCGGTCGCACCGAATTTACAGATTCAGAGTTTGAAAAGATACTAATCTATCTTGAAGGTGGCACTCGCTTTGAAAAGGCAAAGAAACTGCGTGACCTCTTTCCGCTTGAACTGGAAAGCGGTGAACGCTTGTGGGTGGAATTCTTGAACCGCACTCACTGGTGTCAAAACGAGTTTCAAGTTTCCAATCAGATTACGGTTGAAGGTAGAAAGAAGTGTCGTTACGATGTGACGATACTTATCAATGGTCTGCCTTTGGTTCAGATAGAACTGAAGCGCAGAGGTGTGGAACTGAAACAAGCATACAACCAGATACAACGCTATCACAAGACTTCTTTCCATGGACTGTTTGATTACATCCAGTTGTTTGTCATATCCAATGGCGTGAACACTCGCTATTTCGCCAACAACCCGAATAGTGGCTACAAGTTCACATTCAACTGGACGGATGCCGCCAATGTGCCTTTCAACGACTTGGAGAAGTTTGCCACTGTGTTCTTCGACAAGTGTACGTTGGGCAAGATTATTGGCAAGTACATTGTATTGCATGAGGGAGACAAATGCCTGATGGTGCTTCGCCCTTACCAGTTCTATGCCGTGGAGAAGATTCTCGACCGTGTGGAAAACTCTAATGATAACGGCTATATCTGGCATACGACAGGAGCAGGCAAAACCTTGACTTCTTTCAAGGCAGCCCAACTTGTATCGGAGTTGGACGATGTGGATAAGGTGATGTTTGTGGTAGACCGCCACGACCTTGACACGCAGACACAAGCCGAATACGAGGCCTTTGAACCTGGTGCCGTTGACAGCACCGACAACACAGACGAGTTGGTGAAGCGTCTGCACAGCAATTCTAAGATTATCATCACTACCATCCAGAAGTTGAATGCCGCTGTTAGCAAGCAGTGGTACAGTAGTCGCATTGAGGAAATACGCCATTCTCGTATCGTAATGATTTTCGATGAATGTCATCGAAGCCATTTCGGAGAATGCCATAAGAACATCGTGAAGTTCTTTGACAACACGCAGATATTCGGCTTCACTGGTACGCCTATTTTTGTGGAGAATGCCGTGGACGGACACACTACAAAAGAGATTTTCGGTAACTGCCTTCACAAGTATCTTATTAAGGATGCCATTGCCGATGAAAACGTGCTCGGTTTCCTTGTGGAGTATTACCACGGCAACGAGGATGTGGACAATGCCGAGCAAGACCGCATGACGGAGATAGCCAAATTCATCCTTAATAATTTCAATAAGTCAACATTTGACGGTGAGTTTGACGCACTGTTTGCCGTGCAGTCTGTGCCAATGCTTATCTGCTACTACAAGATATTCAAGAGTCTCAATCCGAAGATTAGAATTGGTGCGGTATTCACATACGCTGCCAACAGCAGCCAAGATGACGAGCAGACAGGCATGAACACAGGTGGCTATGTAAGCGACAGCACAGGTGAGGCTGACGAGTTACAAGCCATCATGGATGACTATAATAATATGTATGGAACGAGTTTCACCACCGAAAACTTCCGCGCGTATTACGATGACATCAACCTCCGCATGAAGAAAAAGAAGGCCGACATGAAGCCTCTCGACCTTTGCCTTGTGGTAGGAATGTTCCTTACTGGCTTCGACAGCAAGAAACTCAACACGCTCTATGTTGATAAGAACATGGAGTATCATGGCTTACTGCAAGCGTTCAGCCGTACCAACCGTGTGCTGAACGAGAAGAAACGTTTCGGAAAAGTGGTGTGCTTCCGTGACTTGAAAAGCAAGGTGGACGAGTCTATCAAACTTTTCAGCAACAGCAACAATCTTGAAGATATAGTGCGTCCGCCGTTTGATGATGTGAAGAAGAACTATCAAGAACTGACCAAGGATTTCTTGACACATTATCCCGAACCACATTACGTGGACTATCTCCAAAGCGAGAACGACAAGAAGCAGTTTATCCTTGCTTTCCGTGACATCATCAAGAAACACGCAGAGATACAGGTGTATGACGAGTTTGATGTAGATGCTCCCGACCTTGGCATGACCGAACAGCAGTTTATGGACTTCCGCAGCAAGTATCTTGACATTCATGACAGCATTATTTTGGTTGACCCACCTGCACCAAAGCCAACTCCCAACCCTAATGAAGACGAACCAACTCCAGAAGATCATAAACTTACGGATATTGACTTCTGCTTGGAATTGTTGCATAGTGACATTATCAATGTTGCCTACATTTTGGAGTTGATTGCAGACCTCAATCCATACAGCGAGGATTATTCAGAAAAGCGCAAGCACATCATCGACACAATGATAAAGGATGCCGAACTTCGCAGTAAGGCAAAGCTCATTGACGGATTTATCCAGAAGAATGTAGATGATGACCGTGACAACTTCATGGCTCGCAAACAAAAGGCTGACGGTACGAGCGACCTTGAAGAGCGATTGAACAACTATATCGTCACAGAGCGTAACAATGCTATCAATACGCTTGCCAAGGACGAAGATTTGGACGCTTCCGTGCTCAATCATTACCTTTCTGAATATGACTATCTACAAAAGGAGCAGCCAGAAATCATACAAGAGGCATTGAAAGAGAAGCACTTGGGACTGATAAAAAAGCGCAAAGCATTAACAAGAATACTCGATAAACTGCGTTCTATTATAAGAACATTCAGTTGGGAATGACAAAATTGCAATGATAAAGATAGTTAGAGATATAGATATAACGGCTCTTGGAGTTAGTGTGTATAACCGCAAGTGGCAACCTATCCATTTACAACAAGGTGAAATGGATGGAGCATGTGCTGTGTATTCTATGATGATGAATCTTCTTATACTAAAGGTTCTCACTCGTAGCCAAGTTGTAAACTTGAACACTACATTCAAAGGAAATACCGCCAAAGGAAGGCTTTTCAAAGAGTTCTTTGTAACAGAAGGACTTTGCCGTGATGGTTTCTATTTCTCAGAAATCAAAGAAAAACTTTCTCACTCTTTTGCTAAAGAAGTAACATCATCTGCACTACAATATACGGCTTCTCTATCAGACCAAACCATATTTGTAGAAGAACTTAAAACTGCAATAAATGACAACTTGCCTTTGGTTACTGCCATATCATTTAGAGGTGGTGCTCATGCAATACTTGCTATTGGCTATGAAGAGCAAGAAGGGGTTGTTGAAAAAATATTTTGTTTAGACCCAGGCTATACCATCAATCATACCTCTTTTTGGAATAGCGTTATAATACTAAATAAGGGGAAAGGGAAGTATTGCCATCAGTATATAACAGACAAAGACGATGACAATGTCTTTATTAGTGAAACATTGAAAATAAAAAAGAAATAACGATATGAGCGAAGAATTACAACAGAAACTCCGTGACCAGCTTTGGGAAGTCGCAAACAAACTGCGTGGCAATATGTCAGCCAGTGACTTCATGTATTTTACCCTTGGCTTTATCTTTTACAAGTATTTGTCGGAGAAGATAGAGAAACATGCAAACTCCGCCTTGGTGGATGATGAAGTCACGTTCAAGGAATTGTGGGCAATGGAGAAAGACGAGGATATTGAAGCATTGCAACAAGAAGTAAAGACTGACTGTTTGGAAAACATCGGCTACTTCATAGAGCCAAACTTCCTGTTCTCGTCAGTCATTGAAAGCATTAAGAAGAAAGAGAACATCCTACCTATGCTCGAACGCTCATTGAAGCGCATTGAGGACAGCACTCTCGGACAGGACAGCGAAGAGGACTTTGGCGGTCTGTTCTCTGACATTGACCTTGCTTCGCCTAAGTTGGGAAAGACTGCTGATGATAAGAACACATTGGTGAGCAATGTTCTTCTTGCCCTTGATGACATAGATTTCGGTGTAGAAGCATCGCAAGAGATTGACATTCTCGGTGATGCCTACGAGTATATGATTAGCCAGTTTGCAGCAGGTGCCGGCAAGAAGGCTGGCGAGTTCTATACACCTCAGGAAGTGAGCCGTATCTTGGCAGAAATTGTTACCATCGGTCACGCTCGTCTGCGCAATGTCTATGACCCAACTTGCGGTAGTGGTTCGTTGCTGCTCCGTGCTGCAAGCATCGGTCATGCCAACGAGATTTTCGGACAAGAGAAGAACCCTACGACCTACAACTTGGCTCGTATGAATATGCTTCTGCATGGTATCAAGTTCAGCAATTTCCGCATTGAGAATGGCGATACTTTAGAGGCTGATGCTTTTGGCGACACTCAGTTTGACGCTGTCGTCGCAAATCCACCTTTCTCTGCCGAATGGAGTGCAGCCGACAAGTTCAACAACGACGACCGTTTCAGCAAGGCAGGACGCTTGGCACCACGCAAGACAGCCGACTACGCCTTTATTCTCCACATGATTTACCACCTTAATGAGGGTGGCACAATGGCTTGTGTTGCTCCTCATGGTGTGTTGTTCCGTGGTAATGCCGAGGGCGTAATCCGTCGTTTTCTCATTGAGAAGAAGAACTATGTGGATGCCATCATCGGACTCCCTGCCAACATCTTCTATGGGACAAGCATTCCGACTTGTATTTTGGTGTTTAAGAAATGCCGTAAAGAGGATGACAACATCCTGTTCATTGATGCAAGCAAGGAGTTTGAAAAGGTAAAGACCCAGAACAAACTCCGTCCGCAACACATCAAGAAAATTGTAGATACTTATCGTGAGCGCAAGGAAATAGAAAAGTACAGCCATCTTGCCACACTGCAAGAGGTGGCAGAAAACGACTACAATCTCAATATTCCTCGTTACGTTGATACTTTCGAGGAAGAAGAGCCTATCGACATTCATGCCGTCATGAAGGAAATCAAGGAGTTGGAAGCCCAACGTGCCGACCTTGACAAGGAGATTGAAGGCTATTTGAAAGAACTGGGATTGGTTGAATAGTCTTTCTGCCAGTTTTGTGCAATTTTTAATTAAGAGGTTTAAGCAATGAGTGAATCAATAAACATATTGGATAAGGATTACTTGCAGTGGGTCGAAGAACTATGCAAGCGTTATCGCAAAAGTCAAATAAGAGCAGCTGTAAAGGTTAATACTGAAATGTTACGCTTTTATTGGGAGTTAGGACAGGACATTGAGACTATTGAAGCATCTAACAGATATGGTAGTGGCTTTTATGCGGCATTGAGTCGTGATTTAAGGCACAAACTGCCAGATGCAGATGGACTTTCTGAAACATCTGTCCGCTATGCAAAACGATTCTATTGCTTGTACTCGTCCCTCGAAAAAAGTCTTCCACAAGCTGTGGAAAAATCGGAGAACACAAATCTTCCACAAGTTGTGGAAGATTTGCACACCGTCCTGTTCTCTATACCTTGGGGACACCATCGCTACATCATAGATAAATGTTCGGATGATGCTCATAAAGCATTATTCTATGTTCATCAAACAATGGAAAACGGTTGGAGTCGTTCCATGCTGTTGAATTTCCTTGGCACAGACTTGTATGAAAGAAGCGGAAAGGCATTGACTAATTTCAAGAAAACTTTGCCCGATATGAATAGCGACCTTGCACAAGAAATTACAAAAGACCCTTATGATTTCTCTTTTACTGGTGTTCGTGGTAAATACAATGAACGCAAATTGAAAGATGCTTTACTGGCTAACATTACGAAATTCCTGTTGGAATTGGGTACAGGTTTTGCGTATGTTGGCAAGGAGTATCGTTTGCAGATAGACGAAAAGGAGAAGTTCATTGATTTGCTTTTCTACAATTTGAAGTTATCTTGCTATGTTGTGGTAGAAGTGAAGATTGGAGAATTTGACTTTCCAGATGCAGGACAACTAAGTGGTTATGTAGTAGCTTGCAATCACCTCTTGCGCCAAGAAGGTAGAGATAACCCGACCATAGGATTACTCATTTGTAAGCAAAAGAGCAACACCATAGCCCAGTATGCTTTAGAAGGTAGCAGTCAGCCTATCGGAATCTCCGAGTACGAACTATCTAAGTTGTATCCTAAAAAGGTGGAGGGAACCATTCCATCCATCAAAGAATTGGAAGAAAAAATAGAAAAGGAAACAGAGAAAAGTACAAAGGACGAATAATTTTGGTATTTGCTTTTATGATTTGACATTCATACGAGGAAACATGAAAACATGTAACTGGTATGTAACTGAAAGTCGAGAAAGCACATCAAAATCGCCTCTAATCCTTTCTAAAATAGGGAAAAAGGTATGTAACTACCATGTAACTGAACCGCAATGGTGAACTTAAATTAAGGATTAAAAATGACAACGACAATAAATAACGAACATAAGAAACTCAATGTCCCAAATCTCAGATTTCCTGAGTTTCAGGGGGAGTGGAAAGAGGAACGGCTGGCTGACATTGCAAAGTTTTATAAAGGTACAGGAATATCTAAAGACCAACTATCTGATGAAGGCGAACCTTGTATCTTATATGGCGAACTTTATACAAAGTACAAATCAGAAACTATTGGAAAAGTCATTAGCAAAACAAACATCGACAATACTAAATTGGTAAAAAGTAAGACTAATGATGTAATAATTCCTTGCTCTGGTGAAACCGCAGAGGATATAGCAACCGCTCGTTGTGTCCTAAATGACAATATTCTTTTAGGTGGAGACTTAAACATTATACGGCTGCATGGATATGATGGCACATTTATGAGCTATCAGTTGAATGGCAAACGCAAGTATGACATTGCTAAAGTTGCGCAAGGTGTGTCTGTAGTGCATCTTTATGGAGAACATTTGAAAGGTGTTAAGACCATCAATCCTTGTTTAACAGAGCAGAAGAAAATCACAAGTTTATTGACTTTGCTTGACGAGCGTATCGCAACTCAAAACAAAATCATTGAGGATTTGAAGAAGCTAAAGTCTGCGATTATTGAAAAACATTATTGTAAAGTTGAGAAACAGATTGCTTGTGTCGGAGATTTGGGCGAACCTTTCAGTGTTGGCAATTTGGCAAAGGATGACTTGACAGAAACCGGAATACCTTGTGTTATTTATGGTGAACTTTTTACGACTTATGGAGAAACTATATCTCAAATAGAAAGTCATACCTATAAAACAGAGGGTATTATATTGAGCAAGAAAGGGGATTTGTTGTTCCCTTCTTCAACTACTGTTGACGCAATGTCTTTAATTGCTCCGTCCGTCATCAATATGGACGGAGTTATATTAGGTGGAGATATGTTTGGAATTCATATCAGTCCTAACTTTAATGCACAATATCTAAGTTACTACTTCAATCATATTGCCAAAAGGCAGTTGGCAAAATTTGCTAAGGGTAGCACCATTATTCATTTGCATTACGCAGATATTGAAAAAGCCAAACTATTGTTGCCTTCTTTGGAAGAACAAAATAGAATGGCTAAATGTTTGGTTACATTAGATGACAAAATTAAAAAAGAAAGAACCTTTTTTGATTTATTAAATAGCCAAAAGGCATATTTGCTTTGTCATATGTTTATATGAACATCTGATATAACATATATTGCTTTTGTGATTGATATTGTTTAACCACCCTTTCTTCAATATTTATTTTTATGTCCAAAAGTGTCAGAATAGAAACATTTCTGACCTTTGGGCAAAAAATGTTGCGCACATCAGAACCATTTATAGATGTAAAAGTACTTCCTTGTTCGTACCTACGCCACATAAATTTATAGAATGTCAAATACTGATATATAAAATCTGACATATTTTCTTCATGTGGTATAATAGCGCAAACGCCACGTCCTAAACATACTTTTTGAGTAGCTTTTGCTACTTCACCAACAGGAGCACGAACCGTCAAAATTATATTCCCTTTTTCGGTCGTTTGATTAAATTCGGCGGTATATAGACGAGGCGTTGTTTTGCCATTTGATATATCTAAATTGCCTTGAACCAAGGGCATACCAAGACCTTGGTCGTTGTATGCGTTAGATGATGGAGATTGCCCCATTACAACATTAGCAATCTCTGACAAATGAATCGCACCTTTTGAAGAAAACAGAATATGGCTAATCGCAGACCTACAAAACAAACAATCCTTAATCAAGGGAATTGCACAACATTGTATCAGAGAACTTATCAATGGTTGGAAATATGTAAGACTGGGCGATATTTGCAAAATAACAACTGGAAAACTTGACGCTAATGCACAAGTTGAAAATGGACAATATCCATTTTTTACATGTGCAGAACTACCATTTAATATTGATAGTTACGCTTTTAATACTGAAGCCCTATTAATATCTGGGAATGGTGCAAACTTGGGATATATAAATTACTATAAGGGCAAGTTTAATGCCTATCAAAGAACTTATGTTTTAGATCATTTTTCTGTGAATATCCAATATGTAAAATGGGCATTAAAAGTCTTGCTTCCCCAAAGAATTGCAATAGAAAAAAGTTCAAGTAATACCCCATATATTGTATTGTCTACTCTTGCAGATTTGAAAATACCAATACCCAATAATAGCAAACAAAATCATATAGCGAACTTAATGATGTCATTTGAAAGGAAACTATCGACCCAACTTGCATTGAGTGACCTTTACAATAAACAGAAGCAATATATGCTCCGTCAGATGTTTATATGAACATCTGGCGAAGTAAATATTGTTTCTGTTCCTGATATAGGTTGTGTAAATTAAACTGTGTCATGCTCTATTCTCATTCAATCTCATCGGTCGGGGAGCGGCCAGCGCCAAGGGGCGGGACCACCCGTCCCGACG
>ULJO01007759.1_pt1 | contig 13200 bp, 8 predicted proteins | sample 1950901 | NCBI WGS metagenome assembly ULJO01 (sample SAMEA4835474, study PRJEB28245) | human gut metagenome | biome: gut microbiome; material: fecal sample | place: Denmark | collected 2008
AAAATTATATTCATAACCTTATAGTAATGAATTAATCCCTCTAATAAGCAGATTCGTCCTTCGCAAAAAGCCTCATTACCGTACTATATAATAGCAGCGGTAATGAGGCTTTTACTGAAAAAGAATATTGTATTTGCTTACTTCACTTCCCAAATATCATTTGTCATCAGCAGTTCTTTGAAGTTGTGATACTTCTTCTTTGCTGATACTTCTTCAATCTGTTCCATTACAGCATCGTCATAAGTCGGAGCTTCTACATCGCGGATCACACCGAGAGCAACCGGGAAGTCAGGACCTTCCATCAGAGCCAATTTCAGTTGCAATGTATTATCCATGCAGTGTGCATCATGAACGAGGATATCCTTTTCTGTGATACCGTTCTCGCCCAACTTCACAACTTTCAGTCCGAAGCCTTCCTGCATCAATCCAAACTCTTTGTTCTCACCGAAAAGCATCGGCTTACCGTGTTCCAGATAGATAGCATTCTTGGCACGTCCGTCCTTATTGTATACAGAGTCGTAGGTGCTGTCATTGAAGATAACGCAGTGTTGCAGAATCTCACACACAGCGGCTCCTTTATGGTTAGCGGCAGCCTTCAGAACTTCTCCTGTGCCGGGACCATCTGTAGCTACACAACGTGCAAAGAAACGTCCACGGGCACCGAAGCAGAGTTCAGCTGGGTGGAACGGATCTTCTACCGTACCATAAGGAGAGGATTTGCTGACGAAGCCACGGGGAGACGTCGGAGAATATTGTCCTTTTGTCAAACCGTAGATGCGGTTGTTCAGCAACAGAATGTTGATATCTATATTGCGACGGATAGCATGGATAAAGTGGTTACCACCGATAGCCAGACCATCACCGTCCCCTGAAACCTGCCAAACGCTCAGGTTAGGATTGGTTACTTTACATCCGGTAGAGATGGCAGCAGCACGTCCGTGGATAGTCTGCATCGCATACGTATTCATATAATAAGGTAGACGGCTAGAGCAACCGATACCCGAAATAACGGCAGTTTCCCAAGGCTTAACACCGATTTCTGCCAACGCTTTGTGCAGTGAGTTCAAGAAGAAGTGGTCACCGCAACCCGGACACCAACGAGGTTGTCCTTTTTTGAAATCTTTAGCTGTATATTCGCTCATGATGTTCTTAAGTTTTAAGTTGATAAGTTTTTTAGTAGCTACGAGTTACGAGCTACAAGTCTGTTCAGGGCAGTACTTGTTACTCGTAGCCTGTAGCTTGTCACTTCTTCAGTATCTCGGTGAAGGCAGCCACCAATTCGCTTACTACGAACGGCTGTCCCTTGACTTCATTAAATTGATACGGAGTGAAATTATCTACCTTCATGCGGAGATAACCGGCAAATTGTCCCAGATTTTGTTCGGCAACTACCACTTTCTTATATTTCTTCAATACCTCAGCCGTATTTTTAGGCAGTGGGTTGATATAAGAGAAGTGAGCTAAGGCTACTTTTTGTCCGGCTTTGTTCATCTCTTCCATAGCAGAATACAAGTGTCCGTAAGTACCGCCAAAACCTACAATCAGCAGGTCTGCATCATCTGCACAGCCTTGTACTTCTACATCGGGCACAGCAATCTTTGCAACTTTTTCTGCACGCAGGTGGCACATCAGATTGTGGTTTTCAGGATCGGTAGAAATCGCACCAGTGTTGCTGTCTTTTTCCAGACCACCGAGGATGTGAGTATAGCCTTCTTGTCCCGGAATGGCCCAGTAACGTACCTGGTTCTCAGGGTTGCGTTTATAAGGAGTATAGTTATCCTTCATCTCAGGAGTAACATACTGAGGTTTGATTTCAGGATATGTATCCAGATTCGGCAGTTTCCATGAACCGGAACCGTTGGCTACGAAACCGTCTGTCAACAGAACCACCGGAGTCATGTGCTCCAAAGCCATTTTACAAGCTGCATAGGCTGCATCGAAGCAGTTTGTCGGTGAGGTGGCGGCAATAACTGGCATCGGGCTTTCGCCGTTACGGCCAAACAAAGCCTGCAATAAGTCAGTTTGTTCCGATTTAGTCGGCAAACCTGTGGAAGGGCCACCGCGCTGTACGTTCAGAACAACCAGAGGAAGTTCTGTAATCACTGCCAGGTTCATAGCCTCTGATTTCAGGCAGACACCCGGACCGGAAGTGGTAGTTACAGCCAATGCACCTGCAAAAGATGCACCGATAGCTGTAGCACAGCCGGAAATCTCATCTTCGCATTGAACGGTAATGACACCTAAAGATTTATGTTTGGAAAGTTCATGTAATACGTCCGTAGCAGGAGTGATGGGATAAGAACCCAGGAACAACTTCAGACCTGCTTTTTCAGCAGCAGCAATGAAACCGTAGGCTGTAGCTTTGTTACCCATGATATCCATGTATATTCCGGGGGTTTTTATCTTACTTTCTATCTTATAAGTATGCGCTACAGAAGCATGTGTATTGTGACCATAGTCGTAGCCGGCGTGAATCACCTTGATGTTGGCTTCTGCTATTTCCGGCTTTTTTGCAAATTTCTCTCTAAGGAAATCTTCTGCAATCTTCAGGTCACGATTGAACAACCAGCATACCAAACCGAGAGCGAACATGTTGCGGCATTTCAGCATTGCTTTGTTGTCCATACCTGTTTCTGCCAGGCAATCTTTCACCATTTGAGAGATAGGAGCAGCAATCACGTCTTGCTTGATACCCATTTCTTCGATAGGATTGTCAGTCTTGAAAGCGGCTTTCTGTAGATCGGAAGCCTGGAAACAGTCTGTGTCGATGATGATACAAGCAGTAGACTTAGCAAACTTATACTGTGTTTTCAATGCGGCAGCGTTCATAGCTACCAATACGTCGCATTTATCACCCGGGGTGAATACTTTGCTGGCGCCGATGTGTACCTGGAAACCTGATACGCCGGTCAGAGAACCTTGCGGGGCGCGGATATCTGCGGGATAGTCGGGGAAAGTACTGATGTCATTTCCCACCGTAGCCGATACTGTTGAAAAGATGTTGCCGGCGAGCTGCATACCATCGCCGGAGTCTCCGGAAAAGCGGACTACCACTTGATCCAGTTCTTTTACCATCATGTCGTTTGCCATAATTTCGTATTACTATGATTAATTTATAGGATCACTTAAAATCTGTTCTTATGTTGGTTGGGGTACTTACAAAAAGTACTACGCTTTTAAAGATGCGTTTGCAAATGTCGGAAAGTTATGCGACTTGGCAAAATCTTTTCGAATTAATCTGTGATTGTGTACTAAAAGAATTGATAAATGAGTGTTTTTTGATATTTGGAGTGAACAAAACTCTGACTATGTGTCTGACTTGAACGAATAAAAGTTGCATATTATCATTTATTTTTGGTTGCCTAACTGTTGACTAAATGTAAGATTGAATCACCAATATACTACTGTTTGTAGCTGATTTAGGTTGACACTTTGATAAAATCTTGTGTAGACTGTATTTCTTTAACTTCTCGATAAAAGATTCGTTCGCCTTTGTTAAATCGGGAGAATGCTTTATCTTTGCAACCGCAAATGTTTTTGGTCCTGTAGTTCAACGGATAGAATAGAAGTTTCCTAAACTTTAGATAGGGGTTCGATTCCCCTCGGGACTACAAAACAAAAAAGGGAAGCCATTTATTCGGCTTCCCTTTTTGTTTTGTTACTATATAGTTCTTATTTTGCTACTTCAACAGCAGGCTCAACAATCTTTTTGTTCTTCATCATCATATATGCGATAGGAGATGCAACGAACAGAGAAGATAATGTACCGATTACAACACCGAGAATCATTGCAAATGCGAAACTGCGAATAGAGTCACCACCAAGGATGAAGATACACAGCAGCACGATTAATGTACTCAATGAAGTATTTATAGTACGTGCCAGAGTCGTATTCAACGAATCATTGAACAATTGCTTTCTGTCACGTTTCGGGTACAGGCCGAAGAATTCACGTACACGGTCGAAGATTACCACTTTGTCATTGATAGAGTAACCGATAGCCGTAAGGATAGCACCGATAAATGTCTGGTCAATTTCAAGAGAGAACGGCATCCAACCCCAACACAATGAATAAGCGCCAAGAATCATTAATGTATCACTGGTCAGTGCAACTACGGAACCCACACTATATGCAATGTTGCGGAAACGGATCAAGATGTAGAGACCGATGGCGATAAGAGCGAGAACTACAGACCACATGGCCGAAGTCTTGATATCATCTGCGATACTCGGACCTACTTTCTGTGAGCTGACGATACTGCCACCTGTGTGATTTTCACGGTCGATGAATGTCTCCAGCGTGATGTTCTGCGTCAATACCGGTTTCAGCGTTTCATACAGATATGCTTCGATTTCTGAATCGACATTGTTACCTTCTTCTTCGATACGGTAGTTTGTACTGATACGTACAGTCTTCTTATCGGTACCGATAGCAATTACACTTACATTAGAATCACCGAACTTGCTGGCGATTAACTCACGTACTTGTTCCGGTTCTACGGCGTTTTCAAACTGTACCTTGAAGTTGCGTCCACCGGTGAAGTCGATACTCTGGCTCAAGCCACGTACGAACAGTGAACCGATACAGATAACAAGGATAATGCCTGTAATTGTAAACCATTGCTTATTTCTACCCATGAAGTCGAAATGTACATTCGTCATCAGGTTCTTAGAGATCTTGGAAGAGAAAGTCAGGTTCAGCCATTTATCTTTATTCATGAAGTATTCATATACCAGACGTGTCATGAACACAGCGGTAAAGAATGAAATCAAGATACCTATAATCAAGGTCGTGGCAAAACCACGGATAGGACCTGTACCGAAGTTAAACAGGATAACACCCGTGATGATAGACGTTAAATTTGAGTCGAAGATAGCGGAGAATGCATTAGAATAACCGTCTGCGAGGGCTTTTTTCACACCCTTACCTGCGCGTAACTCTTCTTTTGTACGTTCATAGATCAACACGTTCGCATCCACAGCCATACCCAGGGCTAACACCATACCGGCAATACCGGACATTGTCAGGGCCGCCTGGAAGGATGAAAGGATACCCATTGTAAAGAACATGTTCAGTACCAATGCGCCGTTGGCAACCATACCCGGAATGAAACCGTACATGGAGCACATATAAATCATCAATAGTATCAATGCTACGATGAATGAGAATACACCGGCGTTGATAGAAGCCTGTCCCAAAGACGGACCTACGATATCTTCCTGAACAATACGTGCGGGAGCCGGCATCTTACCGGATTTCAGTACGTTTGCTAAGTCCTTTGCCTGTTCGGGAGTAAAGTGACCCGTGATTTGTGAGTTACCACCTGTAATTTCAGTATTTACATTCGGTGCAGAATATACATAGCCGTCCAATACGATAGCGATGCTCTTACCAATGTTTTGTTTAGTCAACTGTGCCCAGCGGCGTGAACCGTCTGTATTCATTGACATACTTACGGCAGGTTTACCAAACTGATCGTATTCATCTTTAGCGCTTACAACAACATCACCTTCCAGCGGAGCGCGTCCGTTACGTTCGGTTGAGCGGATAGCGTAAAGTTCGAAAGTTTGTCCTTTCGGATCATATTCGTAAGCGGAAACACCCCATTTCAGACGAAGGTCTTTCGGGAGTTCGGCTTGAATTTCTTTCATGGAAAGATATTTGTTGATGTCGGCAGTATCCTTGTAATTAGCATAAGCTACAACAGGACCTTGTCCGCTGGAATTAACCTGCAGTACAGCCAGCAACGGATGTTCTTTCTTGATTTGTGCAAGATCGACGGATTGTGCTTTGCTTTCACCTTTCAATGCAGCGGCAAGACTGTCGGCGGTGCTGGTAGCTTGTGCTACAACCGGAGCAGCGGTGCTGTCAACAGCTGCACTGTCAGCAGGTGCTTCATTGGCTAGAATGCTACGCAGTTTGTTATCAGCAGCTTGCAGATAAGGTGCAACATCCTTTGCATTGTATGTTTCCCAAAACTCCAGATTAGCGGAACCTTGAAGTAATTTTCTTACACGTTCCGGTTCCTTGATACCCGGAAGCTCCACCATGATACGTCCCATCTTGTCTTCCAGACTTTGGATGTTGGGCTGAACCACACCAAAACGGTCGATACGAGTACGGAGTACGTTGTATGAGTTGTCAACGGCGGCTTTTACTTCCGTGCGCAGTACTTTTTCTACTTCCGCATCGGAGGTCTTTTGATTAACTTTGTCTTTTAACTGTTGAGTGGCGAAAAGCTCGGAAAGACGTGCGTCCGGAGCAATTTTGTGATACTCTCTCACAAACAACGTAATGACGTCGTCCTGGCTGCTAATAGCCTGTTTGGCAGCATTTGCCAATGCTTGATTGAATGCTTCGTCGGGTTTGTTGTCCGCCAATGCTTTGATTACATCGGGAACGGAAACTTCGAGGATGACGTTCATACCACCCTTTAAGTCCAAACCTAAACTGATTTCCATCTCTCGGCACTGTTTCAGTGTCCAATTGCCGAAGAATACTTTCTCATTAGCCAGAGAATCCAGGTAGTCCTGTTCTACTTTCACATCGCCTTTTGCAAACTCTTTGGCCTTACTTGTGTAATGGCGAGTTACAAAAGAGAAGGAGAGATAGAACACACACACCAGTGTGAGCAATATCGCAAAAACCCTTACAAATCCTTTGTTTTGCATGTTACTTTTAGTTTATTATGATTACTTTTTTAATTAATTTCTGTTGCGTACAAGGCTGCAAATATAGTTTTTTTTTCACATTCGGAAGTAAAAGGAACTCAAATATTTGCACATGATAAAGAATTAACTCCCTCCGTATAGGAATGTTTTTACTTCATTCCGCGATTTTTTAACATCGGTTCCAGTTGTGGCTCCGTTCCGCGGAAGTTCTTGTAAAGAGTCATCGGATCTTCGCTGTTGCCCTTTTCCAAAACGTTATTCCGGAAGAGGTCGGCTGTCTTTTTGTCAAAGATGCCGTGTTCCTTGAAAGCTTCGAAAGCATCGTTGTCCAATACATTTGCCCACAAATAGCTGTAATAGCCGGCAGCATAACCGCCAATGATATGGTTGAAGTAGGTGGTACGATAGCGTGGAGCTATCTCCGGAATAAGCCCCAGTTTGTCCATGGCCTCTTTCTCATATGCCAATACGTCCAGGTTCTGGGTATCTGTCAGATTATGCAGATTCATATCCAGAATGGCAGCAGCCAGTAATTCGGTGGTCATGAAACCTTGGTTGAAGGTTTTCTGATTCAGAATCTTTTCAATAAGGCTGTCGGGGATAGTTTCACCGGTTTGATAATGTTTGGCATACATTTTCAATACTTCAGGTTCGGTAGCCCAATGCTCATTGATTTGCGAAGGTAACTCAACGAAGTCGCGTGCTACGTTTGTGCCGGAAATACCTTTATAGTTGCATTTTGTCAGCAATCCGTGCAGGGCATGGCCAAATTCATGGAACAGTGTTTCCACTTCGTCAATAGTCAGCAATGAAGGCATATCGCCTACGGGCTGTGTGAAGCTGCATACATTGCATACAAATGGGCGGATGGCACCTTGTTGTTCGCGATAGTTGCTCATCCATGCACCGCCGCTCTTGCCTGGACGGGGGAAATAATCTACGTAGAAAACACCCAAGTGTGAGCCATCTGCATCTTTCACTTCGAAAACTTCTACATCAGGGTGATATACGGGGATACCTTCCAATTTCGTTAAAGTGATGCCATAAAGCTTATTAGCTACAGCGAAAGCGCCTTCGCGTACATTTTCTAACTTAAAGTAAGGTTTGATTTCGTCTTCTTCCAGATTGTATTTCTCTTTGCGGAGTTTTTCTGTATAGAACCACCAGTCCCACGCTTCCAGCTTTTCACCTTTGCCTTCTTTATCCATTATTTTCTGCAATTCAACAGCTTCGGCTTTTGCTTTTGGCAATGAATAGCTCCACAGGTTGTTTAAGAAGTCCATAACGGCTGTGGAATTTTTAGCCATCGTATTATCCAAAACAAAATTAGAATAACAGTCGAAGCCCAGTAATTGTGCTTTTTCCAGACGCAGTTTTACGATGTCTGTAATATTCTTCTTGTTGTCGTTTTTATCATTGTTGTTGCCGCGGTTGATGTAGGCCTTGTACATTTGTTCGCGTAACGGACGATTTTCAGAGTATTGCAGGAATGGAAGACGACTGGCATTACCCAATGTGAACAGCCATTTGCCTTCTTGTCCGTCTTCTTTTGCTTTTTCAGCGGCGCTTTGACGGAACCAGTCGGGCAGTCCGGCTAGATCTTCTTCCTTGTCTATATAAAGTTTGAAGGCGTTGTTCTCATTCAGCACGTTATCACTGAATTTGATACCTAATGTAGACAGTTCTTTGTTGACTTCGCGCAAGCGTGCCTGTTTCTCAGGGGACAAGTTTGCGCCGGAACGGACAAAATCTTTGTAGGTCTCTTCCAGCAGGCGTTGTTGTTCGGTAGTCAGTCCCAATGCATCTTTCTGTTGGTATACAGCATCAACCTTCTTGAAAAGATCCTGATTCAGTGAGATATTATCACTGTGTTCGGACAATGTCGGGGCGAGTTTAATAGATAATTCTTTCAGATCATCTGTTGTTTCTGCTTCCGTCATGTTATAAAAGATGGCGCTAACCCGGTCCAGTATCGGGGAACTATTGTCAAGAGCCACAATTACATTTTCAAAGGTTGGCGCTTCGGAGTTGTTCACTATTGCATCGATATTTGCATTTTGCTCTTCAATGCCTTTCAGAAAGGCAGGTTCATAATGTTCCAGTTTGATTTTATCGAAAGGCGGTACGCCATGTTCGGTTTGGAACTCAGTCAGGAACGGATTAGTTTCCGTCTGTGTGGTACAGGAGTACATCATACAACTTGTAGCTAAAATAAAAATACACTTCTTAAACATAAGTTTTAAGTATTAGGTATAAAGTATTAATTATTGATTCGTTTTCAATCTTTTTTCTTCAGATAACACCAGATTGGATAATGGTCGGATTCTTTTATAGAACGGTCCACCGTACAGTTATAAGGTTTAAGGTTTTTGCTTGCCAGGATATTGTCTATCCGGAAATAGAATTTATTTTGATTATAAGAGATACCCAGTCCGCGGCCGGACTTGGTAAAAGCATCATTTAATCCTTTTTCAATGACCCGGTGTGCATAGGAGATGGGAGTATCGTTAAAGTCGCCGCAGACAATAATATAAGGGTATCGTGACGCTGCGATTTCCTGAGCGATACTGTCTGCTTGTGGGGCACGAATGGCGGATGCTTCTGCTAGCTTGCGGATGAGCAGGCGTGCACCGCTTTTAACTTTTTCCGTTTCAGGAGATTTGAGCATACTTTCGTAGACTACTTTGTCTTCTTTAGTCAGTTTGTTAGATTCCAGATGATTGTTGATGAGCATTACGGTATCTTCTCCCATTTTCAGTTCATAGACCACTGAACCATTGTATTCACTGGCATAGTCCAGTGTACGGGATGAAAGAATAGGGAATTTAGAGTAGCAGGCTATCCGGTTGGTGTGGCCTTTTCCACTTCCTCTTCCCACTATCTGGATGTTATGATAGGGATAATCTTTTAAAGCCTTTTCCACATCTTTCTGGCTGAGATACCGGGGAGATTCTATCGTTTGGTATTCTTGCAGGCATAAGATATCTGCTCCGCTGTTCTTCAGATAATTCAGAATGAGATTCTCGCCATCTTTTTTGACGGCTCCGTCGAAGCCCATGATGTTATATGACAAAACCTTGAAACTGTTTTCAGGTAATTTGCTTGTGTGGAAATTGAGCGGGAAATAAGTCCGTATTTGTGAATAGCATAAAAGAAATGCTACCAGTGGAAAAAGTGCAAACTTATACTTTTGGATAATAAGCCAAAAAATGAAAAAGCAGATGTTTATCACCAGGAAAATAGGAAATGTCAGCCCGAAGCAGGACTCTACGGGGTGAGCAACCGGCTTGATGTGCGGGCTGTAAGCGGTGAGAAGCAGCAAGCTTATAAAGAAAATATTAACCGCTAAAATCAGATAGGCTACGAATTTACCAATATGCTTTATTCCCATTTTCTGTACTATCGTTTGCTCGCATCGAAAAGACTTTTCTTTTCTTCTGTGGTCAGGCTTTCATATCCTGATTTTTTCAGTTTATCGAGGATACGGTCTATTTCTTCGGATTGAGATTTCTTGCGGGCGTTGTAGTCATAGTCTTTCTGACGGCTGTTACCATAGTGAACTTTCATCTTCGGTTTGCGGGGCTTGAAGCTGAACAGTGAAACGATAGCATCTAGAATTTTGTTAATCCAGGCAGTGATATCTTTTCCTTTACTGAGTCCGGCAGCAAACCAGAGTCCGGCCAATGCACCACCCAAGTGGGCAATATGTCCGCCCGCATTGCTGGATGTAATGAACAGTAAATCCGTACCGATGACAATCAGTGCCAGATATTTCAACCGTATCGTACCAAAGAGGAACAGCCGGATGGGGTAGTTAGGTTCGCGGTACGCTGTAGCAGCTACGATGGCAAGCACGGAAGCGGATGCCCCCAACATGAATGAATAATCGACCATCGGGCGGAAATACGGGAAGATATTAAAGGCTGCCATGTACAATAATCCACCGCAAATACCTCCTAAGATATACGCCCCGCGCAGATGTTTGGCCGAGAAGAACATTAGGAATAGTGCTCCGAACCAGTATAGCCACAACATGTTGAACAGGATATGTAAAAATCCTGCATGCATAAACATATATGTGAACAGTGACCATGGCTGTATGATGAACTGTGTGAGTGAAGCTGGCAATTCCAGCCATTCAAACACACCGCCGAGGCTGCGATTGAATAATTGCAGAATTACCTCCGTCAGCGTAGTGACTACAAAAACAGCTACGTTGATATAAATCAGCTGGATATAAATATTCCCTCTGCGAAAAGCTTCTTTAAGGTCAGTTATAATAGTACCCATTTCCTCTATCTTTTTTTCTCCAGTACATTATCAGTATAAAACCGAATATCATACCACCCAAGTGTGCGAAGTGCGCTACATTGTCGTTAGGATTGTTGGCAAAACCAGCGTACAGTTCAATCAGTGCATATCCGATAACAAAGTATTTGGCTTTTATCGGAAACGGCAACGGAAATATGAATAGCGGCTGGTTGGGGAACAGCATTCCGAAGCCCAGCAAAATGGCATACACGGCTCCTGAAGCTCCTACGGTAACTCCGTTTAAGAGAGCATTCAGATTTGCCATGGGCGGATAGGTGTAATTCATATTATCCCGTATGATTTGAGCGCCTTCCTGATATACGGTGTTAATCATTTCCGGACTCATTCCGGTCTTTGCAGCCTGAATGCGTATGTAGGTTACCAGCATGCTGATTAAGCCTGCACCTATACCACATATCATATAGTAAGATAAAAAACGTTTGGGTCCCCATACTTGTTCGAGTATGCGACCAAACATCCACACGGCAAACATGTTAAAGAAAAGATGTGTGAAACCTCCATGCATGAACATGTATGTGATAAGTTGCGCTACGTTAAAGTCATCGGCAAGAAAGAAATGAAGTCCCAGATAACGGGCTAAATCAAGATGATAACTTTGAGCAACAATGGTCGCAAGAAAGACCAGTACATTAATGATTAATAGGTTCTTAGTAACTGTTGGTATAGCATTCATAATCTGTTATTTCGTTCAATGAGTCGCAAAAATACGAATAAATTCTGTTCTATAACAGAAAAAGGCCTTTCTATTCTTTATTTTTCGCCAAAATCCAATCTTTTTTTAATGTTTTTATTTGATATTCAGAAATATTGCTCTATTTTTGTAGAGGTTTGTGAATGACTAATGCGGATATCTTTTGTGTAACATATTAATTATTTAATTTTAGTATTATGAATAAGTCAGAACTTATCAACGCTATGGCGGCAGAGTCCGGTTTGACAAAAACGGATTCTAAGAAAGCATTAGATGCTTTCATGGCAGCAATCACGAAAGCCCTAAAGGCTGGTGACAAAGTATCATTGGTTGGCTTCGGTACGTTCGTTGTAGCAGAGAGAGCAGCACGTCTGGGCATTAATCCTTCTACCAAACAGAGCATTACGATTCCTGCAAAGAGAGTTGCTAAGTTTAAACCTGGTATGGAGTTGACTTTGGCCATCGAATAAAGGAAGGCTATGAATGAAAAATAGAAAAGGAGGCGCTATGAGGTGTCTCCTTTTTTATTATCCGTACAGATGCAACGCGTAATTCGCCAAAATATAGTATCTTTGCACCCGGAAAATACTTTTAAATCATGAATATAGAAGATAAACTGGTAGCGTCCGTCATCAACGGACTGAAAGCGCTGTATGGACAGGACGTGCCTGCCGTACAGGTGCAACTGCAAAAAACCAAGAAAGAATTTGAGGGACACCTCACGCTGGTAGTTTTTCCTTTCCTGCGCATGTCGAAGAAAGGACCGGAGCAGACAGCACAGGAGATTGGCGAATACCTGAAAGCTAACGAGCCTTCGATAGCTGCATTCAATGTGATCAAAGGTTTCCTGAACCTGACTATCGCTTCTTCCGCCTGGATTGAATTGTTGAATGACATTCATGTTGATAAGCAATACGGTATTGTTGCTGCCACGGATAATTCTCCGTTGGTGATGATCGAATACTCTTCACCCAATACCAACAAACCACTTCACTTGGGACATGTACGTAATAATCTTCTGGGCAATGCTTTAGCCAACATTGTGATGGCAAATGGCAATAAAGTGGTAAAAACAAATATTGTCAACGATCGTGGTATTCATATTTGTAAGTCCATGCTGGCCTGGTCCAAATATGGTAACGGTGAAACACCCGAATCATCCGGAAAGAAGGGGGACCACTTGGTAGGCGATTATTACGTAGCTTTTGATAAGCACTATAAAGCTGAAGTGAAGGAATTGATGGCTAAATTTCAGTCTGAAGGTGCGACGGAAGAAGAAGCTAAAGCAAAGGCTGAAGCCGCTTCTCCTCTAATGAATGAAGCCCGCGAAATGCTGGTGAAGTGGGAAGCTAATGATCCGGAAGTGCGTGCGCTTTGGGCTAAAATGAACAACTGGGTGTATGAAGGTTTTGATGAAACTTACCGTAAAATGGGTGTGAGTTTTGACAAAATATATTATGAGTCAAATACCTATCTTGAAGGGAAAGTGGAAGTTCGGTTACTTT